>Ga0182024_10005387_pt1 | contig 28729 bp, 24 predicted proteins | sample P32metaG_FD_120480 | JGI IMG/M metagenome (GOLD analysis project Ga0182024, IMG submission 120480) | Permafrost microbial communities from Stordalen Mire, Sweden - P3-2 metaG (Illumina Assembly) | ecosystem: Environmental > Terrestrial > Soil > Wetlands > Permafrost | place: Sweden: Stordalen...
CAGACGGTGGAGCGGCAGGCCGAGGGGGACCGCTTGCAGGACGACGCGGATATCCCACTTGTTTTCATCAGCCTGAAGGCGGGCGGGAGGGGGCTCAATTTGACCGGCGCGGACACGGTGATCCATTTCGATCCGTGGTGGAATCCGGCGGTGGAGGAACAGGCGACTTCGCGCGCGCATCGGATGGGACAATCCAGGAGCGTACAGGCTTACAAGCTGATCGCGGCGGGGACGGTGGAGGAAAAAATCCAGGCGATGCAGGCGCGCAAGCGGGAACTTTTCGAGGCGAGTCTGGGCGGGGACGAGGCGTTTGTGGAGAAGCTGACGGGCGAAGAGTTGGAGGAGTTATTGACGGAATAACGGAATGACGGAATTTTTGGAAAGATTTTTGGACAGGATTAACAAGATTTACAGGATTGGAAAAGGCAGGTGGACGGATTAGCTTCGGCGTTCGCGGATGCAGTCGGCGGTTTTCGCGATGGAGTTGGCGGGGAGGATGCCGCGCCACGAGACGCCAGGATAGATGAGCGAGCGGCGTCCGAGAATGGAGCCGGGATTGATGACGGCGTTGCAGCCGACTTCGGCCCCGTCGCCGATGAGCGCGCCAAACTTGCGCAAGCCGGTCGCCAGGACCGCATCGCCGACGCGGAGCGTGATGAGGTCGCCATTGAGCTTGAGGTTGGAGACGATAACGCCCGCCGCGAGATGGACTTTCGCGCCGAGGATGGCATCGCCGACGTAGTTGAAGTGGGGCACCTGGCAGCCGTTGAGGAGAAGGCTGTTTTTAATCTCGGACGAGTTGCCGATGACCGATCCGGCGCCGATGATGACGTTTTCGCGGATGTAGGCGCCGTGGCGAATCTGGCAATTGGGGCCGATCCAGGCGGGGCCTTTGATATAAACGCCCGGCTCAATGACGGTGTCGCGGCCGATGAAGACTTGTTCGCCGATGACCGGTTCGCCGATCATTTTTCCGAAATTAACGGGGGTGAGTTGTTCCTGGAGATAGGCGGCGAGCTTGGGCAAAATTTCCCAGGCCTGGGTCACGCCCTGGAAGATGGCGGCGTGTTCCGTCTGTTTTAAATCGAAATAATCGGCGGGAGCAAAAACGGGTGCGCTCATGGTGTTGATTAAAAATGCCTGTCATTCTGAGCTTGTCGAGCACACGTGCTGCGGGATTAGAAGTTCTTTCCGTGGCAGCCGGCGCTCTCCGCGCGACGGGGTGAAATAGGACTTAGAGGACGGAGGGGGCGAATAGGACTGTCGCACGGCACACTCGTGTGGCGGCGACGACTGCCGACTGAGGAAAATAGTTAGAGGTCCTTCGACAGGCTCAGGATGACGGACTTTTTAAAGAGTCGCTTTCGCGATCCGTCGCCCGGCACACTCGTGTGGCGTTCGACGGCTACCTTGGACGCGAGAAAAATTGGCGCCAGGCGAGGAGGGCGGTAACGAGGAGCATGATTCCGGAGAGAAGCTGGCCCTGGGTGATGGTGCCGAACCAAAAGTTGTTCTGCATGCCAGCGTAATAAAGATCTGCATCGGGCTGGCGGAATTGTTCGCCGACAATGCGCAGGATGGCGTATCCGGCCATGAAGGTGAGAGCGACCGCGCCTTCCCGTTTCGTGGAGAAGCGGACTGCGATGAGGATGAGTTGAAGAAGGACGCCTTCGAGAAGAGCTTCGACCAGTTGCGAAGGGTAACGCGGGACTTGCAGGCCATCCACCCACGGCGCACCGGGAAAAACAACGCCCCACCAGGCATCGGTGGGGCGGCCCCAGAGTTCGCCGTTGAGTAAGTTGGCGCACCGGCCAAGGCCGAGGCAGATCGGCACGCAGAAGGCGGTGGCGTCGGCGAGATTGTAGAAGGGAATTTTAGTCGCGCGCGCGTAGAAGATCATGACGAGGATGACGCCGAGAATCCCGCCGTGGCTGGCCATGCCGCCTTTCCAGACAGTGAAAAAGTAGGTCGGATCGGTGAAGGTTTGGCGCGGTGCATAGAGGAGGCAATAGCCGAGCCGCCCGCCGAGAATCACGCCGGCCATCGCGACCCAGACGACGTAGTCGGAGATGGCGTCGCCACGGAGGAGGCTCCAGCCTTTTTTGGCCTGCCAGCGGAGTCCGACGAAGAGGATGTAGAACCCGGTGAGGTAGGCGAGGCTGTAGTAGCGGATGCCCCAATCGTTTCCCCAGAAGTGGCCGAAACGCCAGAGGAACGGATGGGGGTGCTCGATGAAGGTGGCGAAGAGGTGCAAAACTTTTCGGAAGGTTGGCGGCGGTTGAGAAGCGAGGCAGAAAGCTCACAAATGGAATGCGGACGGTCAAACTCTATCGCGCCGGACCCATTTTTAGTATAGTTTGCAAAGTTTATGCTCATTCCCGGCCTCGTCTCGATTACTTTTCGTTCCCTCGGTCCGGAGGAGATCATTCGGTTGGCAAGCCAGGCCCGCGTGCAGTCGATCGAGTGGGGCGGAGATGTCCACGTGCCTGCCGGAAAAATCGACCGCGCGCGCGAGGTGGGCCGCTGGACGCGCGAGGCGGGGCTGATGGTCGCCGCCTATGGTTCTTATTTCCGATTGGGCGGCGGCGGAAACGATGCGGCGCCGTTTGAGCGCGTGCTGGCCAGCGCGGTGGGGCTGGGCGCTCCGACGATCCGGGTTTGGGCAGGCAGCAAGGGTTCCGGCGATTGTTCTCCCGAGGAACGGCGCGCCATCATCGACGATGCGCTGCGCGTGGCGGAGATGGCGGGCCGGGCCGGGATCACCATCAGCCTCGAATATCACGGCGGGACCCTGACCGACACGCGGGCTTCCGTCAGTTCCCTGCTGGAGGAATTGGTCCACCCGAACATCGAGTTTCTCTGGCAACCCACGAATGGCGAGCCGGTGGAAGCATGTGCCGACCGTCTGTTCGACGTGCTGCCGCGCTTGCGCAATGTGCATGTCTTTCACTGGTGGCCGACGGCGGGCGAGCGGCATCCGCTGGCCGAGGGCGAGGCGCGATGGCGCACCTATATCGACATCGTGCGCGAAACGGGCTGGCCGGTCGATTTTCTGCTGGAATTCGTGGTCAACGATTCGCCCGGGCAGTTTCTGGCCGATGCGACGACTCTTCGCGGCTGGCTGGAGGGTAGGACCTGAGCCGATGATGAGACATCGACTTGTCATGTGGCTGGCCGAAGTGACATCCCATGGCATGCGATATCAGAGCGGAAAAATACCCTGAGTTTTAAAACGGAGCGTACCAATCCCAAGGCCGTTTATCGTCACTGACTTTTTTCAGCGCAACCATGCGGTAGCGTCTTTTGTCCAGCTCTTTCAGCGCATGCGGAAGGATAGGCCGGAGGAAGGGCGGACGTAGTATCGCCTCTCCGATCTTGCGGCGAAGAGTCGTAGCGGGGGGAGCATCCAGCGTGGCTTGTACTCTCAGGCAGGGATAGTTTTTCAGGTAGGAAGCGACTTTGGCGATACCTTTATAATTGCAATCGTCTAAAACCAGCAGCCCACCGACGCGGAGAAGCCGCAACGAATAAAAAGCATCGAGCAAGACATGATCGAAGGTGTGCACCCCGTCGATAAAAATAAAATCGAAGGCGCCGGCCTTATTTCGCGCCAACTCAGGCAGCGCAAATTCGGATTTCTCTTCCAACCATTCGTAAAAATCGATACCCGATCGATCCAAATTCTGCAACCCCACGCCATGCCAATCTGTTTTTTGGAAGGGATCGATTATCGTATGGTGCGCGCCTTCCCTGCCGCGCAGCGCCTCGCAGATGTGAAGTGAGGAAAGACCATTGGCACAACCCACTTCAAGCGTGCGCTTGATCGATGGATCGTCAGCGATCAGCCCATGGAGCACCAGCCCTTCCTCTCTCGGTATCTCGGCATCGAGCCAAATGACTTCGCCGGAATTAGCGACGGTTTTGCGTGTTGTATAAAGTGAGTCGATCAGGGGTGTCACAGGCAACAATTAGGGTATTTGGCGGCGCCGTGAAAGTACTTTTAGATCGGCTTGGCGCTGTATAGTTAGACTCGATGCAGGACACGCCCTGTGCGTGGAGGCAGCCTAGGCGTGTTTTCAAAATAGGGCACGTCCCCGAGAGAGGACACCTTGATCAGCGTCAGCTACTGCGCGGCCATGAAGTCGGCGCGATTGAGGCGGGTCCACTTGCCGTCGGGGCCCTTTTCGTAGATGAAATTCGCGATGCGGCTGGCCGTGATGAAGATGCCCTTGGGTACTTCGTTGGAGCTGATGATGGCGTCGTCAAAGCCGTAGTGCTCCACGTCTTTCTGGGCAAATTTCCAGACTGCGTCGACTTCCTGGCTCAGGGCTTTGCTTTCGTCGACCGAGAGAGTCGTCTGGTAACGCACCATCAAGGCCATCACGCCCTTGGAGTATTCGATTTTCGAAACGCTGAGAATTTTCGCAATTCGGCCCGTGGGCAACTTCAGCGTTTCGTTCGCTGTCAATGGAGCGGCCTGGGAATGGGAAAGAGTCAACGCAAGGAAGGCGCATCCCAAAAGCAAGGTCAGGAAGGAACGTCGATTCATAAAGGAAGTAGCGGGACTCAAGCGAAGTCGGGCGATTTTGGCAAGCATAGTAATGGTGAGACAGGCTTAAGCAAATCTGATACCAGCGTCTGTTTTTTTCGCTCCCCGCCTGTGTGTTCCATGATAATCTCCGTTTCCGTGTCGGATCTTACAAAAATTTTCGGACAACTTGTGTCCATTCTCCCGGCAGACCGCATTCTTACCGGGGCAGAGGATCTCATTCCCTATTCGTTCGACGGAACGGCGGCGCTTTCGCAACGGCCCCTCGCAGTGGTGCTGGCTGCGACCACGGAAGAGGTCTCGCGCATCCTTCGCTGGGCCAACGAGACGCGCACGCCGATCATTGCACGAGGCAGCGGTACCGGCCTGGCGGGCGGCAGCGTGCCCACGGCGGGCTCTATTGTGTTGTGCCTGAGCCGCTTCGATAAAGTCCTCGAGTTAGACCGGCGCAACCTGACGCTGCTGGTCGAGCCGGGCGTGACGACGCAGACGATTTTCGACCTGGCGGACGGAGCGGGGCTTCTCTATCCGCCGGACCCCGGTTCGATGAAAATCTCGACGATTGGCGGCAATGTCTCGTGCAATTCGGGCGGGCTGCGCGGGCTGAAGTATGGCGTGACGAAGGATTATGTGATGGGCTTCGAGATCGTTTTGCCCAACGGCGACGTGGTGTGGATTGGTAATAAATGCGTGAAGGATGTGGCGGGTTATTCGTTGCGCGAAGTCTTCATTGGTTCCGAAGGCACGCTGGGCGTCTTTACCAAAATCCTGCTGCGGTTGTTGCCGAAGGCCGCCGCGAAAAAAACGTTGCTGGCGGTCTACGCGAAGATGGAGGACGCGGCGGAAACGGTTTCCGCGATCATCGCGCACCCGATCATTCCGTGTACGCTCGAGTTTCTGGACCGGACGACGATCCAGTGCGTGGAGGATTACGCGAAGGTGGGCCTGCCGCGCGAGGCCGAAGCCGTTTTGCTGATGGAAAGCGACGGCCATCCGGCCGTGGTGGCCGAGGAGGCGGAGATCATGGCGCGGCTGGCGCGCAAGCACGGCGCGTTGGAGGTGCGCGTGGCCGAAACGGCGGAGGAATCGCTGCGGCTGGCGACCGCGCGCCGTTCCGCTTTTGCCGCGCTCGCGCGGGTTGCGCCGACGACGATTCTCGAAGACGTCACCGTGCCGCGGAGCGAACTGGCGGGAATGGTCGCTTTTATCCAGGCGCTGGCGAAGCGGCATGACTTGCGGATCGGCGTGTTCGGTCACATGGGCGACGGCAATCTGCACCCGACGTTTTTGACCAACGAGAACAACCTCGAAGAGATGCATCGCGTCGAGCTGGCCTTCCAGGAGATCGTGACGGAAACGGTGCGGCGCGGTGGGACGATCACCGGCGAGCACGGCGTGGGGCTGGCGAAGAAGAAATTCCTGCCCGAATCGGTCGGCGGGCTGAATGTGGAGATCATGCGCAATCTCAAGCGGCTCTTCGATCCGAACCTGATTCTCAATCCGGGGAAGATGTTTGATTGCTGAGTAGGGAAGCAGGACCAAATTACCAAATTTTCTAAATTAACGAAATTTTTCTGGGGATGGGAAACAACCGCTCCCTTTTCTCTCGTGCCCAAACTCTATTGGGGAACGCAATTGTCTACGCGATTCTATTGCTCGGCTCACATGACCTGACGCTGAGGACCTGAAGATCGGCAATGGAGTTGCCTCAGCAAGTCCGTTCCCAAATAGAGTTTGGGAACGAGGGGAGAAGGCAGACTGAACTGATCCTTCGACAAGCTCAGGATGACGGAATTTTAAAGAGAGGCTTTCGCAGAGGTCTCTTAGAGTATCTCGATGACGAGCGCGGTGGTGTTGTCGTTACCGGCGCGAGTCAGGGAAGCCTCGACCAGGCGCTGGGCTGGAGTGGCGGCGGCTTCGACGGCGTCGGGGCGGCGGAGCAGATCAAAAAGCTGGCTGTCGTAGAGGCCCTCGGTCAGGCCGTCGGTGCAGAGCAGAAACATGTCGCCCTTTTCATAGGCGACGGCGCCGACTTGGGGCTCGACATACTGGTTGCCGCCGCCGAGCGCTTTCTGGAGCGCCGTGCGGCGAGGATGGTTGTGGGCTTCCCACTCGTTGATTTGTCCCTTGCGAAAGAGCCAACCGACATGGGTGTCGTCGTGGCTGAGCTGCTTGATCTCTTTGCCGGAGGCGGGCAGATAATAAATCCGGCTGTCTCCGACATGGCCGAAGTAGATCCAGCCGGGCGTGAACCAGCAGAGGCTGAGCGTCGCCTGCATCCCGTGGACTTCCTCGTCGCTGGAGCCGAGAAAGGTCAGCGCCCGGTGAACTTGATCGAACAGCTCGGTGAAAATATCCTCGAATCCGGTATGCAGACCCATGACCGATTGCTTGAAGGAACGGGGAAGCAGGTGCGTAATTTTATCCACCGTGATCCGGCTGGCGAGCTCCCCCGCCTTGGCGCCGCCCATTCCGTCGCTTACCGCGAAGACAAAGTCGGCGTTTCCCGTGGGGGCCTCGCCGATCTTGCCCAGGTAATGGACCTCCCGGCCGTCAAATTGGAGGGCGAGAAAGGTGTCCTCGTTATTTTTCCGGACATGTCCCCGATCCGTGCGCCCGAACCATTGGAGGCGGTGGGAGGCTGGCTCGTTAGGAGGAGAGTCCATGATTGGGTGCTTTACCCTCGGGGAGGATGGTGGCGAATTCAAAGTCGATCAAGCAGAAGCGCCCGTCGGACTGGCGGTAGGTGACGTTGCGCATTTCGGCGTCGTCGTGGTGGACGCCGTAGGGCTCGAGTTCGGCGTAGAGTTCGCGCTGGCGGTCGTTGTCGAGATGGTCGACCCGGCTGCCGCAATTGGTGGTAATGATCCGGAGCTGCGAAGGATCGGCTTCGATCAGTCTGGGCACGAATGGACATCCGCGGGCTTCAAGATGGCGAAGAACCCGCACCTCGTTGTCGAATCGTTCCTGGGCCTTGGGGCCGCGAAACGTCTTGTAGACGCGACTATCGTAACCGATGCGGACGAGGGCCCTGAGAGTGTCTTTTACTTGACCCATGACATCGTTATTATGCCTCAGCCACCGGAAAAGGGCGCTTCTTTTTCATCGCAAGTGGCGCGTTTTATACTGCCCGGAAGGCTGGCATGATGTCTGCTTTCAGTCCCATTACCCCCGTCTATCAAAAAACGGGCAACCCACTCACCTAAAAACCAACCACCTACACACACATGGCGAAGTATAAATTGGAATACATCTGGCTCGACGGCTACACGCCGGTTGCCAACCTCCGCGGCAAAACCCTGATCAAGGAATTCAGCAGCTTCCCGAAGCTGGATGAGCTCCCGCTCTGGGGATTTGACGGCAGTTCAACCCGTCAGGCTGAAGGACACAGTTCGGACTGCGTCCTGAAACCGGTCGCCGTCTATCCCGACACGACCAAGAAAAACGGCGTGATTGTCATGAACGAGGTCATGTTGCCCGATGGAAAGCCCCATCCGACCAATGGCCGCGCGACCATTCTGGACGATCCGGGCGCCTGGTTCGGTTTTGAGCAGGAATATTTCCTTTACCAGGATGGACGCCCGCTCGGCTTCCCGGCCACGGGTTATCCTGCACCCCAAGGTTCCTATTACACCGGCGTTGGCTACGAAAACGTGGGGGACATCGCCCGCGAGATCGTCGATACGCACCTTGATCTCTGTCTCGACGCCGGCATCAACCACGAAGGCATCAACGCCGAAGTGGCCAAGGGCCAGTGGGAATTCCAGATCTTCGGCAAAGGCTCCAAGAAAGCCGCCGACGAAATGTGGGTCGCCCGCTACCTCTTGAATCGCCTCTGCGAAAAGTACAAGGTCGACATCAACTACCACTGTAAGCCGCTCGGCGCGACCGACTGGAACGGTTCGGGCATGCACTCGAACTTCTCGACCACCTATATGCGTGAAGTCGGTGGCAAGGAGTACTTCGAGAAGCTGATGGCGGCGTTCGACAAGTACAAGAACGAGCACATCGCCGTTTACGGCCCCGACAATCACATGCGCCTGACCGGGTTGCATGAAACGCAGTCGATCGATAAGTTTAACTACGGCCTGGCCAATCGCGGCGCGTCGATCCGCATCCCCCATAGCTTCGTGAATAGCGGCTACAAGGGTTACCTGGAAGATCGCCGTCCGAATTCCCAAGGCGATCCCTACAAGATCGCAAGCCGGATTCTTCAGACGATTGCGACCGTGCCGACCAAATAACCTCAAGGTTACAAGGTTAGCCAGAAGCGCCGTCCTGCCTCGTGCGGGACGGCGTTTCTTTTTTATTGTGGGCGCCCAGGGCCTGCCCGACTCCAAAGAGCTGACGTTTCCGATATTCCTTGGGAGAGAGTTGCATGTTTTTTTTGAACTGCACGCAAAAGGCCGATGCCGTGGGAAAGCCGCATTTGGCCGCCACACTTTTGATCGGTTCGTTGGAGCCGGCGAGAAGTTCCCGTGCCACTTGGATGCGGCGGCGAATCAGCGCCTGATGAGGCGAAAGGCCGAGGCGCTCTTTGAATCGGTCGTGCAAATGAGGCACCGACCAGCCCGCTCGGGCGGCCAATTCCGTCAGCCGCAGCGGTTCGGCGTAACGTCGATTCACCATCTCGATGACTTGTTGCAATTCCACGGGCAGGCCGCGTTCCCTTTGGAAGCGCAGGTAAAGTTGTGCCTGAAAATGGAGGCGGCTGAGGATGTAGCGCAAGAGCACGCTGGAATCAAAGGCATCGTCGGCGTGGAGTTGCACCACCTGATAGGTAAACCGCCTCACCTCGTCGAGGTCTTCCCATCTCGTCAGACGGGGAACCCGTCGTTCGGGCTTGTCGTCATTCTGAAATCCCACGGCCAGACAGCTGTAGGGATTACAGAAATCGCTGCGTCCGATGGTGCAGTCGCCGGGTAGGTGCCAGAGCAGGTCTCCCGGGGTTACTTCCTTCCACTCTCCATCGGCTTCCACCCAGCCGCGGCCTTCCGTGACAAGTTCCACGCATTGCCTCCCTTTTTCAAATCGAATCGGGGTGGGATGGCATCCGGGTCTCTGATGGTAATGGGATACCGAAAGGAGCTTTTCCGCCTTTTCAGACCCTAAAATTGCTTGGCGGGGAGCTGTCCCGCGAGAGGCTTTGGAATCCGACGTTTTGATAACAAGTCCTAGTTTTTGGGTATTCTTCCGGATTGCAGAGGATTATCAAGAGGCATTTACTTGCATATATCCTATTTTTATACAAATGAAACCCTTATCAGAAGTCCGCTTTGGTTTTATCGGCGCCGGAGCGATCGCCTACTACGCCGCGGACGCCGTCCGAAGCCATCCCCACGCCAAACTGGTGGCCATTCAGGATCCGCACCTGGAAAGAAGAACCACTCTGCAAAAGAAGCATTCGCTCGAATTTGCGCATGAAGCGGTCGAGGAACTCCTGGCCAACAAGTCGGTGGATGCGGTTTATATCGCCGTGCCGAATAAATTTCATATCCCGCTTACGATCCAGGCTCTGGAAGCGGGCAAGCACGTTATTCTCGAAAAGCCCTTCGCGATGAACGCGACGGAGGCGGAAAAGGCGATTGCCGTGGCGAAGAAAGCCGGACTCGTCCTCAACGTGGGCATGAATCAACGTTTCACGGCCGATTCGCAAAAGATCAAGCAGCTGGTCGACGATGGCGTGCTCGGAGATATTTACCACGCGAAGGCCTATTGGATGCGGCGCGCCGGGATTCCGAAATTGGGCACCTGGTTTGGGACCAAGGAAATCGCGGGCGGCGGATCGCTCTACGACATCGGCGTGCATATGCTCGATCTTTGCCTTTACACGATGAACAACTTTGAGCCCGTATCGGTGGTGGGCGCGACCTATACGAAGTTTGGCAACCGGGGCCTGGGAGAAGGCGGCTGGGGCCTGTCGGATCGCTCGGAGGTTCCGTTCGACGTGGATGATTTCGCCTCGGCTTTCATTCGCTTTGCCAACGGCGCAACGGTGACGCTGGACACCTCGTGGGCCTGTCATCGGGCCGTGTCTAATAGTGAGAACGTCGAGATTTTCGGCACGGAAGCCGGCGCGACGCTCCGGCCGGCGCGGCTCTTCCGGGCTGACCCCAGGCCTCCCGCTTCTTACGAGGTTTTGGACGATCTCAAGGTGGAGTTGAAGATGCCGCACCAGGAGCGGTTCCATAATTTCATCAATCATTTGCGGGGCGAGGAGGAGCTTTGCGTGAGCACGCACCAGGCTCTTGTCATACAGAAGATTCTCGACGGCATCGCCGAGTCAAACCGGACGGGCAAGGAAGTCCGCCTCGCCTAGCCAATCTTTCGTCTTAAGATCACCCACCATCAAAAAAAGGAAATCATCATGAGCAAAGCACTGGATTTTGGAGTTCAAAGTTACTGTTTCAGGGAATTCAAAAATAATGCGGACGTGGCAGCAAAAGTCCGGGAAATTGGTTTGGATAAAATCGAGATCTGTGGTGTCCACGCCGATTTCCATCGTCCCTCCGCCTTCAAAGACGTGGTCAAAACCTACCGGGACGCCGGCGTGGCCATCGTCTCGTTCGGGGTTGAAACTTTTGTGGGAGACGAAAAGGAGCGGGACGTTTTCGAATGCGCTGCCCTCGCCGGGGCCAAGCACATTTCCGTGCATTTCAAGGTCGATTCCTTTCCCCAGACCATCAAGAAAACGCAAAAGCTGTCGGATGAATTCGGCGTCCGCGTCGGTATTCACTGTCATGGCGGCTACCAGTTCGGCGGGCAGCCCGATGTGCTCGATTATTTGATCAAGCTCGGCTCGCCGCAGGTCGGACTTTGCATCGATACCGCGTGGTGCATGCAGATCGGGCCGTATCTCGGCAAGCCGGTCGAGTGGGCCAAACGCTATGCTGGTCATATTTACGGCATTCACTACAAGGATTTCACTTTCAGTCCCAATGCCCAATGGATCGATACCGTGGTCGGCCAGGGAAACCTCGACCTGCCCGCATTCATTCAGGCTTTGGACGGCAACGGCTTCGACGGGATGGCCGTGATCGAGTACGAAGCCGATGCGCAGAATCCGGTCCCCGCACTGAAAAACTGCGTCAAAGCGATGCGGAGTTCCGGCAAGCCTTGAGCGGCTATAAGATTGATAACGCAAAAATCCGGCCTAAGAGTCAGAAGATCATGAGGACCCTAAATATCGGAATGATCGGCTACAAGTTCATGGGCAAGACCCATTCGAATGCGTGGCGTCAGGTGGACAAGTTCTTCCCGGTTTCCGCCAAGCCCGAACTGCACACGATTTGCGGCCGGAACAAAAGGGGCGCGACGGCCGCGGCCAAACAATTCGGTTGGAGCCATGTCTCAACCCGGTGGGAGGATGTCATCGCGAATCCCGAGATCGATATCGTCGACATCAACACGGCGAACGATACTCACGCCGAGATCGCCATCGCCGCCGCAAAGGCCGGCAAACATGTGCTCTGCGAAAAACCGCTGGCCATGACCGTCAAGGAAGCCGCGGCGATGTTGGAGGCCGTGAAGAAAGCGGGCGTGGTCCACATGGTCTGCCACAATTACCGCCGGATTCCCGCGATCGCCCAAGCTAAAAAGATGATCGCCGCGGGCGACCTGGGCCGGATTTTTCATTATCGCGCGCGCTATTTGCAGGACTGGATTATCGACCCGGAATTTCCGCTGGTGTGGCGTCTCCAAAGCAAGATCGCGGGCAGCGGCGCGCACGGCGACATCAACGCGCACATCATCGACCTGGGCCGTTATCTTGTTGGAGAATTCGGGGAAGTCTGCGGGCACATGGAGACCTTTATCAAGGAGCGGCCTTTGCCGGGATCGAAAACAAAAAAGGGCCGGGTGACAGTGGACGACGCCGTGATCACGCTGGGCAAATTCAAGAACGGCGCGCTGGCGTGTCTCGAAGCAAGCCGCTTCGCGGCAGGACGCAAGAACCATATCCAAATCGAAATCAACGGGAGCAAGGGGTCGCTGGTTTTCGATTTCGAGGACATGAACCGGCTCAAGTATTTCAATCGCGAAGATGCGCCGGATCGCCAGGGTTACCGCGATATCATCGTCACGGAGGGCGTTCATCCCTACGTCGGCGCGTGGTGGCCGCCGGGACATATCATCGGTTACGAGCATACGTTCGTGCATACCGTTTTCGATTTCATCCAGGCGGTGGTGAAGAGGAGATCGGTTCAGCCCACGTTCGCCGACGGGTTGCAAAATCAGAAAGTCCTGGAAGCGATTGAGAAATCGTCGAAGCAACGTCGCTGGATCAAACTCTAACCGGAGATCGCCATGTCACGCTCCATCACCCTTTTCACCGGCCAGTGGGCCGACCTGCCCCTGGAAATACTCGCCGAGAAAGCGAAAGCCTTCGGCTACGATGGCCTCGAACTCGCCTGCTGGGGCGATCATTTCAACGTCAGGAAGGCCCGCAATAAACAATACTGCGAGGACCGGCATGCGCTGCTGGCCAAGCACGGTCTCAAGACCTGGGCCATTTCGAGTCACCTCGTCGGCCAGGCCGTTTGCGACCCGATCAACGAGCGGCACAAGGCGATCCTGCCCGAGCATGTTTGGGGCGACGGCAAGCGGAAGGATGTGCAAAAGCGCGCGGCGGAAGAGATGATGAAGACGGCCCATGCCGCGAAAAAGCTCGGCGTCGGGGTGGTCAACGGGTTCACCGGCTCGAAAATCTGGCCGTTGCTTTACAGCTTCCCGCCGGTGAGCGATGCCCAGATCGAGGACGGCTACGCCGATTTCGCACAGCGGTGGAATCCGATCCTGGATGAGTTCAGGAAAGCGGGAGTTCGCTTCGCGCTTGAAGTGCATCCCACCGAAATTGCATTCGATATCGTCAGCGCGGAACGGACGCTTGCGGTGATCAACCGCCGGCCCGAGTTCGGCTTCAACTACGACCCGTCCCACCTCGGCTATCAGGGAGTCGATTACGTCCGCTTCATCCAGAAATTCGGCGACCGCATTTATCACGCGCACATGAAGGATGTCTACTGGTCATCGACGCCGACTGAAGCGGGCGTCTTCGGCGGTCACACCAAGTTCGGCGATCCGCGCCGTTTCTGGGAGTTTCGCTCGCTCGGGCGCGGCACCATCAAATTCGAGGAGATCATCCGCGCATTGAACCAGGTCAACTATCAGGGCCCGCTTTCCGTCGAATGGGAAGACATCGGCATGGACCGCGAGCATGGCGCCGCCGAAGCCGCCGCGTTTCTGCGCAAGCTCGACTTCGCGCCCAGCAAAGTGGCCTTCGACGCCGCGTTTGACCGGAAGTAGGTTACGCAACTCTACCGTGCGGCCCACAAGAGTCCGCGCTTGGTGATTTCACGTACTTCCGGAATCTCAAATTCCATGGCGCTGTGGCCGATGGACTGATAGAAAACGCGGCCCTGCCCGTACTTTCGCTTCCAAACCACAGGCATGACCGCGCCATTGATCCACGGCGCGCCTTTCGTCTGAAAAGTCGTGGTGGCGAGCACTTCGTTGGAGGGATCGACCTGCATGAAATACTGCTCGGAATGGACGGAGAAATCGCTCAACCCGGCCACGATGGGGTCCGTGCTCTTGACGATTTGCACGAGATAATCCTTGTGGTTGTCAGGGTGCGCCACGAATTGGCCGCCCACGACGAATTGATATCCCGTGCTGTTCCGGAAGGCATCGCCCATGCCGCCATGGAAGCCGCCCAAACCCACGCCGCCTTCGACCGCGCGCAGCAGGCCGCCTTCCTGTTCTCCCGTCATTTGTCCCATCGTCCAATTGGGAACAATGAGGTCGAAGGTCTTCAGTCGCGTTTCATCGAGAAGGGAATCGAGCGTGTCGGATAATTCGACGACAAAACCGGCTTCGCGAAGATCATGGGCCGCGATCTCGGAAGTTTCCTTCGGATGATGCCCTTCCCATCCTCCATAAACGATCAGTGCTTTCTTTTTCATAAGGAGGTAAGTGGGGTTAGTCCAACTGACCGAGAGGTAATCCCGCCGGCATCGGTTCGGGTTGCCGGCAACGCGACTCGATGGCTATTTTTCGTCCGGTCCGGGCCGAGACATGGAAAGCTTCCATCACCTCGACGATGTGGAGTGCCAGCTCGCCGTTCATGCGATGTGGGCGCTGCTTTTGCCAGGCATCCGCCATGTCAGCGATGCCCACGCCGCGGCCGATTTGATCGCTATGAGTCAGGGGAACTTTCTCCCACTCCTTTTTCTTTGTGGTCCAAACCTGGACCTCGCCGCCGAAGCTATTCGGGTCGGGGCAGTGGAGAGATCCCTCCGTGCCATAAATTTCCAACAAGGGCAGACGGTGCGCCCAGACGTCAAAGCTCATGGTGACCGTGCCGACCGCGCCGTCATCGAACTCCAGCCCCCCGCAAAGATGCGTCGGAGTCATTACTTTGATTTTCTTGCCGTCCAGGAGCTGGCTGGTGATGAGTCGTTCTTTAAAAGTGGTTTTCGCGAGAGCCGAAACACTGTTGACCGGACCGAGCAGGGTGACGAGTGAGGTCAGGTAATAGGGGCCCATGTCGAAAAGCGGCCCCCCGCCCGCCTGGTAATAGAATTCGGGACTCGGATGCCAGCTTTCGTGACCGTGGCAAAGCATGTTGGCAGTCGCGGCGACAGGCTGGCCGATGACGCCCTCGTCGATCAATTTGCGGCAGGTCTGGATGCCTCCGCCGAGCACCGTGTCGGGAGCGCATCCCACACGCAGTTTTTGCTTTTGGGCTTCCTTGAGCACCTGGAGACCTTCCTGATACGTGAGCGAAAAAGGCTTCTCGCAATAGGCATGCTTGCCCGCTTTGAGCGCCTGAAGATTGATGGCGGCGTGCGCTCCCGGAATGGTCAGGTTGAGCACGGCATCAATCTCCGGATCGTCGAGGAGTTCCTGAACGGAACAGGCTTTCGCGATGCCATGTTCGAAAGCTTTCGCGCGGGCGCGCTCCATATCCATATCCGCACAGGCGGTGATTTGCGCAAACCTGGAAAAGGGGGCGAGACCCTTGAAATAAGCGTTGCTGATCGCGCCACAACCGATCATGCCGACTCGAAATGGAGAAGAGACAGATTTTGGGTTCATCGCCATGCTTGAGCAACCTTGTCTTATTTTTCACTCTATCGGCAGCATTCGCGCGTCAAAAAGGCTAAAGCGCTTTACGAAATTCCTCAATTGTCATTCCAGCCTCCTTCACGATATAACCCATCGTAAACGGGTTGATCGGGTTATTGCGCGGTACAATAAGCGTCCGCGTGCCATCGGACAAAATCACATGCTTGCCCTGACGAATGATTCGGAATCCGCGCTTCTCCAGGACGCGTATAGCCTGAAGATGATTAATACCCGGCAGCTTTGGCACAGTTAAATTGCGACCTCGACTTCGCGAATTTCAGGACGTTCCGAGTCGTCGCCCACAACCCCTAAATATTCCTGGATTGCCACCCGGATATTTTGCAAAGCTTCCTCCTCCGTCTCCCCCTGAGAGCAACAACCGGGCAGACCGGGGCAAAACACAGCGTATCCCTCCTCGGACTTGATCAGGGTCACGTGATAGCTCATGCAGAAAGAGTCGTAGGACTGGATGGCCTTGTCAAGAAGGCAACTGGCTCCCTCTCCATAACTCTATCGTCCTGAGCTTGTCGAAGGATCAGTTCGGTCTTCCCATTATTTCCATTTGCAGCAGAGATTGCACCTGTCGGCGCAATTCTAAAACCAATGCGGCACAAAAACTAATAATCCAATAACTACGGAACAGATCGCAGCCATTAACACGCCCGCTGACGCCGCGTCTTTGGCTTTACCAATTAACTCACGCTTTTCCAGCGAAACCTCATCCGCCAAGAATTCAATTGCGGTATTCAAAGCTTCGGCCACCCAGACTAATCCGATTGCGAATGCCAACATGCACCATTCCCAGCGTACCAACTCCACATAAAACCCCACCACTACCACACCTGCTGTAGCCACGGAGTGAATCCATGCATTATGTTGCGTCCGCACTACCGATGCCACACCTCGAAAGGCATGACTAAAACTCTTTATCCGATCCTCGAAACGAAATGCCATGCGAGGTAGAATGCCTTCCATACCACCTGCCGTCGAGTTGCGTTCCACGTTATCACTATAAACTAATCCATTGACGCATCCAGATGCGTTGATATGTTATTTTTCAATGACTTCCCCCGCCCTCCATCCCCTCGAAGCACTTCTGCAAAAGCGCATCGTCATCATCGACGGGGCGATGGGCACCACCTTGCAGCAGTTCAAGCTCACCGAAGCCGATTTTCGCGGCGAACGGTTTAAGGATCATCACAAGGACCTCAAGGGCAACGGCGACCTCCTCGTTCTTACGCGCCCCGATGTCATCGCTTCCGTCCACCGCAGCTTCCTCGAAGCCGGAGCCGACATCATCGAAACCGACACCTTCAACGCGCAGACCATTTCCCAGGCCGATTACGATCTCGAACCCATCGTTACGGAACTCAACGTCGAAGCAGCCCGGCTCGCCTGCCGTGTTCGCGATGAATTCGTGGCCGCGAATCCGGGACGCCAATGTTTCGTCGCCGGATCGATGGGCCCGACCAACCGTTCCGCCTCGATTTCTCGCGATGCGAATGATCCCGGCGCACGCGGCGTTACTTACGTCGAACTCGTCGATGCCTATCGCCAGCAGGCGCTCGGCCTGATCGAAGGCGGCTGCGACACGCTGCTGGTCGAAACCATCTTCGACACGCTCAACGCCAAGGCCGCGCTGTTTGCCATCGAGGAGGCCTTCGAGCAGATCGGCCGCCGCATCCCGGTCCAGATTTCCGTTACCATCTTCGACTCGGGCCGCACACTCAACGCGCAAACGCTGGAGGCGTTCTGGATTTCCGTCGCGCACGCGAGGCCGCTCAGCGTCGGCATCAATTGCGCGCTCGGTCCCGACCAGATGCGCCCCTACATCGAGGAATTTTCCAACCTCGCCACTTGTTATTTCAGTTGCTACCCGAACGCCGGCCTGCCCGACCCGCTCTCGCCCACCGGCTTTCCGCTCCTGCCCGAGGACATGGGCCCGCTTATGCGCGACTTCGCCGAGCAGGGCTGGCTCAACATCGCGGGCGGCTGCTGCGGCAACACGCCCGAGCACATTCGCTGCATCGCCGAAGCATTACGGGATGTTGCACCGAGGAAATTGCCCGCGCCTAAATCGATCACCGCCTATGCGGGCCTGGAACCGCTCACCCTCCGCCCTGAAATTCCGTTCACCCTCATCGGCGAACGGACCAACGTCACCGGCTCGCCCAAATTTGCCAAGCTCATCCTCGAAGGAAAACTCGACGAGGGCCTGAAAATCGCGCGCCAGCAGGTCGAGGGCGGCGCCGCCATCATCGACGTCAATTTCGACGAGGGGATGCTCGACGGCGAAAAGGCGATGACCCGCTTTCTCAATCTCATCGCCGCCGAACTCGAAATTGCGCGCGTGCCGATCATGGTCGACAGCTCCAAGTGGAGCGTAATCGAAGCGGGCCTCCGCTGCATCCCCGGCAAGCCGATCGTCAATTCGCTCAGCTTGAAGGAAGGCGAAGCCGCTTTTCGCGAACGGGCCAAGCTCGTCCGCCGCTACGGCGCCGCCGCGGTCATCATGGCTTTCGACGAAAAGGGCCAGGCCGATTCGCTCGCGCGCCGGGTCGAGATTTGCACGCGCGCCTACAATATTCTCGTCAACGAAGTCGGCTTCCCACCTGAGGACATCATTTTCGATCCCAACGTGCTGACAGTCGCCACCGGCATGGAGGAGCACAATAATTACGCGCTCGATTTCATCGAATCGACGCGCTGGATCAAGGCGAACCTCCCCGGCGCGCGCGTCTCCGGCGGCATCAGCAACATCTCGTTTTCGTTTCGCGGCAACAACCCGGTGCGCGAAGCGATGCACGCTGTTTTCCTCTATCATGCGATCCATGCCGGACTCGACATGGGCATCGTCAACGCGGGAATGCTCGCGGTTTACGAGGAGATCGAACCGCAGTTGAAGGAACTGGTCGAAGACGTGATTCTCAACCGCCGTCCCGATGCCACCGAGCGGCTCGTCACTTTCGCCGACAGCTACAAAAAAACCGGCAAGGTCGAGGCGAAGGAGGAAGCGCAATGGCGCTCACTCCCCGTCGAGGAACGGCTCAGTCACGCGCTGATCAAAGGCATCGTCGATTTCATCGAGGCCGACACCGAGGAGGCGCGCCACAATTACCCCACGCCGCTGGAAGTCATCGAAGGTCCGCTGATGAAGGGCATGAGCATCGTCGGCGATCTTTTTGGCGACGGCAAAATGTTTCTCCCGCAGGTCGTGAAAAGCGCGCGCGTGATGAAGAAATCGGTCGCCTATCTCCTGCCCTTCATGGAGGAGGAAAAGAAGCGCACCGGCAACAAACAGGCGCAGGGCAAGGTGTTGCTCGCGACGGTGAAAGGCGACGTGCACGACATCGGTAAGAACATCGTCGGCGTCGTTCTCGCCTGCAACAATTACGAAGTGATCGATCTCGGCGTCATGATCTCGAGCGAGAAAATCCTCGCCGCCGCGAAGGAACTCGGCGTCGATGTCATCGGCCTGAGCGGACTCATCACGCCGTCGCTCGACGAGATGGTCCACGTCGCGAAGGAAATGGAACGCGAAGGCTTTTCCCTCCCGCTCCTCATCGGCGGCGCGACCACGAGCAAGGCGCACACCGCGGTGAAGATCGCGCAGCATTATAAGAATGCCGTGGTGCATGTCCTCGACGCCTCGCGCGCAGTCGGCGTAGTCAGTGCTTTGCTCAGCCCGACGCAGAAGGACGAATTCGTCGCCAACAACAACCTCGAACACGAACGCGCCCGCGTCGCCCACGAACGCAAACGCCCGAGCAAGCCGCTTCTTTCCCTCGAAGAAAGCCGCAAACGCGCCTTCCGCTCCGACTGGAAAACGATCGACATTCCCACGCCCGCTTTCACCGGCCTGAAAGTCATCGACGATTTGCCGCTGCGCGAAATCGCTCACTTCATCGACTGGTCGCCTTTCTTTCACGCCTGGGAAATCCGGGGCCGCTACCCCGCGTTGCTCGACGATCCCGAGATCGGTCCGCGCTGCCGCGAACTTTTCAACGATGCGCAAACGCTCCTCAATCGTCTCATCAACGAAAAGTTGATCCACGGTAAGGCGGTCTATGGATTTTATCCAGCGGCCAGGATTGGCGATGACATCGAACTCTATACCGACGATACGCGCACGAAAATCCTCACCACCTTCCACACCTTGCGCCAGCAGATGGACAAACCGGAAAACCAGCCTAATTACGCGCTGGCCGATTTCATCGCGCCGAAGGACGCGGGCCGCCGCGATTATCTCGGCGCGTTCGCGCTGACCACCGGCCTCGGTGTCGACGAAATCGCCCATGCTTACGAAGCTGATCACGACGACTACAACGCGATTATGACCAAGGCGCTGGCCGACCGCCTCGCCGAAGCGAGCGCCGAATGGCTCCATTTACAGGCGCGCCTTGCCTGGGGTTTTGGCAAGGAGGAGCATCTGACCAACGAAGACCTCATCAAGGAACAATATCGCGGCATCCGCCCCGCGCCCGGCTATCCCGCACAGCCCGACCACACCGAGAAGCGCCTGCTTTTCGATTTGCTCAGTGCGGAGAAGAACGCCCACGTTGTGCTCACGGAAAATTTTGCGATGCATCCGGCCAGCGCCGTCAGCGGCCTCTATTTCGCGCATCCCGAGGCGAAATATTTCGGCGTCGGCATGATCGCTCGCGACCAGGTTGAGGACTACGCCAAGCGTAAGGGCTTCGATCTTCCCACTATGGAAAAATGGCTCGCGCCGAATCTCAGCTACGATCCGGATAAGATTGCGCCCGCTGCCGCACCCAAAGATTCCGCCGCCAACTGCGGCTGCGGCACAGCGCACAGTCCGTCATCCTGAGCTTGTCGCACACACGTGTGGCAGGATCAATTCAGATGCCCTTTTTGGTGGCTCGGGCTACTTGTTGCGAGTTCGCGCGGAGTCATCCCGCGCGAACAGGGAGCGATGATCTTCGGCGGTCATAGACCGCCGCTACAGACCGAACTGATCCTTCGACAATTCTTCGACGTCGCTTCGCTCGCTCAGAATGACGTTTTGCCAGCGGCGGTTTCACCGCCGGAAAAGGCTCAGGATGACGGATTGCTATTTTGAAAATAAAGCTCGTGATGCGACTGACCGCCGCGAGGGCCCGCGGCGGCTACCTCAGAGAAGATTCGCCAGCCGCGCCGCGGTGCCTTAGATAGTTTGCAGGCATGAGTACACCCGCACGCGCACCCTCCCGCCTTCATCCGGCGATTGTCTTTGCGATCATCGGCCTCTGCATTGTGGCGATCATGCTCATGGTTTCCTACGCGGTTCCGCTGAAGCTCGCGGGGCAGGCTTATCTTCTCATCGTCATCCTGCTCGCGTTCCGATATTGGCCGCCGATGATCCGCTGGGTCGCGTCGATGCCGGTTGTACATCGCGTGGTTTTCGGCGTTCTGATCGGCTGCATGATCCTCGGCCACTACACGCTCAACGGCCGCACCTACTTCCCCTACGTCGTCTGGGAAATTTTTCCTTTCGCCCACGAAAACGACCCAGTCACTTGTCGCGAATTCATTGCCACCACGGCCAGCGGCAACAAAGTCCGGCTGCTCGTTGAGCAACTTTTTCCCTCCATCGTCCAGATCGATCCGTTGGATGCCCTCGATAATCCCAAACTTTACCCGCCGGACACCACCGAACACCTCGCGCGCGCGCTGGCGAAAGCCTACAACGAGCAGCACGCCGACGATCCCGTGCAACGGGTCGACCTGATGCTCATGGCCGTCAAACTTCACCCTTCCGCCAACGAATCGCGCGCTCAACCCTCATGCGAGCTTCTCAAACGTTACGACATCTCATCGGGCCAATAGAGCTCATCCACGAACAGGCCGGACCGAGGCTTTTGCGCCTCACGCGCCTAGGCGTCTTCGCGCTTTGGATCGTCAAGCTGTTGCTCGATCCCCTCTGGCGCGTGGCCGAAATGCCGCGCGAGATGTTTCAGCCGGTGGGGATTATCGCGCTCCTGCCCTCGAGCGCGATAGATGCCTTACTGACCTGGAATGGCTTGGCGGCGCTGCTCGTCTTCACGCTGGGAGTTCTCGTACTGGCCCTCACGGACAAGGCATTTCCGGTCGTCGCCACGGTCGCGGCGGTGTTGCTCACGGCCTACTCGTCACTCATCCGCAGTTTTGGTCCCGCCGTCCACACCGATATCGCCCTGCTGCTCGCCGTCTATGCGCTGGCCGGTTTTGCCTGGGCTGATTGGATTACGCTGAAGTTCAGCGAAAAAAAATCAAGCGCATCGAGTTCCTATTCCCTCATCACCATCGTTGCGATGCTCTGCCTTTCCTATTGCCTCGTCGGCTTGAATCGGACCATCGCGGGCGGCATCAGCGTCTTCACGGGCGACAGCATGGAAGCCTGGGCCGTCGACGCCAGCCTGCGCGGCTACTACTTCAACACCAACGTCGGTTGGCACATCCCGGATTGGCCTGCCGTTGTGTTTATGTTGCGTAGCGGCCTGCCCTTCATCACGCTTTTTGAAATCACCGCACCGCTCTGCCTGGCCATGCCACACTATCGCTGGATTTTTATCCCCGTGATGCTTTCGTTTCACCTGCTCAGCCTCGTCTTCATGAACATCTTTTTTTTCGACGACATGCTGCTGTACTTATTGCTCATCGATTGGTCTCGGCGCTTCCCGGCGCTGCGGGCAAGTAATTATTCCGCTTCCGCCGCGCCAATGCCGTGAGCCAGGGTCAACAACACGTCGGTTTTGGCCAGGGAACCGACCAGACGCCGGTCGTGGGGATTATCGAGAACGGGCAGGCGCTCGCCGTCGTGCCGCGCGAAAACTTCGAGTGATTCCTTGAGGGAACCGTCACTGGTCAGCACCGGCACGTCATCGCGCATCAGATCGAGCGCGATCACAACCTGAGGTAAATCAGTCTCGTGCAGGAACGGCTTGAGATCCTGCAACGCAATCGCCCCGAGGAACCGCCGGTTGGCGTCGACGACGTAGAGATGCTTGAACGTATTTGCGGCCAAAACCTTGGCGATCTGCGCGAAACCGGAAGTTTCCAGCACGCAAAGAGGGTCCTTCTTCATCAAGTCGCGCACGTGCAGGAGAAAGAGCGGCGTCTCGGAACCGGTGCGGCTGCCGTGAAGCTGCCGGCTGTAGACGGATTCGGGGCTCACTCCGCGCGCGACGTAAAAGGCCGCGACGCAAGCGAGCATCAACGGCATGATGGTCGCGTCGTCGCGCGTCATTTCGAATATGATCAGGATCGACATGATCGGCGCGCGGGTCATCGCCGCGAGAAAACAGCCCATCCCGACCACAGCAAAGCTGCCGACCGAAATGTGCGCGTCGGGCAGGAGCGCACGCATGATTTCGCCGTAGAGCGCACCGAGGACGGCGCCGCAAAAGAGGGTCGGGGTGAAGACGCCGCCCACCGCGCCGCTGCCGGTCGTGGCCACGGTGGCGAGCACTTTTAAAACGAGGATCGTCATCAGGGCCTTCCAGGTCCAGGGATTGTTCAGCACCGATTCGACCACGCCGTAACCGTTGCCCCACACGCCCGGCTCCCAAATCGAGATCGCCCCGACGATCAGACCGCCCAGGCCGAGCTTAAGCGTGACGGGCAGATGCATCCGCGAGAAAATGGTTTCGCCGCCCCGCAGCAAAAGCAAAAAGAGGGGCGCGCTCAACCCGGCCACGACGCCGAGCAGCGCATGCGCGACCAGTTGCCAGTTGGGCACCGATCCGAAATTGGGCATGCGATAAACCGGCTGCGCGCCGAGGAACTGGCTGGCAATGACCGTCGCCACCACCGAGGAGACAATCAACGGTCCGATACTCTCCATGGCGATGGAGCCGAGGACGATTTCGGCGACGAAGAACGCCCCGGTCAGCGGCGCATTATAGGCGCAGGCAATACCCGCCGCAGCGCCGCAGGCCACGAGCAGGCGCAACCGCGCGGGAGAGAATTTCCCCACGCGCCCGAGCAGCGAGCCAAGCATGGAAGCGAGTTGCACCATGGGCCCCTCGCGTCCAATTGAACCGCCCGAAGAGATGGTCACGAGCGAAGAGAGGCTCTTCACGACCGTGGCGCGCACGCGGATCACGCCATTGCCGAGAACGACCGCCTCCATGAAGTCGGCCGACTTTCCGGCGGTCGACCACTTTTGACCGAAAAGTAAAATCGATCCGGCGATCAGCCCGCCCGCGGCCGGCATCAGCAGCCGGCCCCACCAGGGAAGAGTCGTGGCCGCGTTTTCCAGCGGCCCGTTGTAATGCAGCAGGAACAACTGCATCTGGTTCAAACTCTCGCGAAAGGCCACGGAAGAAAAGGCCCCGCACAGACCGACGATGGCCGCCCAAAAATAGTTCGATTCCCACAGATCGCCCGGCCCCCGTTCCGTGAACCAAACACGCAGGCGCAGGAGTTGGACGACGACCCGCCGCAAAAATTGCCGGGTCGGCGTCACGGAAGCAGGGCCGCTATTCGAGTCGGCCGCTGGAGGGTTATTCATCACAGTCCATCCCTAACGTAGACTGTTCCCGGCCCAGCGACGATGCAAAATCTTCAATAGCCCTGGCTCGACGGTCCCGCGGGATAAGACGGCGGGGGCTGGATGGGCCCATCGGCGCCCAGCGCCTCATTCAGCAGCGTCGCCAATCGCCAGGCCGCCAGGACGAGCCGCTGCCGGGCCAGCGCATTAGCCCTGGCAACGTAAACGCTGCTGAGACGGCAGTACTTCTTGCTGTCGGTGGCCGTCAGCTCGCGATAAACAAAATCGCGCGCGATGGCGTTGCTTTCCTTCGCCCATTGGTCGATATGTGGTTCCAGATCGGCGTCGGGAGCAGGTGGTTGTTGCGCGAGAGATCCCGCCAACGCCCGGACGTTTTGCGGCTCGTGCAGGCCCTGCTCCTGGTAGCGCGGATCGAGCACGACGCACCCGCTGGCATCGTCGAAGGAAGCGCGCCAGGCCGAGTCCCAGAAAGCGTGCAAATTGAATTTCGTATCGCCGGGCGGCCCGTTGAGCACCTCTTCCTTGTTCCCGCCCATGTCCTGACGCAGTTGGCCGCCGGAAATAAAATACTTGGTCGCGCAATGGAGCGGCTGATGAATATCGCCGACCAGGTGCATGACCATCGCGCACGCCATGGCTTTCGTCTTGATATAGGGGTCCGTTCCGCCCTTCAACACGACCATCGCGCGCTTGAGCGCCTGGACGACATTCCCGTGCACCTCGTTGTCGTCGCCCGGCTCGAGCGAAAGCATCGGATCGCCCGGATCAAGGCCGAGATCGATGTAATGCCAGCTCAAAAACATGCCGTGATAAGGCATGGCCGTGTTCCTTTTGATATCATCCATCCAGCACGCGAGAGTGATGGCATCATAGGCCTGATCCGGATTCACCATCTCGCGCGCCAGATTGGTCACGGCCTGCCGCGCTTTCGGATTCAGCCGGTCGAACGCCATGGTTGCGACCAATTCGTGACCCTCCGCATCCCACGCCGGAAGCGGTCTCTGGATCAACGGAGCGATGAGCAGAAAGGCGAGGGCCCACCGGAAAAGATTGGCCGAAGAGATGCCCATCCCGGAGTTAAGGCTAAGAGATAACGCTTCGCAAGGCCGTCCACCGTCTCACGACGGCGGCTACCCAGCGCATTGAAACACTTCCCGATTCCGGCCTTTGCTGCTAAGTTCAGCCGCGTGGCATTCATCGATCGCAGCACGCGAGTCGGACGTTCGCAAGGCGCAAGCATCTTTTGGGGACTCGTCTCCGTTTGTTTCGCCGCCGCCGCCTGCTTCTACTACGACAAAAATCACGACAACGAAAAAACCGCCAACATGATGCGCGATCAGGTGCTCCAGTTGACGGAAGAAAACGAGTCGTTGAGCTCCCAAAAGGACCACCTTCAGGCCAGCCAGAGCGAAGCCGAAAGCGAACTCAAGACCCGCGAAGACCTGGTCCAGGAAAAGGAAACGGAGCTGGCCGCGGAAGAAACCCACCTGGATGGGCTGGGTCGGCAGTCGCAATATCAAACGCAGGAAAATCTGGCCCAGGCACCGGTGGTTAAAAAATTCAACGACGTGATCCGCAAGCTCGGCAAAGACAGCCCCCCGGACGTGGTCGAGCGTGGGGGCCGGCCGGTTTTGCGCGTTCCCAACGCGGAGCTTTTCGCCCCCGGCGATGCGACGCTGAAACCGGAAGGCAAAGCGTTGCTGAACCAGATCGCCCTGGCCCTCACCGGACAACTCGATAATTTCGAGCTTCGTGTGGTGAGTTATACCGATAGCGGCGCGGAAGCCGATCCGGCTGCCGCACAAAAAAAGGATGCTGCCGCCAAGCCGCAATATGCCACGAGTTGGGACCTGACGGCGGCCCGCGCCTCCGCCATCTCGCGCTTCTATCGCGACGAGAGCATGCTGCCGTTTCTCAACGTGCTCGTCATTGGCCGGGGCGATTCCGAACCGATTTCTTCCAATGCCGGGGACAATCATGCGCGCAACCGCCGCGTCGAAATCACCGTGACCCCGCTGCCCGTTTCTTTTCATTCGCCCGATCTGGACCATGACAAGACCGGAAATGGAGCCGTGCTTGATCCCCTAGCGCCTTCGGCCGATCCTTCCGACACGGCCAATAAGGAAAAGCCGAAAGAGAAAAAATCGGACAAGGACAGCGGCTCGGGGTTTTGATGGAAACGGAGCTTGGAGGCTGTCCGAAAAGTAAGCGTGGGTCACGTGACGAGTCGAATTTGGGCCGAATCGAGGCGCGAACGACGAGCATAGCTTAAGCTACGTGAGGAGTGAGCAACGAAGAGATCGGCCCAAATTCGCCGTCACCCTCCGGGCCGAAGTTCTTTTTCCCTGGAGCGGTGTCGCTCGCTCGTCACGTAGCACTGCGGCTATGCTTTTCGCTCGGCTCCTTGCCCCAGGGAAAAAATCCTTTCGGCGTGACCCATGCCTACTTTTCGGACAGCCTCTAACCATGGACGCACCCAACGAGCCCGGCCCGATTGCGGAAACCCCTGCCGCCTATCCGACCTCTCCGCAGCACCGCATCCTCTGGACCGCCCTCACCGCCCTGGCTGTGACCTCGTTGCTCGGCGTGGCGGCGCTTGTCTTCCTCGGCTTCATCACGTTCCTGAGTTGGTCTTATCCGATCCTGCTGCCCATCGGACTCGCGGTCATCATCGCTCTCGTTCTGGAACCCGTCGTCGCTTTTGTGCAAAAGCGGGGCCTGAAACGGGGAACGGCCACGCTCCTGGTCTGCCTCCTCACCGTGATCGGCTTTTTGCTTTTCTGGGCCTTTCTTTTGCCGCCTCTCGTCAGCCAGGCCGGCGACTTTTTCAAATCGCTGCCCGCCATGTTGAGCAATGGCGTGGCCAAATTGGACGCCAGCCACACCAGCGCACCGGAAAGCAGTCTGCTCGAATTCCGGTCCGCACCGCCCGTCCCGTCACCGGCGGCGACGAACCAACTCACTCTCGCCGAGCCTGCCACCACTCCGGCCTCGGAAGTCACGTTGAACGAGTCGGCAACAGACCATCATGAAAACGGCCGCGAAGAAATTCAGGCATGGCTGAAAACGAATCTTCCCGCCATCCAGGAAACGATCCAAAAGAATATCGCCAACGTGGTCTATTCGGCGCTCGGGCCGGTCGGACAGGCTTTTGGCTTCCTGCTCGGCTTCGGTTTTGTGCCCATCTACGTCTATTATTTTCTGGCCGACCAGGATCAGATTACCCATCACTGGCATGAACTCGTGCCGCTGCGCCGATCCCGATTGCGGGACGAAGTCGTCTCGGTCCTCACTGAAATCAACACGTCGCTCGTCAGCTATTTTCGCGGCCAGATCGTCGTCGCAGTCTGCAACGGCGTGCTGACGTCTCTCGGCCTTTGGATCATCGGAATTCCGTACTGGCCCGTGCTCGGCATCATCACCGGCGCGCTCAGCATCGTTCCGTTCCTCGGCATTATCTGCAGCATCATTCCCGCGCTACTGCTCGGCTTTTTATCGGCGAAGAACGATCCAACGCTCCAGTGGCTGCGTCCCGTGCTCGTGCTCGGCGTTTTCGCCGTGGTGCAAATGACCGAATCGATGTTCATCACCCCGCGCGTGCAAAGCCACAGCACCGGACTCCATCCGCTCGCCATCATCATCGGCATTCTGTTCTGGAGCATGCTCCTGCCCGGCCTCCTCGGGCCGATCGTCGCCGTGCCGCTAACGTGTGCCGTGGTTGTTTTGCTCCGCCGCTACGTCTGGCAGGAGAAGAAGGCTAACTGAATTTTGACGGAATTAACGGAATAAACGGAATTTTCTTAGAATGGAAAACATGGCCGCCTTTTTTCGCATTCACATAACGGAATAATATGAGCAATAAAAAGACATTCACAGTTGAGTTTGAAGACTTAGGGCCATCTACGATTAGCTACAAAGTAACAGGCCCGCCTCTCGAAAAGATCACAACAACAATAGAAGATCAAGTGCCGGTACTTTATGCAAATAAAGGTGCATGCAGCGTATTAGCTGAAATCTTTGCAAAGTTAGCTATGGGTTCACATCCAAAAGGGTTTCATGTGCATCTACATGAAAATTTGGACGTCGATCAAAAGGAAAAGGAAATATTACGAGTTATACTGGCATTTGATTAGCCGCATGACAAAGGGGACAGGCATAATTGAGGGTTCTCCCCGACTGCTACCTTCGGAATCCTGTAAATCGTGTTAATCCCGTCAAAAAATTCTGCCGCCTCCCCATTCCATTAATTCCGTCAAAATCGATGAATGGGTCAGGACAGGAGTCTGACCCTCCAGGGATGAGAAAAAGCGAGGGGCGCCCCGGTTTCCCGAAGCGCCCCTCTTTGTTCCGGGCGTAAGCCGAATTCTGTTCCGCTGCGCTTGCTAAAGGCGCACCGGCGATGGTCATTCATCTCTGACGCGGATCGCTCCGCGCCAGCGGCGTCCCGCCATGGCGGGACGCGCATGCGACCGATACCCGAGACGGGCCCCGGAGTTTCCTCCGCGACCGGGCAGGCGACCCGGCGTCTCTGTTTGGCCTTGCACCGCATGGGGTTTATC
>Ga0182024_10005388_pt1 | contig 28729 bp, 25 predicted proteins | sample P32metaG_FD_120480 | JGI IMG/M metagenome (GOLD analysis project Ga0182024, IMG submission 120480) | Permafrost microbial communities from Stordalen Mire, Sweden - P3-2 metaG (Illumina Assembly) | ecosystem: Environmental > Terrestrial > Soil > Wetlands > Permafrost | place: Sweden: Stordalen...
CCCGTGATTCAACTCCAGCAAAGTGATGCCGAGGGTGATCATCATTGGCCTTTTACCGAAAGCGCCAACGCCCTCGGGCGTATCGATGCTCATCGAGTACTTGACGCGATCTCTCGATCGGGTGCAGAAGAAGTATCTCTGATTTTGGAGATCATTCCCTCCTTCGAAGCCAACGATGACGACGTACTCGCTGACATGGTTGCCTCGGCGGAGTACTGGCGTCGCGCTCTCGCCGACTAGAAACCAGAACTGTGCGGTGGGCAAGATATCACGTGGCGATTGCCCAAATGCACTGCCGTAAAGTTAAAAGACGCCGTCAGCCAATCCAAAAACGAACCGACGCTTCGATGTCCCTACGGTCTTACTTGGAGTGAAGACCGTGACCTTATGCTCAGCCTCATAACGCTGGACGAGCACCATGATGACGGAGCCGCCGATCGCGCCGCCGACGCCAATGCCCACAAAGGCTTCTCCCACGATTGGGTAGAAGCCTCCGAGCGCACCGGCGACGACCGCGAGCGCAATCGAGCGAAGACACCGCCTACGACCGGCTCGCCGTAGGGTCTGTCGCTCGTCCGGGCTTCCCGGCCAGTTCCCAAGTTCTGGATGTGAGGCATCCGCGAGAGCTTCCTCGACACGGCGACGCGTGATGAGAAGTGAAAGTGCGACCGAAGCAGCGAGCACGAGACCCGCAATAGCGAGCACAAGGAGAAAAGACTTCGTCAGTGCGAGTGTCAGGCCCGCAGCAACAGCCAGGGTCGACGTGAAAAGCGCAAGGTTCTGATACGACTGAACCGTCGGTCGCCACGTGGTCATATCACTCGTGGCAGACGTTTCTAGACCATTATCGCGAATCATCATCAGCGTTGACGATAGTACAGGAGGCTCCCGGAGCTATTCGATCGTCCTTTGACCCTTCAGGGAACGTGGACGCACTTTGTCCCAATCGTTACGGGCAGAATTGGACAATGACGCACGTCGGGAAGCGTCGCAATTGTTGGAGGCATTTGAGGAGCACGCGTAGAGTTCTCACTAGTGCGCGGTTCAAGATTTGTCGCGTCGAGTCTCGGTCACCATTGGCCTGAAACTGAATCAATCCGATTTCTCTTGACTGGACGTTCGGCGTTGGTGCTCGCGCCGTTCGGCAGTATTCCGCGAGATGTGAGAAACTCGCTCCGACGCGTCATTCGAAGCAGGCGGTGCAGATGACCGAGGGAACCGTTATTAAGACGACGAATATAGGCGTCGTTACTGCTCTGGTCGTGAACTGCGTCGAGGTCGTGGGGCTCGGAGTCGCTGCATGGATTACTGGATCGACCGCCCTTCGAGCCCAGACCGCCGTTAACGCTGCGGAAGTAGCGGTCGTGGTGTTTCTGCTCGTGGGAGTGCTGAGTAGCGTCCGGGGACCAGATGAGCGTCACCCTCTCGGTCACGGGCGAGAACGATTTTTCTGGTCACTGTTTGCCGCGCTCGGTCTCTTCTTGGGCGGCGGGGGTCTCGCGCTCGACGAGGCCATCCGATCCGCTTTACGCCCAGAACAGGTGCACTCTTATACCCTTGCGTACGCAGTGCTTGCGGCCACTGCCATCCTCGATGTCTACTCCTTGGAGACGGGACTTCGACCGTTTCGTCAACAGGCGTCTGACCGAAAACTCTCGTCACGGGCCTTTCTGCGACGGAGTACGGATCCCGCGTTGGTAACCATCGTTATCGGAGGAAGTTGCGCGGTGGTGGGCGCCGGTCTCGCGGCGGCGGGTTTGGCGGCCAGCCAGGCGTCCGCGAGCCCGACGCCAGACACAATCGCCAGCGCACTCATCGGCCTCATGCTCGTTGCGGCGTCTGTGTTCCTCGTGCAGATCAACCGAGACCTCATTGGCGGGCGTGGCGTGGCACCGACGACCCTGAAAGAGATGCGCTCCGTCGTCGCGTCACAGCCGGGTGTCGTCGATGTTCCCGACCTGTTTGCCGTCGTCGTTGGCCCCGCGAGTTTGGTTGTAGATGGAAACGTCATCTTCTCCGACGATCTCGACGTGCCGGTCGTGGAGCAGACCATCATGCGCACCAACGAAGAACTTCGGAGGCGATGGCCATCGATCGAGTACATCTACCTGACGCCGGTGCCCGCGAAGTCTCCGCGATTGGCCAGGAATCATGGTGATGAAGTTTGAACCGAGGTGACCGGGCGTACTTGTCACGCCGGGTCTCCGACACCACCGGCCGCAGCCCAGCTGGCGATTGGTGGTGCCAGTTGGGTCCGGCTCATCGGCGATACTGGGTCCATGGTCGACCGAAACGTCATGGGTGGGTTGCTGGAACCGTGTGGCACCGACCCCGTCACGGGCTTCTACCGCGACGGGTGTTGCACGACAGGACCTGAGGACCTCGGGAGCCACACCATCTGTGCCGTGGTCACCGCCGAGTTTCTTGAGCACCAAAGGGGAATCGGCAACAACCTGACCACGCCCATGCCTCAGTACGGGTTCCCGGGATTAGTGCCCGGCGACCGATGGTGTGTTACCGCCGCGAATTGGCTCCGTTCCCATCACGACGGGGCGGCGGCCTACGTGGTCCTGGCCTCGACGCACGAGCGCGCCCTCGAAATCGTGCCTCTTGAAGCTCTCCGAGTGCACGCCGTTGACATTCCAGCCGGGCCGGGCGATCTCCAGGCTTAATCAGTGGCGACGTTTGCGGACGGGTATCTTGGCACTTCGAATTTCATCGGGTTGGATTGTAGTGAACAAGCTTCCATTAATTGGTCTTTCTCGCGCACAGCAGTGACCGGATTCGGCACGTTCACTTTCGTGATGTAGGTAGTTTCCAGTGCGAGGTTGCAGACCTGACACGTCGGGTATCCGAGTTGAACTTTCACGGTGCGTTGTTAAGAGTTCCCCCACCCCTTGCACGATATTCAATGTGATCAAGCGCGCAAGCAATCACTAGCCAAAGAGATTCTTCAGTAAACGTCTCCGGACGAAACGCCAGTCAGCGAAACAAATCTGGACATCCACACACGACGGAAAACGAACCAATTGTCAATCGCGGCGAAAACTCCAATTTATGGGAACCCTGGTTTTATTGGGAGTTTGCAACGGAATCGAGTGCGCTCAGCTTGCGAAAGCGCGACCTTGCCGGTGGCGCCAATGTGCCAACGCCGCGACGATCAGACTCACGAGGCCGCCGACGGCCGTGACAAACAAAACCGGCCACAGCCGTGCGCCGAAGTAGTAGACGACCCAGAGACCACTCACCATGCCGGCCGTGGTCCAAGAGCTCACCGACACACCCGTCGCCGCTTCGTACCGGACCAAGTGGACTAACTGGGGCGCCCGCGTTACCCAACCCACCAAGCCCGCGCCGACGGCCGCGCCAGCCCAGCCCCATTGGATCGCGGGCGGGATGCTAAACGCGACAAAGAGCGCGAGGGAATTCAAGCTCACTCGAATACGTTCCCAAGGCTTCAGTTCAAACCAAATGAGTAGCTGCAGGGGAAGCGTGATGGAACAGCCGATGATCAGCTGCCACGAATGTACGGCGACGCCGTAAAAGATCCAGAAGACGTCAAGGTATAAAAACAGCGTCCACGTCGCGAGCGATACGCCTTCAATACCGTGCTTCGTCATTCGTTTGAACTGAGCGTACGAAACGACCAAACCCAACGCAACGGCAAGCCAGCCGACTGAAACGGTGAAGGAGTAGAAGTTCACCGATTCATCTTACGATGCGCGACACCCTCGAAATGGCCCTTGAGAAGGAGTTATGAGACGTCGAAGAAGCATGTTGGCGGCAGTTCGCCGTTCCGAAATCGTAAGTGCGGTGCTCCTCAACTGATTCCGCGCCACCAAAGTTGCCCGCCAACTCGACCACCGGTCAGTGTGAGATTCGAGACGACAGTCAGATCGGCCACACGTTTCCTGAGAAACTCTTTGAGACCCTTCCCCACGACACGTTTCCACCCGTCGCTCGTCGTATTAATGAACGAGTTGGGGTTCGGGTGCGACGACGCGACGCTTCGCTACGCGGACCACAGTGAAGGCCAGTCCGAGCATGGAGATTCCCGATATCACGGCGATGGCGGTGGTCATCCCCGGCAAGAGTTGGCCGGGGCGCACAGTGGTCGCACCTGGACCGATGATGGCGGTCGTCACGGCAAGGACGATTGCTCCGCCAACTTGGATGCTGGTGTTCACCAGTCCCGAGGCGAGCCCTTGCTCATGGTCTGCGACGCCGGCGGTGGCTTGAGAGTTGATCGAAGGAAAGCACAGCGCAAAGCCGATACCGAGCAAAACCATCGTGGGCAACAAGAAGTCGACGTAGGGCATCGCGGGGCTGACCCGAAGAAAGAGGAGGTAGCCAACGAGGAACGCGGCGAGACCGCCTCCGATGAGGGTGGTCGTGTCAAAGCGCTCCAATATTGCTGCCATCCGTGTCGAACTCGCCACCACGATCAGCCCGGTAGGCAAGAAGCCCATGGCCATCGCGAGGGGTGACCAGTGCAGGGAATCCTGCAGGTAGAGGGTGGCCACGAACTGGAACGACATATAGCCGCCGAACATCACGGCACCAGAAAGGTTCGCGTGCACCAGCGACGCCGAACGCAGAATACCGAGACGCAGTAGGGGGCGAGGGTGGTGGCGTTCGATGACCACAAAGGTGACGATCATTGCGGCGCTCGCCGCCAGGCCGCCAAGAGTGTTCACACTCAACCAACCACGCGCGGGCGCCTCAACAACTGTGTAGACCAGCGTCATCAGTCCCGCGGTGCTAGCTAACGCACCGAAGAGGTCGAAGTGACCCCACGACACCTTTTCTCTGGTCGATCGCGGAATCACTCGAAGTCCAGCAATCACCAAAGCTAAGGCAATGGGTCCAGGCACCAAGAACGTGGCGCGCCAACCCAACTCGGTGAGCAGTCCCCCGAACACAAGGCCGAGCGAGAAGCCACTCGCTCCGCACACGGTGTAGATCGACAACGCTCGGTTGCGGGCTATGCCCTCGGCGAAGGTAGTCGTGATGATGGAGAGCCCGGCCGGGACGGTGAAGGCGGCCGAGGCGCCCTTGACGAAGCGCAGTGCGATCAGCGCGCCGTCGTTGCTGAGAAAAGCGCTCACCACCGAAGCGATGCCGAAGACCGTCACGGCAGCGAGGAAGACGGGGCGGCGCCCGAGAAGGTCGCTCGCTCGCCCACCGAGCAGGAGGAGTCCCCCGTAGCCGAGGACGTAGCCACTGACGATCCATTGCAGAGCACTCGCACCCAGGTGGAGATTGCGGCCGATGGACGGGAGAGCGACGCCGACCATCGAAATGTCGAGACCGTCGAGGAAGAGAGCTCCGCAGAGGACGACGAGGAGAATCCAAATCGCGGAGGTCCAACGGGTGTCGGCGTCGACGGGCTGTGTGGGGTGAAATGGCATGACCAAAAGTATATGCGTATACATCTAATGTTGAAGCAAATAATGCATGTGCGTGAAAATGTGTATTGCCTGATAATCTGTTGCCGTGGCAAAGGCCCCGAACGAAGAACAGCTGGCTACCGAGTGGCACGAACTGATGGGTCGTTTTCGTCGCCTCTTGTGCAGCCTCGACCGTGAACTCGAAAGCAAACACGGGATCTCAGCAAGCGACTTTGAGGTGCTGCAACTCTTAGCCGAAGCGCCGAAGGGAAAGCTGCGTCTGCACGAGTTGGGGGAACACGCCCACTTAACCCAGAGTGCGCTTTCACGACTCGTGGCCAAGCTCGAGAGCGGGGGCATGGTCGAGCGCTGCATGTGCGACGACGACCGCCGATCGGTGTTCGCGACGATCACCGCCGCGGGCCGTAAGCGTTACGTACAGGCCCGCCCCACCCAGCGAGCGGTCTTGCGAGCCGAAGCTCAGTCAGTCTGATCACACCCGACGCCGTTGCTCCGCGCAGCGAATGGAGATGATTCGCCACGCGAGTGCGACCGGTCAGTGAACTGATCGAGAGGAACTTGTCACCCAATGGTCACGATTCGAAGCGACTGAGCACCTTGGTGTTGGGCTCCCACTATCCAACAGTGTGGAACCTTCAGTATCTCAAAATCGTCTCAACTATCTACTCCCTGCGTACCCGCCAAACACGCCGGTAGTTAGACTGGACTCTCCGCAAACCCGAGCAACGCTTCCCGTAGCGGCACCCCCACCAGCCGAGAGGAAATCGATAATGATCCCCTTTGACGAACTCGAATCGAACGTTCGTTACTACTGCCGCCGTTGGCCAGCTGTCTTCTCAACGGCCCTCGGCGCGACCATCACCGCCGAGGACGGCACCGAGTATTTGGACTTCTTCGCGGGCGCGGGAGCACTCTCGTATGGTCACAACAACCCGGTCCTCGTGGAGGTTGCCATCGAGCATCTGCGTGCCGGCAAAATCCTGCACAGCCTCGACACCTACACGGTTGAGAAGCGCCGATTCCTCGAAGCCATGAATCGACATGTCCTCGTCCCGCGCCAAATGGACATGGTCATCCAGACCGTCGGACCGACTGGTGCCACGGCCGTCGAGGCCGCTCTCCAACTCGCCCAGCGCATCACCGGTAATCGCGCCGTCGTCGGGTTCGATGGCAGTTACCACGGCATGACGTACCGGACGGCTTCGATCTCGGCCTCGATGGCGGGAAGAGAGACCAGCGCTCATCTAAAAGAGTTCGTGGCGCTGCCCTACGTTCGTAGTGTTACCGAGTCAGACCTTGAGCTCCTCGATCGGACCCTTGATTCGAGCATTGACGGTCAGCGAATCGGCGCCGTCATTATCGAGTCGACCCAGGGAGAAGGCGGCGCGCGTCCCTTTGACCCTCTCTACCTTCGAGCCATCCGCGAGCGCTGTAGCGCTCGCGGCATTCTCGTCATTGCGGACGAAGTGCAAGCCGGCGTGGGACGCACCGGTGCGTTCTTCTCCTTCGAAGGTTCCGGGCTCGACCCGGACATCGTGTGTCTTTCGAAGTCCATCAGCGGCCTCGGCTTGCCAATGGCCCTCAATCTCGTGCGCCGCGACCTTGACGCGTGGACACCAGGCGAGTTTTCGGGCACGTTCCGGGGCAACAACTTGGCGTTCGCCACGTCCGCCACCATGCTCGAAACTTATTGGGCCGACTCGAATCTTGAAAAGAATACCGAGCGGCGCGGACTCACCGTGCGAGACACCCTCGAAGAGATCGCCGATCGATTCGGCAGCGGCCGATTCGTGGCCCGAGGCAATGGCCTCTTGTGCGGACTCGACGTTGGCGATACTCAGTTGGCTGCGGATATCGCCGCGGCGGCCTTTGAGCGTCGACTCATCGTCGAGACCTGCGGCGCGGGCGACACCACCGTCAAACTCTTGCCGCCCATCGTGATCGACGAAGACCAACTGGCCGACGGACTCGCCAGACTGGGAGACGCCGTCGACAGCGCCAGCGCACTGCGTTGAGCGACACCAGAGACTGGCACGACCTCGTCGTCACCTTCGACAGTGACGGCCTCGACGTGCTCGCCGGTGCGGCGTCGGCAGCGATCGAGAGTCTGCGCCGTCCAACGTCGGGACCCCGGTCCGACTGGACTCCGGCGGCCCTGCACCACCTCGTGAGATCACTCGAAATCTGCCCCGACGACGGCGTTCCTCTCAACACGGTCTTAACGGAGCTGGGATCCGTGGTTTGGTCCCACGGCGTCGTACCCAGTGACCCGGCGTGTGTCGCGCATCTGCACCCTCCAACCCTCGTGCCCGCCGTCGTGACGGAACTCGCCATCGCCGCCACCAACCAGTCAATGGACTCATGGGACCAATCGCCCGCCGCGACCGAAGTCGAACTCCACCTCATGAGTTGGCTGGCGGACCTCATCGGCTTTCCCGATACCGGTTCGGGTGTCATGACGTCGGGAGGAACAGCGTCCAACGTTCTCGCGATCACGCTCGCGCGATCGTGGGCGGCAAAGAAGATCGGCGTCGACGTCCTAAAGTCCGGTCTGCCCCAAGAGGCAGCGAGTTGGCGAATCCTCTGCTCTGACCAGGCCCACTTCTCGGTGCAACGGGCTGCCGCCCAGCTCGGCCTCGGCCGCGACGCGGTACTGACCGTCGAGACGACGTCGTTGGGATCAATGGACGTCGCTGCTCTCGATCGCGTGCTCGATCAGATGAGTCGTACAGGATTGGTGCCCATTGCCATCGTCGCCACGGCCGGCACGACGGACCTTGGCGCCGTCGATCCGTTGAGCGAGATCGCCGAGCGCGCACGTCGTCACGACACGTGGTTCCACGTTGACGCAGCGGTGGCGGGAGCTTTTTTGCTCTCCGAACGCCTCGCACCAGCGCTCTCAGGGATCGAACATGCTGACTCAGTGACCGTTGACTTCCACAAGCTCTGGTGGCAGCCCTTCAACGCCAGCGCGCTCGTCATCCGAGAGGCCGAGCGCTTCGAACTCTTGCGAGTGAGGTCGAACTACCTCGACCGTGGCGACGAACTCGACGGTGTGGTGAATCTCGTCGGACGTTCACTCGACACGTCGCGTCGCTTCGACGCGGCCAAAGTAGTCGCAACGTTGCGCACGCTCGGTCGTCTCGCGCTAGCGGAGATGCTCGAACATCTGGTCGACCTCTCTCGCTACGCGGGAATGAAGATCGAGGCCCACCCACTACTCGAACTCGTCGCGTCGCCCACGTCGGTGACGTGTGTCTTCAGCGCTCCTGGCTTCAGCGATGACGACTTGCGACACGTCCAACAGCGATTGCTCGCCCGAGGAGAGATGATCCTTGGGCGTACCAGGATCAAGGATCGTGCAGCACTTAAGTTCACGTTCATGAATCCTCTGTCATCTATCGACGACGTTGACCGCCTCGTACATCTAGTGGCGAACGAACTCGGGACGCTCTAGGCAGTTCGCAAAGACCGCGAGCACGTGGCGATACCCACCCATAAAACATCATCGAGCGCCACTGCCTAGCCGAGGTTTCGCTCAATCTGCTCGAGACTGAGACCCTTGGTTTCGGGTACCGTCTTCCAAAAGTACGCAAGGGCCATCATGGTCAACGCGGCCATGAGAAAGAACGTTCCCGCGTTCGAAATGGCATTGAGCAGCGTGAGAAACGACACCGCGACGACGAAGTTCGCGCCCCAGTTGGCCATCGTCGCCACACTCATCGAAAGTCCCCGAATTTTCATGGGGTAGATCTCGCTGATGAGCAGCCAAAAGACGGGGCCGAGGCCGATCGCGAATGAACCGGTGTAGACGACCAGACTCGCGACCGCGATCAACGACGCCGCAGTGCTCAAGTGGTCGCCGCCCACGGCAAAGGTGATCGCAATGACGAAGAGCGCAAGGGCCATACCCGTGGTTCCAGCAATGAGGAGAACGCGCCGGCCCACCTTGTCGATCAACTTGATGGCCAAGACGGTCATGGCGACGTTGACGACGCCGTTACCGACGTTGGCAAGCAGTGAAGCCGAGCTCCCGAAACCCGCCTGATGAAGCAGCGTCGGCGCGTAGTAGATCACCGTGTTGATTCCGGTGATCTGCTGAAAGATAGCCAAGAGAACGCCGACGACCACGAGTTTGCGAACTCCGGGCTGGAGCAACTCGCGGTAGCTGGCTCTACCACCGCTAAGCGCTGAGACTTCGGCGATTTCACCCTCAACGTCATGACCACGAGCACGAACCCTCGCGAGGACCTTGCGGGCTTCATCAGTACGACCGTGGGCGATCAGCCACGCGGGGCTCTCCGCCTGCGTCAGCATCCCGATGAACAACAAAACGGCGGGAATCGTCGCTAACCCGAACATCAGTCGCCAGTCTTCGCTCGAACTGAGCCCGTAGTCAACGAGGAACGAGACGAGGATGCCCGAAGTGATCGCGAGCTGGTTGAAGCTGACGAGAGCTCCTCGGATTCGAGGCGGCGCGACCTCGCTGATGTAGAGCGGGACGACCATCGAGGCCGAGCCGACGGCGAGGCCAATGACGAAGCGCATGACGACGAGGAACACGAACGTCGGTGAAAAGGCCGCTCCTAACACGCCGATGATGAAGTCGCCTGCCGTAAGAAGAATGACCGGTCGACGACCGATCTTGTCCGCCAGCCGCCCGGAACCCACCGCACCGACACTCGCGCCGACCAGTAAGAGACCCGTTACCAGCTCTTTGTCGAACGAAGACATTGCGCCAAAACTCGTGTGAAGAAAGAGCAGAGCGCCGGATACGACACCAGTGTCGTAACCAAAGAGCAGGCCCCCGAGTGCCGTTATCGCCGCAGTCCAGAGCACGGCCTTGGCGACGGGCTCTCCAACGGCGAAACTCGTGCCGTTCGTACTCGAGGTTCGCACGTTGTCAAGTGGCACCTTGGCCACGTCCGGCGCACGCGTTCGATCGTTCACCGCGCTGACTCGCGGCGCGCGAAGTGGCTCCTCGAGCTTCGTGGTGGACGGCGCCTCGACGAAGGACAGAGGCACGCCCTCCTCGGTCGACGTATCTTTGTCCACTGTCGCGGTGCTACTTCGAGGGGCGGATCGCGAGCGATGAACGTCCGACGGACTGGCCGTCGAGCTGGTGATCCCTGACGATGATTGATCGCGCGAAGCTGTCGCGTGTCGTTGACGCAGGATACGGTGCCGACGTGCTCTCATGAGTTGCCCCGATTCAGACCGTTTCTGGTGAGGGGCCCGAGACCGGCACCACGTCGCGAATAATGTCGTCGATCCGTGACTTCGTCGGCTCATCGAACACGAGGTCCGCCGCCGCCAGCGCTTCTTGCACGTGACTGGGGTTACGCGTACCGACGATCGCGACGTGCACCGACGGGTTGGCCAACGTCCAGGTCACGGCCAACTGACCAATGGTGATACCCAACTCCTGATGGGCAAACTCTTGAAGTTCGGCAACCTTCTTCAGATTGTGCTCGAAGGCTTGGCCTTGGAACACGGAACTCGTGGCTCGCCAGTCGTCGGGCGCGAAACGAGTGTCGAGTCCGAGATTTCCGCCCAACAGTCCGTGCGCCAAGGGTCCGTAGACCAAGACGCCAATGTCGTGCGCGCTCGCGTAGGGAAGGATCTCTTCTTCGATCTCTCGGCGAAAGATGTGATACACGGGCTGGAGTGTCTCGACGGGCAACGTGGCGCTGAAGGTTTCCATCTGTTTCGCGTCGAAGTTCGACACGCCAACGTGGCGAATCTTGCCGTCCGCCACGAGCTTGGCCAACGCCTCGCCCGTCTCTTCAAACGGCGTCTTTGGATCCGGCCAGTGGACCTGGTAAAGGTCGATGTAGTCAGTGTCCAGTGCGCGAAGACTGGACTCCACACCCTCTCGGATCCAGGCGGCGCTCGCGTCTCGTGTCACGCCAGAACCTTCCGGACGAAGTCCGCCTTTGGTGGCGATCACGAGCTCTTCTCGCGCGAGGCCACGCAGTGCGGATGCGAGGAGTTCTTCGGAGGCGCCGAAGCCGTAGGCCTGGGCGGTGTCGAAGAAGTTCACGCCATTGTCCGCAGCTCGTCGGATGGCGAGTGTGGCGGCGTCAGTGTCCGTTGCGCCCCAGTCGCCTCCGAGCTGCCACGTTCCGAACGCGACGCGCGAGACCAGTAGGTCAGATTTTCCAAGTGTTATGTACTTCATATGTTCCTCCTTGTCGGGTTACTGCTTGTTGTGTGCTGTTACGAGGGTGGCGGCCTCGAAAGGAGTCGCCCGCGGCGTCGTGTTCGATCGCGCACCAAACCAGGCGACAACCGTGCCGCTCAGACCGAGGAGGGCGGCCACCAACATCGCGGCGCGATCACCAGAAACGCTCGAGGTGCCCGAGGAGGCGTGCGAGCCCTCGGCGACCGCGACGAGAACGGCCACGCCCATCGCGGCGCCAATCTGACGAGTGGTGTTCACGACACCACCGACGAGACCCTGGTCGGCGTCGGCCATGCCCTGCGACGCCATGACCGTCGTGCCAAAGACTGTGCCGACCGTGCCGAAGCCAATCAGGAGGACCACCGCGAACAAGGCGTTGTAGTGCCCACTTGAAGGAAGATTCGTGAGGACGAGGAAGCCAAGTCCGATGGCGAGGGTTGACGCAATGAGTAGTCGTCGAAGTCCAACGCGGCGAAGCAGGCGACTCGCGAACATCCCGGTGATGAAGCCCACGACTCCTTGGGGTGCGATGACCAGTCCCGCGACCAGCGGCGAGTCGTGAAGGGACTGTTGGAGGTAGAGCGACATGACGACCAGCTCGCCCGCGGTCCACGCGCCCATGAAGAACGAGAGGATGCCGGCCGTGCGAATATTTGGCCGAATAAGAAGGTGAAGGTCGACCAGCGGGTGCGAGTGAACCCGCTCGGCAACGATGAAGCCCGCCAGTGCCACGGCCGCAAGGACCAACGCTGCAACAACGAGTGGGTGTGCCCAACCGAGCACCGTGCCCTCAGAGACCGCGAAGACCGCCGCTGCCACGGCAGTCGTTGCGAAGACGCCGCCCCAGAGGTCGAGATGGGCAATCTTCGCTCGTTGACGATCGCTGGCGAGAAGACGAGTCGCGAGCAGAGCTGCGGCCACGCCCACGGGAACGTTGACGAGAAAGATCCAGGCCCAACCGGTGTACTGAACCAAGACCCCACCGAGTACCTGACCGGCGACGAAACCAATGGAGGCAGTAGCGCCGTAGAGACCGAGGGCGCGCGTGCGTTGCGGGCCTTCGGCGAAACGCGAGGTGATCAATGAAAGTGACGCGGGAGCAACCATGGCGGCACCGATGCCTTGGACGGCGCGCGCGACGACGAGCATGACGGCGTCACGGCTCAATCCTGCCGCGAGAGAGGCAGCGGCGAAGACGAGAAGGCCCGTGACGAAGATACGTCGACGACCGAAGAGGTCGGCAATTCGTCCACCAAGAATGAGTAGTCCGCTGAAGGTAATGGCGTAGGCCGTAACGACCCACTGCACCGAGTCACCGCCGAAGCCCAATGCGTGGTGAATCGACGGGAGGGCGACGTTCACGATACTGAAATCAAGAACCACCATGAAGGACGCCACCAGCACGAGCGTGAGCGCGGCGCTCGACAGTCCGGGATGGTGGTTGGCAGTGCCGCCTGACGTCTCACTGGCCTGCTTTGACACGTAGCGCGCTCGATCGATTCGACGTTGGCGACTGGTCCTAACTTCGTACATTGGTTTACCTCCGATTTACGGTACTGAACGTATCGTATCATAAGTCCGAGCTAGGATGCAAGTGATGACCGAGATGAGCACACCACCGAAGATTGGCCGGGGCCGACCCCGCAGTGAGCGCTCCCAGCTCGCCATCCTGCACGCCACGACCCAGTTGCTCGAAGAGCGCGGTTTCGCCGAACTCACGATGGAAGAAGTTGCCGCGCGAGCGTCGGTGAGCAAAGCAACTATCTACCGCCGCTGGCCGACCAAGGGCACCCTCGTTTTCGAAGCCTTCGCGTTCGACTTCTTGTCCCGTCAGAGCCTTCCGGACACCGGCAGCCTCCGAGGCGATCTCTTAGCGTCCTTGCGCTCCTGGATCCGAGTGGTCAAAGGTACGGTGACCGGACGCACCCTTGTGGGGCTCATCGCTGAAGTGCAGCGAGATCCCGAACTCGCCGAACTTTGGAGCGAACGCTTCGTACTACCGGTTCGAGCACAACATCGCTTGATGATCAGTCGCGCTATCGAGCGAGGCGAAATCCCCTCGACGGTCGACGCGGACGTCGCCATGGACCTGCTCTACGGTCCGGCCTACCATCGGCTCTTGCAGTCGCACGCCGTTCTGAGCGACCGATTCGCTCAGAGTGTCGTCGACACCATCATCAACGGATTGACCTGCGACTCCAAAAGTCGATAGTTCCACGACCGACCGACCGTCGAAGGAGCAAGCATCGCACGGCCACGAGTTGTTTCGTGGCCCGGATCTATGCCGCTGCCTTGGGCTTTGACGCGATCGCGTCGGCCTTGTCGTTTCGGCTGGAAGCAAGATGCAACGCCACGGGGATGACGTCGTCGACAGCGATCTCAATTCGTTCGTAGACCTCGGGATCGAGAATCGTGGTGCCATCGAAATCGCTGGAACTGAGGTAGATCCCCATCGGGGCGGTCCACGCTTGGAAGTAACCAAAGAGCGGTCGAAGTGCGAAGTCGATGACCAGAGCGTGGCGTTCACTGCCACCGGTGGCGACGAGCATCACCGGTTTCGTTGCCAGAGCGTACTGGTCGACGAAGTCGAAGAAGTGTTTGAAGAGTCCCGTGTAGGAACCTCGAAAGACCGGCGTCGCGGCGATAACGAGGTCCGCTGTCTCGACCGCGGTGATGGCGGCCAAGCTCGCGACGTCGAGTTGGTCTCTCTCGAGCGCGCTCCCCAACCCAGGATTTAGATCATGGAGCTCGAAGATCTCGACCGTCAACTCTGCTCGCGACGCGAGTCCTTCGACGACGAGATCGACGAGCGCTCTGGTCTTGGATCGTGTTCGAGTGACGGTCCCCACGACGGCCACGACTCGTAACGGGTCACTCATCGCCCCAACGCTCCTTGAGCTTCGCGTGACTCTTCTCGTGACGCGATCTCCTTTCGAACCACCGGTGCCACCTCCGCGCCAAGAAGTTCAATGGACTTCAGCATCTCTCTCTGGGGAACGTTGCCGAATCCCATTTGGATCATCGTGCGGTCGTGACGGAACACCTCGTACTGATCGAGGATCTTGTCGATGACTTCCTGGGGGCTGCCGAGGAAGAAGGCCCCACGCGGTGTCGACTGCGCTTCGTACGCCGCTCGCGGCATCGCCACACCCTGTCCACGCTGGTGGTGATTGGCCATCCATCCCGCTTGGAAGTAGGGATGAGAAATCTCAATCGCGTCTCGGTGGGTGGACGCGATGAAGCCAGGTGAGTTGATCGAAACCTTGAGCTTCTCGGGATCGTGCCCGAACTTGGCCGCCGCCTCACGGTACAGATCAACGAAGGGTACGAACTGGTCAAAGCTACCGCCGATGATCGCGAGCGCCAAGGGGAGATTCTGCCGCGCGGCTCGAACGACCGAGGCGGGCGTGCCGCCCACAGCTACCCACAACGGGAGTTCTCGTTCGGGTTGCGGACTGATATCCGCAGCGTTCAACGGCGAGCGGGTCGTACCTTTCCACGTGATTGGATTTTCCTGACGCAGGCGCAGCAGGAGGTCGAGCTTGTCGGCGAACAGTTCACTGTACTCATTCAGGTCGTATCCGAAAAGGGGAAAGGACTCGACGTACGAACCTCGCCCGGCGATGATCTCAGCCCGACCTCCGGAGATCAGGTCCAAGGTGGCGAACTGCTGAAAGAGGCGAACGGGGTCGTCGGAACTGAGGACACTCACCGCACTCGACAGTTTTATGTTCTGTGTTCGAGTGGCCATGGCCGCTAACACCACCGCGGGGACCGAGACCGCAAAGTCGCCGCGGTGGTGCTCACCCACGGCGAAGACGTCGAGACCAGCGTCGTCGGCAACTTGCGCCTGCTCGATCAACTCGCGGAGTCGTACTGCGGGTGTCGGTGCTCGATGCGTCGTCGGGTCGGGCGCCAACTCGCCGAAGTGGTACACGCCAAGTTCAAATGCCATAGTTGTCACTTTTCCAAACTCATATTCAGACCGTCTTTTCGCGCGGGTCCTACGAGGCGCCGTTGGTGTAGACGACGGAGAGATCCTCGTCTCCATGTCCGTTCGCGATAGCCACGTGCCACGAATCAATGAAGCTGTTGGTCACCCGAAGGTCAATCCCGGCGGTGCGAGCAGAGGCGACCGCTAGGTCGGCGTCCTTCGAAGCAAGCTTGAGCGCGAAGCTCGGCGCAAAGTCAGCGGCCAGCATCTGTCGGGCCTTCGCTACCGCGTACGGCGAACCAATAGGCGCGTCCTCGAGGAGTTCGATGATGAGTTCGGGATCGAGCCCTAACGCTTCTGTGAAGTGCAACGTCTCGGCGATGGACTCCACGAGCCCAACGAGCCAGTTGTTCAAGACCAGCTTGGCCTTACTCCCGGCTCCCGCCTCGCCCAGCCACATCGTTTCACGACCGATCGCGTCAAGGACCGGCGCCACTTGGCTTCGAACTCCCTCAGGACCACCAGCCAGGACTAACAGCGTGCCAGCCTCCGCCGGTCCAACGCTGCCCGAAACGGGAGCGTCTACGAACGTGACCCCATGTTGGTCAGCCAACTCGAGCAGTTGATCCGTCCATTCGACGCCGATGCTGCTCATCTGCAACCAGACGCTGCCGCGTCGAAGTGTGTCGAGGGCCCCATGCGGGCCGCCCATCGCCGCACCGACCAAGGGACCATCGGGCAGCATGGTCACGAGAACGTCGGCACCCGTCGCGGCCTCCGCCGGCGACGACGTGGCGATCGCTCCGAGTTCCACCAAGGGCTTCACGCGCTCAGGTGATCTGTTCCAAACCCGAACCACGAAACCCGCCTTGAGCAATCGAGTGGCCATCGGCGCGCCCATGCGACCTGTTCCCACGAAGGCAACAGTCGTCTTTGATTGTGTGTCGTTTGTCATTTGAATTCCATTCTTGAAGAACCCTGCGTGAAGGAGTTGATGGCGTCGCGATAGTCATTTCGTCCCGCGTGAGCATCGACGCTGACGTGACTTTCCCGGACGCTCGAGCGTGGTCCGACATGAACCTTTCGCGCGGGCGTCGCGGAGATCGTCCGAGCGCTAAACGCGTTCTCCTTGACAGCTCCAGATTCCACAGCTTGATTAACGCTGACAGTAACCCTCGCTCGCTTCGGAAGCAACAGTGCGAGAAGTACCGCTAGGACCATCGCGCCGCCCGCAAAGGCGAACGCCGCGCGGTAACCAGCGGTGAGCGCGTCCTCAATGGCGACGTGTCCCAGACCGTGACGCGCTGCGGCGCTTGCGGCGACCGACGCCATCAGCGCCAAACCCAGCGCTCCGCCAATCTGGCGCGTCGTGTTGATCAGGCCCGACGCCACGCCGGCTTCGTGCGGCTTTACCCCTGAGGTAGCGGCGAGCGTCATCGGAACGAAAGAAAGGCCGAGGCCGAATCCGATAAAGATCACCGGCCCGAGCATGTGGGTGAAGTAACTGTCGTCGGCGCCAATCGTCGACAGCCAGAAGAGACCAATCGCGGCCAACGATGGCCCGAGAATCAACTGCCGACGGACACCAAGGACCTGAACGAGTCGTGTGCCGATGAGGGCCGCGATCAGGGTGGAGATGCCAGTAGGCGAAAACGCCACCCCGGTGCGCAGTGCGCTGTAGCCGTCAACATTCTGGAGGAAGAGTGAGAGGAAGAAGTACGTTCCAAAGACGGCCACGCCAACGGTGACGGCGATCGCGTTGGCCGCCGACACCGCGCGATTCTTGAAGATCGCGAGCGGAACGAGTGGATCCTTGGCGAATCGAGCTTCGGTGACGAAGAAGGCGATGAGAAGCACAATGCCGACGGCCATCGCAACGAGGGTTCGAACAGAGCCCCACGAATACGTGTTAGTTCCAACGATGCCGTAGACCAGGACGGCCAGTCCGAACGTCACCAGAACCGCCCCGACGACGTCCAGCGGGCGCTTAGCGTCGGCGTCACGCGCCCGGTCAAGTCCCAGCCAGGCGGCGACGAAGAGGACGATCCCAATAGGAACGTTGACGATCAATACCCATCGCCAGTTGAGAACGCTGGTAAGTATCCCTCCGGCGAGCACCCCAGCGGCCGCGCCGCTGGCGGCCGTCGCGGACCAGGCACCCAGTGCCTTGCGTCGTTTTTCAAGGTCGGTGTAGGCCGTGACGAGAATGCTCAGCGTCGCCGGAGCAAGGATCGCTCCCCCAATGCCCTGCATCGCGCGAGCGACGAGTAGCCAGGTCTCACTTTGGGCCAGTCCCCCGAGGAGGCTGAACAACGTGAACACCGAGAGCCCAATCAAGAAGACACGTCGGCGTCCGAAGAGGTCAGCGGCGCGACCACCCAACATCAGAAATCCGGCGAAGGTCAGCGTGTACGCGTTGACGACCCACTGCTCGCCCGATGCCGACAGACCGAGGCTGAGTCGCATCTGTGGAAGCGCCACGTTGACGATCACGACGTCGAGGACCACCATGAACTGGGCCACACAACAGATGGCGAGCACCGCCCACGACGGCATTCGGTGAGTTCGTGACGTCTCGTGAAGCATCCGCGGACGAGAAAGAAGGGAACCGCTCACTACGAGACCTCCGCGGTACGACTGGTGAAACGTACGACTGCGCGTACCGACCACATGATGGCGACCGCGACAAGAACGACGAACACGAGCATTGCCTCGCGTGCTGGAACGTGCGCCGTAGCGATCCCGAGACCAATGACCGGGACCGAGAGTCCGACGTAAGCCCCGAGAAAGAATCCAGAGAGAACTTCGGCGCGTGACTCCAGCGACGCGGTACTGCCCGCCGCGACGAGAGCGCCACGGAACACCAAACCCGCACCGGCGCCGGTGACGACACCACCAAGGATGAAGATCAACAAGCTCGGCACCCACATCCCGATGGTGAAGAGCGCCAGACCGACAAGCAAGATCGGCACGCTACGCCGGAGCATTTGCGTCGTGTCGAGACGACCCAGCGCAATCTGCGCCAAGGCACCTGCCGCGAAAGCGGAGAACGCAACGGCCCCAGCAAGCGCGTGTGACGACTCGTGCAAGGTGCCCGAAAGAAAGCTCGGTACCAGCGAGTTGAAGACTCCGTAGACGGCGAAGGACGCGATGCCAGCGAACGTGGCCGCGAAGAAGTGACGCCGACCTTCGTACGGTACGGCCACACGCTGAGGGCGCCAGGCCGGACGTTCGTCGAGAATCGACACCGTCTCGGGTGCGGCCGTGATGACGATTGCCAACACGACCAACGCCGCGCCGACCACGATGTACGAAAGACGAAGCGGAGCGGGCGCGAACTGCGCCAACAGTCCCCCGAGGAGTGGCCCGAAACCGATGCCCCCCAAGTTGGCGGCGATCGCAATTACTTGGGGGCGCTTCGTTGACGTACCGGGTCGTGCGCGAAGGTGCAGTTCGGCCAGGTACGCAGTCGCGGTCGCGGTCGTCATGCCAACAGCAACCCCACAGACCACGCGAGCTGCGATGAGACCAATGAGACTCGGAACGAAGATGAACAGCAAGGCGCTCGCTACATTGACGAGTAACGCCAGCACCAGCATTCGACGCCGACCGACCCAGTCCGATATGTGTCCAACCAGAAAGAGGCTGGCGATGACCCCGACGGCGTAGACGGCGTAGACAATCGTCACCATGATCCCGGAGAAGTGGTCGCGCTGCTGGTACAACCCGTACAGCGGTGTGGGAACCGCCGAGAATGCCATATTTAAGAGGAACGCCATCGCCACCACCCAGAAGGCGACCCGGTGTGACAAGACAAACCCACGATTTAGGCTTCCGGCGCGCTCGCCGCGCACTTGGACGTCGCTTTTGAGTGAAGCGGGTCCGGAATCCTGCCTCGTTTGTTCTTCAGTGCTCACGATCACTCCCATAACTCATTAGTTTCCTATATGAAACGCAACGTATCGTATTATAACGAGTAGTATTGAGAACGTGACATCCGAGACCATTTCCGAGCCGAACAAGCGGGGAAGACCCCGTAGCGAGGAGGTCGAGCAAGCGATTCTCAAGGCCACGGTGCGTCTGCTGGACGAGCGTGGACTCCAAGCTTTGACCATTGAAGACGTTGCGTCTCTGGCAAAGGTTGGCAAAACATCGATCTATCGCCGATGGCCGTCGAAGGGCATCCTGGCGTTGGAGGCATTTCTGTCCGAGTTCCTCCAACTCCAACCGCCGATCGACACCGGAAGTTTGGAGGGCGACTTGAACGCAGCTCTCTCGGCGTGGGTAGGAGCGGTCGCGGGCACACCGACGGGCCGAAATCTCGTCGCACTTATCGCCCAAGCGCAGTCCGATCCCGATCTCGCGATCGCGTGGAGTGAGCGCGTCGTGATGGCGGCGCGAAATCAGCATCGCTCGATGATCGAGCGGGCGATTGCTCGTAATGAGATACCGAGAGATTCCGACGTCGACGTACTAATGGACATGCTCTACGGCCCGGCGTATCACCGCTTACTCCAAGGCCACCTCCCCTTGACCGAAGGTTTCGCTCAACAAGTCGTTGCGGTCGTCGTCGCCGGAGCCAAAGCGGGTGGCGCCGTACCTTTAACTATTCACAAGGCCTGAGCTCGGTCAGAGGTCATTTCCCGCGTACGAAAGATTGAAGCTCTTGTTGACGAGGGGAAAGTCGGGCACCATCGTGTCAGTCAGCGACGTCGCCAGTGCCGGCCAATTGAAAAACGAGGGGTCAGCGATGCAACATCGCGACACGAGACCCGCCTCGTCGAGCTCGACTCTGTGAACAATCGAGCCTCGCCACCCTTCGACGACTCCGAATCCCGACATGGGTCCGGACTTCGAGAGTGTCGCCGTGTTCTCGAGGTCGGGCGAGAATCCAATGAACTCACGTATCACGTCGAGAGAGTTGATGACTTCTTCGGAGCGCTGCGTGAATCTTCCGAGAACGTCACCTTGTGACTGAGTAATCAGACGAAATGCTGACCCGATCGACGCGTAGGGATGGGAGTGCCTCGCGTCAACCTGCAGGCCCGAAGCGCGCGCCACGACACCAAGCGTTCCTATTGCCCTGGCGTCGTCGGCCAACAGTACTGCCGTTCCTTCGAAGCGATCGGTGACCACACTGTTGGAAGTGATGAACTCAATCAACTCACTGAACTCACTTGCGATGGTGTTCAGTTCTGCGTGCGTGGGTAGGCGACGAACCGACGTGAGTCCTGGAAAGATCGATCCACGCAGAAGGCGGTGACCGGTGACGGACTCATTGAGACGAAATAACTTCTCTCGAATCACCATCGCTCGAGCGTGCGCCACGCCAAAGCTCACGTCGCTGCACATGGCGCCGATGTCGCCCACGTGGTTGTAGATCCGCTCTAACTCCAGGAGCATGGACCGGATCACTCGAGCGTCCTGTGGTACATCGATTCCTTGTGCTTCTTCGACGGCCATGCAGTAGGCGAGACCATGGCCCACGGCCGTGTCGCCCGAGATACGCTCGGCGATCTGCACTCCATCACGAACGTCGGCGCCCTGGAACATTCGCTCGACGCCACGGTGCACGAACCAAAGTCGGGCAGTTAACTTGAGTATCGTCTCGCCCACGACCGAGAACCGAAAGTGACCTGGCTCGATGAGTCCAGCGTGAACCGGTCCCACGGGTATCTCGTAGACCCCGTCACCCTTCACTTCAATGAAGGGGTACGGTACGCCATCGTGAGCCATCGCAGGCGTAGGTCCCGCGTCGTGGCGCATCGGATACCAGTATTCGGGCCAGTGAGAGTGTCGAACGAGCGGACGCAGAAAAGGATGTCCTTCGGGGACGATGCCAAACGTGTCGTGCATCTGTCGCTCGAAGCGGCTCGCGGGAAATGAAATATCACTCAGCGTGGGCACCCGGGGATCGTGCGGGTCAAGTCGGACGATGAGTTCGAGGCGTTGGTCGGGTGGACCGGAGGTAAGAACGTAGACCACGCGCAGGCAGTCGCCGTCGTCGTGCGCCGCGACGAGGGCTAGTCGATAACCACTCTCGAGTTCCTGCTTCACGCGATCATGCAGCGCCTCCCTCGATAGGTCGATGGTGCGAAGTGGCGCGCTCACCGCGCCACCACGTGCGCGGCCGCGCGAAGCAACGTCAGCAGGGGCCACGCCGAGACGCCGATGAACGCGCTGGCCGCCAGGGCCGCCACGAGCGGGACAACGACCGATCGAGCGTTCAGCGGTACAGCAACCGACGAGTCACCTCCCAAGAGGAAATGACGCGCGTGGTTGGTGATCGAGATGAAGATCACGGAGAGACAGACCAGCGAGATGGCGACGACCCACCACAGTCCGACGTCAACTTCGGCGCGCGCCATTGTGAACTCGCTGATGAAGAGGCTGAAGGGTGGGAATCCAAGAAGGGCGAGGAGCCCACAGCCAAAGATTCCGCCGAGTACCGGACGACGCGCCAACAGGGTTTTGATTTTGGCAATCTCTGTCGTTCCCTCGGCGTGAGCAATCTCACCCGACGAGATGAAGAGGGTCGACTTGGTGAGACCGTGTCCGAGCATGTGCAGAAGCACCGCCGCGATCGCGAGTGAGCTACCAGCCGCAGCCCCGAGTGCCAGTAATCCCATGTGTTCGACGCTGGAGTACGCGAGCAATCTCTTGTAGTCGCGCTGAGCGATCAGCAGGACCGCGGCCACCAATAACGACAACAGTCCGACAACGATGAAGAGTGCTCGAGGAAAGGCGGGGCCGAGCGCGGCGTCGGCGATCGCCTTGAATCTCAAGAGGGCGTAGAAGGCAACGGTCAAGAGAACACCCGACATGAGAGCCGACACCGGCGCGGGGGCCTGACTGTGAGCATCGGCGAGCCAACTGTGCGTCGGGGCCAGTCCCACCTTGGTGCCATAACCGAGGACCAGCAGCGTTATTGCGAGACGCATGACCCCGTGGTTGAGGTGAGGCGCGATCGCCATCAGCGAGGTCCAGTTGAGCGACACCGTGCCAGGCGTGCCAACGCCCGAGTGGAGGGCGGCGAAGTACACCAGCACGGTGCCGAGAAAGGCCAGCGCGATACCGACTGAGCAGAGAATGACGTACTTCCACGACGCCTCGATGGCCTTCTTCGTTCGGTAGTGACTGACGAGAAAAGTAGTCGCGATGGTCGTCGCTTCAATGGCCACCCAGAGCACGCCGAGGTTCGCCGCGAGTACCGCAGTGAGCATGCACGTTATGAAGGCCTGCATTAAGGCGACGTAATAACTTGCGCGCCGTGGCGTCGTCGTTCCCTCCGCAATCTCTTGGCTCATGACCCGAGGGGTCTGCAGCGTCGCGAGTAGCGAGACGGTACCAATGACGACGACCATGAACGAGCTCAGAGAGTCCGCACGAAGCGCTCCGTGAAAGGCCGTCACCGCATTGTGCGACGAGGTCGCAATACAAAGTGCAATCCCGATTCCCAACACGCCCGCCGCCGAGACGGCACTCGCCCAACCAATCCATCGCCTCCACGGAACGACGAGGGAGATGACCCCCATCAGAAAGGGAATCGCGAGAGCGAGGAAACTCAGCATCAGTCGTGGAGCTCTCTCATCTCGTCCAGATCGAAGGATCCATGTCGAGCGCCCGTGTTGACGACGAGAACCTGAAGAACAACGACCACGAGCAGGACGTCGAGGGTCGAGCCGAGTTCCACGATCAGTGGCACGCCGGCGGTAAGGAGAAACGTCACGAGCGCTATGCCGTTATCGACCAGTAAGAGCCCGACGATCTGCGAAACAGCCCGGCGCCTCGTTACCAACATGAAGTAGCCGACCAATACCGTTGCCACGCCGATTGGCACCAGGCGCGTTGCGGCGGAAGGAGCGAGTGCGGTGAGTTTGGAAGTTACGACGTACGAGACGACAATCAAGAACGCGGCGGAGACGAGCGATGCCGGTACGTTAATGAGCGGCGCGGTCTCGCGACTTCTCGGGTCGCGACGGATGACCCGGCGAAGCAGCCAAGGCACGAGCACGCCCTTCACGGCCAGCACCAGAAGGGCCGTTATCGCCAGACCGAGATCGTGCTCGTGCCAGGCCAATACGCCAGCCACGCAGGCGAGCGCTACTCCCTGGAGACGCAGCATGGTGACGATGGTGCGAACTTGGCGTCTCCAGAGGGTCATCACGGCGCACACGAGAACTGCTCCCGTGGCGAGCTCGAGCGCTCCGATGTAGAACGACGTGCTCATCGCGTGACCAATTCGGTTATCACGGCGAGCACCGCGAGCACGAAGCCGCCCGCGAGAAGCTCGGGGACTCGAAAGAGGCGCAGCTTGGCACTGTGTACCTCAATCAGAGACACCACGACGGCAAGAAGCGACGTCTTGAGCACTAAGAACACGACGGCGGCGAGTAGTCCGAGCACGGAACTGCCGGTGGCAACGCCCCAGGGAACGAAGAGGTTCACGAGAAGAGTGAAGAGCAGACCGAGTCGCATGGCGGCTCCAAGCGTGATGAGCCCTAAATCGGATCCAGCGTATTCGAGCGTCATGGCCTCATGAATCATCGTTAGTTCAAGGTGGGTGTTTGGGTTGTCCACCGGTAAGCGTCCGGTCTCGGCGATGACCACGATCACGAGTGCCACGAGAGCCAACAGTCTCGTGGGCGTCGAAGTCCAGACCGGATGGGTGATGGTGTCAGCAACGATCGTTGGGAGGTTCGACGTGCGAGCTTGAATGGAGAGAGCGATGACCGCTACTAAGAGCGCGGGCTCCGCCAGCGCCCCAATGGTGATAGCTCGGCTCGATCCCATACCTCCAAAAGCTGTGCCAGTATCGAGGCCCGCCAGGGCCATGGTGATAGAACCCGTCAACAGGAGATAGACGATCACGAAGAGGTCAGAGCTGGCGCTCAGTAGAGGGTGTGTGGTCACCAACGGCGATATAGCCACGGCCAGAGTGGTGGAACCCAGCACGACAAGCGGCGCTGCTGCCAGCACCACACTCGAATATCGAGCGCGCAAACCTTCTTTGGCCATGAGCTTTCGAAGATCTCGAAGCGGCTGGTAGATCGGTGCGCCCACCCGTCCTTCCGCGCGGGTTCGAACCTTCGCCATCAGTCCCATGAGCAGCGGCCCGCCAATGGCGACGAGGACGACCTGCGTAAGCGACGCGATGAATCCGTATCCGAGAGACGAGCCGATGTCCGTCACGCCAGCACTACCAAAATGATGAGGAGCGCAATGAATCCAAAGGCCAAGTAGCGATGAACGCTCCCGTTTTGGATTCGCCGTGCCGCGAGCCCGACGCGCGTGACGGCGCGGATCGCCGGTTGGTACGCGAGGCGTTCGATAGCGTCGCCGACTCGACTCTCGTAGGAGAGTGACTGCTCGTAGTAGTGAGACTCGACGGCGTGAGTGACTTCCACGTCGATCTCCGGACGAAGGACGTCGGCGAACACACGTTGGAGTGGCTCGGCGTACGAGGTCGCCGTGTACTGCATGCGCGCCGTGGGACGGTCCCCTCCCCCACGCCACGCCTCAACTTTTCGCGCGGGGCGTCGGCGGATCGAATTCGCTCCCGCAATGACTGCGACGATCACCACGAAGCCAGCCAGCAGCAACATCGGCTCGATCGTGCCGCGAAGGTGAACGAGCGAGAGTCCGATACCGGTCTCGACTGGTCGAGAGACGGAACTCGAGTGGCCAGTTTGGATGGCGCGATTCAGCAGAGGAATCACGATGCCGGGCGCCACGCCAAGGACAACGCATGGAATACACAAAATACCCATACCAATTTGCATCGTGCGCGGGACCTCGTGAGCCGACGCCGCGGCAGTGGATCGCGCCTGACCGAGAAAGCCAATGCCGATGACTTTCACGAACGCAACTGCCGTCAAGCCACCCGTCAGTGCCAACGCGACGACTCCAACCAAGAGCATGATCAAGGTCGGCGAACTCTTTCCGACGAAGCCGTGGAGCAGTCCTTGAAGCAATAGCCACTCGCTGGTAAACCCACTGAACGCGGGCACGGCGACGATCGACAGAGCGCCAACAACGAAGAGGGCCGTCGTTATCGGAATTCGACGGATCAGCCCACCAAGGTGATCGAGACTTCGAGAGCCAGTCGCACGCTCGATCGCCCCCACACCCAGAAAGAGACAGCCCTTAAACGCCGCGTGAGAAACGACAAGAAGCAACGCGCCGATCAGGGCGAGATGAGCAGTCCGAGGGTGACCGCTCGCGGCGAGAGCGCCGGAACATCCGACACCAATCAGAACGAGCCCGAGGATGTCAATCGTGGAGTAGGCCAGCAATCGTTTGAGATCAACGCTCGTTACCGCGTGTAAGGCGCCAAAGAGTGCGGACACGACGCCGAGCGCGACGACAATGATCCACCACCAAAGCGTGCCTCCACCCAACAAATCGTTGCCAACTCTCACAATTCCGTAGACACCCATGGCGACCATCGCACTCGACATCAGCGCCGACACCGGACTCGGTGCTTCGGGGTGGGCCTTGGGCAGCCACACGTGAAACGGTACGGCGCCAGCTTTCGAGGCAAAGCCGATCAAAGTGAGAACGAAGGCAAACGACCGAAGCGTCGGCGAGAGCGCCGCAACGTGCGATCTGATGTCACCAAACGTTTGGCCACCCTTCGTAGACAACAGAAGAAGTCCAAGAAGAATTGACGCCGCCCCCAGTTGGGTCATCGCCCCGTACCACTGAGCGGCCACGCGCGTCTCAACGCGCCGCCGTTGTTCGACCATGATCAGCAACATCGAACTCAGTGCCATGAGTTCCCAGAAAAACAACAGGGTGACGACACTCGACGCGGCCGGCACGACCAAGAGTGACATCAGAAACACCAGCAGCAAGCTGAGTGCGGAACGCGAACGAAGTTCACCTCTCGCGTAACCCACGCAGTAAACAAGCGTCGCAACTCCCACAAAAGACGTCATGGCGACGAAGAGCGCCCCGAGAGGGTCGAGCGTGAGATTTATCCCGGCCAACGGCAAAACGAGCGATGAGTGGAACGATTCAGCGCGTCCACTGACTAATACTTGAGAAGCCGCGGTGAAGGTCAAGAGACACCCCACCGACCCAACGAGTGTCACGACAATCACGCGACGTTCGAGAGAGATCACGGTTGCCGCGACGACGCCGAGAACGCAGCAGCCCAGGCCGGCCATGAAGAGAACCATGATTATCGGCCGGTGAGGCTACGGAGTGCCTGGGTAATCGCTTCAGGATGAGGAGGACATCCGGGAATACGTACGTCCACGTTGACAAATGAATCCAACGTCGCCTCCACGCCGTAGGCCTCTCGAAAGATCCCGCCGTTCACCGCACAGTCGCCACACGCGACGACGACGCTCGGCTGAGGTAGCGCGTCAAGTGTTCGTTCCAACGCTCCGGCCATGTTGCGAGTAACGACGCCGGTGACCAGAACACCGTCGGCGTGCCGAGGTGAAGCGACCAATCGAGCGCCAAATCGTGAGGCGTCGTACGTTGGCGCAAAGGCCGAGGCGATCTCTATTTCACATCCGTTGCACGAGCCAACGTCCACGTGGCGAAGTTGGAGTGAACCTCGTAACCCGATGCCGGGCACAATGTCGGGCATCGCAGCTGCCGGTTCAGTACGCGCTTTGGAGAACAGCGAACGCAATATGGACCCTCGGCGGTACCGCGACGTCGACATGGGTACTACCTATCGACAGTCCACGGGGCGCTGCCGTCGACTCGCCACGCAATCATCCGCCGAGTGTCAAGGACAACTCCACCGCGCCACGCCCTTCGCGCGTTCACACGGGTCCTACGAGGTCCTCGAGCGTTTGGAGTGTTCGGCCAAGCGTTGAGGCGAGGACCGATCGAGCCGCCGAAAGGAATTCGCTCACCGACGGATCGGTCACTCGGTACGTCACGATGTTTCCAGCTCGAGTGGATTGAACAAGTCCGCTGTGCTTCACGACACCTAAGTGCTGAGAAAGTGAGGAAGGCTCAAGTCCAGTGGCAGCGAGAAGGTTGCTCACCGACATCTCTCCGGCGACCAACAACTCGAGGATTCTTATGCGCGCCGGGTGACCGAGCGACTTGAAGAGCTCGGCCTTGGCGACGAAGAGGGGTTTATCGTTACCGATTCGATTCATGAAAACAGTATATCCATGAATTCACAAATTACTTAAATTCGCCCGAATTTTCAGCGGATCAATCGGAAATCGTTCGAAATTCCCTTACTGGCATTCGCTGTGATGGCTTCCCCGCCACATCACTTATTCGTTGCTTTTCAGTTTTGGTGTTTCTAGGATTCGAGTCAATCAAGGTTCTCAGTGCCGAATGCGGTTGCTTGGTTGGTAGGGGCGTGCAAATTAGGACATGCACTAATCCAAATTGTCGCGGCAGAGATTTGCCATTTCGTGAAGGTCCATTGTGAAAGCATCGATGCTGACTCGTCGGCTAAGTAGCGAAATCCGGCGCCGTTAGGCTTTCGAAGTGACCACCGCAGACCAATTTCGAATCAAGAGTTCGTCAATTGCGGGTCGGGTCATGTCGCCTGACGAGGCTGCCGAATTCATACGGCCGGGCGACAATGTCGGGATGAGCGGCTTTACGGGGGCGGGCTATCCCAAGCAGGTACCCGGGGCTCTCGTGCGACGAGTCGAAGACGCGGCCAAACGAGGTGACCGTTTCGCGGTGAGTGTCTGGACAGGGGCGTCAACGGCTCCTGAACTTGACGGTGCGCTTGCAGCGGTCGACGCGATCGACATGCGCATGCCGTACCAGTCTGACCCGGTGAGTCGCGCCAAGATCAATGCCGGACTGCTCGACTACCTCGATATGCATCTCTCGCACGTCGCGCAGATGGTCTGGGAGGGCGCCTTCGGACACCTCGACGTCGCGGTCGTAGAGGTGTCCGGTATCACCGAGGACGGCGAACTGATTCCGTCGTCCTCGGTCGGCAACAACAAGACGTGGATTGACATGGCCGACCGCATCATCCTCGAGGTGAACGCGTGGCAGCCCACCGCGCTCGAGGGGATGCACGACATCTATTACGGCACCGCACTACCGCCATTTCGCAAGCCCATCCAAATCCTCCAAACGTCCGACCGCATCGGCGTTCCCTACCTGCATTGTCCACCAGAGAAGATCGTGGCCGTCGTCGAGACGAACTCCCCCGATCGCAACTCGGCGTTCAAACCGGTCGACGACACCTCGCAG
>Ga0182024_10005389_pt1 | contig 28728 bp, 26 predicted proteins | sample P32metaG_FD_120480 | JGI IMG/M metagenome (GOLD analysis project Ga0182024, IMG submission 120480) | Permafrost microbial communities from Stordalen Mire, Sweden - P3-2 metaG (Illumina Assembly) | ecosystem: Environmental > Terrestrial > Soil > Wetlands > Permafrost | place: Sweden: Stordalen...
AGGTCACATTCGGCGGCATCGCCGCTCCGGTGTTCTCCGCGCAGTCACAACAGGTCACCGTGCAGGTGCCGTGGGAGATCGCCGGCCAAACGTCCACCGAAGTCGGCGTCACTTACAATGGTGGTCCGCCAGCCGGGGTGTCGGCATCGGCACCGGTGGTTGTCGCGACGGCAGCGCCCGGGATTTACGCCGTCGCGAATTCCGACGGGACGCTGAATTCTTCCACGAACCCGGCAAAGGCGGGCGGTTTCATAGCGATCTACGGAACCGGCGGCGGTGTGACGAATCCTCTTGGAATAACGGGGGGATTGTGGTCGATCACTGCATCGCTTCCAACTCTGACTCTGCCGGTCTCCGTCACTATCGGAGGAACGAATGCCATTGTTCTCTATGCCGGATCGGCTCCCACGCTCGAATCCGGGTACTTCCAAATTAACGTATCTCTGCCTTCGGGCCCTCAGGCTTCGGCGGCGGTGAATCTTGTGGTAACGGTCGGAGACTCGTCGAGCGTAGCTGTTCCGATTTCTATTCAGTAGCCGGACACTGTTTAAGCACGAGCGCGTTCTAGAAGCCAAGAAAACGGCCTCTTCTATTAGACGATAAGTATGTTATCGTCTAGCATCTTCGACGGACGCGCGCTAATCCGGCCACGCCGCTTCTGCTTCCCAGACCGACGCTTCCCGCGGCTTCCTGAAATAGCCTTGGCGATCCCGATCCTCCCGCGCTTGCGTCTCCAGTAGCCGGAGGTGCTCTCGAAGAGCCTCTCGAACCAACTCGGAGCGATTCTGCCCGGTCTGCCGCGCGGCGCGATCGGTCGCCTGCAAGAGCTTTTCATCGAGGATGACTTGGATTCTCACGGCATCCGCCCAACCACTCCCGTAGCGTCCTCAATCGCCGCGCCGACGCGCAGAATCGTATCCTCCGCCCGCGGCGCGCCGAGAATCTGCAGCCCAATCGGCAGTCCCGCCTTCGTGAATCCGCATGGAATCGATAGCGCGGGAATCCCCAGCACATTAATCGCCCGCATCAGTCGCGTAGTCGCGAGCCGCACATCTTCGTCGACTGAGCCAACCTTCATGGTCATCTGTCCGATTTTCGGTGCGGGCGTCGGCGTGGTGGGCGTGAAGATGCAATCAACCTGAGTCCACAGCTTCGAAAACTCACGACAGTAAATGCGCCGCAACCGTTGCGCATCGACATAATCGGAACCACGAATCAGTCTCCCTTGATCGAGCAGCGTGACCACGTCGGCTCCAATATCGGTGCGCCGGGTAACCAGATTCTCGTGATGCACCGACGTAGCCTCCGCCAGCAGTAGAACGCGCGCGATGACGTTCATTGCGTCGACATCGGGAACTTTTATATCGACAATGCGAGCCCCCAGCGCCGCCGCCGTTTGCACCGCTTTGCGCACCGATTCCGAAACCTCCAGATCCAACTTGTCGAAATAATAATTGACCGGCAGCCCGATGCGCATTCCCCGAATATCGGTGCTCTTCAGATCGGCCGCGGTCCCTCCCATCGCATGAAACGCAACCGCGCAATCGTGAACCGTTTTCGTGATCGGACCCATGTGGTCCATCGTCCATCCCAGGGGCATTACTCCGCGCTTACTGATCAGTCCGAAAGTCGGCTTCAGTCCCGTCACGCCGCAGAATGACGCCGGAATGCGAATCGATCCGCCGGTATCCGTGCCCGTCGCAAACGGCAAAATTCCAGCCGCGACCGCTGCGCCGGAGCCTCCACTAGACCCGCCGGGTATCCGATCGGTGTCCCACGGATTCCGCACCGCTCCGAAATGCGGATTGGTCGACGTGATGCCATATGCGAATTCGTGCAGGTTGGTTTTGCCCACCATCACCGCACCCGCTTTTTCGAGGTTGATCGCGATATCGGCGTCGTGATCCGGCACGAAGTCCTTGAAAATCTTCGATCCGCCGGTGGTGCGGATGCCTTTGGTATAAACCAGATCCTTGTGCGCGAAGGGGACCCCGTGCAAAGGCCCGCGGTCGATTCCATGCGACAGTTCCGCGTCCATCGCCGAGGCGCGGGCCCGCGCCACATCGGCCGTGACCGTGATAAACGCGTTTATCCGGGGATTTTCGCGGGCGATTTTTTCGAGTGTCTCATTCGTCAGTTCGAGCGACGAAACCTTCTTCGCCCGCAGCGCGTCAGCCATTTCAAGGATGGTCATGCCACGTCCTCGGGTCCCGTCCAGACGTCGGACTCGGGTGTCAGGGATCGTTGCAGCGGACGAAATGCCGCTTCGAGCGCATCCATCACGGGCAGAAGTTTTTCCACGTCCGGTTCAGGGATCGGTGGATCGAGCGCGGCCGCGGTTTTCTTCCAATCAGTCATTTTATTTTGCCTTTGCGAGCTTTGCGCCTTTGCGTGAATATTCCGTAGGATCATTCTACAATTGAATTAATGCACGCCACCGAACCGCGCGTTACCCCCGCTCCGCTAACGCAACTGAGCGAAGAAGAACGGATGTTCCAGTCCACCGTCCGCCAATTCGCGCGGGAGCGTATCGGGCCGCACGTCCGCGCGATGGACGAGGCGGGCGTGTTTCGCAAGGAACTCATTCAGGAATGCTTCGCGCTCGGCCTGATGGGCATCGACATTCCCGAGGAATATGGCGGCCAGGGAGGATACTTTTTCCAGTCGATTCTCGCAATCGAGGAACTAGCAAAAGTCGACCCGTCGGCCGCCGTGATCGTCGACGTGCAGAACACTCTGTTCAACAACGCGATCATGCGTTGGGCGACTGAGGATCAGAAGCGCAAATATCTGCCGCGCCTCACGAAAGATACGCTGGCGAGCTACGCGCTGTCGGAGGCCGGCTCCGGCTCCGATGCATTCGCGCTGGCGACAAGAGCCGTCGATGCCGGCGATCACTATAAATTGAACGGGCGCAAATTATGGATCACCAACGCCGCGGAAGCCGGGCTGTTTCTGCTGTTTGCGAATCTCAACCCCGAAGCCGGATATAAAGGCATCACCGCGTTTCTGATCGAGCGCGAGTTTCCCGGGTTTAAGGTGGGCAAGAAAGAAGACAAGCTCGGAATTCGCGCGTCTTCTACTTGTGAGCTGATTCTCGACGATTGCCAAGTCCCGAAGGCGAACGTCATCGGCGAAACCGGCAAGGGTTACAAAATCGCGATTGAGACATTGAACGAAGGGCGCATTGGCATTGGCGCGCAGATGTTGGGGCTTGCGGAAGGAGCGCTCGACCACGCGCTTCAATACGCTAAACAACGGAAACAATTCGGGAAAACCATCGCCGAATTTCAAGGCGTGCAGTTCGATCTCGCCGAAATGGCGGTGGAGGTCGAAGCGGCGCGGCTGATGGTCTACAACGCAGCGCGCCTGCGCGACGCCGGCCGGCCATTTGTGACCCAAGCCGCAATGTGCAAATACTTCGCCTCCAAAGTGGCGGAGCGGACCGCTTCCCGTGCAGTCGAAGTTCTTGGCGGTGTTGGGTTTACCAAGGATTATCCGGTTGAAAAGCTGTATCGCGACGCGAAGATCGGCCGGATATACGAAGGCACCAGCAACATGCAGCGCATCACGATTGCAAAGCAGATGCTCGACCAGAAGTAAGGAGTTGTTTATGCGTATTTTAGGACTTGTACTGGTGGCAGCAGGGGCGTTATTCGCCGCCGACACGGAGCCGAGTCAGGCACAGATCGACGAGATCATCCAGAAATTCGCCGCCCATGAAGCCGAATTTGCCAAGGCCCGGGAAGCCTATATCTACAAGCAGACCGTGCGTATTCAGGAACTTGACGATGCCGGCAATACGACGGGCCGGTGGGAAGTGGTGTCCGACATCCTCTTTGCATCGGATGGGAAGCGTAGCGAGCATGTCACACGCTCGCCCGTATCGACTCTCAGCCAGCTCATTCTGACCCCCGAAGACATGGAGGATTTGAAGAGCGTGCAACCTTTCGTTTTGACTACGGACCAGTTGCCGAAATATTTCATCCGTTATCTGGGACGCCAGAAGGTGGATGAAATCGGCTGCTATGTTTTTGCGGTAAAGCCTAAGAAATACGAGGGCAAGGAGCGCTATTTCCAAGGCGAAGTTTGGGTCGACGACAAGGATCTGCAAATTGTCAAGAGTTACGGTCGCGGCGTCGGTTCCGCGAACAAGGGCGGGAACGGGCAGCAATTTCCAAAATTCGAAACCTACCGGGAACAGATCGACGGTAAATTCTGGTTTCCCACCTACACCATCGCCAACGATACGCTTCACTTCAAGAATTCGGATGTGCGGATGAAACAGACCGTAAAGTATGAGGACTACAAGCGCTTCAAGACCGATACAACCATCACGTTTGGAGATGCGGTCGACGAGAAGAAGAAAAAGCCCTGATGCGCTTCTTCGCGCTGGTTCTGACCTCGCTCTGTGCGTTGGGCCAGGACCCGAACTATCGCGCTTTGCGTGATGGGGCTCCAACGGAGGTTTTAAGGACGGAAAACGTCGAATTAAGGCGCGATACGGGCACAATAACGCTCAAAAATGGTCAATTAGCGTTCATTAAGGCCTTCCAAGATCGCCCCGCGATCGCTGTTTTCACCGGGGAAGGCTTTTTTCGGCTCAAACCGGCGATTCCGATCGAGGAGCGCCATCTGGCCCTCGTCACCGGGAAACCGGCGCTGGAAGAAGCCTTCGAATCGGCTGTATTCTTCTTCAGCGACGGGACCTACGAGGAGGTAAAGAGTCAGGCATCGGCCATGCCACTCGATCCGAAGGCGGCTGGCGTACTCAAAAGTCTGCGCGATAAGTTGCGCAAAGACATGACTTTCGGAGATATCGGGAACGTCGAAGCGGAGTTGCTCGGGGAGCTGTACAACCCGAAACGCGGCGCGTCGTTTCGAGCCTATCTGCATGGGAAACGATTCAACGATCTGCGTTTCTTCATGGTTCCATCAGGAGCGCTGCCGGCGGTGCAATCGCCCGAAGAAACGGCGCTGGTCAACATCGATGCGGGCGACCATGCGGGCATCTGGTATCTTACCCATCTCCAAAGCGAATGGACGAAGGGCACGGCTAATTCGAGTGAGGACAAGCGCGACATCGGGGCTAACCACTACGAGATCGACACGGTTGTCGGCAAGAGCGGCGCACTGACGGCGTCGACGGAGATGGAGTTCACAGCGGTAATGGGGGGCGCGAGGGTACTGCGCATCGATCTGCTTCCGACACTGCGGGTGAAGGGCGTCAGCGACGGAGACGGGCGGCCGATCCCGTTTATTCAGGAATCCACCAAGGCCGACGATTCCTTCCACGTGGTTCTGCCGGAGCCGCTCGAAGCCGGGAAAAAGTATATGCTCCGTTTCGAGTATGGAGGCAATAAAGTCATCCGCGATGAGGGGGGCGGAAACTTTTCCGTGGGGGCGCGGACCTCCTGGTATCCGAACGTCAATGCATTCCTCGACCATGCGACTTACGATCTTAAATTTCACGTTCCGAGGCAGTACACGCTGGTCTCCGTCGGCAAACCGGTAGCTGAATGGAAGGATGGAGCGACTTTAGTTTCCGAGTGGAAATCCGAGGCGCCGATCGCGGTCGCCGGTTTCAATTACGGCGAGTTCAAGAAGAAGAGCGTGACCGACGACCTGGCAAAGTACAGCTTGGAAGTCTATACGACGCAGGACGTCCCGGATTTCCTCAGGCGCTTTAAGGAGAACATGAGCCTGACGCCGTCGGCGATGGCGCAGAACGCCCTGGTCGACGCGCAAAATTCGATGCGTCTGTATCAGCAGATGTTCGGAGAGGCTCCGTTCGGGCGTCTGGCAATCACACAGCAGCCGGCATTTAACTTCGGTCAATCGTGGCCCACGCTCATTTATCTTCCGGTGAGCGCGTTTCTCGATGAAACGCAGCGATGGGAAATGATGGGCGGCAATGCGTTCCGGTTCGCTGGATTCATCGACGAAGTGACTCCTCATGAGGTCGCGCACCAATGGTGGGGACATATGGTGGGCTGGGCCAGTTATCACGACCAGTGGCTTTCGGAAGGGTTCGCCGAGTTCTCCGCGGGATTGTTTTTGGAGCAGACCCATAAACCGGCGGAAGTGCAGAAATTCTGGGACCGATTGCAAACCGAGATTACGGCGAAGGGCAACTTCGGCATCTCGCCGAACGATGCCGGGCCGATCTGGTTGGGCTTGCGGCTGAACACGCCGAAGACCATGGGCGCGTACCGGGGCCTGGTTTATCCCAAGGGCGCCTATCTTGTACAGATGATCCGCATGTTGATGTGGGACGACAAGACGGGAGATCAGGACTTCAGCGCGATGATGAAGGACTATGTGAAGACATATCTTTATAAGAATCCCTCCTCGGAAAACTTCGTTGCCATGGTGTCGAAGCACATAAAAGGGGCGATGGACCTGGATGGCAGCCATAATATGGGCTGGTTCACGCGGGAATGGATCTATGGCACTGATCTGCCGAAGTACCGGCTGGAGTATACCTTGAAGCCCGAAGCCGACGGTAAGGTGCGATTCACCGGGAAGCTGACGCAGGGCGATGTATCACCGGATTTCCTGATGCGGGTGCCGATTTACTTCGATTTCGATGGGCGAACGATCCGCGCGGGGTCCACCGTGCTGCGGGGGAACATGACTGCGCCTGAGATCCTGGTGAATCTCCCGAAGAAACCTAAGCGCGTGTTACTCAATGCCAATCACGACGTGTTGGCGGCCGAGGCTGTGGTCAAAGAAATGCCTAACTAAATCATAGTAATGTGTAAACTTTTTGTTAAACTAACTCACAAAATCAGCCGATAGACATTCAGACAAGTGAGTGTTTCGTCGATGGCCGTTCATGCCCAGTCGCCGACAGAGGCCGGCAGTGCCTCCGATTCCGCTATTGAACCGGTTCTGTTCCCCGCGGCCAGTGCGTCGCCGCCGGAACTGGAACGGCTCAAAGGGACTTTTCTCGCCAGTTTGAATCACGAAATCCGAACGCCTCTGAGCGGCATTCTTGGCATGGCGGATCTGCTGCTGGAAACAAAACTGGACGACGAGCAACGTGAGTATGTGAATGCCACCCGGCTATGCGCGGAGAGTCTGTTCGAAATTCTGAACGCGACGCTGGAATATTCGGCTCTCGAAGCCGGACATTTTACCCTCGATGAGAGTGAGTTCACCCTGCGGGATCTGATTGAATCCACGCTTGCCCAGCAGGCGCTGAAGGCCGAAGCGAAAGGGCTGACGATTCATGCCAGCTACGATGTGGGCTTGCCGGAAACGATGGTGGGGGACGCTCCGCGCCTGCGCCAACTGTTGAGCCATTTTCTGGCCAACGCGATTAAGTTCACGCACGCAGGCGGGGTCGTACTGCGCGTCCATCGCGAGCGTCACGAAGCTGTGGGCGGCGGAACTCTACGGATTGAAGTGGAAGACACCGGCATTGGCATCCCCGCCGATCAGGTGGACAGAATTTTCGAGTCGTTCCGCCAGGTGGATAGCGGACTGTCGCGAAGCTATCCCGGATTGGGGCTGGGCCTGGCGCTGGCGCGGAAACTGGCGATGCTGATGCAGGGCGAAATCGGCGTGATCAGCACTCTCGGAGTAGGATCGACGTTCACGCTTCGCATGCCTCTGCGGGCGGCGGAGACGGAAGCCGAAGGAGCGCCGGTTGGGGCGCGTATCCAGAGAGGCCCGGCGGTGTTGGCGGTGGACGACAATGCGGTGGGCCTGACGATTTTGAAACGGGCGCTCGAACGGCGGCACGTGAATGTGGATGGAGTTGCCTCCGGTCTCGCCGCGCTGGATGCGGCATCGCACCGCCGCTACGACCTGGTTCTGATGGATCTTCAAATGCCCGGCATGAACGGTCTCGAAACCACCGAGGCCATGCGCAAGCTGCCGGGGTACGAGGCCGTGCCGATTCTAGCCCTAACCGCCGATTTCTCGGACGAGCTTCGCGAACGCTGCCTGCGGCAGGGCATGCAGGCGTTTCTATCGAAGCCGGTGGAGGCGACGGAGCTGTGGTCGGTGGTGTCGCGATTTCTGAACGCGAAAGCGGTCGAGGACTTAAGGTCAGTCGAAAACGGCCGTTAGCGGTACGGCAAGATCGGGATTCGAAGTTCGCAGGACTCCGTCCTTGGCCTCAAGGAAGCCTTCCCCGGTGTAACGATAACCGCGGCGCAGGCGAGGGTCAATAACCCAGACATTTGGAACCCCCATCGCAAGATAGTCCTCAAGGCGTTCGACGATGGATGCGAAGGAGTCGTCCTTCGACAGGATTTCAATACAAATCAGCGGCGGTGCGCTAACGACCTGCTCATATGGAGCATCCGCATGAAGCACACAGACGTCTGGAACGCGGAAGCGATGTGGGGTTACCTGCACGCGCTGCTCGGTTAAGGCCCATAAGCCCCACTCATTCTTGCGGATCAGAAAGTACGCCGCCAGAAGAGTCTGCGGCTGGCTATGATCACGTTCACCCAAGTTGCGCTCCACAATCTCGCCATCCACATAATCGCGATCGGGGCGATAGGTAGTGTTGAGATACTCGGTCACGGAGATCTGCGTGGCGGCTGCCATGTTTTTAGTTTACTCGTGTCTAAGCGCGACCATCGGGTCGATGGCCGCGGCGCGGCTGGCGGGCAATCCTCCGGCGATGAACGCCGCAACGAGAAATACCGCGGCCGCGGTGACGATCACCAGTGGGTCGGCGGGACGGATTCCGAACAGCAGGGAGCGGACGGCGGTCATCAATGCCAAGGACCCTGCCAGTCCAACGACCAGTCCCGCCGCGATCAAACTCAGCAGGTCCTTCAAGACGAGGAAGACGAGTGCGGGAGGCCGGGCGCCCAACGCCGCGCGGATGCCGATTTCCTTGGTGCGGCGAGCCACTGAATAATTGAGGAGGCCGAATAATCCGATCGCCGCGAGAAGGAGGCCGAGGAAGGCAAAGACTCCGCCGATGCCGGCGAGGAGTTTTTCTCTTAGCAGAGTATCGCCGATCTGGATGTCGAGCGTGGTCACGTTCCGCACCCGGACGCCGTATCCGATGGCTTCCGCCTCGCGCTCCACCATTTTCACGACGGAGCCGAGGTCGAGCGGCGAACGGACATAGAGCGCCCAGTAACTGGTGCCGCGCACGACGCCGTAAACGACGGGTTTCGGGCCCTCCCGCAGCGAGGAGGAACGAGTGTTACCCACCACCCCGACGATCTGATGGTTGACCAGCGTTTTTTGATCGGGAGTCTGGTATATCTTGCCGACGGGATTCTCGCCGGGAAAGTATCTTTGCGCGAAGGCCTGATTGACGATGTTGTAGCGCGTTCGCCCGGGCCGGTCCTCGCGGTCGCGCGGTTCAAATTCGCGTCCGGCGAGCAGCGGCGTGCGCATCATCGCAAAATAGCCGGGCGAGACTCCGAGGCCGGCCTCTTCCCGATCCGAAGGCGCCTTGCCGGGTAGAATTATCTGGGTTCCGCCCTCTCTTCCGTCGAAAAGGCCCCATCCGGACGAGGCTGCGCTCTGGACGCCGGGGAGTGCCGCAATCCGGCGTTGGAACTCGTCGATCAGCACGTTCAGATCCGGTTGCTGCGTCATATCGCTCAGCCCGCTACTGCTGACGTAGAGCACGGAAACGTGGTGCGGGTCGAATCCGGGATTCACCGCGAACAGATTGCGCAGGCTGAACAGGAAGCTGGCTCCGGCGACGATCAGGACGAACGCGAAGGCCACCTGGACGCCGACGAAGAATCGCCCCAGACGGAGCTTGCCTGCCTGCGCCCGCGCTCCGCGCAGCTCCTTCATGGGCTTTGAGCCGGACGATTGCCACGCCGGAAGCAAGCCGAAAAACACCGCGGACAGCGTCGAGACGGCGGCGCAGAACAGCAGCACGCGCGTATCCATCGCGAGGGCGAAGCGCACCGGCTTGTTGTCGGTGGAAAGCATCGCCACCAGCACCGGCGCGGCCACTCGCGCCAACGCCCAGCCGAGCGCGCCCGCCAGCAGAGAGAGCAACAGACTTTCCGTGAGCAGTTGCCGCACCAGGCGCAGGCGGCCGGCGCCTAGTGAGACTCGCATCGCCATTTCCGACGCTCGCGCGGTGGAGCGGGCGAGCAGCAGACTCGCGACATTGGCACAGGCGATCAGCAGAATGCCGAGCGCGACTCCCAGCACGATCCACAGCGGACGGTTGAAAGTTTCGCGGAATGGCGAAACGCCGGTCGCCGCGGGGTGGACACGAAGCTCCGCGTCGACAAATTGTTTCTGAATCGCGGGCGGCATGGTGGGAAACATTTTCACCAACTCTTGCCGGTTCGCATGCAGCGATGGCTGTAGACGCGGCTGCAATTGGGCGCGCGCGGTATGCGGACCCAGCCGGCCTACGATGCGGAACCAGTTCCAGCCGGCATCGGTGAAGGAGGCCGGGCTGAACATGGTGGCGGGCACCCAGATATCGACGAACTTCCCGGGCTCGACGCCGAAGAATCCCTGGCGGGCGACTCCGATGATGGAATAGATTCTACCCTCCAGGCGCAGGCGCTGCCCCAGGACGCCGGGATTGCCTTGGAAGCGCCGCTGCCAGTAGTCGTAGCTGATCACCACCACCGGATGTTCGCGGATCCCATGGTCCTCTTCGCTCGAAAAAACGCGCCCCAGAGCGGGCCCGACTCCCAGGATCTCAAAGGCGTCGCCCGAGGCGAAGTAGGGGATGGCTTTCTCGATGGGCGCGTCAGCGTCCGGAATCTGCACTTCAGCGGGACCCCAAATTCCGCTGAAAAGGGCCAATCGCGCCGAGTCCCCGGCGGCCGCGCGGAATTGCCGATACAGAGGATAACTGAACGTTTCGCGCTCGCCGGACGGTTCGCTGCCCGGTTCTTCAATTTCAGGCGTGGCCAGCGTGAACAGGCGCTCCGGTTCGGGCACGGGGAGGGGACGCAGCATGGCCGCATCGACGATGGAATAGATCGCGGTATTCGCGCCTATCGCGAGCGCGAGCGAGAGAATTGCGGTGATGGCGAAGGCCGGACTTTTCAGCATCCCGCGCCAGGCATAGCGCACGTCCTGAAATGTGGCTTCGAGGGCCGCCGACAATCGGAAGTCTCGACTCTGCTCGCGCAGTTGCGTCACGTTGCCGAAACGCCTCGATGCCTCGCGGGCTGCGTCCTCGGGGCTTAAGCCTCTCTCGCGTAAGGAAGCTGCGCGGCGTTCCAGATGGTCGGACATTTCATCAAGAAGTTCGTTATCGAGACGCTTCGGATGAAGCGCGTTCCGTAATCTTGAAAAAAAGGACATGAAAACCTCCTTTACGCGTGACGCAGGACGCGGGCGACGCCGATCGAGAAACTGGTCCAGCGCTCGGTTTCGGCGGCTAATTGCTTCTTGCCGGCGCGGGTCATCTGATAAATACGGGCGCGGCGCTTGTTTGCGGTGACAGTCCAGGAGGCGGTGATCCAGCCGGCCTCTTCCATCCGGTGAAGGGCCGGGTAGAGCGATCCTTCGTCGATGCGGAGCGCTTCGTCGGACAAGTCTTCAATGGCGTTGGCTATGCCGTAGCCATGGAGGGGTCCGCGGCGGCCGAGAACCGTGAGGACCAGAAGATCGAGCGCGGTTTGAGCGGAATTGTTCATATAGCCGGCTAGGGTAGCCAACTAAGTGAAACACGATTTGCGGCGTACTGTCAAGCGGAGATGTCCGCGCCCGTCCGCAGGCTCACGCATGGCGGTTCCGCTGACGCACAATTCTGGTCAGGTTTACGGCTACCGCTGCCGCGATTCCGGCGCATACGGCGATGCGCTCCAGCAGGGGGCGGGGCTTGGGAGTGCGGATGTGTTCGGGTCGCACTCCGGTTCCAATGAGGCGCGCGGTCAGGTGCTGGATCCCAGGGATGCTTAAGGCGGCCTTCATTTGCCAGGGGGCTTTCATGGGGCCGGGGTGCTGAAAGATATATTCCAGGCCCTTATGGGCGTTCACCTGCATGAATTGTGTTACGCGGGTGGGAAATTCGCGGCGCTGCTGCACTTGGGCGAGCAGGGCTTCCGTTACGCGCCGTTTGCGGAGAGGAGCGGCTAATAGATTTGCCGCCGCCACGGCATCCTGGATGGCGAGGTTGATGCCGACTCCTCCGGCGGGGGACATGGCATGGGCGGCGTCGCCGATGCACAGGAGTCCGAGGCGGTGCCATTTCCGCAGGCGGTTGATCTGGACTGAGAGAAGCTTGATCTGATCCCAATACTGAAGCTGGTCGACGCGATCGAGGAGATAGGGCGCGATTTGCACGATGCTTTTCCGGAATGCGCCGAGGCCTTTGCGCCTCATTTCGTCGAAGGAGCCCTTGCGGACGATGAATCCGGACTGGAAATAATCGCCGCGGTTGAGAAGGATGAGAGCCTTACCGTAGTTGATGTTTCCGAATACCTGGTCGGGGTCGCTCGGTTTGCGGGCGATGCGGAACCACAGGACGTCGATGGGGACTCCGGACTCGATCACGTCCATTCGGGCGGCGGTGCGGATGGTCGAGTGACGGCCGTCGCAACCGATGACAAGGTCCGCGTGGATATTTACCGTTCCGGCGGGTGTGCGGGCCTGGACGCCGGTGATTCGTCCGCGATTGCGGAGGAGGTCGACTGCTTCGTGTCGCATAAGAAGGTCGAAGGAGGGGAAGCGGGCTGCGCGGGAGGAAAGAAAGTTCAGGAAATCCCATTGGGGCATGAGGGCGATGAACTTGCAGGGTCCGGGGACGCGGGTGAAATTGGCGACCTGGAAGGGGAAGTCTCCGAAGACGCCTCCGACGGAGGTCAACTGCTGATGAGGGATTTTCAGGAAGGCCGCGAGAAGGCCTAGCTCTTCCAGGAGGGCCAGAGTGGAGGGATGGACGGTGTCGCCGCGGAAATCGCGAAAGAAGTCGTTATGCTTTTCGAGTACGGTGACGGCAACGCCGGAGCGGGCGAGGAGGTAGCCGAGCATGATGCCCGCGGGTCCGCCGCCGACAACGCAGCAGGTGGTTTTCACAATTTCCGCCATATGCTGGGTTGATCGCGGTTAACGGCAAGACGTTTCACGCAAAGGCACAAAAGCTCGCCAAGACAAGCCGCTAGTTCTTTGTCGCGGTGAAGGTGCCTTTGCCGGCTTCGCCGTAATCTACGGTGCCCTTCATTTTCGATGGGCCGTCGAGGGTTCCGGAGTATTTCACGGAGCCGGCGTCGCCGCCGAAAGTGAAGTCGACTCGATCGCCTTTCACGGTGCCGGTGAGTTTGGCGTCGCCGAATTGGCCGTGATACATGCCGGTGAGGGTTTCGCCGGATTGAGTGAATTCGAAGTGGGGACTGCCGCTGCCGGCGTCGAGGACGACATCGAAGGACCATTTGCCGGAAATGTCGGCGGCGAGCGCCAGGGCTGTCATCAGGAAGAACAGGATGAGAGTCTTCATGCGAGCGATCATATCATTTACGCGGAGACCATGACTCCGGGCATTGCGGGGGCGGCGGGGGATGGCCCCGCCCCAAGGAGAATGAAGGGGCCTCGGTTTCGCTATGATTCCTTTGCCTGAGATGTTAGCGATTTTCTCTCTATTCCTATTGAGCTCGATGGCCGCGCGGGGGCAGGACGGAGCGCTGGACCGGGCCTTCGCGAAGGTTCCGCTCGAACAGTGGCTGAAGAACAAAGGCGCCGAAGCGCGCATCGGATGGTCGATGCGGATTTACCCAGCCCGGATGACAGCGCATCAGCGGCTGGCGGCGGTCGTCTCGGTCGACATCGACGGAGTGGAGTTCCTGAAGCGGAACAAGCCAGGGCAAGTGGTGGTTTTCCTGGAGATTCGCGATGGCGACAACCGCGCTTATCGAAACTACCGCGTGATGACGCTTCCGAAGGGGAACAATCCTTCCGATGCGGCCACGGTGAGTTTCCAGCAAAACACATTTATCCTGCCAGGTGAATATTCGGTGGCCGCGGCGGTTTACGACAGAGAATCGAAGGAACACAGTTTGAAGCGGATGAAGCTTCGCGTGCCGGAGCTTGCTCGCGATCCTCTGCGCGAATGCTGGCGCGATCTACCGGCGGTGGAGTTCGCGGGCTTGCCCGATCCGCCCGACCGTTGGTATCTGCCGGAAATCACCTCGCGCCTTCATCTGCCCGTGAAGACGGCGCGGCCGGTCCGCGTCGAGGTGGTGGTGAACGAATCGCCCACGGAGATGGCGACGGCAGGACGGACGGGACGGGTGAGCCGGCGCAACATGGGCAATCTGATTCCCGCGCTGAAGGTACTTTCGCAGATGGAGATCGGGAATGGATCGCTGAACGTGACGCTGCTCGATTTAGAGCGCCGTAAAGTCAGCTTCACGCAGGAGGAAGCCGGCACGCTCGACTGGACGCGGTTGCGCGCGGCGCTGCTCGCGAACGATCCGGATCAGATCGACGTACATGCGCTCGAGAATCACGAGCAGAACGCCCAGTTTTTTGTGTCGGAAGTTCGCAAGCGGCTGGAGAGCAGCGAGTCGAACGGAGATGTTCCGCTGGGATTGTCGGCCGAACCGGCGCGGGTCCTGATCGTCCTGAGCGGGCCGATGGCGTTTCCAAAAGGGCAGGATCTGCGGCCGATTGACGCGACGGCGGAGCCGGGGAGCCGGGTTTTTTATATACGCTATAATCCGCCGATCTCCGCTCCAGGCGGCCTTACTTTGGGCGGGTTGTCAGGACGCCGTGGCGGCGGTCCTCCGCCGGGGGCCGCTGTAAGCGTCCGGGGTGTGTTGACGCAGGATTCGTTGGAAGGGACGCTGAAACCGCTGGGTCCGCGGCTGTTCGACGTGACGACGCCGGGTGAGTTCCGAAACGCGCTGGCGGCGATCATGAGCGAAATTTCGCAACTGAAATAAGGCTGCGTTTGTATTCATGGCCCGTGTGGGGCGGCCAATTTTGGCGGCAGCCGTCCTTTAGGCGGCTTGCGTGTTTTGCAAACAAGCCTGCTGAAAGCAGGCTGCCGCCAAAATTGGCCGCCCCACAACGGCATATTTTTCAGAGGTTTGGCACTTCGCTCCGCCGCGGCTCCGCGAAAGGCCGCGCTATGTTTTCTAGCAGAGGAAGCGCATGAATTCACCCGCCGATTTTCATATTACCGAGACGCCGACGCTGCACTTCGTGGCGACCGAGGACGAGCAGCGGCTGTCGCAGGATCTGCAAGCGCGTCTCGAGGAGTCGCTGCGGCTGGCCGATGAGCAAGCCGACGTGATCGCGGCGATGGAAGCGAATCGCGGCGCGGAGGATCGCCTCCAGGAATTGAAGAAGGCCGAGCGCGGGCTGCATCAATATGCTCGCGAATCGAGCGCGGAGATGGCGGGCGTTGCCCGGAAAGCGCTCGACGCGATCATTCAGTCGGCGGCGGCGGGTGAACCGGATTTCACCTACATCGGCGAACTGACGGAGATCGAAACGCGGAACCGGCACACTGGACGCGCGTTGGAGCGGCTGGTGGAGCATCTGATTCCGCTGGCGCAGATCGCGCAACTACGGGAGGATTCGCACGAACTGATGACGCGGGCGCGGGCTATCGAAAAAATCGCGCAGGAGCGCGCGGAGCGAGTGCTGGGCCAGCTTCGCGACGCGGTGAGCGAAGAAATCGTGCTGCCGGTAGACATGTCGAAAGGCGTCGCCGGGGCGCTGCTGGCGCATGCCGGCGGACTGAAAAAGCTGGCGGTGCAGCAGAGCGAGAATGCCGACCGGATTGAAAAATCGTATATGGAGAGAAAACGATGAGCAAGTTTAAAGAACTGGTGGAGAGCCTGGACCGGGAAGGGCTCGACGAGCTTCGACGATCCGTGGCGGAAGAAGTGGGCGGGCGCAGACAGAAGAGCGCGATCCAGATGGAGCATATTCATCCAGGCATGTCGGACGAGAAGAAAGACGCGGCGGCCAAAGAGATCGCGCGCGTGTTACGGGGGGAGGAATAATGCGGGACCTGAAGGTTTACTGGCAGGAAGTCCGCGCACTGGAACGGTCCTTGCCGGCGTTCGTGTGGCTGATGAGCCTGGAGGATCGCAAGAGAGGCATGGTGGGCGAGCGAATGGCCGAGGTGGGCGCGGAGCGAGCGGCGCAGTTGCTGCATACCAAGTCACACCGCATGGCGACGGAGGAAGAAATCGCGACACATCTGGCGAAGGAAGATCAGGCGCGGCGGATGAGTTTCCACGAAGGATTGCGGCGGCGCGGAATCGCGGTGGTGGCGGTGCCTGTCAGCTCGCCCGCAGCAGGCGATAAGCCAGCAGCACCCAGGCGGCGATAAACGCGAGTCCGCCGAACGGAGTGATCGCGCCGAGCGATCTCGAACCGGTGATGGCGAGCAGGTAGAGGCTGCCGGAGAAGAGAACGATTCCGGCCAGCAGGAGCGAGCAGACGGTGGTGCACGTGGACGCGGCGATTGCGCCCGCACGCAGCAGCGCAGCGACAATCAAGATTCCCAGAGCGTGGATGAAATGATAGAAGACGGCTTTTTGATAGACATCCAAGGAGTAGGCGTCGAGGCGCTCCTTCAGGGCGTGTGCGCCGAACGCGCCGAGCATTACGCCGAGGGCCATCATGCCCGCTCCGATGGCGCCCCAGATCATGATTGCGCCGAAAGATCCTTCACAATTTCAGCCACAAAGGTTTTGGCGTCGCCGAACAGCATGAGTGTGCGATCCATATAATAGAGCTCATTATCGATGCCGGCGAAGCCCGGATTCATGCTGCGCTTGATCACCATCACGGTATGCGCCTTGTCGACATCGAGAATCGGCATACCGAAAATGGGGCTGGCGGTATCGTGGCGCGCGGCCGGATTCACAACGTCATTGGCGCCGATAACCAGGGCGATATCGGCTTCCGCGAAATCGGGATTTATTTCTTCCATCTCATGCATTTTGTCGTACGGAATATCCGCCTCGGCAAGAAGCACGTTCATATGGCCCGGCATGCGGCCCGCCACCGGATGGATGGCGAATCGAACTTCCACGCCACGTTTGGTGAGCGCATCCGTCAGCTCGCGGAGTTTGTGCTGCGCCTGCGCGACGGCCATGCCGTAGCCGGGAACGACGATGATCTTGCGGGCTCCGGCCATGATCGCGGCGGCGTCTTCGGCGGTGGCGGAGTGCACGGGCTTGGTCGACATCTGCGCGGACGCGCCCTCCTGCACCTGTCCGAACGCGCCGAACAGGACGTTCAGGAAGGAACGGTTCATGGCCTTGCACATGATGACCGAGAGGATGAATCCGGAGGCGGCGTTGAGCGCTCCGGCGATGATCAGCAAGCGGTTCGACAAGGCAAATCCCATAGCCGCGCAGGCCGCGCCGGCATAAGAGTTGAGCAGGGCGATTACCGTCGGCATATCGCCTCCACCGATGGGAATAATCAGCAGCACGCCGAACAACAGCGACAATCCGGTGAAGGTAGGGAACACCCACGAAGGCGCGGGTTCGAAGATCATCCAAAGCCCAAGCGAAATCGCGAAGAGGAGCAACGCGATGTTGACGAAGTTCTGGCCTTTATAAGTGATCGGGCGGGTCGGGACGAGCTCCTGTAATTTGCCGAACGCCATGATGCTGGCGGTGAACGTGAGGTAGCCCAGAACCGTTTCGATGACCAGCGCGGTCATGGTGAATCCGGTAGGCGTGAGGCGGTAATACTCGGCAGTTCCGACGAGGGCGGCGGCGAGTGCGCCGAACGCGTGCGACAACGCGGTCAACTGCGGCACGGCGGTCATCGGCATCAGATAGGCGAGCGGCGCTCCGATGGCGGCTCCGATAAAAATGCTGATCAGGATCCATTCGTAATCGACCACTTCATGACGCAGCAGAGTGCCGACGACGGCGAAAAACATGCCAAGTTGTCCGGCCCAGACGCCGCGCCGGGCGGTGGCCGGGGAACTGAGCCACTTGATGGATCCAATAATTGAGAGAGCGGCAACGATGTAGGCGATCTGCCAAATCTGTTCCATTACTTATCTTTTTTCCGAAACATCTTCAGCATGCGATCGGTGATGAGGAATCCGCTGACGATATTAATAGTGGAGGCGACGACGGCCACGCATCCCAACACCTGGCTGAATTTTGACGCGCCACCAGCGCCCGCGATCAGGATCGCGCCGACCACGGAGATCGCGGAAATGGCGTTGGTGAGCGACATCAGAGGCGTGTGCAATAACGGCGAGACGCGCTGTACGAGTTGCAAGCCGAGGGGCACGGCCAGGATAAGCACGTATAGGCTCATCTCAATTTCAGGGCTCATACATTCACACCGAGCAGCGCCTGGATCTTGGGATGCACGACCTCGCCTCGATAGGAAATCAAGGTCTCGCGCGTGATTTCATCATTCACATCGACGTTCAGCTTGCCGTCTTTCACGAGGTGCTTCAAAAATGTCACGAGGTTGCGGGCGTACATCTGGCTGGCATGATAGGGCACGGTGGCGGGCAGATTCGCGGGACCGAGGATGGTCACGCCGTGTTCAATGACCATCTCGCCGAATTTCGTGAGCTCGCAATTGCCGCCGCGTTCCGCCGCAAGATCGACGATCACGGAGCCGGGAGCCATGGCGTGAACCATCTCGCGCGTGATCAGAATCGGAGCACGCTTTCCGGGAACGGCGGCGGTGGTAATTACGACATCCTGTTCGCTCATGAACGCGGCCATCTGTTCGCGCTGGAGACGAAGCGCGTCCTCGTCGAGCGCCTTGGCGTAACCGCCTTCGCCTTCGGCTTTCGCGCCGCCGAGATTGATATTGACGAACTTCGCGCCGAGGCTTTCGATCTGCTCTTTCACCGCGGCGCGCACATCGAAGCCACTGACCACCGCGCCTAGCCGACGCGCGGTCGCGATGGCCTGCAATCCGGCGACGCCTGCGCCGATGACTAAGACTCGCGCCGGAGGAATGGTGCCCGCCGCGGTGGTCATCATCGGAAACAGGCGCGGCAGAGTGTTGGCCGCGAGAATCACCGCTTTATAACCGGCGATCGACGCCATGGACGACAGCGCGTCCATACTTTGCGCGCGCGAAATGCGCGGCACCAATTCCATGGAGAACAAGGTCGCGCCCGCAGCCGCGAATTTCGCAGCCAGGTCTGGATTCGACAAAGGATCGCAAAACCCGATCGACGTGTGGCCAGTCAGACCGGCGGGCAGCGGCACGCGGACGTGCAGCAGGACCGCCGCATGTTCCCGCACTTCATCCGCCGAGGCAAGATGCGCGCCTTTAGCGGCGTAGACGGCGTCGGGAAATCCCGCTTCCGCGCCGGCATCCTTCTCGACCCACACTTCCGCGCCGAGTTTTTTCAGAACATCGAAAGCCTTCGGGGTCAGGGCAACGCGGCGCTCCTCCGGGAAAGTCTCTTTCAAAACGCCGACGGTAAGTGCCAACTGGACGAAACCTCTCTCTAGACTAGACGTTGTCGATTAAAACAAGTTACGGGTCACACAAGTTACCGGTAGTCTTCCTGCAACTTCGCCAGCTCCGCGGCGCCGGGACAGAGCTTTTCATACGGGATTTTCGACAGCGCACCATCCGGTGACTTGCTCATTTCGTGCAGATCAGGGACACTTTCGTCGAGATACAGGAGCCCGGTAGCCACTTCCCCAACCTCCTGATGCTGCTGCAAATAGGACGTGACGCGCTGGCGATTGGTAGGATCGTAATCCTTCGGCACACCGGTGAATCGGACCACGCTGCCGTCGTGCATGGTCACCGTAGTGGTCCCGGTTTGGCCGATGGTGGCAAGAATCTCGTCGGCGTGGGGAACAAAATCGCTCTCCGTAACGCGGCGCGTGTGCTTACGGGTGTACTGATAACTCTTGGTGGACCCCACATGGTCGTTAAACGTCACGCAGGGAGAAATCACGTCGACCAGCGCGAAGCCGCGATGCGCCAGGCCCGCCTTGAGGATGGGCACAAGCTGTTCCTTGTCGCCTGAAAAACTGCGCGCGATAAACGTGGCCCCGAGGCTGAGGCCGAGCGCCACTGGATCGATGGGAGCTAACCGGTTGGGCTCGCCACGCTTGCTCTTCGACCCGACATCGGCCGACGCGGAAAACTGTCCTTTCGTCAGCCCATAGACGCCGTTATTTTCAATAATGTAGAGCATTTTCACATTGCGGCGGATGGCGTGGCACATGTGGCCGAGGCCGATCGATAACGAATCTCCGTCGCCCGAAATTCCAATGTAGGTCAGTTCGCGATTGGCGGCGTTGGCGCCGGTGGCGATGGCCGCCATGCGTCCGTGGGCGGAATTAAATCCGTGTGCACCGCTGACAAAATACGTCGGCGTTTTGGACGAGCAGCCGATGCCGCTCATTTTAGCGAGCATATGGGGAGGCGTCGAAAGCTCCCACAGCGCGCGGGTGATCGCGGCGGTGACGGAATCGTGCCCGCAGCCCGCGCAAAGGGTCGACATCGCGCCTTCATAGTCGCGAACCGTCAGCCCGAGCTCGTTCTTATGCAGGCTCGGATGAACCGCGATCGGTTTAGCGATGGATGGCATTCGTTAGCTCTCCCAGGTGTGATAAATCGTGCCCCAAAACTCCATCGATGACATTCTTCGCGCTCAACGGGAATCCGCCGAAGGCGAGCACGCTGCGGAGCTTGTCCTTCGCGACGCCGGTCTCGAGCACCAACAGCGAGCGAAGCTGCGCATCGCGATTCTGCTCGACGATGAAGTTGACCTCATGCTGGTTCAGGAAAGCCTCGACCTCTTCGCCGAACGGAAATCCGCGAATGCGCATGAAATCCGCGTCGATGCCGCGCTGCCGAAGCAGCTCGATCGCCTCGCGCACCGCTGGATCGCAGCCGCCCAGGGTCACGATCCCGACTCGCGCGTCTGCTTTCTTACCGATAATCGAGGCAGGGACGAATTTCGCCGCGGCCTTGTGCTTTCGCAGCAGCCGCTCCACCACTTCCTGATACTCGTCCGGCGTTTCCGTATACCCGCCGAACTTATTGTGACCGGAGCCGCGCGTAAAAAACGCGCCCTTCGAATTTACGCCGGGCAGGGTGCGCGCCGCGATATGATTCTCATCCTCATTGGTATAGCGAAGGAACTTCGAGAGGTTTTCGATCTGCTCCAGATCGAGCACGCGGCCGCGATCCGGCTGGTACGCGTCGTCCCACGTCAGGCGCGGAACCACCCAATCGTTCATCCCGATATCGAGATCGGACAGCATGAATACGGGCGTTTGAAAACGCTCCGCCAGATCGAATGCCTTCACGGCGAACTCGAAGCATTCCGCGGGATTCGAGGGGAACAACAGAATATGTTTCGTATCGCCGTGCGAGGCGAACGCGCACGCCAGAATATCGCCCTGCTGTGTCCGCGTGGGCATGCCTGTCGACGGCCCCACGCGCTGCACGTCAATGATTACCGCGGGAATCTCCGCATAATACGCCAGGCCGAGCAGCTCGCCCATCAACGAAATTCCCGGACCCGAGGTCGACGTGAACGATCGCGCACCGGTCCATGCCGCGCCGATCACCATTCCGATCGCCGACAGCTCATCTTCCGCCTGAATGATCAGGGCGTTGTTCTTCCCCGTCTCCGGATCTTTCCGGTATTGATCGCAGAAGCCCTTGAACGCATCCATCACAGAGGTGGACGGAGTAATGGGATACCATGCCGCGACGGTCGCGCCCGCGTACACGCACCCGAGCGCCGTCGCGGTATTCCCGTCGATCAGAATTTTGTTGGCGGTGGTATCCATCTTCTCGAGAGAGAACGGCAGAGGACACTGGAAATGTGTTTTGGCGTAATCGTAGCCCAGGCTCAGCGCGGTCAGATTCGACTCCCGCAGAGCTTTCTTGCTCGAAAATTTCTCGTCGAGCAATTGCGTGACGATTTCCATATCCACGTCGAGCGCCGCGATCATCGCGCCCGCGTAAGCGATGTTCTTCATCAGAATGCGTTCGCGCGGATCCTTAAAATGATCGTTGCAAAGCTGGGCCAGAGGGACGCCGAGGTAAGTCACGTCGTCGCGAATGAGGCTCCTGTCGAGCGGCCAGGAGGAGTCGTAGAGGATATAGCCGCCCTCCCGCACCTCTCGCACATCGTGCGCGTAGGTCTGCGAGTTCATCGCGACCATCAAGTCGTAGTCGAGCGCCCGCGCGGTGTGACCATCCTTATTCACGCGGATTTCATACCAGGTGGGCAGGCCTTGAATGTTCGACGGGAAAAGATTCTTGCCCGATACCGGAATTCCCATCCGGAAAATCGCCTGCATTAGCAATCCGTTGGCGCTGGCCGAACCGGTGCCGTTCACATTCGCGAGCTTCACCGCAAAATCGTTTACGCGGGTACGTAGGAGCTGATGCATTCGGCCGCCCTCCCCGCATATGGAATTTCGAGCTCGAATTTTTGCATGTCCCAGGCCGCCGTCGGGCAGCGCTCGGCGCACAGGCCGCAGTGGACGCACAGGTCTTCATCTTTGATCATGAGCCGGAATGTTTGCGGCAGCGGCGCTGAAGCGTAGATCGCCTGCGTCAGATTGATCGCGGGCGCGGATAGCCGCGTGCGCAGGTCGTCTTCGGTGCCATCGCGCGTGATCGTCAAACATTGCACCGGACAAATGTCGATGCAGGCATCGCATTCAATGCAGCGCGCCGCGGTGAACTCCGTCTCGACGTCGCAGTTTAAACACCGCTGCACTTCGCGCGCGGTCTGCTCCGGATCGAACCCCAGCTCGACCTCGATATCAAGCTGCCGGAACCTGGACGCCAAATCGACGTGCGACATTTTTTGACGCGACGCGGGATTGTAGTCGTTGTGATAACTCCACTCGCTCAGCCCCATTTTCTGGCTGATCAGGTTCATCCCGTCTTTCCTGCGTTCCGTCACTGGAACGGCGTTGCAATAATTGTCGATCGAGATGGCGGCCTGGTGGCCATGTTCCACCGCCCAGATGATGTTCTTTGGCCCGAACGCGGCATCGCCTCCGAAGAAAACGCCGGGCAGCGTCGACATCATCGTAGTTTCATCCACCACCGGCTGATCCCATTTGTCGAACTGCGCGCCGAGGTCGCGTTCGAACCAGGGGAAGGCGTTCTCCTGCCCGATAGCGAGAATCACGTCGTCGGCCGGCAGAAATACCGTATCGATCACGCGCGAGTTTTTCGCCTTCGCGTCCCATTCCAGACGCTCAAACTCCATGCCTGTCAGCTTGCCGTTCTCAATCACGAAACGCTTTGGCGCATGATTGATCACGATCTCGATGTGTTCTTCCTCGGCATCGTCCAATTCCCACGGCGACGCCTTGAAATATGCTCGCGGCCTCCGCGCCATCACCTTCACGGACTTCGCACCCATTCGTTTCGACGACCGGCAACAATCCATCGCCGTATTCCCGACGCCGATGATCAGCACATTCTCGCCCACCGTATCGATATGTCTGAACGCGATCGATTCCAGCCAATCGATCCCTATATGGATACGCGGCCCATTGAGCAAGGCGTCGTGGCGGCCCGGAATCTCCAGTTCCTTACCGCGCGGTGCGCCGCTTCCGACAAAAATCGCGTCGAAGTTTTCGGCCAGCAGGCCCTTCATGCTCTTTACCGGCGAGTTGTAGCGAATATCGACGCCCATATTAAGGATGGTCGCCGTCTCCTCGTCCAGCACCCTGGCGGGCAGTCGGAACGCGGGAATATTGGTGCGCATCAACCCGCCGGGCTTCTCGTTCTGTTCGAAGATCACGACCTCATAGCCGTGCGGCATCAGATCGTTGGCCACCGTCAGCGCTGCCGGACCCGCGCCCACGATCCCAATGCGCTTGCCGTTTTTCTTCTTAGGAATGGGCGGCAGCAGGTCGGCGATTTCTCCGCGATGGTCCGCCGCGACGCGTTTCAAGCGGCAGATCGCGACGGGTTTGCCATCCAGCCGTCCGCGCCGGCACGCAGGCTCGCAAGGCCGATCGCAGGTGCGCCCCAAAATCGCCGGGAATACGTTCGATTCGCGATTGAGCATGTAGGCGTCGGTGAAACGCCCCTGCGCGATCAGACGGATGTATTCGGGAACATTCGTGTGGGCGGGACACGCCCACTGGCAATCGACAACTTTATGGTAATAAGCCGGATCTTCCGTATTCGTGCGATTCAAAAGAGTGCTTCCTCTGCTATCAGCCGACGCGGGCTATGCATACCGACCTTCATTGTAGCGACAATGTAACAGTGCTTGCTCGCACCCTCGACTCCCATCGCACGGCGTGCCATTCGAAAATTCGATCGTATCGCGACCGTATCGCCGCCCTGGGCGCGCTGGAAAGGGCGCTTCTCGATCATAAGGAAGATATCGTCCGGGCGATCTCGGAAGATTACAGCGGCCGCGCGGCGGAGGAGACCTTGGCACTGGAACTGGTCCCCACGCTCGGCGAAATTCGCGATGCGCGCAAGCATCTCAAAAGTTGGATGAAGCCTCGCCCGGTCGCCGTCGGTTGGCAATTCTGGCCCGCGCGCGCCCGGATCGAAATGCAGCCGAAAGGCGTAGTGGGTATTTTAGGCGCCTGGAACTATCCGCTGTTTCTTACCATTGGACCGGCGGTCGGCGCCATCGCCGCGGGCAACCACGTGATGATTAAGCCGTCCGAACTGGCGCCCCGCACCGGCGCTCTGCTCGAGAAAATCATCGCCAACACATTTCCGCCCGACTATGTCGCCGTGGTTAACGGCGGCGCTGACCTCGCCGAGGAGTTTTCGAGGCTGCCCTTCGATCATCTTCTTTTCACCGGCTCGACACGCGTAGGGAAACTCATCATGAAGGCCGCCGCGGAAAATCTGACGCCGGTGACGCTGGAATTGGGCGGAAAGAGTCCCGCGCTGGTGCATCCCGATTATCCTCTCGAACAGGCAGCCGAGCGTATTCTCACCGGGAAACTCTACAACGCCGGCCAAACGTGTGTCGCGCCCGACTACGTGCTGCTCCGCAGTGATCGCGTGGAGAAGTTTATGGTTGTCGCCGCTGAGAAGGTCATTCGCATGTACCCGAAGCTGGTCGCGAATCCCGACTACACGCGCATCATCGACGCGGCGCATTATCGAACGCTCACGGCGTTGGTCGCCGGCGCAGTGGCAAAAGGCGCGCAGGCCATCCCGATCAACACGGCGAATGAAACGTGCAATGAAGAGAATCGCGTCTTCCCTCCGACGCTGCTGCTCGGCGTCACCGACGACATGGACGTTATGCGGGAGGAGATTTTTGGCCCTATTCTGCCGGTCGTGCTTTACGACACCCTCGACGACGCGATCACTTATATCAACGTGCGGCCTCATCCGCTGGCGCTCTACTATTTCGATTTAAACAGCACCCGCGTAAAGGACGTGCTCGCGCGAACGACTGCCGCCGGCGGCGTCACCGTGAACGACTGCATCTTTCACGTCGGCCAGACCGGACTCCCCTTCGGAGGCATCGGCCCCAGCGGAATGGGTCATTACCACGGCGTCCACGGCTTCGAAACATTTTCAAAAAAGAAGGGTGTTTTTCTGGAAAGCCGGTGGACTCCGCTCAGTCTGCTGCGTCCACCCTACGGCAACTTGGCACGCCGGATTTTAGGCTTCCTCATGCGCGGATAGAGTGGGCCGGGCTTCAGCCTTCAGCCTCCTTCAGGCGGCTCTACATTATTTTGCGCACGAGGACGGACAGCACCCGGGATTCGTCCATTTCTCGCCCGCCGCGTCAATCGTCAGCGTCGAAAACGGCGCACCCACCTCTTGCGGCAGAGCCCGAGCCTCGATTTTCACCAGCGACAACGCCTGGTCCGCAATGCTGTCGGACATTTTGGACGCCGCGCCGTGCTCATAGCGGTCGATTGCATCGCGTTCGCCTAGAATCACCCGTCCCCACTTCTGCTTCCCCTTGCGGAACGATTCCGATTTCACACTGAGCCGGCCATCCGATGTTCCGACCAGCGTGATATGTTCCAGCGCCGGAGCTCCGTTCTGCCTCCCGGCGACGAGAACGCTCAAGTGCACGTCATGCGCGCCGACCACCTTCGCCAGGATGCTTCGCAGCTCCGTCTTGAACTTCGCCGCGCATGTGTCGACATCCGTCGACGACCCGCAGGCGTGCGCCGCCGTATTCCACACGTCGAATCCCGCCGTCTGAATGTGGTAATTTCCCGCCGCCGAAATGTAGTTCGATCCGAATCTGCGAATCTTACAGTCTTTCGACGTCTTGTGTTGCCGGACGCCATTCTCGCCGGTCCAGTTCATGTTCAGCAGACTGTCGCCTGAGATCACGATCTTCGCCGGCGTCCAGATCGCGACGATGGTAGTAGCCTTCACGTTCGCGCAAAAACCAATGCCAATAATTGCGACGAATGCCCTCACGCGATCTCTTAATCCGACGCGGGAGGATTTTTATGAAACAACTTATGCTTGATATCGGGCCAGAATTCCTTGAGGACTTGAGAGACCGCATCGGTGCCGACCTGCTCCAGCAACTTCGTCGCGTTGTCGCTCCAATCGCGCTCATCGGGGTGATACGTATTCGAAATGGCGACTGCCGTCGCATTGCCCAGCCACTCCGAATAGCTAAACCGAGTCCCGCCCGAATCGGTGCGCGTGACGAAGACGCGCGATGCCGCATACCACGCGCGGTACTTCTTGGTGCCCCGCGACGGACCGATCCGGCGGTAGCGCGGATCCTCATGCAGTAACACCGGGAAGAAACCCTCGGTGAACATGTTACCGAGTGCCTGATCCGCATAGTTCGCCGCCAGCCGTTTCGCAAAACCCTCCACTCCCTGGTGATACGAAGGATCCGAGTTATCCAACTGACTGATGCCGGCGAACGCCGCCCCCAGCAGCACCAGCGGATAATCGAACGAATCCTTGCTCGCGATAATCAGCTTCTGCTTTGCGGTAATTGCCGTGTATACGCCGGTCTCGTTCACGGTCCTGTAGTTCGGCAGAACGCCCAGCACGCGCTTATCCGGCGGAGCCTGGTCGTCGGCCGCGGCATGATCCGTTTTCGCATGATCGCTGTCCCCCTGCTTGCTGGCGGCAACCGCGCCATCGGTAGCGGGTGGAAGGGGTTGTTGCGCCGGCGGCGCCGCATCCTGACAGAATCCTCGCGCGGCCAGCAGCGCCATCGCCAGAAAGAACGACGCCCGCGGAGGCCGCCCGAAAAAAATCGTCATTGTTTACTTCCTTGAGGATACCGTAACAAACTTTTTGACCCGCCCTTTCTCTGATGCTCCCAGCCCCCCTATAGTTTCTAAATACACGCGAGGTGTATCATTTAAAGGGAGCAACCGCTATTTCACCCCAACACACCAGACGCACGTTTTTCTCCTTTGCCACGGCCGCCGCCGTCGCCGCCAGCCGGCAAAAGTCCGTCGCAGCCCCACTCGCAGCCAGCGACAAAGTCGACGTAGCCATCATTGGCCTCGGCGGACGCGGCCGGGATCATATGAACGAATACGCCAAGCTTCCCGATGCCAACATCGTCGCGCTGTGCGACGTCAATCAGGCGGCCCTCGAACGCGGCCAGGCGCTCGTCGAGAAGCTCACCGGCAACAAGCCCAAAGGCTACGCCGACATGCGCCAGGTCTTCGACGATAAGTCGGTGCAGGCCGTCTCCATGCCCGTCCCCAATCACTGGCATGCGCTCGCCACCATCTGGGCCTGCCAGGCCGGTAAGGACGTTTATATCGAAAAACCGGCTTGCCACAACGTTTTCGAGGGCCAGCAGATGATCGCCGCGGCCCGCAAGTACGGCCGCATGGTCCAGATCGGCTCTCAAAGCCGCAGCATCGAGCATAAAGTCAAAGCCATCCGTCTTCTACACGAAGGAATCATCGGAAAGGTTTACCTCGCCAAAGGACTCTCCTTCAAACGCCGCCTCTCGATCGGTCACAAAGACGATGCGCCCATCCCCGCCGGTTTGGATTGGGACAAATTCCTCGGCCCCGCCCCCATGCGTCCCTTCAACGAACTGCGTTTCGCGTATAACTGGCACTGGTTCTGGGATACCGGCAACGGCGACATCGGCAACCAGGGCGTCCATGAAATGGATATCGCCCGCTGGGGTCTCAACCGCGGCCTCCCGCAAAGCGTCAGCTCCACCGGCGGAAAATATTATGTACCCGCCAACGACGATCAGGAAACGCCCAATACTCAAATGGCGACCTTCAACTACGGCGACGCTGAACTGATGTTCGAAGTTCGCGGCGGCATTACCGGCGGAGAAGGCGGCCTGGAGATCCGCGGAGGCAACACCATCGGCGACCTGTTCTACGGAACCGAAGGCTGGATGGCCATCGACGGCGACGGCTTCCAGGTTTATAAAGGCGTCAGGAGCGCCGACGGCAAGTCCGAGAAGCAGGAAAAAATCATGGACGAAAAAAAGAGCACTGCGGGCGATACCGGACCGCACATGGCTAATTTCCTGGCCGCCGTGAAGAGCCGCAATTATAAGGATCTCCACGCCGACGTAGAAATCGCCGTCCCCTCGGCCGACTTGTGCCACCTCGCCAACACCAGCTACCGCCTCAACCGGACGCTGAAATTCGACGATGCCACCCGCAAATACATTGGCGACGAGGAAGCCAACAAAATGCTCACGCGCAACTACCGCAAAGGGTACGTAGTGCCCGAGAAAGTGTAGCCGCCGGGATTCGTCGCACAGCTCTACCGAGCCGCGACCATAGGGAGTCCCATGAGCCTGCGCGGCTCACCGATGCTGATGAAGAACGACGGTGGCGCGAGCTTCAGCTTGCAGCGTCGGCTTCAGCCGACGGTCTTCGCGCTCAC
>Ga0182024_10005390_pt1 | contig 28719 bp, 31 predicted proteins | sample P32metaG_FD_120480 | JGI IMG/M metagenome (GOLD analysis project Ga0182024, IMG submission 120480) | Permafrost microbial communities from Stordalen Mire, Sweden - P3-2 metaG (Illumina Assembly) | ecosystem: Environmental > Terrestrial > Soil > Wetlands > Permafrost | place: Sweden: Stordalen...
ACCGGCACCTACACCCAGTACTCGGTGGGGCCGACGGCGACCCAGACGGGGACCGGCACGGCAACGGTCAAGTTCTCGGGCGGCACCACCTGGATTTCCGCCTCGGGCAAGAACCTCGCCCTGTTGGGCCAGAAGACGCCCACGTACAGCACGATCACCGAGACGGCACCGGCTCCCATGAAGACTGGCACCTTCACACTGTCTTAAGTCTCAGCGGGTGGCCCGCATCCTCTGATAGGTCCGGGGGGCGATCGTCCGCAGGATCGGGGCCACAAGGGGCAGCGTGGCGGCATTGATCTCCAGCCGCGGATCGAACATGCGGCGGAGCATCAACGCCGAAACCTGTTCCTCGGTACGCCGGACGGCGCGCGGCGGCATGGGCATCTCCCCCTCTTGCACCGCAGTCAGTCCCATCTCGGTCGGCACCCATCCCGGGTACACGGTGTGGATGAACACCCCGTCAGGCCGGGCGTCGTAGGACAGACTCTCCGTCGCCGCTGACAGGGCCGCCTTGCTGGCCGAGTAGTCGGCTGCCCCCGGGCCCGGGGCCCGACCGTCGTCGGAGCTCATGTTGAGAATGGCGCCGAACCGGCGTGCCCGCATCCCGGGCAGGACGGTCACCATCCCGGCGACCGGAGAGATGAAGTTCACCTCCATGACGCAGCGCAGAGACGCGGCCGTCGTTGGTTCGCTGCGCATGATCCCGCCGATGCCGGCGATGTTGGCCAGGATGTCGATCCGGCCGTGCTCGCTCTCCACCTGTTGCAACACGCCAACGAAGGATGCGGCATCGGACAGATCGCAGACCCGGTAGCCCGACTCCGGACTCTGCCTCCGCATCTCGTCGACCAGGTCCCGCAACCGCTCCTCACGCCGGGCCATTCCGATCACGACGGCCCCGGCCGAGGCCAGGTCCCGCGCCAGACGACGACCGAGGCCTGCGGACGCCCCCGTGACGACGGCGATCATCCCTCGGAAGTCCCGGGCCAACGGTCGGCTCCTCAGCGCCATTTTCGTCACCGTAGCCCTGGACCCTTCACCGGTGATCGAGGTGAGCTACAAGGCTCCCCGGAGGTCGGCCAGGCGCTGGCGGTCGAGGGAGTACCACACCCATTTGCCGCGCCGGTCGCCATGCACCAGGCCGGCTTGGCTGAGAATCTTCAGGTGGTGGGAGACGGTGGGCTGGCTCTTTCCGAGGGGTCCCACCAGCTCGCACACACAGACTTCGCCCTCGGGGGCGGCGGCGAGAATGCTCAGCGCCCGGAGCCGGACGGGGTCGGCCAAGGCGGCGAAGCCCTCGGCCAGCCCGGCCGCCTCGGTCCGGTCGAGCGGCGAGGCCAGCACCGACGGGCGGCACTGCCCGGTGGTCGCTCCGGTCGCTTTTGTGGATCTGGTCGCTGTGGTCGCTCCGGCGGCCTTGGCCATGGCCCCTCCCATTGACAACTCTCTATGCATCGAAGATACTCGATGCATTCACGATTGTCGATAATACCGGAGGCCCATCATGTCCCGAGTCCAGCTCGCCCTCAACGTCACCGACATCGACGAGGCCGTCGCCTTCTACACGAAGCTGTTCGGGGCCGAGCCGGCCAAGCGTCGACCCGGTTACGCCAACTTCGCCCTCACCGAGCCACCGCTCAAGCTGGTCCTCATCGAGAACGAGGCCGGGCGCGGCACCGGGGTGACGGGCGCCCTCAACCACCTCGGGGTGGAGGTTGATTCGACCGAAGAGGTCGAGTCGGCCACCCGCCGACTGTCGGCCGAAGGCCTCGAACCTGACGTGCAGGAGTCGACCACCTGTTGCTACGCCTTGCAGGACAAGGCGTGGGTAAACGACCCTGACGGGGCCCCGTGGGAGGTCTACACGGTCCTGGCCGACGCACCGGATGACTCGGGCCTCGGCTGCTCGACCGAAGGCTGCGCGCCCGATGAGGCGCAGCCGCTCACCACCGGCACCGAGTCCGTCTCCAGCTCATGCTGCTGAGCTGTATGCATCCATAGGTCCTTGCCGTGAACGAAGCTGCGCTGTGGCGCCGACTGGTGGCCGAGTTTCTCGGAAGCGCCTTTTTGGCCGCCGTGGTGATCGGCTCCGGTATCGCCGCCCAACAACTCTCGCCGCACGCCATCGGGTTGGAGCTGTTCGAGAACGCGGCGGCGACGGCGGCCGGTCTCTTCGCCATCATCTTGATGTTCGGCCCCGTCTCGGGCGGGCACTTCAACCCGGTGGTCTCCTTCGTGGATGCCGCCTTCGGGGGCCTGTCCTGGAGCGAGGCCGCCGCCTACCTTCCCGCCCAGGTGGCCGGTTGCGTGGGCGGAGCGATCGTGGCCAACCTCATGTACTCCAAAGCGGCGGTGACCATCTCCACCCACCGGCGCGCAACGGGCGGACACTTCCTCTCCGAAGTCGTGGCCACCCTGGGCCTGATCCTCGTCATCTTCGCCCTGGCCCGCAGTGATCGCAGCCGTAGCGCCCCGGCCGCCGTCGGTGCCTACATCGGCGCCGCCTACTTCTTCACCAGCTCGACCAGTTTCGCCAACCCCGCCATCGCCGTCGGCCGCATGTTCTCGAACACCTTCGCCGGCATCGCCCCGGCCTCGGTCCCGGTCTTCGTCCTCGCCGAACTCGTCGGCGGGGTTCTGGCTCTCGTGGTCATCAGGCTCCTCTATCCCGGAGTGACAACCGCCGAAGCGTCGGACATCGTCTTTCCCCACCACGGGATCTCCACGCCACCGGTGCGGACGACAACGAGGCTGCCATGACGAGGTTGGCATGACAGAGACTCCGGTCGTTCTGTTTCTCTGCACCCACAACGCCGGCCGCAGCCTGGCGGCCAAGGTGCTGCTCGAGCACTACGCGCAGGGGCGCGTGGCCGTCTTGTCGGCCGGATCGGAGCCGGGCGAGCACGTGAACCCGTCCGTGGTCGCCGTCCTCATCGAACGGGGCCTCGACCCGAGCAGCGAGTTTCCCAAACCCCTCACGGACGAGACGGCCCGGACAGTCGACGTGATCGTCACCATGGGCTGCGGAGACACCTGCCCCGTCTACCCCGGTAAGCGCTATCTCGACTGGGAGCTCGAAGATCCGGCCGGCAAACCGGTCGAGGTAGTCCGGCCCATCGTCGACGAGATCGACCGCCGGGTCCGCGACCTACTGGCCGAGCTGGTCGCTCCTTCTTCGACAGGATGAACGATCCGCCTTTGACAAGATGAAGAGGTGGGCTCAGAGCGCGACATCCGGATCCGCCCCATGGTGGCCGCCGACTGGCCGGAGGTCAGAGCCATCTACGCGGCCGGAATCGCGTCGGGCAAAGCCACCTTCGAGACCGAACCGCCGACCGAGCAGATCTTCACGGCCGGCCATCAGCAGGAACTCTCGCTGGTGGCCGTGGACGACCGGGCCAGGGTCATCGGTTGGGCGGCCGCCGCCCCGGTCAGTGACCGCTGCGTCGACGCCGGCGTCGTCGAGCACAGCGTGTACGTCGCTCCCGACGCCCAGGGTCAGGGAGTCGGGCGCCAACTACTCGAAGCTCTCATCGCCGCCAGCGAAGACCGAGGCATCTGGACGATACAAAGTGGGATCTTCCCCGAGAACGTCGCCAGCCTCGCTCTGCACGCCCGCTGCGGATTCCGTGTTGTCGGACGCCGGGAGCGGGTGGGCAAGGTGGGCGACGTGTGGCGCGACGTCGTGATGATCGAACGCAGGAGCGCCAGCGTCGGGACAGAAGGCGCCACCGGCGAAGGCGCCAAGGTCCAGGTCGAGCAACCGGGCACCGGCGCCCTTTAGCGGCGGGCCGCCCGGTGGGTGCCGGTGGGGTGTGACGCCGACGGTTGCAGGTGCTTGATCAGGAAGGCCGCGGTCTGGGCCGCCACCTGAGAGACGCTGGGCGTCATGGTCCCCCCGGCCACCGACAGCAGTCCGTGCTGGGCGTGCTCCACCATGACCAGCGTGGCCGAGTCCCCGGCGGCCCGGAGCCGGTAGTCGAGGCCCATGGACTGATCGGGGGGGACCACGCTGTCCTCGGCTCCCTGGACGATGAGGAAGGGCGGCGCGTCGGGACCGATGTAGCTGTCGGGGCTGGCGGCCACGAGCGCCTTGGTCGACGCTGACCCCGCCGGGCCGGGACCGAATTTCGTGCCGAAGGCCTGGGGTGCATAGGCCTGGATGAAGGGGTCGTCGATCCAGTCCGTCGTCGTCAGGTCGGCCGGGCCGTAGAGGTCGGCTACGGCCTGAACCGAACTCGACTCATCGGCGTAGCGGCCACCGTCGAAGCCGGCCGACGATCCGGCCAGGCCGAGAAGCGACACGATCTGCCCGCCGGCGCTGTCACCCATGGCCCCGATGGCGCCCGGGTCGATGTGGAGGGCGGAGGACTTGGCCCGCAGGAAGCGGATGGCGCAGGAGGCGTCCTCGATCTGGTCCGGCCACCGGAACTTCGGCGCCAGCCGGTAGTCGATGGAGACGAAGACCCAGCCCTTGGCCTCGATGGCCGACGCCACCTGGGCCACCAGGGAACCGGGGGTGATGGTCGAATCGCCTTCCACCCATCCCCCACCGTGGACGTAGACGACGACCGGAACGGGACTCGAGGGCAGAGGGGTCGGCTCGTAGACGTCGAGGGTTTCGGCCACCCCGCCGTTGGCGCAGTAGGTGAGTGTCGTCTTCCCCGAGCCGAGCGGCGCCAGGCCGGCCACGGCGTGGGCGGAGGATCCTCCCAGCGCGTCGGCCAGCACCGGGGGCACGAGCAGGACCGATGAGCCGACGACGACAACCAGGACGGCGGTGACGACACCGACGACCGGCCGGCGCACGCGACGCGGCAGAACCCTCATGACCCGTGTCGCGACAAAGCACTCCTCCGGTCAAGCCCATCGACAGTGGCCGTCGCGACCTTGAGCGACCTCGGTCGGCGGCCGCCCGAAATCGCAGGTGGCGGCTCCGCCCGGTGCCCTCTAGCCATCGGTAGGTCGGCCCCGCGGCCAGGGGCGACGCTTCTGAGGGTCCGAGAGGTCGTCGGAGCCGGTGGGACGGCGCCAGGGTGGCGATCGGCCTGCCGCTGGCCGCCCTGGCCATGGGGGCCCTGGCGGTGAAGGCGGTCCACGGGGGCCAGACCGTCCAGGACCAGCAGTCGGGGGCGGCGGCGGCGAATGCCAGGCTCGACTTTGCCTACTACCAGTGCATCGACATCCAGGCCCACAGCGTGCTGTCCCCGGGCCGGCCCGTTCTGATCGCCGTCCCCAGCTTCGGTGACTACTTCACCCTCTTGAAGGCCGTCGGCAGCTGGGTCACCTTGGCCGGTCACCCGTCTGCGTCGGCCGTGGACCTCTATCTCGATGACAAGTCGGGCCCGGGCACCTCCCTGGGCACCATCGTCGTGGCCAAGGAGACCCAGCCCGACGGGCGCCGCACGACCCTCCTCGGTTCCGGGGCTTCTGTCCCGGGTAAGGGCCCGCCTCCGGCCCCGCCACTGTGAGAAGAGCCGGCCCACTCGACGCGTCGCCATCGATAGCCATATGACGTGGCGGCCCTGTGACCTGGCCTTGAAGCGGCTGTGACTTTGTCGTGAGGTCCCCATGAGCCTCGTGGCCTACTGGCACGTCCTGCTTCTGGCCGCCCCCGTCGCTCTGGTCGGATGGTTGCTGCTCACCCCGGTACGGCGGGCCGCCGGGATCGGCAACGACTCCTGGGCCTGGGCCGGCCTGCTGGCCGGGGCCGTCGTCGTCCTGGCCGGCTACGTGACCGGGACGGTCGACCTCGCCTCCTGGCTCAGGACCTCGGCCCACCGGGTCACCGAATTCACCGCCCTGGCCGCCTGGTGGATCATCTCCCTCTGGGCCGTGACGGCCGGCGCCTCTCCCGCCTACCGGCGCCGGGACGGCCCGGGCGCCGGTTCAGGCGACGGGCTCGACCAGTTGGTCGAAGGGACCGGGACGGCCGAAGTAGAAACCCTGGGCGAACTCGCATCCCATGGCCCGTAGGGCGACGGCCTGGGCGTGGGTCTCGACGCCCTCGCCGACGATGGAGAGCCGGAGCTCGTGGCCGAGCCCGATGATGCCCCGGACGATGGCCCCGGCGTCATGGGCCCGGACGGCGTCGAGGCCGGCCACGAACTCGCCGTCGATCTTCAGTCCGGTGATCGGGAGCTCGGCCAGCCAGCCCAGGTTGGACTGACCCGAACCGAAGTCGTCGACCTGGACGGCCACCCCGAGGTCGTGCAGGGCGGCGAGGACATTGTCGGTGGTGACCACGTCGCGCACCGCGTGCTCGGCGATCTCGATGCCGAGCAGGACCAGGGGGATGTTGTGGGCCGTCGTGAGCTCGACGACGAGCTCGGCGAAACGGAGGTCGGAGATCTGGCGGGGCGAGACGTTGACCCACATGTGGAAACCCTCGGGCAGGGTCCCCGAGTCCCGCAACCGGGCCAGGTCGGCCAGGGCATGGTCGAGGATCCAGCGCCCCATCGAACCGGTGAGGCCCACCTTCTCGGCCACCCCTAAGAACTCGAGGGGGGCCACCACGCCGTGGCCGGGCCGGTTCCACCGCACCAGGGCCTCGGCCCCCACGATCCCGCCGGACTGGAGGTCGATGACCGGCTGGTACTCGAGGACGAGCTCGTTCTGCTCCATGGCCACCCGCAGTCCCTGCTCGATCTCGTGACGCGAGGCGGCCCGGGCCCGCATGGTCTCGTCGAAGAGCTTCCAGGTGGCCTTGCCCTCGTCCTTGGCCCCGTACATGGCGAGGTCGGCGTCACGCAGCAGCTCGTCGGCCGTGGCCATGAGATCACCGTCCCCGGTGACGACGATGCCGATGGAGGCCGTGAGCCGGTGCTCGGTGGAGCCGATCACAACCGGCCGGGACAGCTCGGCCAGCATGACCTCGGCCATCCGGAAGGCCACGTCGACCGAGTCCACGTCGGGGCAGACGACCACGAACTCGTCACCGCCGAAACGGGCGATGGTGTCGGTGCGCCGCCGGGCCTCGGCCAGCCGGTTGGCCAGCTCCCGCAGGGCCAGGTCCCCGACATGGTGGCCGAAGAGGTCGTTGACAGCTTTGAAGCCGTCGAGGTCGATGAAGAGGATGGCCAAGGCCGAATGGTTGCGTCGGACCGTGGCCAGGGCCTGGTTGATCCGGTCGTCGAGCAGGGCCCGGTTGGGCAGCCCGGTGAGCGGGTCGTAGAGGGCCTGGTTCTGGCTGAGCCGCTCGAGCCGGGTGGTGAGGTTCCGGTTCTCGGCCACCAGGGCCCCGTGGGCCAGTCCCCGGCGGACGGCCTCGATGAAGACTTCCGTGGCCATCGGTTTCAAGAGGTAGCCGTCGACCTGCCCGACGGCCGCCATGGCACTTTCGAGAGACGCCTGGCCGGTGAGGAGGAGGATCGGCAAGGTGGGGTCCCGCTCCTTGAAGGCCTGGGCCAGCTCCAGGCCGTTTCGGTCCGGGAGCAGGTAATCGATGACCACCAGGGCCGGAGCGTGATCGGCGTGGTCGGCGAGGGCCTGCTCGGCGCTGGCCGCCCCGATGGCGGCGATCCCGGCCCCGGCCAGCACAGCCAGGAGAGAAGCCCTGGTGGAGACGTCGTCGTCGACCACGAGGACGGTTTCTCCCGCCGCTGCTCCCTCCTCCATCCCCGCACCCCGTCTCGCCCCGCCTGGCGGCCCACCGTTCGTCAATTCAGCTTCTATCACTCCACGCGCGAAGTCAATTGACCAAACCGTCACGTTGGGTCGTTATTTGGGCGCATCTCCGCCCGGACCGACGTGGGAAAACGCACAGGGAGACGAGACGAACTCACTATCGGTGACCGGTATCCCGGGAGCCGCCGGTTTACCCAACGGTAACGTGACGGGCCTCCGGCACCGTGTCACCCTGGGGTCCAGACCCGGCAGTTTCCAGCGCCGGGCCGGAGAGGAGCCCGAGTGCTGGCCTTCACCTTCCCGGGCCAGGGATCGCAGCGACAGGGGATGGGCCGTCCCTGGCTCGACCACCCCTCCTGGGAGGTCGTCGACGAGGCCTCGGCCGTGGCCGGACGGGACGTGGCCCGGCTCCTGCTCGAGGCCGACGCCGACGAGCTCACCCTCACGGCCAACGCCCAGCTGGCCACCTACGTCATGAGCCTGGTGGTCCTCGACGCCATCGAGCGGGTCGGCATCGAGCCGACGGCCTGCGCCGGCCACAGCCTGGGCGAGTACACGGCCCTCACCGCCTCCGGGGCCCTCGGATTCGAGGACGGGGTCCGGCTGGTGGTCGAACGCTCCGAAGCCATGCACCACGCGGCCGAGGAGAGGCCGGGGACGATGGCCGCTGTCCTCGGGGCCGACGACGACGCCGTCGAGGCCGCCTGTCAGCGGGCCGAGGGCGAGGTCTGGGTGGCCAACTACAACGCCCCCGGCCAGGTCGTGATCGCCGGTACCGCCGAGGCCGTGATCCTGGCCGGGACGATCGCCAAGGAGCTCGGGGCCCGCCGGGTCATGCCCTTCCCGGTGGCCGGGGCCTTCCACACCGCCCTCATGGCCCCGGCCCGGTCCCGGCTGCGCAAGGCCCTGGCCGACGCCCCCTTCGTGGCGCCGGAGATACCGGTGGTGGCCAACGTCGACGCCCGGGTCCACCCCGGTCCGAGCGAATGGCCGGGCCTCCTCTCGGCCCAGCTCTGCAGCCCGGTCCGCTGGTGCCAGTCCATGGCCACCCTGGGCGAGCTGGGGACGACCCAGGTGGTCGAGGTCGGCCCCGGCGGGGTCCTCACCGGCCTGGCCCGCCGCACCCTGCCCGAGGCCCAGGCCCTCTCGGTCGCCTCCCCCGACGACCTCGCCGTCCTCGTCGACACCCTGTCGGGCTCCGAGACCTGGCACGCCTACGCGGCCGAGCATCAGGGCGAGCACCTCTACACCTCCGAGCGCGTCGTCGTCTCCCCCGCCGCCGGCGTCTTCACCCCCGATCCCGGCCTCCCGGCCCCGGCGCCGGGCGCCGTGGCGGTGGCGTCGTCGTCGGTGTCACCGGCGTCGTCGGTGTCGCCCGGGTCGCCGGAGTCGCCCGGCCCCGTCGTAGTCGCCGTCGGGGCCCTGCTCGGCCGGGTCGGCGACAACGAGGTCCGGACCCCCTTCGCCGGTCAGGTCGTCGGCTTCATGGCCCACGCCGGCGAACGGGTCATGGCCGGTCAGCCCCTGGCCTGGCTCCGGGTCTCCACGGTCGGGACCTGACGTCTCTGTGACACATGGTGTGACAGGACAAATGGTGTGACGGGGACAGACGGTGTGACGGGGCGCGTCGTCCTCGTGACGGGCGGGTCCCGGGGCATCGGCCTGGCCTGCGCCCGGCGCTTCCAGGCCCTCGGTGACCGGGTGGCCGTCACCTACCGGACGGCCCCGCCGCCCGAACTGAAGGGCGCCGCCCCGCAGGACGCACCTCTCTTTCCCGTCGCCTGCGACGTCACCGAGGCGAGCCAGGTCGAAGCCGCCTTCGGTCAGGTCGAGGCCGCCTTCGGCCCGGTCGAGATCCTGGTGGCCAATGCGGGTATGACCAAGGACATGCTCCTGCTGCGGATGGGCGAGGACGACTGGGGCCAGGTCATCGACACCAACCTGTCCGGCGTCTACCGGACCGTGCGCCGGGCCCTCAAGCCCATGGTCCGGGCCCACCGGGGCCGGATCGTGATCGTCTCCTCGGTGGTCGGCTTCCTCGGCTCGGCCGGGCAGGTGAACTACGCCGCGGCCAAGGCCGGCCTCGTCGGCCTGGCCCGGTCGCTGGCGCGCGAGGTCGGTAGCCGTGGAATCACTGTCAACGTCATCGCGCCGGGGATGGTCGACACCGATATGATCGCCACCCTGGGAGATCAGCGGGTGGAGCAGCTCCGGTCCATGGTGCCGCTCGGGCGTGCCGCCACTCCGGACGAGGTGGCGGGGGTGGTGGTCTTTCTGTCCTCCGACGACGCCGCCTACGTGACGGGTGCGGTCCTGCCCGTCGACGGCGGACTGGCCATGGGGCTGTGAGTCCACATCACCGAAATGACATCACCGGATGACATAACCGGAATGACGCAAGGAGGACACCTGTGACCGACGACGCCACCTTCGACAAGTTCAGGGCCTGCACCGTCGAGGTGCTCCAGGTCCCCGAGGACAAGGTCGTCCTCGAGGCGCGCTTCGGCGACGATCTCGACGCCGACAGCCTCGATCTGGTGGAGTTGGTCATGGCCCTCGAAGAGGCTTTCGAGGTCACGGTCGAAGAGGCCGAGCTCGAGGACATCGAGACGGTCGGACAGGCCTACACCCTCATCGCCAACAAACTCTGATGTTTCTGGGCATCGGGCCCGAGGGCCCCGTGCGCGGGCGGCGTGTCGTCATCACCGGCATGGGTGTGTTGGCCTGCTGCGGCACGGGCCTCGACGACTTCTGGGACGGGCTCAACCGACCGGGCATGGAGGGCGAGCACCGGGTGCCCGACTTCGACCCTTCGGCCTGGTTCGGCCCGAAGGACGCCCGGCGCGTCGACCGCTTCGCCCAGTTCTCGGTGGCCGCCGCCGACATGGCCATGACCGACGCCGCCGCGGCCGGCGACATCGGCGCCGATCCCGACCGGTCCGGTGTCATCTTCGGCACCGGCATCGGCGGTCTCGAAACCCTCGAGCAGCAGATCGCCGTCTATCTCGAGAAGGGAGCCCGGCGGATATCGCCCTTCCTCATCCCCATGATCATGGCCAACGCCGGGGCGGCCCACGTCTCCATGCGGGCCGGCTGGCGGGGCCCCTGCGAGACGATCACCACCGCCTGCGCGGCCGGCACCCATGCCGTGGCCGGGGCGGCCCGGCTGGTGTCGAGCGGCCGCTGCGACGTGGCTATCGGCGGTGGGGCCGAGGCGGCCATGACGCCTGTCGGGATCGGGGCCTTCACCAACATGACCGCGCTGTCGTCGAGCGGCGTGTCCCGACCCTTCGACGCCCGCCGCGACGGTTTCATCGTGGCCGAGGGAGCCGGGGCCCTCGTGCTCGAGAGCCTCGACCACGCCCAGCGCCGGGGGGCCCGCATCTACGGCGAGATCCTCGGCGCCGGCTCGACGGCCGACGCCCACCACATCACCGCCCCCGGCCCCGGCGGCAGCGGCGCCGCCGCCTGCATGGAGCTGGCCCTGGCCGACGCCGGTGTCGGCCCCGAGGCCATCGGCCACATCAACGCCCACGGCACCTCGACCCCGCTGAACGACCTGGCCGAGTCCCAGGCCATCGCCAAGGTGTTCGGGCACCCGGGTCCGCCGGTGACCTCCACCAAGGGCGTCACCGGTCACGCCCTCGGCGGCGCCGGGGGCATCGAGGCCGTGGCCACCACCCTGGCCATCCACAAGCGCCTCATCCCCCCGACGGCCGGCTACGGCGAACCGGATCCCGAGATCGCCCTCGACATCGTCCACGGCCAGGCCCGGGCCTGGGAACCGGCCCCCTCGCTGTCGAACTCCTTCGGGTTCGGCGGCCACAACGGCACCCTGGTCATCGGCCCCGTCGAGGAGTGAGCGGCGACCCACCGCCGGACCCGGCTCCCGTCGACGGGGCCCCGCCCGAGCCGCACCCCGGGCCGTCCGAGCCGCACCAGGGGCCGGAGGAGCCGCACCCGGCCCCGTCGGATCTGAGCATCGGCGCCTTCTCGTCGCACCCGCCCTGGCTCGTCGACCCCGACGACCTGTCCTGGAACACCGGCATCGACGGGCTGCGGGCCACCGTCGGAGCCGAGGCCCCCACCCTCACCCGGCGCCGGCGCTACCCCCCGGGCCTGCGGGTGGTGCGCGTCGCCATCGTTCTCGGAACCGCCGTCGGCGGCTGGGCCCTGACCGAACGCCGCCGGACCCGTGAGGCGTCGCGGGCCGGACTGTCGCGCCGATTGCGACGGGCCTTCGAGCGGCTCGGGCCCTCCTACATCAAGCTGGGCCAGATCATCTCGTCGGGCGAGGGCCTGTTCCCCGAGGAGCTCGTGGGCGAGTTCCGACTGCTCCGAGACCGGGTCCCGGCCGAATCCTTCGCCGTGGTCCGCCGGATCATCGAAGAGGACTTCGGGTCCCCCCTCGAGACGCTCTTCGCCACCGTCGATCCCGTGCCCCTGGCGGCCGCTTCCATCGCCCAGGTCCACGCGGCGCGCCTGCGCAGCGGGGAGAGCGTCGTGATCAAGGTCCAGCGCCCCACCGTGGCCCAGGTGGTCCGGACCGATCTGGCCGCCATGAGCTGGCTGGCCCCGCTGCTCGTGGGCCGGATCCCGGTGGCCGCTCTGGCCAACCCGCCGGCTCTCGTCGAGCTCTTCGGCGAGACCATCGTGGAGGAGCTCGATTTCCGCCTGGAAGCCCAGAACATGCTCGACGTGGCCCGGGTGCTGGCCGAGGCCGGCCAGGAGGCTCTGGTGGTGCCCCGTCCCCACCCGCGCCTCGTGACCCGGCGGGTCCTCGTGATGGAACGCCTCTCCGGGTTCCACTGGGGCGACGCCGAGTCGATGCGCGCCGCGGGCATCGACACCGAGGCCGTCCTGCGGGCCGCGCTGATCGCTTTTCTCGAGGGGGCCCTTCTCCACGGCGTCTTCCACGGCGATCTCCACGGCGGGAACCTCTTCGTCCAGAGCGACGGACGCGTGGCCCTGCTCGACTTCGGCATCACCGGCCGCCTGACCGAGGTTCAGCGCGTGGCCCTGCTGCGCCTGGTGATGACGGCGTCGGCCAACGACGTCGCCGGGCAGATCACGGCGCTGCGCGATCTGGGCGCCCTGCCGGCCGACATCGACGTGGCCGCCGTCATCACCGACCTCGGCCTCGACCGCCCCCCGATCGACCCCACCGCCCTCACGGCCGAAGAGCTCACAGCCGAGCTCCGGGCCATCACCACCGCTCTCCTCGGCTACGGGGCCCGCATGCCCAAGGAGCTCATGCTCTTCGTGAAGGACATGGTCTTCCTCGACGGGGCCATGGCCCAGATGGCCCCCACCGTCGACGTCCTGGCCGAGATCGTGGCCGTCGTCATGTACTTCCACGTGAAGCACGGTGAGCGCATCGCCCGCGAGATGGGCCTGGCCGACGGCGCCGTCCCGGCCATCGACATCGAGGGCATCCGGGCTTCGTTCGGCATCACCGAACATGTCGACTCCCTGACCTACAGCGAGCTCCTCGAGCGTCGCGAGCTGATCCGCAAGCGCATGGAGCAACGCCAAAGAGGCCGGCGCCGTTCACTATTCCGACGCCGCCGGTAGAGAGGGCCGGCGGCGTCTCGGCCAGAGTCAGGTCGGGTCGCGCCCACCGTTCATCGGATTGTCGGCGACGGACACGCCGATCCGATTGAGTTCGGTTGGCCGCCTGCTTCCTGAGGACGGTCCCTCGCTGATGCAAAGCCGGCGACCCCTCCTCAGACGGTCGACGCGCGGTTGTGATCATATGGCATGCTCCTGCTCACTGTGCCGAAAGCCACTGTGCCGAGAACTGCCGCTCAGCACCAGAACGTGGCCGAGCGGGCACTCGAGCGCCTTCAGCGCAGAACGTGGCCCCTCCTCTTCACGGCGGTGTTCTTCTGCTTGGGGATGCTCTACTTTTTTCGGTGGGGCCCCGTTGTCCAGCACGTTCCCTCTCTGTGGGAGTCACCCAACGATCTGTGGGGCAGCTACGCCGCGGCCAGCGCGTACAGTCACGGGCACTTTAATTCGGTGTACTCGATCAAGACAGGCTTCCTCGCGCTTCCGGGCCTTCTGATCCTCTTGGCGCCGATTGCGCTGCTCGGCGGGTACCTGCATACCACCCTGATCGAGATCGGCACGAGGCACCACTACATCGCCCATCCCCAGACCTTCGTCGCCGCCGGCGTCGTTACGCGGCAATATAAGGTCCTCCAGTCGGGGAAGAACCTGTACGTTCTCCACTCTCAGGTCTTCCAGTGGCTCGGACCCTACGAGATTCTGCTCGCGTGCGTGGCTCTCTTCGCGTGCGACGCACTGGCAGAACGCCTCGAGGTCGCCTTCCGACGCCGGGCTGTGCTCGGTCTCGCCGAAGCTGTCGTCTTGTGGAACGTCGCCGTGACCTGGGGTCATCCCGAGGACGCCTTGGCGGTGGCGCTCGCCGTTTATGCTCTCATTTTCGCCATCGATGGCCGCTTCACCGGTGTCGGGTGGCTCTTCGGTGCGGCCCTGGCCGTCCAGCCCCTAGTGATCGTGATCTTCCCCATCCTCCTGGCCAAGGCCGGGAAGAAGCGAGCGTTTGGCTTGGTGCTCCGGGGACTCGTGCCTGCCGCCGTTGTCACCCTCCCCCCTTTAGCGTTGGCGTTCCACACCACGATCCATGCCCTGACCCAACAACCGACGTTTCCGCACATCGACCACGCCACCCCGTGGACCACATTGGCACCGAAACTGGGCGGAACGGGCACCAACTTCGCCGTCGGGGGGGGACCGACCAGAGTCGTGTCGCTTCTTTTGGCGGGCGCCCTAGGTTGGTGGGCACTGCGCTGGCGCAGCAGACCGGAGATGCTCATGTGGGCGGCGGCTCTTGCCCTTGCCCTGCGCTGCTACACCGAGTCGGTGATGACCGCCTACTACATCTGGCCCGCTCTAGCCGTGGCTCTGGTGGTGGCGGCCCGGGGTAGTCAGCGACGATTCGCCGTCGTCGTCGTCCTCGCCGTCGTGACCACTGTCGTCGCCCAGTGGAGACTGGGGGAGCTTCCGTGGTGGGCCATCGATGTAGCCGGCATGTCCGCCGTGCTGATCGTCGCGGCGCGACCCGACGGACTCAGTCCCGACGCTCCACAGGTCGAGGCGGCCCGATTCCGCGGGTCCGGGCCTCAACGGCCCACCCGCTCCGCGGCGTCAAAGACACAGAGGAACCGGAAGAAGAAAAAGAAGGCGGCGGCACGCGCCCGTCGCTAGCGCCTGCTTCATACTGGACCGGTGAATGATCAGTTCACGCCGGTGAATGATCAGTTCAGGCCGGGCGCTCGAAGTGGGTAACGCAGCCTCAGTCGACGGAGCGCCGACGAACTTGGCTTGTCGAGTACCTACGCCGGCGTTGCCGGGGCTCGTGCCAAAAAGAGATTGTCAGCTAGCGCACTGCTCAGACACGTCTCCTCCGCACCATCGTAACCCTGGAGATGGAGGGAGCTATGCCAGAGCGAGGCGGGAAGATCCCCATAACGGCGCGTCCGACATGACAGATCGTTGTCACGTCCACCGCGTTCGTGATGATCACCTTCAAGATGGCGTCCCCGAACACGTTGAGCGGCGAGGCCAGTGGCACCGGACCGACGCCCGGGATCTCGCAGTTCTCTCCGGCGTCGAGGTTTCCCCGACGCAGCGCGGCCAGATCGACCCGCAGGTGCATGACCGTCGCCGGCCGACCGGGATCGCTGCGGCCGGCTGTGAGCCAGCGCGTGCTGACGGCCGAGTCGGATGCGTGTGTGCCGGTGATGCCCGTGCCGGTGACGAGAGCCACCAGCGCGTCGGCGTCGTACGCCGCCGTCGGCTCCCGGTGCCCTGCCTGGCGGGCTTCGTTGAAGATGGCGTTGCTCTGCGTCCGGACGGCGCTCGCCAATCGGGCGAAGTCGTCGGGGGTGAGCCTGGCGTCGACCCGACCGACACCGTCCTGGTCCGTCCACATGTGCAGGGACCGGTTCTTGCGGATCTGCTCGTAGCGGGCCCGGGCCCGGGCCTCGGTCTCGCTCATGGCCCGGGCCTTCACCCTCCGGCATTCGTCTTTCAAGCCCTTCAGACTGTGGCGCCGGGCCGCCTCGAGCAGTTCTCTTTCGGCTGACGGGCTCTCGGCCGCCGTCGACGCGATGTCCTTCAGCTGCGAGGCCGACCGCTCGCCTCTGCGCAGGGCGTCGGTCGTCTCGGGCAGGGCTTCCAGGCGCTCGGAATTCTCGAGCATCGACGAGGTCTCGACCAGACCCCGACCCGTCTTCTGCGCCATCCAGGAGGCGGCGCTTCGGTATCCCTCTTTCCGCGACTCACCGGCCTCGGCGGCCCGGCTGCCACCAGGGTCTTGGCCGCCATGACCGTCCGCTCGATGGCGTCGAAGACATCGAAGGCCCTGGCCGCGTCGGCCGTCGAGATCAGGGCGGGCTCGAAGTCCGAGAGCTCTCCCTGGAACTGCCCGAATCCCCGCTCGAAGACGTCCAACCTCATGTCACAGATTGCCATGAGGGTGTATCAGTCCCTCTGAACAGGGACTCGAACCGTGCCTGGGAGGAACTCTAGAAGTTCGCGTAGAAAACCCGAAAATTGCTATAGGGCTACGTCGTGCTGGTGGCGCTGCTTTCGGGGCTCGGCGCCGTGGGTCCACCCGGTGCGACCGACGGCGGCTGCGGATGTGCCGGCAACCACGACTTCCCGTTGGCCTGCAGTGTCGTCTGGTCGGTGATCTGCGTGGCCGTCGATGTGCCGCCCGACACCGTGGCCGTGACGCTCACCGTGTCATCCGTCTTCACGCTGGCGATCCCCGACTCCCCGCCGTTGACACTCGTCGACGAGTTCACCGTGAACGTCCCCGACGTCCCGTCGGCGCTCTTCACTTTGAGCGACCAGGTGCTCCCCGACGTGTTCGTGACATCGGACACCGTCCCCGTCCGCTCGTCGATCGTCTCGTAACCGTTCGGGCCCTTCACCGTGTATTGCCCGTGGACCACCGGTCCGCCCACGCCGGCGCCGAAGCCACCACCGAATCCCCCCGGACCGCCGAAACGGCCGCCGAAGTGAACGCCGGCGCCGTTGTGTCGGCCCGGCACCGTGGTCGACGTCGTGCTCCCCGGCTGGGTCGTCGACGGCGACGTGGCCGCCGCCGCCAGGGCCGTGGCCCCCACGGCCGCACCGGCCGCCACTCCCACACCTATCGCCACTGTGACCACCCGACGACGGAGTCGTCCCGGTCGGACACCCGCGTCGGCACTCTGCGGCGCGCCCTCACTCGTGCCGTCCGTGTTCACCATGTCCGATTCCTCCCCTGCTACCCCTCTTGCCACCGAAGCGGGTCCACTGCACGGTAAGCCGGCGACCTGTGCGCAACCTGTGTCGGGACCCCGTCGCTCAATGCACCGAGGCGCAGTCGATGCAGGTCCGCGCGGCGGGACGCGCCGCCAGCCGTTGCGCCGCGATCGGACCGCCGCATTCCTCGCAGACCGAGTACCTGCCGTCAGCCAACCTGGCCACGGCCTGGTCGAGATCGTCCAGGTAGGCCCGGGCGGCCCCCAGCAGAGCAGCGATCTGGGCCCGTTCGTAGGCGATGGTGGAACCCTCCGGGTCGTGCTCATCGTCGCCCGTCGTCTCGGCCGAGCCGGCCACGATGGCGTCGAAGTCAGTGGTCAGGGCGTCGATGCGGGCGAGGGTGTCCCGGCGCTCTTGGTCCAGAGTGTCGCCGATGGACACGACTCCTAGTGACCGGCGTCGATGCCGGCCCGTAGCGCGCCCACGAAGGCGGCGGCGCCTTTCGGGCCTTCACCGTCGAGCAGCCGTCGCACGAGGGCCGACCCGACCACCACCCCGTCGGCCTCTCCACAGACGTCGGCCGCCTGCTCCGGGGTCGACACCCCGATCCCGATGCACACCGGCGTGTCGGTCATCGGCCGGAGCCGCCCGGCCACCTCCCGGGCCGTCGACGCCAGCTCGGCCCGCTCGCCGGTCACCCCCATGAGCCCCACCCCGTAGACGAAGCCCCGCGACCTCGCACAGATCCGCTCGGCCCGCTCGTCGGGGGTTGACGGCGCCACCAGCAGCACCGTCTCCACCCCGGCGCTGTCCGCTTCCTCGATCCACGGCCCGGCTTCCTCGAGGGGCAGATCGGGCACGATGGCCCCCACCACACCGGCGCCCACCAGGGAATCGGCGAAACGCCGGTGCCCGGCCCGGAAGACCAGGTTGTAATACGTCATCACCGCCAGCGGGACCCCGATCTCGGTCCGGGCCAGGGCTCCCAAGATGGAGACCGGGCTCGTCCCCCGGGCCAGTGCCCGCACCGACGCCTCCTGGATGGTCGGCCCGTCGATCATCGGGTCCGAGAACGGGATCCCGATCTCGATGGCGTCGGCCCCGGCGTCGGCCACGGCGTGGACCGCATCGAGCCAGTCCTCGCCCATACCACCTGTGATATAGGGCACCAGCAGCTTCCGGCCGGCGTCGCGTTGGGACCGCAGCCGCTTCTCGAGCGCCCCCGGGACCTGGGCCTCGCTCACGACAGGAGCTCGCTCACCTGGGCCACGTCCTTGTCGCCGCGCCCCGACAGCGTCATGAGAACCGTCGCTCCTCTCGGGATGCCTTTCCCCGCCTCCCGGGCCACCCAGGCCAGAGCGTGGGCCGGCTCCAGGGCCGGGATGATCCCTTCGGTCTCCGACAGCAGCTTGAAGGCGGCCAGGACCTCCTCGTCGGCCGCCGTGGCATACCGGGCCCGCCCCGTGGCGGCCAGATGGGCGTGCTCCGGCCCGAGGCCCGGGTAGTCGAGCCCGGCCGAGATCGAGTGCGCCTCGTTGATCTGCCCGACCTCGTCCTGGAGCAGATACGACATCATCCCGTGCACCACCCCCGGGACCCCGTGGGTCACCGCGGCGCCCCCGGCCGCCTCCACTCCGACGAGGATGGCCTCCGTGTCGACGAAACCGGCGAAGGTCCCCGCCGCGTTCGAGCCCCCGCCCACACAGGCCACCACCCAGTCCGGGTCGGCCCCCCCGAGGATCTCCCGGCACTGGCCCCGGGCCTCGGTCCCCACCACCCGCTGCAGCTCCCGCACCATCCACGGATAGGGGTGCGGGCCCATGACCGACCCCAGGCAGTAGTGGGTGTCATCCACCCGGGCCACCCAGGCCCGCATGGCCTCGTTGACGGCGTCCTTCAGGGTCCGGCTGCCCGAGTGGACCGGGATCACCTTCGCCCCGAGCAGCTCCATCCGGAAGACGTTCAGGGCTTGGCGCTCGGTGTCGATCGCCCCCATGTAGACCACGCACTCCATTCCGAAGAAGGCCGCGGCGGTAGCACTGGCCACCCCGTGCTGGCCCGCCCCCGTCTCGGCGATGAGCCGGCTCTTGCCCATCCGCCGGGCCAGCAGCGCCTGGCCCATCACGTTGTTGATCTTGTGCGACCCCGTGTGGGTGAGGTCCTCCCGCTTCAGAAGCAACCGGACCCCGAGCCTCTCCGACAACCGCCGGCATTCCGTCACCGGCGTCGGTCGTCCGGCGTAGTTCTCCAAGATGTCGTCGAGCTCCTCATGGAAGCCCCGATCGGCCCAGGCCGAGCGGAACGCCTCCTCCAGCTCCTCGCAGGCCGGCACGAGCGACTCCGGGACGAACCGTCCGCCGAACTCCCCGAACCGCCCCCCCTCCGACGGCTCCCCCATGGCCGACTCACTCACCGGCTCCCTCATCGGCTCACTCATCGGCTCACTCACGGGCCCTCCTCCCGCCAGTCGAAGGGCCGGTCGGTACCACTGACCCCCTGCTCGTCGTCGGTCTCGGCCCCCTCACCGGACACCTCATCGCCGGCGGCCGCCCGAGCCGCGGCCACGAAGGCCCGCAGCTTGACCGGGTCCTTGCGTCCGGGCGCCGACTCCACCCCCGTCGACACGTCGACCCCGAACGGGTGCAGGTGGGCCACGGCGTCGCCCACGTTCTCGGCCCGCAGACCCCCCGACACGATGAGCCGGGCCGGGTCAGCCACCCCCTCGGCCAGCCGCCAGTCGAAGACCTCCCCCGACCCCGGCGACTCGGCATCGACCAGGACCAGCTCGGCCCCGTAGTCGTCGATCCGCCCGATCCCCGGATGCCCGGCCGGGAAAGCCTTGATGGTGAGCGGCACCCTTTCCGACACCCACAGCGACTGCTCGACCGTCTCGTTCCCGTGCAGCTGGGCCGCCTTCAGCCCCGTCGTGTTCACGATCTCGACCACCCGCGCCGGGGCCTCGTCGCGGAACACACCCACCGTCAGGATCTCCGGTGGGACCCTCTCGATGATCCGCCTCGTCTCGGCGGCCGAGACCTGCCGGGGCGACGGCGCCAACACGAACCCCACGGCATCGGCTCCGAGGGCCACGGCCAGCAGGGCATCGGCCTCGGTGGTGATACCGCAGATCTTGACGAGCACCTCAGCTCCCGACCCGGCCCGGCTGGTGGCCGGACCGCCTCCCCACTGGGTGGCCCTTCATGGCGCCTAGCGCCCCCCGGCGATCGTCCGCCCTCATGAGAGCCTCCCCCACCAGCACCGCCCGGTACCCGACGTCGGCCAGCCGCCGGGCGTCATCGGCGTCACGGATCCCCGATTCGGCCACGGCCACCACGTCGTCAGGGATGGCGCCCGCCACCCGCAGGGCCCGCTCGTGGTCGACGTCGAAGGTGGTCAGGTCGCGCTGGTTGACCCCGATCAGATCGGCCCCGGCGTCGAGGGCGCGCTCGACCTCCTTCTCGTCGTGGGCCTCGACCAGCGCATCGAGTTCGATGGCCCGGGCCAGTCCCAGAAGGTGCCTGAGCTCGGCATCGCTCAGGGCGGCCACGATCAGGAGGATGGCGTCCGCTCCCATCAAGCGGGCGTCGGCCACGTCGGCGGCGGCCACCGTGAAGTCCTTCCGCAGTACCGGCAGCGTGCAGGCGGCATGGGCGGCGGCCACGTCCTCGGCCGACCCACCGAAAAACTGGGCATCGCTCAGCACCGACAGGCAGGCGGCCCCGCCCGCCTGGTAGTCCCGGGCCACGGCGCCCGGGTCGAGCTCGAGGTCGAGGTCGCCGCCGGCCGGCGACCGACGTTTGATCTCAGCGATGACAGCCAGACCGTCGGGCCGAACGAGGGCAGCGGCGAAGGGCCGGGGCCGTCCGCATCGCCCGGCGGCCACCACCAGGGCGTCAACATCGCGCCCGTCGGCCGTCGCTGCCGCCCGGTGGACGGCCAGAATCTCATCGAGATAAGTAGCCGTCGACATTGGACCAGCCTATCGGCGGTCCCATCTGTCCCAGCGAACCGGCCCCCCGGCTCGCTCGGAGCGGTGCATCTTCAAACGGGCGAGAAAGCTCGGGAAGGATTCTCTCCTCGTCGTCTTCGAGACTGCTGGGCGCACACGCGACAGTGCGCCCGGCCGTAGCCGGGCGCACTGTCCATGACCAGGGCCGGAATCCGGCATCCGGTCTCACACTTGCTTGGTCAGAATTTCGAGTGCCCCTGCTTCGTCCCTGCGCTCTGCAAGAAGTCGCCGTTACCGGCAAACGACGCCGACACGTCGTACGTGCCCTTCGGGTGCGGAGTCATATGGGTGCGAGGTGGCACGTCGAACCAACCGGCCACCAGCGAGCACGTCGCCGTACCTACGTTCCCGGTGACGGCGATGGGTTGCAGGTCCCCGCCGGTGCACTTCAGCTTGCCCTTGTTCGAAGGACCGGGCGCCGAGGCCACGGAGAACAGGATGTCACCGCTCAGGAGCGAACCAGCCTTCCCGGACGTGATTTTGGCTGTGAACGTGTTCGCCGTTCCATTCCGAGGCGTGGGCTTCACCGTTACCTTGATGTGTGTCCTCGCCTTCGCCACCGCCTCGCTCGCCGGGGCCGAGGTGCTGCCGGCGAAATTGGCGTCACCGGAGTAGACCCCCTGAATCGTGTAGGGCGAGGCAACCGCCTGGAGAACCTCGACGGGAATGTGGCATATGGCCTTTCCGGAGTGGGAGATGGGCACGGTGTTGCCGTTCTTGCAACTCAGGGTGCTCGAATCACTCCCCGTGATCGTGAAGGTCACCGTTCCCGTGGGCACTCCGGAATTCCCCGTGGCCGCCTTCGGCACGGCGAAGCGCCTCATGGCCTTCACCGTGTCGGCCGTCCCCGTGACCGCCACCTTGGCGGTGATCGTGAGCGGACGGCCCGTGAGGGTGCTGGCCGGTTTCGCCGTCACCGTCGTGGTCGTGGGCGTTGTCCCTGCGGCACTGGCTGCCAAGGGGACGATAGACAATGACGCCATAACGATCAGGACACTGGCTCCCGCCGCCACCGCCATCTTCCTGCTTCGACCTCTAATCATTCCTCCGCCTCCCGACCGAGTGCGCGCGAATAGACCCGCTCCCGGGGAGTATGGCCGAAGTCGCGCTCCGAGACAATCACCAATTCTGACGACCCGGCACCTAATCCGATACTGATGAGGCCGGCGGGGCGCCTGGGGACTCACCGGCTCACGGACTTCAGACCGCTGGAGAGGAAATGCCCTCTCCCAGGCCCCCCAGGTACTCGAGGATCAGTCCCACCGATTCGTCCACCGACGCATTTCCATCGATGACCAGCTCCGGGGAGGCGGGCACCTCGTAGGGGTCGTCAACCCCGGTGAGCGAGACCATGGCCCCGGTCCGGGCCCGGGCGTAGTAACCCTTCGGATCACGGCTGGCGCACACCGCCACCGGGGTGGCCACATAGACCTCGATGAAGGCGATCCCGGCCGATTCGTGCAGGGAGCGGGCCAGCGTCCGGGCCGCCGCGTAGGGGCTGATGAGGGCGACCACGGCCACCACCCCCGACTCAGCGAAGAGCTTGGCCACCTCGGCCACCCGCCGGACGTTCTCGTCGCGCCCGGCCCGGTCGAACCCGAGGTCGCTGTTCAGACCGCACCGGACGTTGTCGCCGTCGAGCCGGTAGGCCGGGCGGTGGTGGGCGATCAGGTGCTCCTCCAAGGCGGTGGCCACCGTCGACTTCCCCGACCCCGACAGACCGGTGAGCCAGATGGTGGCCCCCCGGATACCGAGCGCCTGCCACCGTTGCTCCCGGCCGAGCGAGCCCGGCGACCACACCACGTCAGGGTGCTTGTCCATGTCAGTCAGCACCCATCGGCCAGTCAGCACCCATCGGTCAGTCCGGTCCCAGGATCATCCCGGCGCCCACCGTGACGTTCGTCTGCTCGCTGGCCACGATGAACGACCCCGTCGTCCGGTTGCGGCGGTAGCTGTCGTAGAAGAGCGGCTGCGTGAGCCGCAGACGGACACGGCCCACCTCGTTGAGCGTGAGCGAATGGGCCGACTCGTCGCGGTGCAGAGTGTTCACGTCGAGTCGGTAGTGGATGTCCTTCACCACGGCCCGCACCCACCGCGTCGTGTGCTTGACCATGAGGAAGTCCCCCGGCTTCATCGGCTTGTCCGTCATCCAGCACACCATGGCCTCGATGTCCTGGCCCATCGACGGATGATTGTGGGGGCGGCAGATCATGTCGCCCCGTGACACGTCCAAGTCCTCGGACAGCCGCACCACGACCGACATGGGCGCGAAGGCCTCCGACACCGGCCCGTCGAAGGTGTCCACCGAGGCGATCGTGGTCGTGAGCCCCGACGGCAGCACCGTCACCTCATCACCGGGCCGGAAGACCCCACCGGCCACCCGTCCGGCATATCCCCGGTAGTCGGCGATAGTCGAGGCCGTCGGCCGCACCACCCACTGCACCGGGATCCGGGGATCGATGAGGTTGCGGTCCGAGGCGATGTAGACCTGCTCGAGGTGGTGCAGCAGCGACTGGCCCTCGTACCACCCCATGTTGGGCGACCGCTGCACGACGTTGTCACCGAACCTCGCCGAGATGGGGATGAAGGCCAGGTCGGCCACCTCGAGCCGGGTGGCGAAGGCCTTGAACTCCTCGCGGATCTCCTCGAACACGCCCTGCTCATAGCCGACGAGGTCCATCTTGTTGACGCAGAGAACAAGGTGCGGGACCCGCAACAGAGAGGCCAGGAAGGCATGGCGCCGGGTCTGCTCCACGATCCCCTTGCGGGCGTCGACGAGGACGAGGGTGAGATCGGCCGTCGAGTTCCCCGTCACCATGTTGCGCGTGTACTGGATGTGGCCCGGGGTGTCTCCGATGATGAACTTCCGCACCGGCGTCGAAAAGTACCGGTAGGCCACGTCGATGGTGATCCCCTGCTCCCGCTCGGCCCGCAGACCGTCGGTGAGCAGAGCCAGGTCGGTGAACTCCTCGCCCCGCTGCCGGCTCACGCGCTCGACCGCCTCGAGCTGGTCCTCGAAGATGGCCTTGGAGTCGTACAGAAGCCGGCCGATCAGCGTGCTCTTGCCGTCGTCGACCGATCCGGCGGTGGCGAATCGAAGAAGCTCCACGTTTAGAAGTACCCCTCGCGCTTGCGGTCCTCCATGGAAGACTCGCTGATCCGGTCGTCGGCCCGGGTGGCACCGCGCTCGGTGAGCCGGGACACGGCGATCTCCTCGATGATCTGGACCAATGTCTGCGCCGTCGACTCGACCGCCCCCGTGCAGGTCATGTCGCCGACGGTCCGGTAGCGGACCGTGGCCTCGAACGTTTCCTCCCCGTCCCCCGGGCTCGTGTGAGGCCCGATGGACAGGAGCATGCCGTCGCGCCGGAACACCGGCCGGCGATGGGAGAAGTAGATCGAAGGGATCTCCACCTGCTCCTGCTCGATGTACTGCCAGATGTCGAGCTCGGTCCAGTCCGAGATGGGGAAGACCCGGATGTGCTCGTTCGGATGGTGGCGACCGTTGTAAAGCGCCCACAGCTCCGGGCGCTGGTTCTTCGGGTCCCACTGCCCGAACTCGTCACGGAACGAATACACCCGCTCCTTGGCCCTCGCCTTCTCCTCGTCCCGGCGGGCCCCGCCGAAGACGGCGTCGAAGCGATTGTCGACGATGGCATCGAGCAGAGTCCTCGTCTGCAGACGGTTGCGCGACGGATGCAGTCCCGGCTCCTCGGCCACCCGCCCGGCGTCGATCGACTCCTGCACCGAGGCCACTACCATCTGGGCCTCCAGCTCGGCCACCCGCCGGTCGCGGAAGTCGAGGACCTCGGGGAAGTTGTGGCCGGTGTCCACGTGCATGACCGGGAACGGCAGTCGCGAGGGCCAGAAGGCCTTCTGGGCCAGCCTCAGCATGACGATCGAGTCCTTGCCTCCCGAAAAGAGCAGAACCGGCCGCTCGAACTCCGCCACCACCTCCCTCATGATGTGGATCGACTGAGCCTCGAGCGCCTCAAGGTGGGACAGCTGATACTGGCCGGGACCGGCCGACTCGTGCGGCCCGGGCCCGGCTGATGACGCCTGTTCCATGGCTTTCCACAGTAGCCGGGAGCTTCTGGGAACCTGTTTCCATCGGGTCAATTATGGTCATCGGACCCAGTCACCGTCGCCCTGAACGAGGTTCTCGCCATGCCCAGCTCCGACGATCATGCGCTCGCCGCTCGCGTCGCCGGGCGCGCCGGGGCCTTGCTCCTCGAGGTCCGGGAAGGGACCGAGGGCGGGGAATCCGCCATCCTGGGAGCCGACGGGGACCGGCGAGCGCATGAGCTCATCATCGGAGCCCTGCGCCAGGAACGTCCCCAAGACGCGGTGTTGTCGGAGGAAGCGGTGCCGCCCCGGGAAGCCGGGCCGGCCGATGGGCGCCACGGGGCGCGTCGGATCTGGATCGTGGATCCCCTCGACGGCACCCGCGAGTTCTCCGAGGGCCGGGCCGACTTCGCCGTCCATGTGGCCCTGGTCGAGAGCGGAGTGCCTGTGGCCGGTGCCGTCGCCCTGCCCGGCGAGGATGTGGTTCTGGCCACGGCCGACCCACCATCGTTGCCCCCGCGTGGTGAACGTCGTCTGCGCATCCTCGTGAGCCGCACCCGGCCGCCGGCAGAAGCGGCGATATTGGCGGCCCGCCTGGACGCCGACCTGGTCCCCATGGGTTCCGCCGGGTTCAAGGCCATGGCCGTTGTCCGCGGCAACGGTGACATCTATGTCCATGCTGGGGGCCAGTACGAATGGGACTCGGCCGCACCGGTGGCCGTGGCCCGAGCCGCCGGCGTCCACGCCTCGCGGCTCGACGGATCGGCCCTCACCTACGACCAGCACGACCCCTGGCTCCCCGATCTGCTGATCTGCCGAGCCGAATTGGTCGACGAGGTCCTCTCGGCGATCCAGGGCGGCCCGTAATGTGGCTCGCGTGAGCGAGCAGTCCGACGACCTCGCCGTCGTGATCAGGCTGGGGACGGAGGCCGATGCCCAGGTGGCCGCCAGGTTGCACGCCGGCCTGATCTCCGACGGGTTCCTGGCCCAGCTCGGCCCACGGTTCCTCGATCACCTCTACCGGTGCATCGCCCGCGGCCCCGACTGCTTTCTCCTTGTCGCCATCGGCGTGGCGGCCAACGGTGACGGTGATACCGGGACCAGAAGGCCGGCAATCGCCGGCTTCCTGGCTGGTGCTCTCGACCTACGCGCCCTGTACCGCCGCTTCGCCTGGCGCCATGGCCTCGCTGCCGCCATGGTCTCGCTCCCCCGGTTGGTCGGCGCCCTACCCCGGGTGTGGGAGACGCTGCGCCACGGGGCCAACGCCCCGAGGGCGGACGCAGGCGGGGCCGAGCTCCTCTCCATCGCCGTCGATCCCGCCTGGCGCGGCCGACACGTCGGTGCCCTGCTCGTCGACGGCTTCCTCGACGAACTCGCCCTCCGGGGAGAAGATCACGCCCAGGTCGTCGTGGGCGCGGACAACGCCCCCGCCGTGGCCCTCTACGGCAGGGCCGGTTTCCGGCCCGCGCGGACATTCGAGCTGCACCGGGGCACGACATCTCTCCTCATGCGGCGGCCCGGATGACCCGCCTGGTCGTTGTCGGTCTGGTGGCCGTGGTCGTGGCCCTGGCCGCGACCCCGTTGGCCATGGCCGTGGCCCGGCGAACCGGCGTGGTGGATCGTCCCGGCCCTCTCAAACCTCAGGGAGTGGCCGTGCCCTACCTGGGGGGAGCGGCCGTGTTCCTGGCCGCCGTTGTCGGCGGAGCGGTGGGCCGCCCGCTTCTTGTTCTCCCGCTCGGCCTCGCCCTCGTCCTCGGGGTAGCCGACGACGCCGTCCACCTGGCGCCCTGGACCCGGCTGGCCGGGCAGGCGGCAATCGGGGCCATCGTGGCAGCCGTCGTTCCCACCCACCTGCCCGGGGCACTCGGCCCCGTCCTTGTCATCGCCGTGACGGTGCTGCTCATCAACGGCGTCAACATGATCGACGGCCTCGACGCCCTGGCCGGCGGGCTCGTCGGCGTGGCCGCGGTGGCATTCGCGTGGCTGCTACGGGGCGACGCGCGGGAGCTCGCCCTGGCCCTGGCCGGCGGCCTAGCCGGATTCCTCTTCTACAACCGCCCCCCGGCACGCATCTATCTCGGCGACGGAGGGTCTTACCTCCTCGGCACCGCCCTCGCCGTTCTCCTGGCCTCGGCCTGGGCTGCCCCGCAGAGGGCGGCCACTGGTGTGGCCGGCCTCGTCATCGTCGCCGTTCCGGCCGCTGAAGTCCTTTTCGCCGTGGTCCGCCGGCTCCGCAGTCGACGCTCCCTGGTCCTGGGCGACCGAGGCCACCCCTACGACCGGCTGGTGGCGCGGGGATGGCCGGTACTCGGGGCCAGTCTGGCCTACATCGTCACCGAGTTCGGCGTGGCCGGTATCGCCCGCGGGGCCGCCGTGGCCCGCAGTGCGGCCCCGGCCGTCGTGGCTGCGGCGGTGGTGGCGGTGCTGCTGGTGGCCGCCGCCGCCATGACCGGTTCCCTCGTTCCCGACCCCCGGCCCGACCCATGAGCCGGATCTACCTGTCCCCACCGGACGTCGGCGACGAAGAGCGGGAGCTTCTCCTCGAGGCGTTCGACTCCAACTGGATCGCCCCCGTGGGCCCTCACGTAGACGCCTTCGAGCGCGAACTGGCCGAGCGGATCGAAGTCCCCGGCGCCTTGGCCCTCACGAGCGGCACGGCGGCGCTGCACCTCGCCTTGCTCCTTCTCGACGTGGGCCCCGGGGACGAGGTCCTTGTGCCCACCCAGACCTTCGTCGCCACCGCCAACGTCGTCACCTACGTGGGCGCACGACCGGTCCTCGTCGATTCCGACCCCGCCACCTGGACCATCGATCCGGCACTGGTCGCCGACGAGCTCGAGACCCGGTCCCGCCACGGTCGGCTACCAGCGGCCGTCATGACCGTCGATCTCTATGGGCAGTGCGCCGATTACGACCGGCTGCTGGCCGCCTGCGCCGAGTTTGACGTGCCCCTGATCGAAGACGCGGCCGAGGCGCTGGGGGCCCGCTACCGCGGGCGGGCAGCCGGTTCTTTCGGCGCCGCCGCCGTGTTCTCCTTCAACGGCAACAAGATCATCACCACGAGTGGTGGCGGCATGCTCGTCTCCCACGATGACGCCTTGATCAGCCGCGCCCGCTATCTCTCGACCCAGGCCCGTGAGCCGGTCGTCCACTACGAGCATGTGGCCATCGGCTTCAACTACCGCCTGAGCAATCTCCTGGCCGCCGTCGGCCGCGGACAGCTCCGGGGTCTGGACGAACGCATCGAGCGCAGGCGTAACATCAACAAGCGTTACCGGGCCGCTCTGGCCGAGCTTCCGGGGATCGAATTCATGCCCTTGGCGCCCTACGGAGAGCCCAACTACTGGCTCACCTGTGTGCTTGTCGATCCCAACCGTTTCGGCGCCACCCACGAGGACATCCGTGTGGCGCTGGAAGCGCTCGACATCGAGTCGCGCCCCACCTGGAAGCCGCTGCATCTCCAGCCCGTCTACGCCGATGCTCCCACCGTGGGCGGCGCCGTGGCCGCGTCCATCTACGAGCGGGGCCTATGCCTGCCGAGCGGTTCCCGCCTGGCCGCTTCTGACCTCGACCGTATCGTCGACACCATCAAGGCCCTCGTCCGCCCCTAAGCCCAATACCGTTCAGTTAAGCTACATAGGTGTAGTTTGACGGTGTGCCCCGCGGTGGTTGGCGAAAGCCTGTGTCGGACCGGCGGCTCTCCGACCTGGTCTCGGTGGGGGTGCTGACCCGGACCT
>Ga0182024_10005391_pt1 | contig 28718 bp, 26 predicted proteins | sample P32metaG_FD_120480 | JGI IMG/M metagenome (GOLD analysis project Ga0182024, IMG submission 120480) | Permafrost microbial communities from Stordalen Mire, Sweden - P3-2 metaG (Illumina Assembly) | ecosystem: Environmental > Terrestrial > Soil > Wetlands > Permafrost | place: Sweden: Stordalen...
GCGCGCAGGACCGGGTCGGCCTCGAAGCGGCGCTGCATCGGCCTGTCCAGGAGCAAGTACGCCAGGGCCAGCAAGCTCATGCCCTCGTGATGGGCCATGAACTGGCGGACGTTGGCGCCCGCTGTGGCACCGCCTTCAGACCGCGCCACCATGGGAGAAGGCAACCGCGATGGCGTGTAATCGACGGCCTCGTACATTCCATAGGCGCCTTCGTGACCTTCCTTTGCCAGGCGTTCCAGGTTCGCGCACGCCGCCTCCGGCGCAACCATCAGCGCCAGGGCGCTGGCATACGGCGCGATGACCAGGTCCTCGGCCAGTCCACGCTTCAACCCCAGCCCTGGCACCCCGAAGGCGCGGTATTGATAGTTCATGTGGGCGTCGATCGTGTTGTACCCCGACTCCGAGATTCCCCAGGGCACGCCCCGCTGTTTGCCGTAGGCGATCTGCCGGCGCACCGCGGCCCGGTACGTCTGGTCGAGCAACGTCGCCTCATAGGTGGGCATGACCAAAAGCGGCATCAGATACTCGAACATCGAGCCGCTCCAGCTGAGCAACGTGGTCGCCCCTCCCGTCGAGGTGAGCATACGGCCCAGGGCGAACCAATGTTCCTGGCTGACCTGGCCCTGCGCAATCATCAAATAGCTTGCCAGGCGGGCCTCCGACGCCAGCAGATCGTAAAAGCTGTTATCCAGACGCTGGTCGCCGACGTTGTAGCCGATGGCGAACAGATCGCGGGCCCTGTCGAACAGAAACGAAAAGTCCATGTCGGCGAATTCGTGGCACTGGCTTGCGAGCTGCTCCACCATTTTGATGCGTGCGACGGCACGCAGCGAGGCATTGGTGATGGCACGCTGCCACTGGCTGAGCCAGGCCACGCTCGTTGGTTCCGTGACGTTTTTCAGCAGTGCCTCAATCGCTGGGAGCATCGACTGCTGCAAGGCGGCCACTTCGCGCAAGCTCCGCGCGGCGTCCATGCGCGGCTGCAACGCGCGAAACTCGCCGAGCTGCTGAAGCTGCTCCGGCGGCGGGGGCTGGGACGCCCAGGGCGCGATGTGCAGCAGGTCGTCCAGCTGATCGGCGCAAGCACGTTCCAGAGCCGCGGCCCACCAGCGAAGTTCCTGGTTCGTGCTCACGACGGCGGCAATCTCCTTCGCCTCGTTCACGAGCCGTTGCAAGAGAGTTGTCGCGGTGCTCAGCGTGGCGGGTTGATTCTCCAGATCCCTGGCCAGTTCCTTGACCTTGTGCAGCAGATCCACGGACGCCGGCGGCGCAGGACTGCCGTCTTCCCGGTGGTGATGCCCGCGGGCGACGTCCAGGAGAACCTGGGCCGTGCCGCGCGGGCCGGCAAAGGTGCCGGAGCGCGGCAGCTTCGCGTCGAGCAGCTCCAGCAGACCGCCGCGCAGCACGAGCAGAAACGCAGCCAGGTTGCCGCTGTCCACCGTCGAGACATACAGCGGCAGCAGCGGCTTGAGCGTGCGCGTGTCGTACCAGTTGTAGAAATGGCCGCGATGGCGATCCAGGCGGGCCAGCGTGCCGAAGGTCTTGCGCACGCGGTCCAGCATTTGCCCGGCGCTGCAATAGCCGAAGTCGCAGGCGGCCAGGTCGGCCAGGAGCGCCACGCCGATGTTGGTCGGGCTGGTGCGTTTGGCCACGCCGTCCGCGGAGCTCTCCTGAAAATTGTCGGGCGGCAGCCAGTTGTCTTCCTCCGAGACGAAGACCTCGAAGTAGCGCCAGGTTCGCCGCGCGAGCTTGTGCAGAAAAGCCCGTTGCGAATCCGACAGATGGAGCGCCGGCGCGGGCAGCGTCCGGCTCAGCCACCAGGCGACGAACGGAGAGACGAGCCAAAGACCGAGCCATGACCCGGCCACGAAAAGCATGGCCGGCTGCCACAGCGCGAGCAGCAACATCATCGCGGCGGCGAGCGCCGGCCCCGGCCACATCGTCCGATAGAACCCGGCCAGGTCGGCGCTTTTCTCTTGCTTCGCATCGCTGGAGGTTCGCCACTCCAGCATCTTCGTCTTCGTCCACAGCATGCGCGTCAGGGTTCGGATAACGGCGTCGGCGCTGATGCACGCTTCAAAGGGCAGGAAAATAAACGTCCCCAGGAACTGGGCAAACTGCTTGCCCAGCGCGCTGGCGGTCACGCGCAGGTGTGTCAGCCAGGGCAAATCGGCCGGCTTGCCGACCAGGTCGCGGAGCGCGGCCAGCAGCGGAACCGCCCCCACCACTCCCAGCGCAAAAAGCGTCGCGCTCGCCGCCAGCACCGGTGTCAGCAGCAGCCAGGAGAGCAGCAGCAGCAACAGGATCGACATCGGCACCAGGCTGCGGCGGAGATTGTCGAAGATTTTCCAGCGCGACAGCATGCCGATGGGGTTTCTTCGCAAGGATGAAGGATGAAGGATGAGGGATGTATCGGCGGAGCCGCTGGATGACTCATCCTTCATCCTTCCGCCTTCATCCTTTCCCGGCACCCACGGCAACAGCCACCAGGCGATCTGCCAGTCGCCCCGTATCCAGCGGCGGCGTCTGCTGACGTCGGTCAAGTAGCGTGACGGAAATTCCTCGTACAGTTCCACATCGCTCAGCAGCGCCGACCGAACATAGGTGCTTTCCAGAAGGTCATGGCTCAAGATGGCGTTCTCAGGGAAATGGCGACAGCACTGCTCGAACGCATCCACATCGTAAATGCCTTTGCCGACGAACGACCCTTCGCCGAACAAATCCTGGTAGAGGTCCGAAACGACGCGCGTGTAGGGGTCCACTCCCGCCTCGCCTGCGAACAGGCGCACGAACCACGATCGGTGGGCGCTGGGCAAGCTCACGCCGACGCGCGGCTGCAAGATGCCGTAACCGGCGACGACCCGGCCGCGTTCGCAATCGAGCACGGGTCGGTTCAGAGGGTGGGCCATCGCACCGATCATTTGCCGTGCCGAATCGCGCGGCAACTGCGTATCGGTGTCAAGCGTGATGACGTAGCGAACGGAATGAGGGGCGAGGGGTGAGGGGCGAGGGGCGAGGGAAGAAACGTCTTCCTCTTTCTCGCCCCTCGCCCCTGGCCCCTCACCTCTCATTCCGTTCGCCGCGCGCAAGATGGCGTTGAACTCCGCCAGTTTGCCGCGTTTGCGTTCAAAGCCCATCCAGGTCGCTTCCTGGGCGTTCCAGCGGCGTGGGCGGTGAAAGAGGTGAAAAATGTTGGATGGATGATTCGCGTATTTCTGATTGAGTTGCTCGATGCCTTCTTGCGCCAGCCGCAGCAGTTCCGCGTCGGGCGGCATGACCTCGCGCGGCGCATCAAGAAAGTCCGTGAGCAGAGCGAAATGGAGGTTCTCGTCGCGGTTGGCCAGAAAGCGAATTTCGAGACCTTCCAGCAAATCCGCCACCGCCTCGGGGGTCGTGAGCATCGTCGGCACCACGACCATGGTGCGATGCTCGGGCGGAATGCCGTCGCTGAAATCCAGACGCGGCAAAGGACGCGGACGCACCACGAGGATCGCCAGCCAGTTGACGACGCCGATGCCCAGATGGACGGCGCACATCAAGAAAGGCACGGCCATCAGCCATTGTGCCAAGGCCGAGGCGCCCCACCAATTCGACCATGCCAGACAGGCTGCCGTCACGACCCCCGTGATGAGCAGCACACCGAAAAGGTAAACGAACAAGGGAAAGCGGCCGACCGCCCGCACCACCCTCGTCGCCAGAGACATGCGCATGCCGACTCTCTTCTCCAGCGCGGCACGGCCATCGTCGATCAGGTAGTAGCCGACGTGCGAAACACGAAGGGCGACGGGCGAGGGGCGAGTGGCGAATAGAGAATCGTGCAGATTTTTCTGGCCCCTCGCCCCTCGCCCCTCGCCCCTCAATTGGATTGCCTGGCGCGCGACGTCCTGTTCGGAGAGCGCGGTCTGCTTGGCAATTTCCTCCACGACGTGGCGGTAGCGATCGCGCGTGGCAAAGTCCATGGTGGGATAGACGGCGTCTTCGCGCAGAATCTGTTCCGTCAGGCTGTTTTTCTCGACGAATTCGCGCCAGTCGTTGGAACTGAGAAACCGGAGGCTGACGATGCTGTTGCCCATCGAGACCTGATCGGCGGCCTGTGCCTGCCCATCCTCGTGCACGAGCCGTTCGATGGTCAGACCTTGCTCGGCAAGCCGCTGAGCGAGCCAGCTGTTGGCGAAGGCGAAGTGCGGACTCTGTCCCTGCAGGTGGCGGGTCATCTCGGCCAGAAACGCCCCCGAGAGCGGCGGGTTGGCACGGGCCATGTCGGCCATCACCAGGATCAGGTCGGTCGGATTGTGCTCGACCACCTGCACCATGCGTTCGGCCCAGTCCGCCGCTAGGTCGCGATCGCGCCGGCCGCTCGCCATCCGCGCCGCCACACGCCGGAGGTTCTCGATCAGCGCCAGCCGCAGCATGATGGGCACCGCCCATAGCTCGCCGAGCTTGAGGGGCGAAACCACCTGGTAGGCAGCGATGAAGCTGTTGAGATTGACCGAGTCCACGTGCCCATCCACGTGAGCGATCAGGTCCAGGACCATGCCGTAGACGCGCGGATAGGTCGCCGCGGGGCCGCTGGCCAGCCGGGGCAATTCCCGGCTGAACGAGGGCGGCAAGTGCCGCCGGGCCATGCGGATCTGCTCCTCGATCAGGTAGAAATTGTCCAGCAGCCACTCGGCCGCCGGCGCGTTGCGGCGCTTGCGCTTGGCCGCTTGTGTCACGAGTTCGTAGGTCTGGACAAGGACGCTCTCATTCTCATTCAGCCTGGTGATGAGCTGGTCGGTCCCGCGCCCTGACGCAAGCCGATGGGACGCCGCCAGCGTCTTGGCATGCCGTTCCAGCTGTTCCACGTTGAATAATTCGGACCGAAGCGGCGGTTCTTCCTTGTGCGGCAGACCGTTGCCGTTTTCGGAACGATGCCAGGAAACCAGCCGTCCCAGTTTTTCCGCAATGACCGTAATTTTCGCCAGGACCTTTCTGTTGCGATCTTCTGCCGGTGTGCAGAGGCGAAGTGGCAGATATATTGTACACGTTCGCGTTGATAATGTCCTGGAGACACGCGACCGGATAGCCGAGTGGTCCGGCCTCCTCTGCCGCGCGGGAGGGAGCCCGCCGTCTTTGAATCCCTCAAAGCACCCACTTCGCTTGTTTTGTCATCAATCTGGAGGGAATAAAGAAGGCAGATAACTTACCAGCCGCCGAAAAAAAAACTGGTATTGTTGGATTATCCGTTCCAGGGCATACTTCCCTCTCACGAAGGACTCGTTGCACGGTGCATCCTTTCCCGCACCGCTGCTTTTTCTTCCTGTTTACCTCATGGACGAGGCATCCGCTTGGATGAGCGAAGCGTACCCTGTACATCGCTCGCATCCCGAAAGGATACCGAACCATGATTGCAACTCACGACCAGATTACTCGCCAAATGCGAAGCCGCCTCAAGACCGCTGCCATGGGGTTGGGGTTGATGCGACTGCTCCAGGACGCAAAGCGATTTGACGAAGCCAAGACAACGCTCCACTCGCTCGAAAACGGTTTCCAAATCGTTGCCGAGGAATCGGACAAGCCAGGCCAGGAATCACGGGCGTTAGACACCAAGAACGTGCCTTTCCGGGAATCCTGCATCGGCACCAAAAGCCAAAACAGGTCAAGTCTTCAGGTTGCTGGAACAAACGGTAGATCACACCTCAGTAACTTCGAATGGCACTCTGTTCATTAAGCCGACACCTCCACGTTCGGGACCCGCCCGGTTGTACCAACTCCGGTCAAACAGGACGATTTCTCCAGCAGCGGGCAGATGGCCAGGCAAGCAAGGAATTAGCCGAATGACGATTGAACCCAACCACGTTCTTCGGGGCGGCGCACAAGGTGCCGAGCGATTGCGGCTTCTGGCAGCCGTCAAATGGCCGACGACCAAATTCCTTCTGGACAGGGCTGGATTGCGACGAGGAATGCACTGCCTGGACGTGGGGTGCGGGATTGGTGCCGTGGCCTTTCGCATGGCAGAAATTGTGGGGCCAACGGGCCGAGTTGTCGGGATGGACATTGATGAACGCTGCGTTGAACTGGCCCGCCTGGAAGTTCAGCGGCTTGGCGTGAACGTCGATTTCAGCAGTGGGAGCGTCACGGATCTCCAGGACACCGCTGGTTACGATCTTGTTTTCGGGCGATTTGTCCTGACCCACCTGCGAGAACCAGAAAAAGCTTTGCAGCGTATGGTTCACGCTGCTCGGCCTGGCGGCGTCATCGTGGTCGAGGATATTCAGTTTACGGGCCATTTCTCCCATCCTGCTTGCCCTGCGTTTGACCGCTACGTGGCCTTGTATCAGGAGGTCGTTCGACGGAAAGGCGGTAATCCAAACATTGGTCCTCGTTTGCTGGGCATGTTCCTCGACGCAGGACTGGCCGGGTCAAGCGGGTGAATCTTCAGCACCTTGCGGATTACCGCCAACTTTGCTGCCCCGCTGCTTGGGCTGGTTCCAAGATAGTGGTCGATGTCGGTTGACCGCAGGTAAGGCGTCTGGCTCTTGTCGTGCAGGAAGTTGACCCCGCCCACCGCATCGGATCAATAAATCAATCGGGTCCGAGAGTGCCAGCACGCCATAAGCGATGGGTGGCGTCGTGATGGAGAGGAAGACCGTGTACTTCGCCAGTTCCCGGAAAACGTAAAATTTGCCGTGAACAAGATGCCGCCAGGAACGAACAATGGCAAGGTCGTCGTCCGACAGGCGGGCCGGGTTGTCATCGACAAACCTTACCGGGGTTCGTTATACTTGACGATGACATGAACGGCGAATGTGGTGGTGCCAGATCGTCCCGTTGTTGCAGATAACGAATCAAGGTTGGGGCATCTCACCGTTGCAATGGAGCGGCGGGGAGCTTTGCGAAAATGACGGATGAAGGCTGCGGGAATGCTCAAATTGACGTAAAGATTGTTCGGATACGAAAGGCGGGGTGATGGCCCGATCTCGACAGCCAGTGCAGCTTGACATCGGCCCGTCCATCGAGTAGGAGTTGGCGATGAAACTACCTGCAAACCTTGGAATGACAATGTTGGCCGTGTGGCTCATTCTATTCGGGATACTGACGGCTCCGTTCCTCAAGGTCAGTTTCGCCTACAGCGGCGACCTGTTGGCCGTGCTTGCGATTGCTGCCGGCGTGGTGCTGTTATTGAAGCGATGAAGCCTTCTGGACACCATCCTGCACGAAATCGCTCATGCTCTCGTCGGTCCTGGCCACGGCCACGATGCAGTCTGGAAACGCAAGTGCCTGGAGATCGGGGCCAAACCAGTGCGTTGTGGCGAGGCCGACATGGCGACCATCGGCAACCAGATCGATTCCAGGGCGCTACTGCGAAGAATGGTCCAACCCGACGAGCAAGTAGCCTGCCATCAGCAATCCCAACAGTCCGAGCATGAGAGCCACGACCATTCCAAGCGAGATTGGGCGAAATCGAATGGGCTGACCCCGCTCAAGTCGCCGGAGCGTGTGCCAGTGCAGGACGGCAGCAGCGAGGTTGACGGCCACGCCAAGGACCACCAGGGTCGTCCCCATCCAAAGGGAAACCCCCGTATGCTTCTGAGGAGGCATGCCAGGCACCACCGCCAACTCCCGCAAGAATAACCCGAACCGGGCAACGACGAACCCGAACCCCATCATCGCCAGCCCCGTGCGCACCCAGGCCAACAGCGTCCGTTCAGCGGCAAAGCAGGTCCGTGGATCGGCAGGGCTATCCTGGAATTCCCTATCTTGAGCCATTCGTGCCTCCCGTTTTACAGCAATCGTCCAATCGACTCGTAGGATGCCGCTTCACGGCAACGAGACCGCCGGTAGGTAATTACCGCAAAATATCCATGATGGGCCCATGCCCCTCTTCCACGAGCCGCATGGTTCGCCCGAAGAGGTTGATTTCCATGTGCCGCGGGTCGAGGCCAAGCTGGCGCAGGATTGTGGCGTGCAGATCGCTGAAGTAGTGGCGGTTTTCGACGGCGCGATAGCCGACGTCGTCGGTGGCGCCGTGGAGGGTGCCGCCCTTGACGCCGCCGCCGGCCAGCCAGGAGGTGAAGCCGCGCGGATTGTGATCGCGGCCCGTCGTGTTCTGCGACCAGGGCGTGCGGCCAAATTCGCTCGTCCAGACGATCAGCGTCTCATCCAGCATGCCGCGCCGCTTCAAATCGCGAATCAGCCCGGCAATCGGCTTGTCGGTCGCCCGGCAAAGCGGCCCCTGCGTGCGAATGTCGCCGTGGGCATCCCAGACGCCGTTGCCGCCGCCACCGTGGCAAACTTGAATAAAGCGAACGCCACGCTCCGCCAGCCGGCGCGCGAGCAGCATTTGCCGGCCGAAATCGTCGGTCTCCGCTGCGCCGATGCCGTACATGTCCAGCACGTGCCGCGACTCCGTCGAAAAATCGACGGCCTCGGGAGCGGAGAGCTGCATCCGGCCGGCTAGCTCGCAGGAACTGGCGCGGGCGGCGATCTCGGAGCTGGCCGCATAGTGCCGGCGAAACTCCTGGTTCAGATCGTGCAGCGCCCGCATCTGCCGCTCGCGTTCGGCGGCGCTGGTGGAAGCCGGCGGATTGAGGTTCGGCACTGGCTCGGCGCCCGGCTGAAACGGCGTCGCGGCCAGGCTCGCTCCGAGATAGCCGCCCGTCAACTGCACCGGCGACGACGCCCGGCCAATGTTCACGAACGCCGGCAGATTTTGATTGACTGTGCCGAGCGCGTGCGTGACCCAGCTGCCGAGCGTCGGATGATCGAAGACGCGTCCCTGATGGCCGGTGGCGCACTCGATCGCCGCGGGGAAGTGATTGGCTTCATTGCACCACATCGAGCGCACCACCGCGATCTCATCGATGACGCCGCCGACGTGCGGGAACCAGTCGGACACGGGAATGCCGGATTGGCCGTAGCGCTGAAACGTGCGCAGGCAGGGGATCACCGGGCGGCGCATCTCGGCCTGGTTGTCGCCGAAGCCGGTGGCGTCGATCAGCGTGCCGGCCCAGCGATTGTCCTTGGGATCGAAGGTGTCGATATGGCTGACGCCGCCGCACATGAACAGGAAGATCACCGACTTCGCCCGGGGTTGGACGCGAGGTTCACTTGAACCGGTTCGCGGCGAGTTGGCGCGGGCCAGCAGGTCGCCCAGGGCGAGGCCGAGGAAGCCGCCGGAGGATTCCAAGATGAAGCGGCGGCGGGAGACGGTATTGTGGAACGCGGTTGCGGGAAGCTTTCTCATTTCTATTCACCTATTCTTTGACCGCGGAGGCAGGCCGAGCAGCCGGCGACCGACTTCCCGAAAGCGCCTCGCCCATCTCAGAGCTGCCACGGCCTGACGTTTGGTGGCGTTTTCGCCGGGGTACCTGGTTCCCACAGCGAATCGGGTCAAAAACTTCGCTCCGCGTCGCAGTGAACTCAATTCCGAGTAATGCGGCAACAGCAAGCTGGCCAGATCGCGCAAGATGTGAGTCCGGGGAATGACGGCCCCCAGTTCCTGCAGCAGGGCTTTAAGATACTTTTCGGCAGCTTGCAGGCAATGAAAACAAAGCTGGTCATGAAACTCCTCACTGCCGCGCCCGAGCTTGACGGCCAATCGATAGTCCGCCTCGGCCTTTCGCACCCACTCCCTGGTGATTCTTTTCATAAAGGACCCTACCTTTGGCGAGAATCTCCCGAAGAAATGAATCCCCTTCGCGCAAGCGCCAGGCCAGCGTTTTTGGCGTGCGAACGATGAGATCCAACGGAAACGGCGGGTCTGTTACGCTGTCGATACGAATCGCCTGGTCGATTTCATTGCGGGCGGGCATGACGACCAGGATGTCAACGTCGCTATCGGCGTGCGGTCGGCCGTAAGCATGCGAGCCAAAAAGAATGATTTTCTCCGGGTCAAACCGATGGGCCACGTCCCGGACGAATCGCCGAATCACGCTTGGCGGTACATCAGAGCCGCGATACCAGATTTTCGCTTCGGTCTTGCCCTTGAGCAGCGATTTCTTTGACATGCTGGCATTCTACTTGAGATACCACCGTCGATCCAACTGATTTAGCGGTCGGCATCTTTCTCATGATTCGCTCGGGGGATCAATACCGAGATCCTTGCAAATTCCCTTCGCCGTGGCCGTTTTGATTTCGCGGTGTCTGGGCACCTGTGTTTCCGCCCCGCTGCCAGTATTCCTGACAATCGTGTGACGACGTCCTTCGCGAACGACGATGCAACCGTGTCGATCCAGATACTTCAGCAGATAACGACGTTTCATCGGGCGGCCGCGACCTTCGCGCGGATCTTGAGGTTAATGGATTCCACCAAGACCGCCTTTTTGTCCCGAACACGAGGGTTGGGCGGCGGCAACGCTTCGCCCTGATCAAGCTTGTGCTCGGCCATCATGCAGAGCGCATCCTTGATCATTTTTCGAGCATGGTCGATGCTTCTGCCTTGCGAGATCACGCCTGGAAAGTCCAGAACTCGCGCCATGTACCAGCCATCTTCGATTGGATAGTACGCGGAATGATATTCCAGCATCGACATTCTCCTTGCCTCAACCGAGTTCCTCTTGGCTCACCATCTTACCGCACAAAAACGAACTCATCCAGGTTGAACAATAACCATGCCAACCCACGCATCCGAGCCGGATCATTACCGAGATACGCCAGCGCCCGGCTCAACTCTGCCGGCGAAGCGGGCCGGGCGACCGCGGTCAGGTAAGCGTGATTCACCGCGGCGGCGAGATCTTCGCCGGCGGTGTTCTTGAGCCGGTCCGCGAAGCGAGTGGATGCCCGGTCGATCACCTCGCTGTTCATCAGGAACAAAGCCTGGGGAGCGGTGACCGTGTGCGTCCGGTACGGGCACGGAGCCCGGCCATCGTCGGCGTCGAAGGCTTGCAGGAAGGCTGGCATCACCTCGCGATTGCTGGCATAGCCGCGGGTGATGTAGATGCCACGGCGCTGCTTGCTGATGGACGGACTGGGAAGCCCGTCCCCCTTGTCAGGCTCGAACGAGGGGCCACCGATCGTGACGTCGAGCTGGCCCGCGGCGGCGAAAATCGAATCCCACACCGTCTCCGCATCGAGCCGGCGCAGGGGATAGCGCCACAGATACCTGTTGGCCTGATCGATCTTGTTGTTCGCCTGCACGATCGCACTGTCCAGCGCGGACGCCTGCCGGTAGGTTCGCGAGGTGACGATGAGCCGGTGCATCGCCTTCATGCTGAACTTTTTCGCGACGAACTCGGACGCCAGCCAATCGAGCAGCTCGGGATGGGACGGAGTGCCGCCGAGGGCGCCGAAATCGCTCGGCGTCTTTTGCAGGGCCTCGCCAAAATGCCATTGCCAGAGACGATTGACGGCCACGCGGGCGAACAGCGGATTCTCGGCGGCCGTCAGCCAATCCGCGAACGCCTCGACCCGGCCCTGGCGAAAGTCGATCTTTGCCGGAGCGAAGGGCCAACCGGGGCCGACTTCATGTTTCTTCTTCGGCCGAGCGGGATCGCCGCTGGTCAGGATAAAGCTCTTTTCCAGCTCCTTCTTGCGATCGACTTCCACGGTCCAGAAGACGGGCAACGACGCGGCCCGGCGAGCTTCCTCGATCTGCTTATATTCCTTGACGAGGGCCAGGTATTTCTCGCGTGTAGAATCGGGCATGATGGCCTTGATCTTGCTCACGTCGATGCGGAGGATCGGGAAATAGTCGTCGGCGACCTTCTCTTCCTCCGGCGTACGCTGCTTCTCCGGCTTCAGAATGACGGCCCGCACCTCGGCTGGCAGCTGGGCGATGCGCTCATCCAGCAGCCGCTTCTTAAAGGGGGCGATCATGGCCAGAATGGGTTCATGCACGGCCTGCAGCTTTTTGTCGAGGGCGTCGATCGTCTTGCCGTTGGCGACAACTTCCGCGGGATTGGCGAGGATCAGCTTCTTCAAGGCGAGCGGATCGAAGAGGGCCTTCATCGTGTAGAAGTCGCGCTGCGTGATGGGGTCGTATTCGTGATCGTGGCACTTGGCACAGCCGACGGTCAGCCCCATGAAGGCGGTGGACACGGTCTCGACGGCCGCGATCGGCAGCTCCTGGATCTCCCTGTCGCCATGCACGACGGCGCCGCGCGAAAGGAAGCCGAGGGCGAACACGTCGTCGGGCCTGGGCTGCACGCGTTCCTGAAAGCCAAGGGCCGAGACCTCGGTGCGGACGCTGCTGCGATAGCCGGTCAACTGGGCACAGACGAACTGGTTAAAAGGCATGTCGGCGTTCAGGGCACGGATCACCCACTCGCGCCAGAGATGGATGCCGGAGCCGGCGATCATGCCCTCGTCCACGTCGGCGTAACGCAGCACGTCCAGCCAGTGCCGGGCAAAGCGGACGCCATGCTGCTCGCTGGCCAGGAGGCGATCGACCAGCTTCTCGTAGGCGTCCGGCGCTTGGTCGGCGAGAAAGGCGGTCTGCTCGGCGACGGTCGGCGGGATGCCGACGAGATCGAGATGGACGCGCCGCAGGAGGGTGCGGCGATCGGCCTGGCTGGCCGGCTTCAGCCCTTTCGCTTGCTGCTGGACGGCAATGAAGGCATCGATGGAATTGGCGAACGTCGTTTCGGTCGGCGGGATGGTTGGCCGGACGACGGGCTTCAGGTACCAGGGGTGCGAATCCTTTTTTGCGGGTGGGCGATCGGTCGCCCCGGCTGCCAGCGGCAGCAAACACGAAATCAGAGCGAGGGAGAGAATCGCGGTTGTCAGAAAACGGACAGTTTGGGTCGTCATCATTCTTCCATTGTAACAAAGCGAGGGACACGGCGTCATCCAATATTCGTTGCATTGCTACCCCCCCACACCACCCCCTGCAACGAATTTCGGTGTGATAGGGCGCAGTCGCTCCAAGGCGCCAAAAAGCGCGATGATGGACACTCCAGGGCCCAAGGGTCACCTGAGACGAAAGCTGGTGTCATGCTTTCGCGCCGCCCCCGCGGCCGCAAGTCCGAGGAAATCCGTTGAAGTCTGTCTGTGACATTGGCCGATACATGACGATACATCAATCCCCACGAGGCTTGGAAACTGGGAGGGGGCGGTGAGGAAATACTTGATAATTGTGGCCGTTGGATTTGGGTTGGCCGGCCAAATTAACGTCAGCATCGCGGGGGGAGGGCAATCGCAGCCGGGCTTCGTGGCCCCGTCGCCGGGGACGCCGCCGCCGAATCCGAGTATGCCGCCGCTCTTCACGCGCAGCATGCCGCCGCCCTATCATGGGGCGCCGGGGTATTACCTGGTGCCGCAGCTGGCCCTTGAAAAGGAGCCGGGCTTCATTCCCTACCGCCTTCCGCGAGGATTCGATCCGTTTCCGGCAACGCTATTGCCGGTGGGATTTGCTCCGGGAATGCCGCCGCCGGGACTCGATCCGACGATATTGGGACTGCCGCCTGGTTACCATTTCGTCGGCGACGCTTATGGTGGGCCCGCATTCGTCTCCTGCTGGGGCGGGCCGACCATTCCGGCATACAACCGGTTCGCAGCGAAAAATCCAATTGGGGATACCCCGATTCCGCCAACCCCGGCAAAGCCGATGGCGGAGCGATTCCCCCAGGCCTGGACCAATCCGGCGCCGGACAGCTATCCCGGCCAGGACAAGATTCCCGACCCGACCGGCTACCTGCTGATGCGCGACTTTTCTCGCATGGGGCCCGCCTTTGTGCCGCGGCGTCCCGGCTACGCTGTCTTCTCGGCTCCGCCGCTGGACCAGCAAACACCAATTGATCCGCTGGGCTATCGGCTCGTGGAGAATTATCCAGGGCTCGGCACGGCTTTCCTTCCTGTGCAGACCGGGCGCTACCCCGTCATGCGCTTGCGGAACGAGAACGATCCGCCGCCGCCCAGCCAGTTGAGGATGCCCGAGATTCCGCCCGCGGCCCTCCGCTGAGGCGAAAAGAGGGCGCAGCTCATAAAGAATGAGCTGCGCCCTCTTCGGCGAGGGTTCTTCTTCTTTCATGGCACTGCCAGCAGCTCAAGGTCCAGTCCGACCCCGGCAAAGGACTTGAAATCGCGATCAAGCGTCACCATTTTCAAATTGCCCGCGATGGCGAATGCCGCCAGGTAAGCGTCCATCCACACCTTCGGTGACGCGGTAGGCCGGGCGGCCAAACGGTGCCAGATGGCAACCAGGCCCGGAGGTTCATCCCGGTAGCTTATGGTCGGCAGCGAGAGGAACTGGTTGAGAACCTTGATGGCGTCGTCGTTGGTGAAGCTTTCCACGCCGTAGGTGCGCAATATGGCGGGAGTGGTCGCCAGCCGCAAAAAGCTCTGCTGGGTCGAGCGGCAGAAGACCGCGGGTCGTTCCGCCTCGACCCTGGCATAAGCTTCGACGGCTTGACTGCGATGGGGATGCATGGCGAACGCCAGGGCAATCCACACGTTCGTGTCAAGGAGATAGCCCGAGTCGCTCAAGGTCTTCCTGGGTTTGGGTTGCTTGTTCCAAGGCGAGCAATTCCGCAAGCGTCATTTTGCTCGCCGGCGCATGCGCATCACCAAGGATGATTGGAAGGCCTGTCGCCGGATCAGTCTTGATACGTGCGGATCCATTCGCCGCCAATTGCGGCGGGGGGACCGCTGAAGCAGCCAGGCCCTTGCGCAGCAAATCTGCCACGGCGTCATTCAGCTTGCGACCCTCTTGCAGCGCCTGAAACTCGACGGCGCGTACCAAATCTTCAGGAAGATCGAGAGTTGTTTTCATGACGTTATTTTCCCGGCTTCCCGCCTTTCCGTCAAGGAGGATTGGGAGGATCGTATCGGAACGCGTAGATCTTGTCGCGGATGACGCCGATGAAGCAATCGTGATCGGCGGCATAGCACAGCTTCATCCAGCCGTGCCAGGTGTTGTGCGGCGGAATGGGATTGGCCGGCTTGATTTCGTGCCAGGCGTTCTTCTTCGGGTCGTAGGCGAACATGCCCGACGGATGCTCCTTCTTGTTGAACACCGCCACGGTGACGAACAGCTCCCGTTTCGAGTCGAACGCCAGTTGCGATTCGTAAAGCGCGGTCGGCCCGTCGGCGAGTCTTTCGACCATTTCCGTTTTGGGATCGAAGCTAAAAAGCTCGCGAAATTCGGGTGCATTGCCTTTCTGCCAGGCGTCGAGCCGGCCGCCGCCGACGAGCAGCATGCGATTCTTCGCCGGATCGTGGCAGATCGTTCGCCCAAAGGAAGTGCGCGGCGGCGGACTCTGCCTGGCCTTGCGCCACGATCCCTGAACCAGGTCCAGGATCCATAGCTGTCCGTCATAGCCTGAATAAATCATGGACTTGATTTCCGGCGAATACGCCATGGCGTCGTCGAGGTGGTTTTTGGGATAGGGCTTCGCTGAGATCGGCGACCACTTATTCGTTTTCAGGTCGAGACGCCAGGCGCCGTCGCACAAATCATGGCCGACGAGCTTGCCGTCTTTCATGACGGTCTGATTGGCACCGTTGCAGATGATCACAGCCTTGAGATCGGAGACGTAGTCGAACGCGTGGTAGACGTGGCGGGACACGGGCGTCGGCTCGGCGTCGTTCTCGGGCAGAGCGACCGTTCGATAGCCGCCTTGCTTGGTGTCGGTCCTGGTCCAGTGGTCGATCTTGAGCGGCGTGAGTTTGGCGCTGGCCGGGTCGAAGGCGAACAGACAGTTGCCATAGATGGTGGTGCCGCCGTGCTTTTTATCGTGCCAGCGGTCGTAGAAGAGGACGCGCTTGCCGTCCGGGTCGTAGACGATCTTGTTCCAGCCGGCGCTGACCCATCGTCCATTTTCGCCGGCCTCGGTCGGCTGGACGGTGGCGTATTTGATTTCGGTCCAGGTGTTGGCGGGAAGCTTGGCCAGGTCCTGGGCCGTGCCGAACGATGCGGATAGCAGGAAAACGACGTGAGTGAGCGTACGCATGGTTTGGTTCCCTACGGATCGATCAGAATCCAGCGAGGTTCGAGATTGGCTGCTGTGCATCCCCGGAGACGACCTCTCGAAAGAATCCTCACGCTAACCTACCTTCCCCAGCTGCTCGATTGCGTATTCGATGACGCGACGCATTGACTCCGGGGAATCATAGTACAACCTACGAAGCGGGGATATCGCTCGCTTATCACCGTAATAGCCCAACGAACTTGCCGCCGAGCATCTTACCTCTTCATCGGGATCTTCGAGGGCGTTCAGCAAGCCCGCGAACACATCCTCTCGCCCTTTGAAACTGGGCAGCGATCCGATTGCCGAGGAGCGAACTCGGGGACTCGAATCGATTAACAATTTCAGGAGCGGCTCGGCTGTCAGGCCTTCCGCAGCGAAGCCCCACAGCCAAGCTGCGTCCGATCAATTGCGTTCGGAACGGCTCCGAACCATTTGGAGCAGTATCGGTGCTGCCTCCTCCGGATGGGCGGACACCAGGTCACTAATCAAAGCAACCAGACCGTCATTATCGTGACCATCATTCTCGCCGAGCTTCAGAGCGTGAAGCAGTTTCGGCAAGGCTCGGAGGCCTTCCAGTCGAGCGATCGGAAACGCTGCTGCCTCACGCACGAAAAAACTCTTGTCTTTCGCCATGAGTCGGTGAAGTCGAGGCAACCACGATTCGTCAGCAGCCTTGTTTAGCGTCTCGCAAGCTTTGACGGCTCGATCCGCATCAAGAAAATTGTGAAGATCAGCAACGATGCGATCCCACTCCGACATGCGCGTCCCCCGCCACCGCACAACATGGGGATGGACGGGCTAGGAAGCCCGTCCCACAATTACATCACTTCTTCTCATCAGGCTGCCGATCGTAGGCAAAATCGATCCAGCCGATCATCATCTCCTGCCAGGTCTGATCGCCCCAGTAGACCGTTCGCGACGGATCGGGGTTGCTGAGATTGTTCTTCGAATTATCGAAATGGGCCACGCAGGTGATTCGCGTGCCCTTGGGCATCGACTTCGGTGCGCTCAGCCGATAGATCGATTGCCAGTTAAAGTTGAAGCGCGGCACCAAGAGCAGCGTTTCTTCCCTCTTGTCCGGATACGTGGCCTGGACGAGGAAGTCCTTGCCGCGCAGGTGCATGTGCGGCATGTAGCCGATGACGTAGCCGTCGCGGTCGAAGGTGAAGCTGGCCCGCACCTCGTGGTTGTCGTCGCCGGGTGGGATGCGGAAAAAGCTGTTGAAGACGGGCTGCGTGATCACGACCTTCTTCGGCGGCTCCTTGGCGAAGATGAGCCCGATGGACGAGCGGTCCTTCTGGGCCCGGCCATTGGGCGTGTAGTGCATCTGGAACAGCAGCCTGGACCCCTTGGGAACCATCTTGGCCATGCCGGGCCCCAGCACGAGGGGAGACTCGCCGGGGGCCATGCCGGTCAGGACGGGCGTGGCCGGGCTGCCGGGGATGAAGACCTTGCCCGGCGGCACCACGAATACCAGGATATGGTGCACCACCTCGGGCGCTCCTGGCCTGGCCTCGGCTCGCTCAATCCAGGTGTCCTCTTCGAACTTGGGATCGACGTAGAAAAACTCATACGGTATGCCGCGGGCCGGCATCTCGGCCGGCACGGAGATCTCGCGTGGCAGCTCGATGACCATGTCCGGCTTGCCGATCGACCAGCCCTCGGGAAACTTCACCGCGGGCGGCATGTCCTTGTCCTGACCGCGCGGCATGCCGTTTGCGATCCAGGCCAGGAGCTGGTCGCGTTGCTGCTTGGGCAGGGTGCGATCGTTCTCGAACTTGCCGTGGCGCGGGTCGGCGTACCAGGGCGGCATGCGGCGATCCTCGACGACGTCCTTGATCATGGCCGACCAGGAGACGACGTCGTCGTACTTGAGCAGCGGCATCGGCCCGATCTGGCCGGGACGATGACATTCCTGGCAGTTTTTCTGCAGGATGGGCGAAATATGCTTGGCGAAGGTGATCGGTCCATCATCGCGCGTCCTGGGCGCCCGGCCGATATAGCAGCCGGACACCGCGGTGGTCGGCATCGTCACCTTCTTGCCGGCGAGGATTTCCGTGAGCGACTCGGCCAGGTCGCGCCGCGTCGCCTCCTTGCGCTGAAAGCCGAAGCCGAAGCGGTCGTCGATGCGGCCCTGGTAGCGGATGACGCGCTTCTCGTCGAGCACGAACGCCTCGGGATGCTTCTGAGCGCCGAAGCGATCGGCGATGACGCCGCCCTCGTCGCGCAGCACCGGGAAAGGAATCTCGTTGCGCTTGGCGTGCTCGGCCATGTCCTCGAAGCTGTCCTGGCGATTGGAGTTGATGCCCAGGAACTGCACGCCCTGGCCGGCGAACTCCTTGTGCAGCTCGCCCAGGCGCGGGACGTAGAGGTTGTTGATGGGGCACTGGGTGCCGAGAAAAATCACGACGACGGCTTTCTTGTCCTTGAAGTTGGCGAGGGCGAGGGCCTTGCCGGTGTTGTCCTTGAGGGTGAAGTCGGCGATGGTTTTTTCGGGGCCGTCCGCCAGGCATAACACGGCGAAAATGGCAAAGATGGTGTTCAACATGATGCGTCTCCTCACGCTCCGCTGTCCGAACCGTTTAGCCGCGACGCGACGTACTCGGAGCGGAGCGCGGGGCGACCCCGCGCTCCGCTCCGAGTACGTCGCGTCGCGGCTAAACGGGTTGTGGGTTAGATCACAATCCCGGTTGGATCTTCAGTGTGCGCGTCAGCTCCTTGCCGTCGCGCTTGATGACGACCCGGATTTCGCCAGGCCGAACCATCGTGGCCGCTTCGTAGCATTCCAGCACCGAATCGGTCCAGCGACCGTCCAGCGTCAGCAGGCGATCGCCCGTCTTGAGCTCCGCGGCGGCGGCGGGGCTGCCGGCGAAGACGTCCTGGATGGTGACACCGGCATCCATATCGTCGGCTTCCTTTTTGACCTTGATGCCGATCAACCCGCCAGGGGCGAGGATTTTCTTCTTCGGATTGTTGCGCCCGGCCATGATCGACTTGGTGATGCTGTCGAGCATGTCGGGCGGCTCGAACTTGGTCGGCACAAACGTCATCTCTTTCGCCTGGTAGTCGAGCGTCATCTTGTAGCGGGCGAAGAAGGAGAAGCCGACGATGCCTTCGATCGGCCCGAACGCATTGGAAATCGCGTCCACGGTCGGATGATCCATCACCATGGCGGGGATGTTCTCGGCCGTGACGTCGCCGACGGTCAGCGTCTTGATCTTCACCTGCCCGAGGGCGCCGAACAGGGCGAAGGCGGGGCGTTTGAAGTCCTTGCCGAACACGTCGGCTTCCTTGGCCACCTTGTTGTTGATGAGCGTGACCGGAGCGCCGGTGTCGAAGATGAGCCGATAAGGGCCCTTACCGTTGACCTTGACGTTGATGACGATGTGCTGCGTCTTGAGCACGTCGAACGGCACGCGCATCGGCTTGACCGGTTCCTCCTGGGCACACAGCCCAACCGGAGCCAGCAGCGCGATCAGAACTGCGAGCCGGCTGCGTAAGCAGCCGGAGGAAGTCAAACGACTCACCATGTTAAAGTCCCTCCCCGGCTGCGACGCGAATGTCCAGCTTCTCTGTCCCTCGGCGAATTTGTAATTGCAGCGTCTGCCCCGCCGTGCTCTCCGCCGTGATGCGCTGCACGTCGGCGAGCGAACTCACCGTCTTGCTGTTGATTTCCACGATCCGATCGCCCACCTTCAATCCAGCCTCGGCCGCGGGACTCTTGGCGAGCACGGCCTTGATCTCGACCATCTTGCTGTCGTCCGCGCCCTTTTCGGCAAGCTCGATGCCGATGAACCCGCGTGGGGCCATGTCGGGGGTGGTCTTGGTGCCGTAAAGGAAGCCCACGAACTTCATGATGGTGCCCATCATTTCGAGTCCACCGGCGGCCGCGGCGGCCTTGGCGCCGATGCCCTGCGGCGGCGGCGGTTTGAAATCGAGGAGCGTCCAGCCCATCTTGTCTTTGGTGAAGTCCACCTCGATTTTGAACTTGGCCATCAGCGTGTAGCCGAGGATGCCGTGCAGCTCCGCCCCGGCCAGGCCCATGCCGTTCATGCCCTCGAGCTGGAAGGGCGTCTCGACCCGCACGCGCACCTTGTTCAGCACCACGCCGCCTTCGACTTCCAGGCGATCGAGCGTGGCCGCGTTCGTGTCGGGATCGACGTCCAGGCCGAGCTTCTTGCCGACGGCAGTGTTGACGAAGACGAGCGGAGCGCCGCTGTCGATGATGAAGTTGAAGGGACCCTTGCCGTTGATCTTGGCCCGCACCAGGATGTGCTGGGTCATGGTGCGGCGATAGGGCACCTGGATCTGCTCGGCCTTGGCCTTGTCGGCCCTGGGCGGCGGATCGTCGGCCCCAACGGGGATTGTCGAGCCCAGCAGCAGTGCCAGGGCCCAGCAGCGATATTTCATGATGGTTCCTCAATGGTTGATTGTTTAGCCGCCGGCCGTAGCCGCGTTCGCCAGAACGCGGGGAACGTAGCCGCGTCCCCCGCGTTCTGGCGAACGCGGCTACGGGCCATTCTACTTCCCGTAACCAAATTCACCAACGACCGTTCATTCCTTCTTCGGCGGAGTGCCACTCATCGGCAAACCGCGCCCCACGCGCTCCGACAGTCCGCCGATGAACACGAAGCACATCTCGTTGAACGTCTGTTCGCCGAAGAAGACGGCCTTGGGCGGATTGCTGGGATTGTGCGGGTTCTTGGCGCTGTTGTCGTAGTAGGCGTCCAGGTGGAACTTCGTGCCGGCCTTGACCGCGATCGGCTCCTTGAAGATGTAGGTCTCCTGCCAGTTGTAGTCCCATTCCTTGATGGTGAACAGCTTCTGCGTGGCCCCTTCGGGAGGCGTCATGGTCACCGCGATCTCCTTGCCGATCATGTGCATGTGCGGGCTGATGGTGTGCATGGTGAAGTCCTGCGTCGCCCAGGAGTCGCCCTGCAAGTGATGTCGCTCGGCCCCCGCCGGAATCGAGAAGAACAACCGCAATGGCCCGGTGCCGCCGCCCGCGCTGCCGGCCATGGTACCGTTCTGGAACGGTTTGTTCGCCTTTTCCTTGGAGAAGTAGAGGCCAATCTGCGTGCGATCCTTCTCGGCCCGGCCATCGCGATGGTAGTGGACCTGCATGATGACGTCGGCCTTTTTCGGCAGCACATAGCCCGCGCCCTTCGGCAGATAGCGCGGCATCGATCCGGGCGCCCAGCCGCCCATGCCGCCCTGCGGTTGAAAACCGATGCCCATGCCGACCGTGTAGCCCGGCCCGACGTCGCCCGGAGCCCCGCCCGCATGCAGCTCCTTCTCCTTGAGCGTCTTTTGTTTCTGATCCAGCTCGAGCTTTTTCCCCTTGCCCTCCGCGTCGATGAACAGCAGCACGTGATGGACGACGCGCGGATTACCGGCCCGGATCTCGACCGCGTTCACATATTGATCCTCCGGCAAGTTCGTCGGCAAGACCATGCAGCGGAACAGGTCCTTGCCGGAAGCCGCGAGCTGGAAATCGTCGGGCATGCTCAGCACCAGGTCCGGCGTGCCGAGTTGCCAACCCTGGGGAAACTCTTTCTGCGGCGGAGCGTCCTTCGAATCGCCCTCGGCACAACCCTTGTCCACCCAGTTGACCAGCGTGGCAATATCCTTGTCCGCCAGCCGGCGATCGTTGTGAAACCTGGCGCCTTCCGTCAGCTTCCACGGCGGCATCAAGCGATCCTTGGTATACAGCTTGATGTCGTCGGCCCAGTTGACCGCTTGCCGGTACGTCAGCAGCGAGAAGGGCCCCACCTCGCCCGGCCGATGGCACTGCTGGCAATGATTCTGCAGAATGGGCAGCACATCGCGATGATAGGTCACTTCACTCGCTTTGGGCGCGGCCTTCTGCTCCCGCAAAATGGGGCAGCCGATGGGCAGCGTGGCCGGCGTCTTCACCGGCCTGCCCGACAGGATTTCGCCCAGGGCCTGCTCAAGATTCTGCTCCGTGATTTGCGCGTTCTTCTTGAGACGTTCGGCATAGCTGTTATCGATCCGGCCGCGATAACGCAGCACATAATCGCTATCCAGCACGAAGCACTCCGGCGTCACGTCCGCCTTGAGGGCGTCGGCGGCGGTGAGCTTGTCGTCGCGGAACACGGGGAACGGAATCTTGAACTCGCGGGCCTGCTTGGCGACCTGGCCCTCTGTCTCATCGAGGTTCGTCGTCACGCCGATGAAGCGGACGTGCTTGCCCAGGTCTTTTTGCATGGCCGCCAGGGGATCGCAATAGCTGGTGGAGACAGGGCACTCGAAGGACAGAAAAACGATGACGATCGCCTTTTGATCCTTGAGGTCGTAGAGGGAAAGGGTCTTGCCGTCAGCGTCCTGAAAAGAGAGGTTAGGTATCTTTTGGCCGAGCTTGGCCTGGGACGGCTCCTTGTCCACTGCCTGGCCGACGTTGGCCAGCGACCAACAGGCGAGACAGGCGATTGCCACGGGATAGAACCAACGCATCGACTTTCTCCTTCGCATGTTTTCTGCGGGATATCTCTGAGGATGTACTTGGGTACCGGGTCCGAGGTTTCATTATATCGGCACGCTGAACGGCTGGGTCGGCGAAATCGCAGTGGATCCGGATCCGCGTTCATGGTCGGCTTTCCAGTTCCTCTCGCCAACGACGCGGCACGGCGGCGAAAGCAGCCGAGTAGGTGGCTTCCAGCGGTGTCTGCACGTACGTCTCGCGCTTCAGGAATAAGGGCATTTCAGGCAACGATTCACCGACGGCCACGGGTTGAACACAGCGCCGATCTTCTCCGCTCCCGCGGCATAGCTCGCCATCGTGAGCCGACTCTGGAGCGGAAGCTCATAGACGTCGTCGCTGACTTCCGACCAAATCGCCGCATGAATCCCCTGCGGATCGCGTGGGCCGGGAGGAAAAAGATCCAGGACCAGCAAATGAATGTCGGCAAAAAGCAGCTCCAGCGTCTTGTCGATGAACGAACGCAAGGCGTGCCGGCTCCCCTTGTTGCCGGGCGACACGATTTCGACGATGGCTACGACATGGTCATCGCTGACGTGCCGGATGGCGATGCGATTGCGTTTCTTGGCGTACCGCTCCATTTCCGTCATGGCGGTGAATTGCACGGCCAGGGGCTTGGCAGCCACAGCAACACTCCCTATGGGTCCCGACCCGGAGGAAGTACCGTTGCCGTTGCCAGCTGTGGATGAAGGGGCACGCTGTTCGAGCGCAAGTACGTCGGGATGAAGCCCACCCGTAATCTGTTCGGCGAGGGCGTAGTATTCGGGCGGAAGCACGCCTTGGTTCAGGGAGTGCTTAAGGCTAACGATCCATTCACCGTGGAAATCGTGAAAGATCCCGGTCGGGACACGGGTCCAATCATGTACTGGCATGTTATCACTCCTTTTTTCCATCCTGCGGCCTGGCCGGCGTCCGCACCACCACCCAGCACGGCTGCTTGTTGGACCGGCCGTCCGTGGTGATGGCGACCCAGCGATTCTTCTTCTTCGCGTCGGCCACGCACACGTTCCAGCCCGGCGCCTCGACGCCCGGAAACTCCGGCAGCAGACGCTTCAGGTTCTTGCCCATGAACCTCGGCCCCTTCGTGAAGGTCAGGTATTTCATGTCCGGCGACCACGTGATGTGATACGTCTCCACCGGATCCTGGCTCTCGACCACATCCACAATGTTCACCGCTTTCGGCTCCGGCCCCGAGAAATCGAGCTCGGCCACGCCGGCACAGTAATCGCCATGGCCCCAGCAGACCTTTTTTCCGTCCGGGCTGATGTTCGGCCGGCAGCCGGACAGCTTCAGATCGTAATACTTTTGCCCGTCCGCCTCGATGGCGAGGATGTTGTGCTGAAAGCCCAGCCCGCCATGCACCGTGGCGACGAACCATTTGCCGTCCGGCGACCAGTTGAGCGTGTAGAGATGCAACAGCTTGTCGTTGACGTGCTGCTTCGTCATGCCCGTTTTGAGGTCGTAGATGTACAGCCCCTTGGTGGCCGTGTCGGAGTAAGTGAACTTTTCGAACTCGCCCTTCATAAAGGCGATTTTGCTGCCGTCAGGGCTCCAGCAAGGCTCCCGGCCATTGGTCGCGATCTTGATGCGATTCGAGCCGTCGGAGTTCATGTAATAGATGTTGCGCACCCTGGCGCCGTCCTTGCCCTCATCGGCGCAGAAGCAGATCTTGGTGCCATCGGGCGACGGCTTGGGATAAACCTCATCGATGTCCTTGGTGTTGGTGAGATTGACGGGATTGGAGCCGTCGGCGTTGCAGAGGTACAGCTCGAAGTTGCCGTCGCGGTTGGATTCGTAGACGATCTTGTGCTGGTACGTCTTGAGCTCGGCGAGCAAATCCTTGGACGGCTCGGCGGGCGGCTCCTTCTCCGGCGTCTTGCCCTGGAAGGCGGGGAGCAAGGTGGCGGACGCGAGGAGGATGGGAAGGCAAAGCGACACAGATACACGAATCATTTTGGTTCTCCGAAAATAGGCCGATTTTATCTTGACCTTGTCTCAAAGTGGAGCAGGAAGCGGTGGCTTGGCTTCACCGGAATTGTCGGGTTCGGGCAGCAAGCCTTCGACAAACTCGGTGAAGCTCTTGGCAAGGCGATACACGTGCTCGTATCCTACAGGTTTAACAGGCAGTTCCCCCATTTTGCGAAGGTTCAGGTAGTGCACTATCTCAGGAGCGAGATTGGGATACATTTCGCGAAACATCGTGTCCGGCCAAGTGGATCGCTGTTCATGATCGTGCAAATATACATGGCCAGCATCGTTTCCGTGACACTTCAGCCAAAACATGCTTCCCATCAGATTATCGCCAATCGCGATGATATAGGGAGCGCCGTCAATGATCTCGGTAGCGTGGGCGATGCTCTCGGATCGCTCCGGCGGGGCAAACCCATAGAAGCAATCGATAATGGTTCGCGACCCACATGGCGTTGGCTCCTGGAATGTACAAATTGCATTGCCGTAGCACACGCCACCGTGCTTGACAAGAAATTCGCGGTAATCCGGCGGAAGAGAGACTCAAAATTGCAGTTCGAACGCAGCCACCAACTCCTCGGACGGAGAATCACACCAAGGCGGCAGTTCGAAGCCCAAAGATTCCAGCTTCTCGGCGTACTTGTCCTTCATCTCACACCTGGGGGTCAATTACACGCCCAATTCCTTCCGCAAATCCTGCATCGAAATAACCGTCTTGTCTTGCGAAAGTTGCTTCATCAGCGCCATGAATTCCTCGTTGTTCTTGAGCAGCTCCACGTCCACGTCGAAATCGTCCACATGCGACAAGGCGTAGACCGAGCCGTCCGACTTGCGCAGAACGACAAGCTCATCCTTCGCCAGGCCGATAAGTTCATCCACGGTTGGATGGCCGTTCTTCAATTCGATGACCTTCACAGTTCCACCTCCCGATTGCCAAGCTGCCGCCATGTTTGGCAATCCGGGGCTAGTCCGCCCAATTCTCGACTCGCAATCCAGGAACCAGCCGAAAGTGCCGTAGGTTGCGAGTCACCAGCGTCGCTCGGTGGGCCATGGCAATGCACGCGATCAGCAAGTCTTTGCGGCCGATAGACTTTAACCTCTTGTTCTGCCGCATTCGATCAAATTCGATGCCCGCCGCGTGATCAAACGGGACGATCGCGACATTCGCCAGATCGTTTTCGGCAGCGGTCAAACGTGTTTGAGCGCGGAGCAATTCATCGGCGTCCTTCGCCTTCACGACGGAGTCGAAACGGCCCTGCAAGACTTCGATGCGGGAGACAATTGACGTCACCGGCGACTTCTCCGCCGCTTCAAAGCGCTCGAGCACGCGAGGATGGCCCAGAAAGTACAGGGTCAGCATGTCGGTATCGAACAGCATCATTCGCCGTCCTCGGTCATGGGCCGGCCACGCTGGCGGTAGATTTCCTTCAATTCCTCCTCGACATAGGGATCATCTTTCCATGCGCCCGCCACCGATCTCATGGCGTCCTTGCTCCCTCGCAAGGGCGGCGTCTTGAGCCAATCCTGGATCGCCGACTTGAGAAAACGCCATTCACTACCGAGCAAACGGCCCGGCAGATCCTGCATCTGCACGAGACGCACCACTTCGGCTTCCGGCACGCGCAGATACGCGGCCGCTTCGAGCAGCGTGAATACATCCTCCTTCGGCGGCGTGCCATTCACCGGCATCGATGGCCGCGTCGTTTTTTTCGGTTTGGTTCGGGTACGAGACATCTTGGTAGCCTCCAGTGACAATCGAAATAACCGGCGTTTCTAGCGAGCTTCGCAGCCACTCGGAAACCCGCGGATGTGCGAAAAGCGAAAACGTCAGGATGTCCGTATCCAGCAGGATCATCCCTCCTCCTCGGTCATTGGTCGGCCCCGCCGCCGGTAGATCTCCTTCAATTCTTCTTCCGCATAGGGATCATCTTTCCAGGCGCCGATTGTGGAAAGGACAGCCTCTCGGCTTCCGCGTTGCGGCGGCGTCTTGAGCCAGTCCTGGATCGCCGACTTGAGAAAACGCCATTCGCTGCCGAGCAAACGACCCGGCAGATCCTGCATCCGCACGAGACGCACCACTTCGGCTTCCGGCACGCGCAAGTACGCTGCTGCTTCGGCAAGGGTGATTACGTCCTCCGGCGCCGGCGTGCCGTTTTCGGGTATCGATGGCTGAGTTTGTTTTTTCGGTTTGGTTCGAGTGCGGGACATCTTGATTGCCTCCGGTCTCATCCGCTACGATTCGATGGAGAGATTATGCCCACGTCGATCGCTTCGGCATTTTAGTCCCGTTAGGGACGAAAGAAAATAGCCCAGGACGTTAGTCCCGTCCCATGATAAACCCAGGACTAACGTCCTGGGCTACTTTCTGCCGCCCCTACCGGGGCTAAACGCGGAACGAAATCATTCACGACGTTGCCCTCCCGACCACCTGCCTCACCCCCGACAGCGAATAGAATAACCCCATGCGAAAACTCCTCCCCGCCCTGGCCACCGCTCTTATCCTGATCCTCTGTTTCTTCGTCGGCGCTCAGCCGCAGCCCCAGACCGTCAAGGTGCGCTTGCGACTCATCGATGCCGGCACAGGCAAAAGCGTCGCCGGCATCATCCGCGTTTTCGGCACCGACCAGAAGCCGATCGAGCTGCCCGGCCTGTTCGACCGTATGGCCGGCATGAACAAGGACTTGCCCGGCGTTCACTGGCACGTGATTCCCGCCGCGGGAGCCGAGACCACCTTGCCGCGCGGTCAACTGCAAGTGCACGCCCTGTCCGGCCTCGAGACCGCCCTCGCCAAACAAGACCTCGACCTGCGAACCGGAGCTCCGGAGGAAGCCGTCATCAAGCTGCCGTTTCTCTTTCGCCCCGCCGATCTCGGTCTGGCCGCGGGCAACACCCATCTGCATCTGCGCGGCTTCACCTTCGAGAAAGCCGACGAGTACCTGCGGCAAATCCCGGCTGCCGACGGGCTGCGCGTCATGTTCATTTCCTATCTCGAACGCGACATGGACGATCTGACCTACATCACCAACAAGTATCCGATCGGCGATCTGCCCAAACTGTCCGCGACCGGCGTGCTCTTCAGCAACGGCGAAGAGCATCGCCATAACTTGAAAGCTTACGGTGAAGGTTATGGCCATGTGATGTTCCTGAACATCAAGGATCTGGTCAAGCCGGTCAGCCTGGGCCCCGGCATCACCGGCGGCGGCTTCGACGATCAGCCCCTGCGGACTGGCATCGACAACGCCAAGCGCCAGGGCGGCACGATCATCTGGTGCCACAACAATTTCGGCCATGAGGACGTCTTGAGCGCCCTCACCGGCCGGCTCGACGCCCTCAACATCTTCGACGGCAGCCGCGGCGGCAAGTACGAGGACGCCTACTACAGGTATCTCAATATCGGCATGCGCATGCCCATCAGCACCGGCACCGATTGGTTCATGTACGATATGTCGCGCGTTTACGCCGAGGTGCCTGGCAAGCTCACCGTTGCGTCCTGGCTCGATGCGCTCAAAGCCGGCCGTTGCCAGGCGACGAACGGGCCGCTTTTATCGTTGAAGATTGACGGCCATACGCTGGGCGACGTCCTCGATCTGAAGGAGCCGAAAATGGTCAAGATTGAAGCGTCGGCGGTGGGTCGTATTCCCTTGCAGAAGCTGCAGCTCATTCAGAATGGCCGGGTAATCAAGACGCAATTACCCGGCGACAAGGAACCCGGCCGCATCAAGATGACGCACGAGGTTCGCCTGGAGGAACCGGCCTGGTTTGCGGTGCGTGCGGAGAGCGAGACGAAGAACGAGTTCGAGAAGACGATCTTCGCTCACAGTTCGCCGATTTACGTGACGCACAAGGGCCGAAACGTCTTCGATGTGGACGAGGCTCTCGCCCTGGTCAAGCAGGTGGAAGAAGGCCAGGCCGCGATTCAGGCGAAGGGCCAGTTCAGCAACGCCGAAGCGTCGCGCAAGCTGCTGGCTTTGTACGACGATGCTGTCAAGACATTGCGTGAGCGGATCAACCAACGGCGATGACGGTTGATCGGCAAAGTATAATGTGTTATGTACGGTTTGTGCTTAATGCCTTGGACGTGTGATCATTTTATGAGGAGGTGGCCATGAGTCCTCAGACCGCTTTTGCCGATGCTCTCGACGCCGCTGAACAGCTCGATGCCGACGCCCAAGCTGAATTAGTTGCCGTGTTGAGCCGCAGACTGGCCGAGCGCGGGCGTGAGCGAGTGGCTGCCGTGGTGGCGCAGTCTCGGCGCGAGTTCGCCGCCGGTCAGTGCCAACCCATGACCGCGGCGGAGTTGGTGCGCGAGGCAACATGAAGAGGCGGAGGCAATCTTGTTGCTGGCCTTGGGCACGCACGATCAA
>Ga0182024_10005392_pt1 | contig 28717 bp, 27 predicted proteins | sample P32metaG_FD_120480 | JGI IMG/M metagenome (GOLD analysis project Ga0182024, IMG submission 120480) | Permafrost microbial communities from Stordalen Mire, Sweden - P3-2 metaG (Illumina Assembly) | ecosystem: Environmental > Terrestrial > Soil > Wetlands > Permafrost | place: Sweden: Stordalen...
GCCGTGCGCAACAATTGTCCCCGACCAACACGGCTGGCTGCCGGGGGGCTACGCTGCACCTGAGGCAGTCCGCCTCAGCGAATCGGACCTTCTCACGGATGCGCTTCGTCCAGCGCTACGAAGTTGGTGGCTGGCAGTCGAACATCCCCTGGCCAATTCGCCGAACTGGGACATCGCCTCGACCGCCCTGATCGACGATCGCGAAGGCATCGTTCTGGTGGAGGCCAAAGCCCACGCGAACGAGATCAAAAGCGACAGCAAACCGGTTCTGGCAAAAACCAATTGGGACAATCATGCCCGAATCGACGCTTGTTGCCGCCAGGCTAGCGTTGCGTTGGACGACGTTCTTCCAGGGTGGTCCCTGTCGGCGCAGAGCCACTACCAGCTTTGCAATCGCTTTGCATTTGCTTGGAAACTCGCGTCGCTCGGTAAACCCGTCGTGCTCGTCTATCTTGGTTTCTTGAACGCTGATGAGATGTCGGATCAGGGGTTGCCTCTAAAGAACGCTGATGACTGGGAGTCGCTTGTTCGTAAGCATGGACGCGGAGTCGTACCGGATGAAGCATGGGACACCCCAATTCGCGTAAGCGAAGTGTTCGTTCGAGCTATAATCCAATCGATGACCGTGAACCTCGACGGCACGATCACCGAAAAACACTTGCGATGATCTATCCGACATTGTTGCTGCCTACCGAGCGCGAGCGCATAGAGCTGCCCACATCCGGTCATTGCGTCGATTTGCCAAAGACTTTTGTAGTTTTCGATGCGTGGCAAGGGGCGCAACCGGCCGACCGCTATCGTGGCAAAGCCCTGTTGGATTGGGGTGGCAGTTGTACCTTTGCCGAAATCGCCATCCTGCGCATCTTTCAAGCGGCTGGATGGGAAGGGTGCTGGGTCGACACATTCAGTCGCAAATACCGCGTTGACTATTGGGGAGACGATACGGTTCGCGAAATCCCGGTCAGCAAAAGAGAAATTCTCTCCGCGATACAGAAAGGTGCAGATCGCCGGGGTGGCTGCTTCGATGTCTTCTGCTGGCAGAATGATAATGTCTGCTTCGCGGAAGCGAAACGACGCGGCCACGACAAGATAAGAGACAGCCAACGGGCGTGGCTGGAGGGTGCCTTGAACAATCGACTAACACCCGAGCGGTTTCTAATCGTCGAATGGAATGTCCGAATCTGAACCTGTAACCGTGCCTGTGCCTGTGCCTGTGCCTGTGCAAGGAACCGCATTACATGCGGTGGATGCCTGGACCAAATCGAGGAGGCGACCATCACTGACCTGGTTGAACTTAAAAGGCGGCTCAGAAAGCAACCGAGCGCGCAACGCAGAGCGTTCACTATTGAGGTCGCGGAAATTGTAGCGGGTTATCAGGCTCTCTGCGCCCATGCCCCACGCCGCAAGCAGCCGTATCTGTCGAAGACCCGGAGCGGATTTGCTCCTGTCGACAAGACAGGACGCCGTCGAGAGGAACGGCTCGCGATGGCCCTTTTCAACCAAGGAAATGTTCGGTTTGAGAGCGGCCACCAGCTTCGATTGATTGACTATCAGTTTCCCCTGAAATCCGCTCGGGCGGATGTGGACATCGGCAAAATTGATCTTCTCGGTGTTTTCGAAGATGGGACGCTCGCGGTTGTGGAGTTAAAGGTCCTAGGCAACCGGGAAGATCGTCGCATCGGCCTCTTGGAAGGTCTCATTTACGCAGCCATTGTTGAAGCCAATCTGGGAAAGATCGCTGCGGAGGTGACTGCAATGCATGGGTGCCTGGTCATGCCCGTGCAACCAAAAATCCTTCTCGTCGCACCACCACGCTTTTGGTCCGACACCACTCTTTATCCACCGGTTGCCGGCATAAGAGGGTTGGCAAGCGAGATCAGCGGCGCAGTTCCAATCGACATCGTGCTCCTGAGCCTTAGGGGCGGACAGCTCACTGACCTGGGCTTAGATGGTACTCGGCCCACACTGCAGAATGATGTCCTACTGTCACCTGTCCTGTGATTACCCTTGAGCGCTCGCTAGACAATCACGGAACCAAAGACGACACCGTCCTCGCCTCGGCTGGTGGGCTCGCTTCGCGCCAGCGGACCGAGATCATCGAGCAGGAATTTGGGTTTCCGGGTCCGGCGCGGCGCAAACAGGGTGAGCGCCTGGGCACGGCCAGCGACGAGAACGACAAGAATTCATGCCGCCAGCTCGCTTCGTGCAAAGAGCCAAGGGTTCGAAGTCGTGTAGCCATTTTGTAGCCGACCCTGAATATATATCCAGAATCGGATATAAGAGGCTACAAACGCGGGTGAGCCCTCGACCTTCGCCGCGGCTGGTGGGCTCCGAGCGGGTTCGCCGCCATCCCCACCCCGCTCTCGATCCGCCCCACAGTGCGGCGTCTCCTGCGGTCCCCGCGCTTATCGGGTCCGGGTCCCCGACTCACCAGCCAACCGCCCAAATCAGGCGGCGGCACTCTCAACGTCGGCGATCTTCTGAAATTCGCTCAGGAACTCCGGGTGATGTTGCGCGAGGAATCGAACGATCCGGGCATTGCGCAACAGTTTGGCGAGATACCCCTTCGACAGGACCAGGTCCAGATGATCCGTGCCGTAGCTTTGCTCGACAATCTTGAATTCCCGTTCGAGGTTCGCAGACTCCCGCTCCATCATGGTCATCTGCTCGTCGGTCAATCCCTTCAGAATCTTGGGCTTGCTCGCTTCAGTGAGTTGGCTCTTGGAGGTCGCAGCGAGCAGCGTGCGGGCATAGCTGCTCGTGTACTTGTTCATGGTGATCATCGATTCCGCAGCTTCGATCTGGCGTAATGGAGTCATTTTTCTCAAAGACGTAAACGTATTGCTCGCAACGTGCTTGTCCTTCAGAAGATCGGCCGTCTCTGCGCAGATACCATCGAGCAGTCGAATCTTGTTGCGCAGGGTGTTCACATCAATATCGAGCGCGCTGGCAATGCGGGCCTCCGGCACACCTCGCTCGATGGCCTTCAGGATCATCTTGTGCTCCTGAATGATCGCCAGGCGATTGACACGCTTGTTGTAGGTGAACGCCTCGTCGTCTGTTGAAACGAGGCACGTGACCTCTGTTTCGCCGATATCCTTGAGAACTTCGAGGCGGAGATGGCCATCCAACAGCAGAAAGTTGCCGGGTTTGTCCGGAATTCGCGCAACAATCGGAGGCTCGATGATTCCGACCTGGCGGGTGGAACTTATGATGCGGGCATATTTCCGGGTCTTCTTCACGGAATCGGGTACCGTGTAAGGGCACTGAATGGTGTCGATAGACAGTCGGACGGGCTTGCTTTCGAAGCCCACCTGGACGGCATTTGTCCGCCGTTTCGGCCTTCCCCTCATTGTGCACCAATGCCCGATAGCCGGGCGCCGATATTGCTGGGCAGTGTGGCCAGCCCCTCGGCGCGCAGCAGCGCGGTGAAGTGTTCATCAGCAAGCAGATTGCGCAGCGCCTCGACTACGAAGGTGAGCCGTCCGCGCGTGATATCCGCCTTCCGGACCATGGCCTGCTTCTTGTTGGTATCGTCCCGGTAGGTTCGCAGGAGACGTTCGACGGATAGCGTACGTTCTTGCGGGCTTGCCCTCATGCCTTTGCCTCGGCGTTGGCGTTGGGCAAGTAGCCGTTTGACGATCGCGAGCTTGTTTCCCCGCAGAAGCTTGCGCTCGTATGCCTCGTGCAACACGCGCTGGACCTCTATATCCGGCGAATTCGCGATTTCGACTGCCACACTTATGGGCAGGTGGCCGGACTCGACAGCGCGCAGGAGGCGATCCTCGCCGGTCTCCAGAAGGCGCACTACGGCCCTTACATATTCCAGTGTCAGGCCAGTCTTGGCGGCTATGTCGATTTCGTCATAGCCGCGGCGCTTCAGACCCTCGAGGTCGCGAAGAAGGTCAGTCGCGCGATGCTGCCTGCGCGCAAGATTCTCGACCAGGCTCATGACCATGCAGTCTTCGGAATTCGCGTTCACGACGACGGCTGGAATCAAGAGCTGGTTGAGAGCTCGATAAGCTTCCAGTCTCCCCTGACCGCATACGAGATCGTAGCGGGGCTCACCGGCGTCGGCCCTGCGGGCGACGGTAATCGGGCGCTTGAGGCCAATCTTCGCAATGTTGTCGACGATCTGCTTGAAGACCTTCTGGTTGCGCGATCGGGGGTTGACGACCTCGATCTGGTCCAGGGGAATTTGCTCGATGGTGGGCAACGCGGCGGTGACCATCAGGCAGCCTCCTGCAGGTCGATCCGAGCGGCCAATTCGAACACATAGTCCAAGCTTTCAAACCGATAGCAATCCAGGAAAACGCCATTGGCTTCCGCCAAACGCAAACGTCCGAGCGTCATGTCCAGGCGGGGCAGAAGGTAGTAGTCGAGAATCTGCGCGTTGGAGCGGTCCATGCGGACGGCAACTGTGATGTCCGGCATGAAGCCGGTATCCAGCCGGATTTGCCACCGGGTCGTGCCCATCGCCGTCTCAAGGCAGCGCACGATCACGATCGAGACCGTGAACTCGTCGTTGAGCCGGAGCAATCCGTCGGGGCACTCCTCGATCCGTCCCCCGGCCTTCTCGATTCCTGCCTTCGCAATCGCAACGATGTCCGGATGCATTGCACGCAGCGAGCGGTTGATTTCGATATAGCTATAGTCGCGATCGGGAGAGTACCCGACCAATTCGTAGGCACGCAGCAGGCTGCCGAAACGGCTCTGATAGGCGCTGCTTGATGGCAGGTCGTCCGCTTCATCGATGATAATGCCGGAGAGGTATCCCTGCTGTCGCAGCAACGCGCCAAGCGCCGAGAGCATCTCGTCATCCGGCATCCGATAGGACCGCTCGCCGATCAGAGCTTGCGCGCCGTCAAAGAGCTGTCGATCCACGATGGGTTCAAACACGTCATTGGCGCGAATCCACATATCGGGCCTGTTGTGAACGTGTTTCTTCTTCAGCTTGAACGATGAGCGATTCCAGACATTGTGGCCGACGTATTTTTCGTTGATCAGGACTTGGTGGACCGTGCCCTTCGTCCACGCCCGGCCAAGGTCGGTTTGGATGCCACGCTCATTCAGGTCCGCTGTAATTTCTCGTTCGTGCTTGCCGTCGATGACGAACGCACGATAAATCCGCCGGACACTCTCGATCTCATCGGGCGGTCCCGGCACAAGGATGACGCGATCTGTCTGGATGCTCTTGTGCTCGCCGGCAGATAGCTGTCCCTTGGCCGTTCCCGTCTGATCGATGAGCTGGCGTCGCAGGCCGTAGCCGGCAGCTCCACCTTGCCTGTAGCCGAGTTCGATGAGTCGGCACTGCCCAGCGAAGACCTTGGCCGACAGCTCACGGCTGTACTCGCCCGCCATCGACCGCTTGACGCTCTTGAAGATATTGGAAGCTGGGCTACCGTCGTTTTCGAATTGCTCGGCGCAGTACTCAACGCGGATGCCGGCGCGTTTGCAGAGATACTCGTAGTAGGCGCTCTCGTCGGCATCTTGGAACCGGCCCCAGCGGCTGACGTCGTAGACGAGGATCGTTTCGAAGTCGGCGGAGCCGGCTTCCACATCCGCGATCAACTTCTTGAGCGCATCCCGACCATCAAGGCGAAGCCCGCTCTTTCCAGCGTCCGCATAGGTGCGGACGATTTCGATCCCGCGCCCCGCGGCATAACTGCGAATGGCGTCGCCCTGATTCTCGGTCGAGTATTTCTGGTGCTCCGTCGACATGCGCACGTATTCCGCCGCGCGCGTGCTCGCGAGCGCCTTTGCAGCAGTTTTCCCGACCTGTTCCTGCGCCCGCATTGATCCCTCTGCAGCGGCGTTGCTCGCATAGGACTGATCTCGACATCGAACGGATGCGGCCTGCCGTGCCGTTCTCTGTCATCGGACTGAGTGTATGCGCGGAGAAATCGAAACATGCGTCCGAAAATGGGCACATTTGTTCCGGAAACGGGCACCTTTGTGCCCCTCCCGAATCAGGGGCGCGGCGAAGGGCGAGCGTATGCGGCTTCTGTGGCTGTCGCTTTGCGCCAGCACCTAGGCGGATCACGTCGCGCGACAAAGACCGTCATGCAATGGACTGGTGCGAGCGAGCGAACCGTCAAGCACTGGTTCGCAGGAACGAGAGCACCCAGCGGCGAGCATCTCGTCACTCTCGCTCGGTATTCTCAGCATGTGTGGGATGTTCTGGTCAGTCTGTCTGGCCGGAAACAGGTATCGGAAGCTGAGAAATTGGCCGCTGCGCGCGTCATGGTGAGCGAGCTGCACGAATTGATCGACAATATGGGGCAAAGCGGTTGAACGCCCGTGTCTTCGGAAAGGGGCCATTTTCTCGGAAGGGGGCCCGAATTTGCGCGAGATGTGAGTTGGGTAGCGGAAATCGTTCCGAAGGCTTGATCTACTTTAATGCATCATTCTGACGATTTGATATATTATAGCATATCAACACTTGACAATCATGATCTGCAATAGCATATCAGAGTGGCATTTTGATATATAGAAACAGATCATGACGCCCGCCCTCGAAATCTTTGCCCAGACGATCAAAGCTGCCCGCGAGAAGAAAGGCTTGAGCCAGCGCGCTCTCGCAGCCAAGACCGGCGCGACGCAGAGCCACATCTCCAAAATCGAAGCCGGCGCCGTCGATCTGCAGACCTCCAGCTTGATCGAAATCGCACGAGCGCTGGATTTGGAACTGATGCTGATCCCACGTGCGCTCCTGCCCGCTGCCCAAGCCCTGCAGCGTGGGATGGAACCGGAAGCGCCTTCTCCACTCGAATCACTCGTCGGAGAAAGCCTCGATCGCCTCGCCCGGAAGGTAGAGGCGAAGGCACGCCGGTCAAACGCCTCGCAATCCGACGTGCTTCATACTCTGACGAATACGATCGCCGACTTGCGACGTCTGCGCCTCGGCACACGGGAGGTTGACCAAATACAAAGGCTAATTGGACAAATAATGCACGCCCTCGATGCAACGACAGTAGGCGGCAGGTTACCGAACGAAAAGCACAGCATCACTGAAGCATCGCAATCTCTTGAAGCCTACGCACAGCAACTCCGCGCATTGCGCAATGCCATCGCCCACGGAATGATCGACAGTCCATCCGCGCCCCAGGGCGCCTATCAGCTCAACGAAGACGACGGTCATGGCTGACCTCTCAGTTCTGGATGTCCGCTTGCATGGCCAGTCCATCGGCACGCTGACGCGATTGCCGGGTGACCGCAATCTCTTTGCCTTCAACGAGGACTACATCAACGATCTCGACCGCCCGACCTTGAGCCTGTCGTTCAAGGATGCGTTCGGACAATTGCTGACCGAATTCAAATCTACCCAGACGCGTCTGCCCCCCTTCTTCGCCAACCTCCTCCCGGAAGGCGCGATGCGGGACTACCTGGCACAGCAAGCCCACGTTAATCCGGCTCGCGAATTCTTCCTTGCATGGGTTTTGGGCCGCGATCTTCCCGGTGCTCTGCAGATCGTGTCCATGAACGGCGAGAATCTGCCACCGGAGGAGGAACACGAGTCCGCAACCCCCAAAGGCGCTGCCTCTGAAACGAACGTGATGCGCTTCTCGCTCGCAGGCGTGCAGTCGAAATTCTCAGCCGTAAAAGAAGCGACAGGTGGGCTCACGATTCCGGTCGACGGCACCGGCGGCGCATGGATCGTCAAGCTGCCGCCGACCAAGTTCAAAGGCGTACCCGAAAACGAATTCGCAATGATGGAGCTGGCGCGCCGAATCGGTATCGACGTGCCGGAGACCCAGCTCATCCCCATCAAGAAGATCAAGGGGCTGCCTAAAGGTATCGAAACCGCAGGCGACATGGCGTTCGCCGTCAAGCGCTTCGACCGCACGCCTGACCAAGGCAAAATTCACATGGAGGACTTCGCCCAGGTATTCGGCGTCTATCCGGACGACAAATACAAGAAGGCAAGCTACCGCAACATCGCAGAAGTTCTGTGGATCGAGACTGGCGAGGTCGGCATCAGGGAATTTCTTCGCCGTTTTGTGTTCAACGCACTGATTGGCAACGCCGACATGCACCTCAAGAATTGGTCACTACTTTATCCCGACAAGCACCATGCGCAGCTGGCCCCGGGTTATGATTTCGTTTCGACCATTGCCTATCTGCCGGACGATGCGCTCGCGCTCAATTTTGTGGATTCCAAAAAGTTTGAATCCCTCACGCTCGATCAATTCACTCGCTTCGCTGCCAAGGCGCGCCTTCCGGAGAAGCTGACGCTCGACACGATGCACGAGACGGTGGCGGCATTTCGTGAGGTGTGGCGCGACAGCAGTGACGTGCCTCTCGATGAAGGCGCTCGCGCCGCGATCGAGGAACATTTGAAGACTATTCCGATCTGGTCCCGCTAACAGACCGCAGCCAAACCACGAACGAAATGTCTCCGTTTGCTTCCGATATGCTTCCGGATTTGGGACTCAGGTGCTGGCCAAGATTCTTTGTCGAACAATTATTCTTTATATATCAAGCGCTTAGATGGTGGGCGCGACAGGGATCGAACCTGTGACCCCTACGATGTCAACGTAGTGCTCTCCCGCTGAGCTACGCGCCCGCTGTTCGCGTGGGGCCTTTGCTATAGCGTCCGGGCTCGTAGGGTGGCAAGCCACCCCGGCTCCCTCTTACGCCGCAATCATGCGGTCGATCTCCTGGACGATTTCGCGCAGGTGGAACGGCTTGGAGAGCACGCGAGCGTGCTTTGGCGCGTTGGAGGAGGGATGGAGCGCCACCGCCGCAAAGCCCGTGATGAACATGATCTTGAGGGCAGGGTCTTTCTCGGCCGCGCGCTTGGCGAGTTCGATACCGTCGAGCCCCGGCATGACGATGTCGGTCAGGAGGAGGTCGAAGCGCGAGCGGGTGAGACACTCATAGGCCTGCTCGCCGTCACCGAAATCCACCACCGCGTGGCCGGCCTTGACGAGCGCCGACGCCAGGAACCGGCGCAGCGACTCATCGTCTTCGGCCAACAATATGCGCGCCATGGCTTCCCCCGCGACGGCCGCAGTCTATCATGCGCCCGCGGCAAGCGCACTGCCGGGCGGCGCCCGACATCGCTTCGTTCCCGCGCCTCCGGCCCATGGGGCCGGTTCCGCTTGCCTGGGGGACCCGCTTGATGATCCACTGGCAGCCTCGAAACGGGAGACTTGGCCCGCCATGAAGAGTCCCGCGATCCTGCGCCTGGAACGGGACCCGGTGCTCGAAAGCCTTCGCGCCGAGCCGGTCCGCGTGATCCGGCCCCCACGCCAGACCGTTCCCTTCGTCTTCGCGTCGCCCCATTCCGGACGGCTCTATCCGCAAAGCTTCGCCGGGAAAAGCCGGCTCAATCCCACCAGTCTCCGGCGCTCGGAAGACGCGTTCGTCGACGAATTGTTCGCCTCGGTGGTGGCGTGCGGCGCTCCTCTGATCCTGGCGCGGTTTCCGCGCGCCTTTGTCGACGCCAACCGTTCGCCGGCCGAACTCGACGCATCGATGTTCGAAGACACGCTGCCCTTCGCGATCGACCGCACCAGTCCCCGCGTGCATGCGGGCCTTGGGATCATCCCGCGCGTGGTTCGCGAAGGCGTCGAGATCTATCGCGAGAAACTGAGAGCCCGCGAAGCCGAAGACCGTATCGCGCATTTCTACCGGCCCTATCACACGGCGCTTGACGGGCTTGTCGCCGAGACGCGCGCGCAGTTCGGCCTTGCGGTGCTGGTGGACTGCCACTCCATGCCTTCCGTGGCCGCCGCGCCGGATGTCGTTCTGGGCGACCGGCTGGGCCTCGCCGCAGCGCCCGAAGTGACCTATGCGGTCGAGTGCGCCTTTGTTTCGGCGGGGTTCAAGGTTGCGCGGAACACCCCTTACGCGGGAGGCCACACGACGCAACTTCACGGCCGGCCCGGCGCCTCTACCCATGCGCTCCAGATCGAGATCAACCGCGCACTCTATATGGACGAAGAACGCGTGGAGCGGGGCCGCCGTTTCGAGACTGTCCGGGAACGCATCGCCCTCGCGCTGCGCGCCCTCACCGGTTTTGTTCCCAAGGCCGAGCGGGCGATTCCTGCCCGATTGGCGGCCGAGTAAGAGGGCCGCGACCCAGGGCGCCGCGGTCATTTTCGGGCCTGTCCGGGCATTCGGGATTCACGAAACCATAACGCCGCTGCCACATCCCCGTCGCGAATGGCGTGCATGTCTCTCCTGCGAAGCGGCCTGCGCGATTCGCGCGCGAGTGAGGCGGAGGATCCGATGCCAGAACTGGCCTGGTCCAGGGATCGCGTGCTCCCGCTTCCCGCCGCAGCGTCCCGCTACGCGGCGCGGCGGCGCGCAGCGCAGATCCCGACATCGGTGCCCACGCGAAACCAGCGCCGCCACCGCACGATCTTCATTTCAGACCTCCATCTGGGAACCGCCGGCTGCAAGGCCGAACTGCTTGCGGACTTTCTCGAGCGCAACAGTTGCGAGACCCTGTTTCTCGTGGGCGACATCGTGGACGGGTGGCGGCTGAAACGCCGCTGGCACTGGCCCGATTCTCACAACCAGGTCATCGAAGCGCTCCTGCACAAGGTCGACCGGGGCACGCGCATCGTCTACGTGCCCGGCAATCACGATGAAGTGTTGCGCAGCTATTGCGGCCGCATGATCGCGGGGATCGAAGTGGTCCACGAGGCCGTGCACGAGACGGCCGACGGAAGGCGGCTACTGGTGTTGCATGGCGACCGCTTCGACGCAGTGATCGCCTGCGCCAAATGGCTCGCCCATCTGGGGGGTGGAGCCTACACGCTGGCGCTGAAGCTGAACGAGGTGTGTCACGTGCTCCGGCGCATGTGCGGCCTCTCCTATTGGTCCCTATCCGGCTGGCTGAAGCACAAGGTGAAGAACGCGCTCGAATATATCGGCCATTTCGAGGCCGCAGTGGCGCGCGAAGCCCGCAGGCGCGGTTTCGACGGCGTGGTTTGCGGTCATATTCATCACGCCGCGATCAAATTCCTCGACGGCGTGCTCTACATCAACGACGGCGACTGGGTTGAAAGCTGCACCGCCCTCGTCGAAGATGGGTGCGGGAAGCTGGAGATTCTCTGCTGGGCATCCGCCGCCGCACGCCAACCGGCCCCCCAGGGCTTCGCGCCGGACGATTTCGCCGCGGCCATTCCGGCCTGACGCGGCTCCGATGACGAATGACGGCGCCCCGCCGGGGGGCGGCGCGAACGCGCCGCCGGCCGCGCGGGCGAGCAGGCTGCTGATCGTCACCGACGCATGGGCGCCGCAAGTCAACGGTGTGGTGCGCACCCTCGAGACTCTTGGCCGCGATCTCGTGTCGCTGGGCTGCGAGGTGCGCTACGCGACGCCCGAGGGACGCTTCACCCTGCCGTTGCCCACCTATCCCGAGATAAGGCTCGCACTGTTTCCGCGCCGAAGCCTTGAGCGTCTGATCGACGATTTTGCGCCGGATGCGATTCACATTGCCACCGAAGGAACGATGGGTCTCAGCGCGCGTGCAATATGCCGCGCGCGCGGACTACTCTTCACGACGTCTTTCCACACGCGATTTCCCGACTACGTGCATGCGAGGTTTCCCTTCATATCGAGAGGGATCGTCTATCGGCTGCTCCGCTGGTTTCATGGCCCCGCCACCGCCATCATGGTGGCCACGCCGTCGCTGAAGCAGGAACTCGAAGCGAACGGATTTCGCAATGTGCGGATCTGGACCCGGGGCGTCGACGTCGCAAAATTCCGGCCCGTTCCTGACGCGTCGCTGCCGTTCCCCCGGCCCATCTGGCTCTATGTCGGACGCATCGCGGTCGAGAAGAACGTCAACGAGTTCCTGAAACTCGATCTGCCGGGCACCAAAGTGGTGATAGGCGACGGGCCGGCGAGGGCGAGCCTTGCGCGCCTGTACCCCTCGTCACAGTTTCTTGGCTCCAAATCCGGCGAGGATCTCGTCCGGCACTATGCCGCGAGCGACGTCTTCGTATTTCCGAGCATCACCGACACGTTCGGACTGGTGATGCTGGAGGCACTGGCCTGCGGCGTCCCTGTGGCGGCCTTTCCGGTGCAGGGTCCCCGGGATGTTCTGGGCGATGCGCCGGTCGCCGCTCTGGATGAAAATCTGGGCCGGGCCTGTCTCCGGGCGCTTGAAATTCCCCGTGCCGCGGCGCGCGCCTTCGCGCTCACCAAGTCCTGGCGCAGCTGCACACAGCAGTTTCTTGCCAATCTGCCGGTGCAATTGTCGCTCCGGGAGCAGCCTCGCACCGCGGCCGAACTCGCTCAACCCGCGCCTTTGCAGGCGGTATCCTAGGCAGGATTCTTGCGTCGCCCCAGCCGGGGACTCCCGTCCGCGGCACGAATCATTCGGCCGCATTGTGGAGGATCGCGGTTTTGTAGATAGCTAGACCGGCGCGAAAGCGCGTCGGCCGCTCATGCCCGTTTCGCGTGCCCTCCCTCTTCTCCGGTATTTGATGTCACCGCCGTCCACGCCACCCAGAAATTTGCGGCTTGCCGTCGAGGAATATTTGTTCCTCGGCCTTGTCATACTCGGCTGGGCCGCGATGGTCGTCGCGCGCGGCAAGGATTGCTCGTGGGATTTCCGCAACTACCATTGGTACATTCCCTATGCCTGGCTGCATGGGCGCCTTGGCTTCGACATGGCCGTCGCCCACCAGGCGACCTATTACAATCCCCTGCTCGATACGCCGTTCTATCTGCTGGCGACGCATCTCCAGGCGTGGCTCGCGCTCGGTATCCTGGGAGCCGTGCAGGGGGCGAGCGTTGTCCCCCTGTATTTTCTTTGCCGCTCGGTGCTGCAGACGGATTTCCGCCGCCTGATCGCCGGCATCCTCGCTCTGCTGTCGATGCTCGGCAGCCTCACGCTCTATCTCGCAGGCTCGACCTATTACGACAACGTCATGAGCCTGCTGGTTCTGTCGGGGCTCGCGCTCATCGTCATGCGCCGCGAAGAGCTTCGCGAGGGCAGCCTGGCGCGGGGCGCGCTGATTGCGGCGGGGGCCGCTTTCCTGGTCGGCAGCGCGGTCGGCCTGAAATTGCCCGAAGCCATCTTCGCGCTCGGCTTTGCCGCGGCGCTGGCGATACTTCCCGGCGACTGGCGCCACCGCAGCACGCGTCTCCTGGCAGGCGGATTGGGCGGCATTCTGGGCGTAGCGATTTTCGCAGGCTTCTGGATGCAGGCAACGGCCCGCCTGACCGGCAACCCGATTTTTCCCTATTTCAACGAGTTCTTCCATTCGCCGCTGGCGCTCGCTGCCACCTATCGCGATCTGCGCTTCATACCGCGCGGTCTTGAACACCAACTGCTCTTTCCGCTGCTCTTCTCGCTCGACTGGCGGGTCGCCGACGACCTTCCTTTTCGCGATATCCGCGTCGGCGTCGTTTATATCCTCCTCATTGTCGCGATTCCGTTGTGGCTGCTCACGCCGCGGCGGGGAACGAGGCTCGTTGCCCCGGACGCGGCCGCGTCTTTGTTTGTATTTTCGACAGTGTCCTACGTGGCATGGCTCAAGCTGTTTGGAATTTACCGCTATATTCTGCTGCTGGAGATGCTCTCGCCGCTCCTGATCGCAGCCGCGGTGGGACTGTGGCCGCTGTCCGCGCGCGCCCGTCTGCTGGCCGCTGCCGTGATTCTCCTTTACGTACAGGCGTCGATGAGGGTCCTCCCGCCGGCGCGCGCACCGGCCACCGATCCGTATGTGCAGGTGTCCCTTCCTCCCATCCCCCATCCGGACCGCACGATGATCCTGATGACGGGCGAGGCGCCGCTCGGCTATCTGGCGCCCTCGCTGCCCGCGCAGATTCCGATACTGCGCATCGACGGCTGGCTGATGCAGCCGCAGGACGGCTCGCAGCTCACCGCGGAGGCGAAGAGTCGCGTGGCGGGGTTTCGCGGCGACCTCTTTGTCATTGCCGATTCGGGCGAGTTGGCGCGCAGCCGCGATGCCGTGGCCGCCTATGGCCTTGCCATTCGCGAGGCCGAATGCCGAAATATCGTCGCCAACCTCGGCGGGCCCTATCGCTTCTGCCCGCTCTCACGCATGCGGATCGGAATTCCATGAACAAAACGCCGGCACGCATCGCCGTGATCATACCCTGCTACAACGAGGAAGCAGCCATCGCCGCCGTGGTGCGGGACTTCCGCGCGGCGCTGCCCTCTTCCGAGATCTATGTCTACGACAACGCGTCGCGCGACGGCACCGCAGATCGCGCGCGCGAAGCGGGCGCGATCGTCCGCCAGGAAACGCGGCGCGGAAAGGGCAATGTGGTGCGCCGCATGTTCGCCGATGTCGAAGCCGATATCTATGTGCTGGTCGACGGCGACGACACCTACGACGCGACCGCAGCGCCGACGCTGGTGCGCATGCTCGTCGAGGGCGGCTACGACATCGTCTCGGGACGCCGCGTCGCGGTGGGCGATCACGCCTATCGCGCGGGCCACGTTCTCGGCAATCGGCTGCTCACCGGGCTCACCGCCACGATGTTCCAGGTGAAGCTGGCCGATCTCCTGACCGGCTATCGCATCATGTCGCGCCGCTTCGTGAAGTCGTTTCCCTTCACTGCGGAAGGCTTCGGCATCGAAACGGAACTCACCGTCCACGCCGTTCGTCTGCTGATGCCGATGATCGAGGTCGACACGCGCTACAAGGAGCGGCCGGCGGGCTCCGTCAGCAAGCTCAACACCTGGGGCGACGGGTTCCGGATACTGTTCACGATCGTGGCCCTGGTGCGTGAGGAACGTCCGCTCGTCTTCTTCTCAGGCATGTTTGCCCTGTTCGCGGCCGCCTCCTTTATCGTCGGCGCTCCGGTCATCGTCGAATATTTCCGCACGGGACTGGTGCCGCGCCTGCCTTCCGCGGTGCTCGCGGTGGCGCTCATGCTGCTTGGATTTCTCGCCCTGGCGAGCGGACTCATACTCGACACCGTCACGCGCGGGCGCTGGGAATTGAAGCGCACCGCCTATCTGCGCATTCCTGGCCCGGGAGAACTCGACCCGCCATGAAGTCGCTCGTGGCGAGATTCAAAACCCTGCACAGAATCCGGTTCCTGCGCTTCGCCCTGGTGGGCACCGCGGGGTTCGCGGTCAATTGGGTCGCTCTGGATCTTGCGATCCGTCTCGCGCGGCTCGACAAATACAGCGGATGGTTCGCGGCCTTCCTGGTTGCGGTGACATTCACCTGGTGGGGCAACCGCACGCTCACCTTCCGCGACCGCGCGGCGACGCGCGGCCTTGGGCGCGAATGGCTCGCTTTCCTCGTCGCCAACAGCCTGGGCGCGCTGGGAAATTTCGCCGTCTATTTCATGCTGGTGACGTTTGCGGGTTCGCCCCTCGGCGATCCCCGGATCGCGATCATTCCTGGCACGCTCGTGGGACTGATATTCAATTTCACGGTCGCGACCCGCTTCGTCTTCCGCCCCCGCGACGGGAAACATTTATCTGAGCCGCGCTAGCTCCTCCACGACGGCGGTGCCGGAGGGCGAATCCATGTCGGTGCGCGTGGTTTCGGTGAGGCGATCGAGCATCATGTAGAAGCCGCAGGTAACAATGATTTCGGTAATCTCCCGCGCAGTGAAATGGCCGCACGCCGTCTTGACCGTCTCTTCATCCGCGCGGACGTTTCTGATCACCTCGCTCGCCAGGCGCAGCAAACTTTTCTCGCGGCCGTCGAAGCACGCATCGTCCAGTCGATCGGCCTCGATCGCGGCGATCTGTTCCTTGCTGCAGCCTGCCGCCTCGGCAATCGGCGCGTGCTGCACCCATTCGTAGGTGCCGCCTTCGAGATGGGAGACGAGAAGGATGACGAGTTCGCGCATTGCGGGCGGCAGCTTCTGGCGGCCGAGAATGGCGCCTCCGAGCCGCATGCACGGTACGAAGCACGTTGTCGCATTCGCCAGCATCCGCAGAATGTTGAGTTTGCGCGGCATCCTCGCGAGCGCTTCGCGCACCTCCTGGGGCGAAGCGACGAGATCGGCGTAGGGAATGAGCGGCATGGATCTGCTCCCTGGGCTCGCGCATCGAGACGGTCGAGCATGGACGAGGACGTGGCCGCCTCGCAACGGCAGCCATGATCATTCCGCGTCGTGCGGGGTGCCCGGCTGCGGGTCAACCGTCACGGATTTGACGATCACGAACACCCGCTGGCCGGCGGCCAGTCCGAGCCGCGCGAGCGAGGCGCGCGTGATGCGCGACACGAGCTTTACGTTGCCGCAGCGAAGCCGGACATCGGCCTGGGTCGCGTGTTGCGCGTGCACGGAAATCACCTCGGCAGCGAGCACATTGTTGGCGCTGATGGCTTGCGGCGCCTCGCGTGCCAGCATGAGGTCGTCGGCGCGCAGTCGCACCCGCAACGCGGCGGCAAGCGGGCGGTCGAGATGCGGAACCAGGAGAATGCCGCCGTCGAAGGCGATTGCCGTCAATCCGTCGTTGCGGTGCTCCGCAACCGTCGCGGGGAAGACGGCGCCGTGCGAGGGCACAAGCGCACCCAGTTCCGGATCGGAGAGAAGATCGAATACCGGGCCCTGCGCCGCCACCCGGCCTTCGTGCAGCACGATCATTTCGTCGGCGAGTCGGGCGACCTCCTCGGTGGAATGCGTGACATAGATCATCGAGAGGCGTTCCATGTCGCGCAGCCGCTCGAGATAGGGGAAGATTTCCGCCTTGCGCGGGGCATCGAGCGCCGCGAGCGGCTCGTCGAGCAGAAGCAGCCGCGGCGAGGCCAGCAGCGCACGTCCCAGCGCGACGCGGCTCTTTTCTCCGCCCGAAAGCCGACGTGGCCTGCGCGCAAGCAGAGATTCGAGGCCCAGCAGTCCGACGATTTCCGCGAAACGTGCCTGGTCCGCGCGCTCGGCCGCACGGCGCCAGCCAAAACGCAGATTGGTTTCCACGCTGAGATGGGGAAAGAGCCGCGCGTCCTGGAATACGTATCCCGCGCCGCGCAATTCGGGCGGAACGAAAAGCCGCGCCGCGGTGTCCAGGACGACGCGGCCGTCGATCGCGATGCGCCCATGTTGCGGCCGTACCAGGCCCGCGATCGCGTTGACGATGGTGGTTTTGCCGGCGCCGGAGGGACCGAACAGGGCCGTGATGCCGCATCTTTGCACATGGAAGCCGACATCGAGGGCGAAATTGCCGAAGCGATGGCGAAGAGCGACTTCGACCGTCATCCGCCGAGCGCCGCGCGCAGGCGCCGGTCGGCAATTCCCGCAAGCATCACGCCGAGCAGCGCGAGCGCGATGGAGAGACCTGCGAGCCGCGCCGCTTCCACCTCGCCGCCCGGCTGTTGCAGCGCGCTGTAGATCGCCAGCGGCAGGGTGCGGGTCTCTCCGGGAATATTGGACACGAAAGTGATGATCGCGCCGAACTCGCCGAGGCTTGCGGCAAACGCCGTAATCGCGCCCGCAACGATGCCCGGCAGCGCCAGCGGCAGCGTCAGGTTGAGGAAGCGGTCGAGCGGCCCCGCGCCAAGTGTTGCGGCGGCCTGCCGGAGGGCGGGATCCTGGGCGCGAAGCGCAAGGTGCATCGCGCGGAACTGGAATGGGAAAGTGATGAGGCCGGAGGCGAGCGCCGCGCCCTTCCAGTCGAAGGCGAAGCGCAGACCGAAATGAGCGAGAAGCCAGGCGCCCGCCGGCTCTCGCGGTCCCAACGTGACCAGCAGGAGATACCCTACGACGACGGGCGGCAGCGCGAGCGGCAGAAAGAGGATGCCTTCGACCAGAGAACGCCCGGGAAAGCGAATGCGCGACAGCAGCACGGCGATGCCGAGCGCGACAGGCAGCGCGCAAAGGACCGCGACGAGCGAGACGCGCAGGCTGAGAAACAGAGCCTCGCTTTCGGCGGCGGTGAGCATGATCTGTTCAGTGCTTGGCGAAGCCATAGCGCGCGAAGATAAGGCGCGCGCCGGGTCCGGCGAGGAAGCGGTAGTAGGCCTGCACCGGCGGTGTGTCCGCGCCTTTGACGATCCCTTCCGGGTAGACGATCGGCGAATGGGTCTCCGGTGGAAACACGCCCAGGATCTTCACGCGCGGACTCACCCGCGCATCGGTGACATAGACGATTCCGGCCGGCGCATCGCCGCGTTCGACGAACGCAAGTGCTCCGCGCACGTCTTCGGCTCTCGCCAGCCGGGGCTCGAGATCTTTCCAGGCGCCGAGATGCTGCAGGGCCTCCTTTGCGTAGATGCCGGCCGGGACGGAGTCGGGATCGCCTACCGCGAGCCGGCCATCCGGGCCGAGAAGGCCCGGCCAGTCCAATCGGCGATCGACTGCGCGCGGGGCGAGCGTGGAATCCGCGCGCACGATCAGCGCCAGTTCGTTGCCGACCAGCGTTTGTCGGGCAGCTATCAATCCCTTCTTCGTCAGGTAGTCCATCCACTTTGTGTCGGCGGAGATGAAGATCTGGGCCGGCGCGCCCGCCTCGATCTGCCGCGCGAGAGTCGACGACGACGCGAAGGATTCCTTCACCGCGATGCCCGTCTCTTTCGAATAGGCGGAATCGATATCCTGCAGCGCGTTGGTCAGGCTCGCGGCCGCAAAGACCGTGATCCGCTCCTCTGCGCCGGCCTGCGCGAGCGGCAGCAGAACAAGTGCGGCGATCGCAAACAGGAACGAAGAGATTTTCACCATGGTTTCCCCTCCGGGCCCAGTCCATGATCAGCCCGGCATTGGAAGCGGCACCGTCGCTTCCGCCCGCGAGGAAGGGAGCACGGTCTCTGTCGCTTGCTTCTCTCCCGGCGTCTGCGAAGCCAAGGGCCAGATTACGCCGTCCGGGATCGCGGCGTCGAGCCGCGGTTCGTCAAAGGTTGGGCGAATGCGACGTGGTATCAGCGCAGTGAAGGTGCCTTCCGCCTGTACAGCAGCCACACCAGGGCAATCCCGACCAATGGACCGACAAGCCCGGCAACGCCGCCCTCGATACCCATGTTCCCGCCTGTCCAGAGTGCTGCTCCGTGAAACGCGAACGCATGCCAGGAGTCCTCGCCCGGATGGGCTCCGGTGACGGCAATTCCCAGAACGGGACCCTCGACAACGTTCCATCCGAAGTGGATCCCGATGGGCAGCCAGAGCGCCCGGCTCCGCAGATAGGCGATGCCGAGCACGATGCCCGCCAGCGTGACATTGACGCCGACAATTGCGCCGTTGATCCCCTTTGAAATTGCGCTTGCGTGAACGGCTACGAACACGATCGTAGAGACGACAATCGCGGCCGTAGCGGAATAGCGTGTCCAGATTTCCTGGAACAGATACGAGCGGAGGAGAAATTCCTGGTCGAGCACATTCACGAACACAAGGAGGAGCGACGCCCCCAGCGCCGCCGTCGAGAAGCGGGAGTAATCCGGCGCGAATTGCGCGCCGCCGCCTATTACCAAGATGATGAGTGGCGTTGCAAAAATCACGATCCCGAGAACCGTTCCGGCCAGGAGGTCGCGCGCGGCGCGTGCGGGTGGTAGCCCGATGGTGTCGAACCCGCGTTTGTCGATCCGGCGGGCGATCAGAACCAGCGCGACGAGTCCGGCTGCGGCGCCTCCCGCCTCGACGGCCATTCGCCACCAGATGGAATCGAACCAATGCGGCCCCGCGAATTGCACGACCGCGAAAATCGCCCCGCCGATTCCCGCGCCCCACAGGCCGAAGAACAGGAGGATTTTCCCGGCCGAAACGGCGATCTTTCGGAACATGCGTTGCTTTCGTGCCCAACCATCTGGAGTGCACCCGTCGCGCATATGGCTCCCTGCACCTCATAGCGAAAGCCGCGCCCAGGCCGACCGGACCATGCAGGCGCGGAATGCGGCCGAACTAGAGCCGTTTGGGAACGTGCTGAATCACCGAGGGATTCCTCGGGAAGCCTGAAAGCCCGCGGGCGACAGGTCATGCATTGCCTGTCGCACTGTTCCCGCCGCATTCCGCCTTCAGCTGGAGAAAGCTAGAAGTTCCTGGCGCTAATCTCCCTGGCGTTCATAGGCGCCTCTGTCGCAGCCGCCTGAATCCTCTTTGTCCGGACGCGGCTTGCCGCGTTGATCGGTCTCGAGCAAATGGCCGCGGTTGTCAGTGCAGCCGCCCGGATTGCCACTGTCGATCGCCGGGCTTCCCTGAAGGAGAGCCATGGTCCGAGTTGGTCCGCCGTTGTTCTGCAGGTGTCCGAGATCGGGATCGGTGTCGTTCAGGTCGCCGGTGCCATTGAAAGTGCAGCTGGCGTCGCTGCTCAAATTGTAGCCCCTGGAGGTGAGAGATCCGCTGCAGTTTCCTCCCAGATTGTTTGCGACAATGCTGTTCTGCAGCACGGTCCTACTTCCCTTGACGTTGAAGATCCCTCCTCCGCCGCCGGCTTCATTGCCGCTGAACGTACTGTTGCTGATGATCAGGGTGCCTGCAGCATGATACAAAATTCCCCCGTTCTGGATGGCGCCTCCCCGGCCGATGGAACGACTGTTATTCCTGCTGAAAGTGCTGTTATCAATGACAACCAGGCCGTAGTTGGCGATTGCCCCGGCTTTGTCCTGGCGTACATTATTGTCGCTGAACGTGCTGTTCCTGATCGTCAGCTTGCCGCCGTTGCAGATGGCGCCACCGACCTCTGCCCTGTTCCCGCTGATGGTGGTATTGATGATGGTCACGGTGCTGTCGGCGCAGTTATAGATGGCGCCACCATAACCGTCGTTGCCGTGTCCGCGTCGGACGCGGCCTCCGACAATGACGCTGTCGCTGATCGTTATGGAAGCATTGTGCGGATAGCCGCAGTTGTAGATGTTGCCGCCGTCGCCCACGCCACCGCCGTAATCGCCCCCACCGTTCCGCATTGTCACATTTGAGACAGTAACGCCGTGGTGCCCATTGAGAATCACGCTGCCAATACCTTCACCATCGATAATTGTCGTCGCTGCGCCGGCCCCAATGAGGTTCAAGCCGTGCGGCATCGTGAGAGTTTCCGGGTAGATCGCGGCGGCGACAATGATGGAATCGCCCTGCGCGCTTAACCTGATGGCGTGCCCGATGGTCCTGCACGCGTGCTGTGGTGATTTGCAGTCGTTGTGGTTGCTGCCGTGCGCTCCATCGACATACCACTTGCCATAGCGATTCCCGGACGCCTCGCTGGCAAAGGTTCTGTCCAGACTTCGGCCAACCTTTCCGGGTTTGAAAGTGCCCGGCACATCCGATTGCTGCGAGATTGCAGGCAGCGGCAGTGCGACAGCGATGGCCGCCATGATCGCTGCTGCGAGTTGACCCGGTGCCGGCCCGCGCTTCGGCGAACCCGCCCTGCTTTGGGGCTGTCGCATGATTATCCTCCTGGAGAACGAATTTTGGCCCGGCCCCCAATGTTTAGACGAATGGGGACAGCATTTTATTCCTCGATAGCGAATGGCGAACACGTCCCGGCGATGACGTCGCGAATTGGCCGACGGGTAGTGCATTACCTCTCGCCCAATTAAGCGGCTTCAGAATTGGAATCCGCTCAGAACATCCGCTCCGTCAGCCGTATTTCCACAGGCTGACCGTTCTGCATCGCGGGCTCATAGGCGCGCTGCACCACGCAGTCGAGCGCGTCGTTGTCCACCGCCGGATCGCCGGTGCTTTTCAGGATACTCGGATTCTTCACGGAGCCGTCCTGTTCCACATAAAAGGCGAGGAGCACACCGGATGTTTCGTGATAGTGCCACCATTCGCATTTGTTCGCGCTATACTTCCGCGTCGGCGGACGGACTGTATTGGCCGACGCTGCGGGCTCGGCCTCCCCGCGATGGACCAGATGCCAATCGATCATCGCCGGTACCCAGGCTTCGATCGGCTGTCCGTCACGCATGGCCGGATTGTAGAGCCACGCCTTCACGCAAAGCTGCGACGCGTAGTCGAGTTGAGGGCTCCCGCTCGATTGCACGATTACACTGTCGTCGACCGTCCCTGCCGTGCCGACTTTCATGCCGACGATGGTTATTCCGCTGTCGTGCGGGCCGATATAAACCGGGGGATAGGGACAGGTGTGGGGTGGACCGGTCGGGGCAGGATGTGTGGCTCCCGGTGGAAGTTGGAATGTGGGGAGCTGCGGAGCTGCCGGCGCCACGGGCGCGCCGGGCGCCTGCGCGAAGGCGGGACAGGCGAAAAGAGGCGTGGTCGCCAGCAGCCACACGAAACACCGGCGCACGAAATGTTTTCCCCCGTTAGCCCCGCCAAGTTTACATGCTGAAGCGAAGTGCGCCAGAGGACCTTCGCCGCACAATCGATAAATCCGAATCTCTGGGCAGGGCGCGCGGGAGTGCTATGGTTCCTCAACACAACAACACAGCGAGGGAAATCATGCTCCGGACCTTGCTTCTTGCCGCAACCGGCCTCTCATGCCTTCTGGCGGCATCGCCGCTCGCAAACGCGGCGAGCACCGATAACACCGCGCTTTTCGCGCGCTTCGATGCGGCCATCCGGCCTGACGATTTGCGGGACTGGATGAAGCTTCTCGCTGCGGAGCCCAATCATGTGGGCTCGCCGCACGACAAGGCGAATGCCGAATGGATCCTGGCCCAGTTCAAATCCTGGGGCTGGGACGCGCATATCGAATCCTTCGACGTGCTCTATCCGACGCCGATCCACGAAACCCTCGAGATGATTTCGCCGCGGCCCTTCGCGGCGATGCTGCAGGAGCCGCCGATCCCGGGCGACACCAGCGCGCGCTCCACGGAGCCCGCCCTTCCTGCGTATTTCGCCTATCAGGGCGACGGCGATGTGCGAGGCGAGCTCGTCTATGTGAACTACGGCATGAAGGAGGACTACGACACGCTCGAGCGGCTGGGCGTGTCGGTGAAGGGACGCATCGTCATCGCCCGCTACGGTCATGGCTGGCGAGGGCTGAAGCCCAAGCTCGCTTATGAGCACGGCGCGATCGGCTGCATCGTTTATTCCGATCCGCAGGACGACGGCTACGGGCAGGACGCGGTCTATCCCTCAGGCCCCATGCGTCCGCCGCACGGCATCCAGCGTGGGTCCGTGGAGGACGACGAGTTCAACGGCGATCCGCTGACGCCAGGCGTGGGTGCAACCAGGGACGCGAAACGGCTCGCGATCTCCGAGAGTCCCGTGATCCTCAAGATCCCTGCATTGCCGATCTCTTATGCCGATGCCCAAATTCTGCTTGCTTCCATCGGCGGGCAGGTGGCGCCGGAATCCTGGCGCGGTGCTCTGTCCATTACCTATCGGGTGGGCACCTATCGCGTGGGCGCGGGCGGCGAGACGGTCCATCTCGCCGTCAAGTCCGACTGGGGCCTGAAGCCGATCTACGACGTGATTGCGACCCTCAAGGGCAGCACGCTGCCGGACGAATGGGTGATCCGCGGCAATCATCACGACGGCTGGGTGTTCGGCGCGAGCGATCCCCTGTCGGGCCAGGTGGCGCTGCTCGCGGAAGCCAGGGCGCTAGGCCAGCTCGCGACCGGCGGCTGGCGGCCGAAGCGAAGCATCGTCTACACGAGCTGGGACGGCGAGGAGCCCGGGCTGATCGGCTCGACGGAATGGGCGGAAACCCATGCCGACGAGCTGAAGCAGAAGGCCGTTCTCTACGTCAACTCCGACACCAATCATCGCGGCATTCTTTCGGTCGAAGGCACCCAGGATTTCGAGGGGCTGGTGGATGCGGTCTCAAAGAGTTTGACCGATCCCGAGAAAAACGTTTCCGTGGGCGAGCGCATGCGCGCGCAGTTGAGGCTTGCGGCTTTCGATTCACATGGCGAAGACAAGGATCACGTGAAGGCGGTGGCGGCCTGGGCGGCCGATCCGGCCCGCGACCTGCCGATCGACGCGACGGGTTCGGGCTCCGACTATGGAAGCTTCATCAACCATCTGGGCATTCCCGTGCTCAATCTTGGATACACCGACGAGGGCAAGTCGAACGGCGTCTATCATTCGCGCTACGACACGTTCGAGCATCACAGCCGCTTCGTGGATCCGGGCTTCGTCTACGATTCGTTGCTGGCCAGGACGGTCGGGCGAATTATGCTGACGGCGGCCGATTCCGGCCTGCCGCTGCAGCGCGCTTCCGACTTCGCAGCCGAGATCGCGCAAGACCTCAAGGAGGTCAAGAAACTCGGAACCGACCAGCGCGAGAAGGCCGAAAAGCAGGCGGCGCTCCTGCGCGACCGGGCCTTCGCGCTCGACGCCGATCCGGCGAAACCCTTCGGCGCGCCCACCGCGCTCAAGCCCGTCCCCGTCTTCGATTTCTCGCCATTGGATTCGGCGGTCGCGCGACTGACAAAGAGCGCAACGAGTTACGACGACGCGCTGGCCGCGCATGGCTCGGCGCTTTCCGCCGACCGCCTCGCGCGGCTTCAGTCGCTGATGCAGGGCATCGATCAGACGCTGACCGCCGAGGTGGGGCTGCCGGGGCGGCCATGGTTCAAGAACCTCGTCTATGCGCCCGGAACGCTGACCGGCTACGGCACGAAAACGCTGCCCGGCGTGCGCGAAGGCATCGAGCAGGAGCGCTTCGACGAAGCGTCGCGCTATATCCCACTCACCGCCGGCGTGCTCAACGCCTATAGCGACCGGCTCGACCAGGCGAGCGCAGTTCTCGGCGGGACGTAACAGGCGGCGCGGTAAGAGGGACACGGCGGTCTGCGCGCGCGTCTACGTATCTTCGGTAGTTCCGCAATTGGTAAGCGCGGCGCCCGCGCCCTTGCTCAGGGTTTCGCCGTAAAGCGAGGCCACTCCGGTCGAGCGTCTGCCGGAAGATGTCGAGCCCGAAATCGGTTCGTTCGCGAGGCCAGCTTGAAAATTCGAACGAAGACAGTCCCGCCCGGCTTCACGCGGCGGTGTCCTGCAGGTGCGGCCGGGCCATGCACGCTGACGCATAAATCAACCGCTCAGCGGGAAGCAGAACATTCGCAGTCGTTCCGGCACCGAGCTCGCTCTCCAGGGTCAAACGCCCGCCATGCAACTCGACCAGGTCCCGGGCGAGCGCCAAACCAAGTCCCGCGCCTTCGTATTGTCGCGCCAGGCTGTTGTCGATCTGGCGGAAACGCTCGAAAGCCTTGGGAATGTCGTCTACATCCATTCCTATTCCCGTGTCCTTCACCGCCAATATCAGTCCGGCAGGAGTCGCTTCCGACGTCACAAGGACGCTTCCGCCGGCCGGCGTGAACTTGATTCCGTTCGAGATCAAATTGATCAGCACCTGTTGAATGCGCCTTCGGTCGGCCCGCAGCCGGGGGAGGTCGGGAGCCGCACGAAAATGGAGCGTCAGCCCGGCTCTCCTTGCCTGCTCAGACATCATGCGAACGGATTCGTCTATCAGTACGGACACCTCTATTTTGTCATCGCTGACACGTACCTGCCCGGATTCGATGCGCGAGATGTCGAGAATGTCGTTGATCAGTTCGAGCAGATGTTTTCCGCTCCCGTGAATGTCCTGCGCATATTCGCGATACCGCGCGTCTCCGAGCGCTCCGAATGGCTCCATCTGAAGCATTTCCGCAAAACCGATCACCGCGTTCAGCGGTGTGCGCAGTTCATGGCTCATCGACGCGAGAAATTTCGCCTTCGCTTCGTTGGCGGCATCGGCTGCGTCAAGCGCCTGTCGAAGTTTGCCCGAGGTCGCTTCCAGGCGCTGCTTTGCCGTCTCGAGCTCGTCAATGTGCTGACGCAGCCGCGCCGCCTCGCCGGTGGTCCGACGTGCGAGATGGTGGTCCACCATCGCACCCACCATTCCGAGCGCCATGATCAGAACGACACTCGCTGCGACGGCGATCGCCAGCACGCCAGGCTCTATTACCATCCCGGAGATCCGAACGGCGGTGTCGGGCCGGTAAACGACAGCCGCCATTGCCGTAAAATGCATGCCCACAATGCCGAAGGCGAACATTGCCCCACCGACGATGTAGCTGCGGAGATCGTTTTTCCGCATCACGATCGCCATGGCGGCCGATGTGGCTACAATTCCGATGACGAGCGAGGCCGCGACGTAATTGGTATTCCAGTCCGCGTGCGCGGGCATGCGCACGGCGGCCATTCCCACATAATGCATTGCGCTTATTGCCGAGCCGCTGATCGCGCCGCCCACCACGCCGCCCGCCGCGGTGAGACAAGTCCGGAACCCGATTGCGCACAGCGAAGCCGCAATGGCGATCGACAGCGCCGTCAGCGCCGCGTCATAGGCGACGGGCAACCCCGGACGGTAGGCGAGCATGGCGACGAAGTGCAGACCCCAAATACCGCAGCCGGCGACCAAGCCTGCAGCAAGGAGCCAGTTCGTCCGCGCGGAACCCGTCGCGGCACGGCCGCGCGCCATCATTGTCATCGCCGTGATACAGGCGAAAAGGCAGAGCAGGGCCGCGAGCACGACGAGGCGAATGTCGTGCTGTTCGGTAATGCACCCGATAACGTGCAACATGCGTCGTACTATGACGGGAATATGTAAACCCGGTGTTTAGCGTATTTCTGCGTGACGAGTTTTCGGGAACGGAACATTATTAAGCAGGCGTTAAGAGAGCAATGTTCCTTGCGCTGCCGCGGGCCGCAGCAGCCTGATTGGTTCCACTTTGCGCCGCACGCAAGCTCGGTGTCGGCAGACGCTGCCCGGCATGCGCGAAGGCATCGAGCAGGAGCGCTTCGACGAGGCCCAGCGCTACATCCCCCTCACGTCCGGCGGCCTCAACGCCTATGGCGACCGGCTCGATCAGGCGAGCGCAGTTCTGGGCGGTAAACAACAGGCGGCGCGGTAGGAACGCTTTGGCGCGGCTGGCCGTGGGCCAGCGCAGATGTCGATTGCTTGCCCTGTGACAGCGTTTGCCGGATCGGCCGGAGTATGGCGCAGTCATTCGGGCCGTGGTATTTTCACCGTCTCCTTCTGGAGGCGGCGGTCATGGTTCGGAAATGCACACTATTCCTGTCCGGGCGAAGATTGGCGAAACTGCAACTGATTATTTGCGTGGCGATTGGCGTCGCGGGACTGGTTTTGCAGGCCAAAGCCGGAATAATTTCGTTCGATCCCCCAAAATCGGTCGACACCTATGGCGCAAGCATTAACGCGGCGGGTGTGACCACAGGATTTTTCGACGCGATGAAGGGCTTTTACGAATATCGTCACGGGTTTGTCCGCGGCGCCAACGGAACGATAGCAGTATTCGACCCGCCCGAATCGATTTATACGGAGGCGTTGGGCATCAATGCCGGCGGCGCGATCACAGGGTATTATGAGACCTACGACCAGGCCGACCACGGCTTTGTGAGATCCGCCAGGGGCAAGATTACAACGATTGACGTGTCCGGAGCGCCGGGCACGCTCGCGACGAGCATAAACGACAAGGGCGCGGTCACCGGCAGCTTCGGTGACAACAACGATGACAATCACGGTTTCGTGCGTGCGGTCGACGGAACCATCGGGATCTTCGATCCCCAGGGATCCATTGACACCGAGCCATACAGTATCAACGACAAGGACTGGGTTACCGGGGATTGGGCCGACGAAAATGAAAATGAAACCTACCACGGCGTCGTGCGTGCGGCCGATGGAACCATCGCAACGTTCGATCCCCCCGGTTCGATTGGCACATTTCCCGGCGGTATCAACGACGCCGGCGCCATCGCCGGATATTTTATTGATAGCAACCGCATAGCGCACGGCTTCCTGCGGGCACGCGACGGGACGATCACGACCTTCGACCCCTCCGGGTCGACTTTCACCTTCGTGCTCGGCGTCAATGCGAAGGGTTCGGTCGTAGGATATTACTGGCTTGCAAGCGGCCCGTCGTACGGCTTCGTGCGCGCGGCCGATGGCACAGTCGCCACCTTCGATCCCAAGGACGCATACGGCACGTCTGCCGTCGGTATTGATAACAATGGTGCAGTTTCGGGATATTATGTCGGCGGGAGCTACGCTCACGGGTTTCTGCGAACGCCATAACGCCTCGCGGCGCGCCGGGAGATATTTCAGGCGCCCGGAGTTTCGAACGCCCTTACCGGGGTCCACCTTTGTTTGCGGCGGGCGATGCGCGCGGGCGCGTCCTCGCCTTCGTAATCGGCGCGCGCGACCGGAAAATCCTCGCGCGGCGGCGGCCGGAACGTGTTCGCATTGACGGCGAACCAGCTTGCGCCGCCATCTTCCATCAGCGCACCGATATAGACGCCGCAATTTGCGCAAATGAGAAAGTCTGCCGTGCGCTGGCCAAAGCGGTAGCGGATGAGCGCATCCGCTTCTCGTGCGGAAATGGAAATCGTGCCGTTCGGATCGCTCGTGTAGCGGGGGTCATGCGCGCGGCAGAAACTGCACCGATCGGCGCGAAGCCCGAGCGTCTCCAACGGCGCCGACGCCTCAAAGACAAAGGCGAGATTGCCGCAATGACAACGGCCTTCGTAGCGATGCGTCGCGTTCATCCGATTTTCCTTCGCAGATTGATGCGTTACGATCCCGATGTCGGGAGCCTGCTCTCCGTCTACGGCGCCGGTTTCGCATTCGCAAGTTCCCGTGAATTCCTCGTTGCAGCGTCACCTCGAATCCGGCGACCGAATCCGGCGACAGGTCAAGTGATGCCGTTTGCGGCCACCTGTGATCGAGTTTGCCTGATTCCTCCGGATTCCCCGGGATTCCAGACAGCATCGTGAGATCATCCGGGACGGCCCCGATCGCAAAAGAATCGGGGTCAGACTCCGAATTAGCTCCGTACTGTTGGGCGTGGACGAGGGCACGATCAGGAGATGCGAGCGCGGCGAATGGAGCTTCCTCTTCATCAACAGATTTTAAGCCGTTTTCTCGAGA
>Ga0182024_10005393_pt1 | contig 28715 bp, 34 predicted proteins | sample P32metaG_FD_120480 | JGI IMG/M metagenome (GOLD analysis project Ga0182024, IMG submission 120480) | Permafrost microbial communities from Stordalen Mire, Sweden - P3-2 metaG (Illumina Assembly) | ecosystem: Environmental > Terrestrial > Soil > Wetlands > Permafrost | place: Sweden: Stordalen...
CCTCCAATCCAGCCGGTTCCACACCATCTCCTCGTATAAGTTACGGATAACAGTATATCGGTAACTTATACGTACAGGCCCTAATTAGTGCGACATTTCTGGCCGACGAAGGGCTGCGATCAAGGCTGTGTGCAGTAATACTTCGATTGGACTGACCCTTTTCTCGCGTGAGCGAACCGATGCGAAACGGCCAGTTTCGGGCCCCGTCAGAGATGTCACAATCATTGAAGAGAACTCGACGCATCGACAAGGAGATTTCAATGGCCATCAACGTCACGCCCATTCCGGGGCTCGACCCTCACATCAACGACCTGCGCCGACGTACGGCCGATTTGATCAACGCGGAGGTGCTGCCCAACGAGGAGGCGTTATGGCGAGCGCGCTACGGCATGGGCATGGAAAAAGAAGAGCGCGAGTCCAGCCGGCGCAAGAGCATCGAACTGCGCGAAGGAATCAAGGCCAAGGTCTTTCAAGCGGGGCTCTGGGCGCCACACCTGCCCAAGGAGTACGGCGGCGCGGGGCTGGACTTTCTCTCGCTGGCCTACATGTACGAAGTCCTCGCCTACGGCGTGGGCGGACCGACGCTCTTTGGCATCGCCGCGCCCAACTCGGGCAACGCCAGCATCCTCGTGAAGTACGGAACTGAAGAGCAGAAGCAAAAGTGGCTGTTGCCGCTCATCGCCGGCGAGATGGAGTCGGGTTTTTCGATGACCGAACCCGAGCACGCCGGTTCCGATCCGCGCTCGATCACCACCGAGGCGGTGCGCGACGGCGACCACTGGGTGATCAACGGACACAAGTGGTTCACCTCGAACGGCATCAACGCCAACTTCTTTATCGTCATGTGTCGGGCCTACGACGCCTCGGGAGAACTTGGGACGCCGGGACGAATGAGCCAGATCATCGTGCCCAGCGACAGCGCCGGAGTGAACATCGTGCGCAACATCGGCATCTTCGGCCACTCCAACTCCGATCACTGCGAGATCCGTTACGAAAACGTGCGCGTGCCCATCGAGAACACGCTGGGCCTCGTGGGCCAGGGCCACGAGGCCGCCCAAGACCGCCTCGGCGCGGGGCGGGTCTATCACTGCATGAACTCGGTCGGCCAAATGTGGCGGGCCTTTGACCTGATGATCGAGCGCGCCATGGTACGAGAAGTCCACGGCGGGTTGTTAAAGGACAAGCAGTTCATCCAAGGGTTCATCGCCGAGAGCTACATGGACGTACAGAGCGCACGGCTCATGACGATCAACGCCGCCGAAAAAGTGGCGAACAACGATCCCGACGCGCGAACCGCGATCTCGGCGATCAAGGTCTTCGTGCCCGGCGCGTACCACCGCGTGGTCGACCGGGCGATCCAGGTGTGGGGAGGAGCCGGAGTAAGCAACGACCTCCCGCTCGGCCAGATGTACTTAACGGCACGCATTCTGCGACTAGCCGATGGACCCGACGAAGTCCACAAGATCCTCATGGCCAAGAACATCCTGCACCGCTACGAAGAAGGGACCGGCTGGAACTTCGGTTCGTAACGGCGAACGGTCCTCAACTAGTCGCCGGTGACACCCGGCGAGACGAGTCTCGTCGTCGTACTGGCCACTTTCGTACAGACCGTGATCGGCAGACTGAGGTACGTGGGGCGTACGAACGAGCCCAGGCTCACGACGACCCCCCGGGCCCGACGAGCGCCGCACGTCGAGGCGGTGAGGTTGCCGGTGTCCACGACGCCGAAGGCGACGCTCACCGAAGCACCCACGGCCAGGGTGTGCAGTGCGGGCATCTCACCCATCGACTCATTTTTGGCGAGGGGACCGAGTGCTCGATGCGCGGCCCCGATCACTGGTTGGATCGTGGGCACACCGAAGAGGGTGCACGAAGTGGTGTTGAGTTTGACATGAGGGCCCGTGTTAGTGAACACGAGTGCGTAGTACGTGGTGCCGGCCGTGCCCTGGGTGGCGCCTCGTGACACGGTGATCTGAGTGCTGACACAAGACTTCGCGCTCGTTGTCGCAACCGCCGTCGACGCGCTGAACCCGAACAGCCCGCCGGAAAGCAGCGCACCCGCGAGCACTGACGAGATCACGATCGTCCTGACAGTTTTCATGGCAATCTTCCTTTCCACTCCTTGGCTGGTTATGTCCACTCGTGGGCGAAACTTACCGCCTTCGAGAAATTGGGGCGGACAACGACCATCGGTGAGAACAGGGCCTTGGCTCGAGCGTTGGAGCCTGCGTCGTTGGCTCCGCCGTTACGGTTTCGATCCGACATCGGCCCACAGCACCAGTGCGTCTTCTTTCGTTCGTTCGTAGTAGTTCTTCCTCACCCCCACCGGAGCGAAGCCAAAGCGAGCGTAGAGGGCCTGGGCGCGTGTGTTGCTCACCGCGACCTCGAGCGTGGCGCGCACGACCCCTCGCTCGTTCGCGATGTCCCAGGCCTCTTGCATCAAGGAGGTGGCGACGCCTTGACCCTCGTGGCCGGGCAAGGTGCCGATCGTGTTGACGTGCAACTCGTCGAGCACGTACATCACCCCTAAGTAGCCAATGATCTTCTTCTCCTCGATCGCCACGGTGTAGCGACGGGTCTCGGTGTTGGTGATCTCGTCGAGCAACATCGCCCTCGTCCAGGGCTCGGGGAACTGCTCCACTTCAATCGCCAAGAGTTCAGGCACGTCGCGGCGCTCGGCCACTCGAATGCTCCAGCTCAGAATCACGAGGGGGGCTGGCGCGTCGTGAAGTTCGCCACGGCGTCGGCCTCTCGCAAGTAGAGCGGCACGATCGCCACCTGCGGCGCTCGAAGGGCTCCGAGTGCGAGCGCGGCCAAGGGCGAGGGAACCTGCTGATTGAAGATTAAGCCGTGGGTGACGCCGGCGAACTCATCGGCGTATCGCGCGGCGCCGTCGCCAGTGAAAGTGACGACGTCGCCGCGCTGGTTCCACTCGAGGGCGACCTCGCGGGGTAGTGCGACTTTCGGGTCACTCAAGGCGAGCACGGAGGCATCGAGTGAAAAGATCTGAATGAACACCTCGCCGCGGCGACCGTCCACGACACTGACCAGGGTCCCTCGAACGCCCGAATTGAACGCGCCGTGGGCGAGGACCTCGAGCGAGGTGACCCCGACGAGTTCGGCGCCACTGGCCACAGAAAAGCCCAGCGCGGTGGCGATGCCCACGCGCAGACCGGTGTAGAGACCCGGCCCACGGTCGACCACGACGCGATCGATCGACGCCGCGCTGATTTTGACCTTATATAAGAGGTCACGAATTCCCGGCGTCAGCGCCTCGGTATGGTGACGCTCGTCGCCGAGCACGAGTTCGAGCTCCACCCCTTCGCTGGTGCGAACCGCCATCGCGCAGCCCGGGGTCGCGGTCTCAATGGCGAGGATGTTCACTGGCTCGCCCACTGATTGAGGGGTTCTTGTCGATCGAGGGTCAGGGCGCCACTGACCACGAGCGTGCGCCCCTCGTCCTCTTCGAGAACAAAGTCCACGTTCATGACGTCTCGGCCAAAGACCGACGACGCGATCTCGCCCCACTCGACCAGGGCTACCGCGCCGTCTTCGACGAGTTCCCCGAGTGCCAACTCCCTCACCTCGACCAGGCTCTCGACCCGATAGACGTCGGCGTGGTGCAACATTGAGATACCTAGGTCGTTCACGCACTCGTGTTGGCGCACCATCGTGAAGGTCGGACTGGTCACGCGTTCTCTAACACCAAGTCCCTTCGCGACCCCTTGAGCGAAGGTCGTCTTGCCGTTGCCCAGTTGACCCGAGAGCAAGATGACGTCACCGGGTCGTAGGACCCGCGCGAACTCTTGGCCCGCCGCTTGGGTGTCCTCAGCGCTTGCGCAGTAACGCCGCCAGTTCACGGTGCGTCTAACAGTTGGCGCAGCACGGCCAGATCGCGACGCATCACGTGGACCACACTGGCACCGCCTCGCAGGGCGGCCGCCGGATGATAGGTCGCCAGTCCCGGCACGGCACCGAGGTACACCACGCGACCGTGCACCTCACCCATAGGCGCCTCGGAGCCAAGGACCGCGCGACTCGCGGTATTGCCCAGGGCCAGCACAGCGCGCGGGGTGATCATCGCCAGTTGCTCGTCCAACCACGGCCGACAGGTCGTGATCTCGTGCAAGGTCGGCGTGCGATTGGCCGGCGGGCGGCACTTCACGACGTTGGTCACAAAACATTGACTCCGCGTCACGCCGACCTCTTCTTGGAGCAGGCGAAAGAGGAGTTGTCCGCTTCTTCCGATGAAGGGCTCGCCGCCCTCGTCTTCGCTGCGACCGGGCGCTTCGCCGATCACCATGAGTAAGGGCGCGAGGGGACCCGAGCCGACCACGACACGCTGACGGGTCAGCGAAAGGTCACAGCGGGTGCACGACACCAGTTCGTTCAGGTCAAGCACGACTTAGTCCACGAGAACACGTGGCACGCGCGCGCCGATACCGCAGAGGATCTCCCAGGTGATGGTGTTCGCCTTCTCGGCCCACTCTTCGGCGGTGATCAGCTCGTGACCCTGAGGTCCGAGTAAGACGACGTCGTCGCCCACGACGACGACGTCGTCGCCGACGTCGACTAAGAGCTGATCCATCGTGACGTTGCCGGCGAGCGGGTAGCGCGTTTCGTGGATGAGGACGTCGGCGCCGCCCTCGAAGAGTCGCCGGGGGTAGCCGTCGGCGTAGCCGAAGGGGACGGTGACGATGGTGGCGTCACGCTCGAGAGCGCGACTTCGCCCGTAGCTCGGCCGCTCACCTTTCAACACGCGGCGCACCGCCACCACCTGTGCGCGCAGCGCCAACGCGGGCCGTAACTCAAGGCTCTGCTCTTCCAGGGCGCTGGCCAGCCAGCCGCTGGGCAGATAGCCGTACATCGCGAGACCGACGCGCACCATGGAAAGACGCGCCTCGGGATAACCGAGCGCCCCCGCGCTGTTGGCGCTGTGCACCATGCGCGGGGCGACGCCGCGCTCGCGTAACGCATCGACGACTTCGTTAAAGAGCGCGATCTGACTCTTGGTAAAGGCGCGATCGTCATCACTCGAACCTTCGGCGACGCTGAAGTGCGTGTAGAGACCCTCTAAGTCAATGGCCCCCGATCCGAGCAGAAGGTCCACGACGTCACCGACCTCTTCGAGCGCCACGCCCATGCGACCCATGCCGGTGTCAATCTTCACGTGTACGCGGTGTTTCCCACCGAGTTTCTCGGCCCAATCGGCCGCCGCCTTGGCGCCGGCGAGAGATCCGATGGTGAGCGTCAACGAGTGTCCGAGGGCGTCGGGAATCGTCGACGCCGGAATCTCCGCCAAGAGCAGAATCGGTACATTGACGCCCGCCTCACGAAGTTCGATACCCTCGTCCACCATCGCCACGGCCAACGCGTCGGCGCCCCCTTCGAGAGCGGCCCGGGCGGCCAAGGGCGCGCCGTGTCCGTAGGCGTTCGCCTTCACCACCGCACAAAGCAACGAGTCACCCATGACTGCTTTGAGGACTCGAACGTTGTGCGCGATGGCCGACGCGGAGATCTCCGCCCACGCGGGACGGCGCACGCCTTCAACGGGCACGGGCGGCTTTCTTGGACGATCCGACCACGACGGCGGCGGCCGTCACTGACGTGTGGGTCATCGAGAGGTGCCACGTCGCGACGCCGGCCGCCCGGGCGAGTTCACTCGCCGAGCCGTGCAGCAGCACGCTCGGCGCACCCGCGTCATTCGTCGTCACTTCGATAGATCGCCACGGCGCGGCGCCCACGCCCACGCCAAGGGTCTTCAAGACCGCCTCTTTCGCAGCGAAACGTGCGGCTAGACGTTCGGGTCGCTGGCGCGCGTCGCGACGTTCGCCCTCAGTGAAGAGACGCTCAATGAGCCGAGGATGCCGCTCTATCGCCAACGTAAAGCGCGCTACGTCAACCAGGTCGACCCCCACGCCGCGCGTCGCCACTACTCGACCGTCACGGTCTTGGCCAGATTGCGCGGGCGGTCCACGTTTCGCCCCAGGCCTCGGGCCATGGTGTAGGCGAACAGCTGCAGCGGCACGATGTCCACCATCGGCGTGAAGAGCGGCTCGGTCGCCGGCACGCGCAGCACGTAGGCGGCCAGTGCGTCGACGGTTTCGTCGTCGTCCGTCGCGACGACGACGACGGTGGCGCCGCGGGCCTTCACTTCAGCCAAGTTCGACAGCATCTTTTCGTGCAGGGCCGGATCGGTCGCGACGGCGACGACGATGACCCCGGGCTCGATCAACGCGAGCGGCCCGTGCTTGAGTTCCCCGGCCGGGTAGCCCTCGGCGTGCAAGTAGGACAACTCCTTTAGTTTCAACGCCCCTTCGAGGGCCGTGGGAAAACCCACGTGTCGACCGAGGAAGAAGAAGTCGCGCGCTCCGAGCAGTTGTTTGGCGACGTCTTCGACGTGGCTCCGTCGCTCTAGGGTCGACGCCACCTGCCCGGCGACGGCGTTCAGACCCTGAAAGAGTGCGTCGATGTCCGACGCGGGCAACGTTTCGCGCAGTTGCGCGAGGCGCAATGCCAACAGTTCGAGCGCCGCCACCTGGGCGACGAACGCCTTCGTCGACGCGACGGACACCTCCAAGCCCGCGCGAGTGTAGATGACGGCGTCGGACTCTCTCGCGAGCGAAGAGTCGACGATGTTCGAGACCGCAACGACCCGGGCGCCGCGTCGGCGCGCTTCGCGAATCGCCTGAATCGTGTCAATCGTCTCACCGCTCTGCGAGACGCCGATCACCAGTGTGCCAATCTCGACAACCGGATCGCGGTAGCGATACTCACTAGAGATGTCGACCTCGACGCTGAGACGCGCCCATCGTTCGATCGCGTACTTCGCGACTTGGGCCGCGTGATTCGAGGTGCCCGCCGCCACGATGACGACGCGCTTCACGTCACGCAGTTCCTTGTCAGGTATTCGCAGTTCGTCGAAGGTAATGGTGCCGTCGCGACGACGACGATCGAGCAAGGTCGCTCGTATGGCGTCCGGTTGCTCGTTGATCTCCTTGGTCATGAAGTCCTCGTGGCCGGCTTTTTGCGCGGTTTCGAGGTCCCAGTCGATCGTGAGCTGGTGGAGCCGCACCGGCGCGCCCTCTAAGTCGATGGCTCGAAAGCCCTCCGGGGCCAGGCGGACGATCTCGTCGTCGTTGACGGCGTAGAACGAGGTCGCGCGGTCGAGAATCGCCGGCACATCTGAGGCCAAATAGGTCACGCCCGACGCGGTGCCGATGATGAGCGGTGAGACGCGCCTCGCCGCGACGATGACGTCGGCCTCCGTGGCGTCCATGGCCGCGATAGCGAAGGCGCCGCGCACCACGAGCAGGCTCTGGCGAACGGATTCGGTGAGATCCAGACCCAACGCGCGCGACTCCTCGATCAAGTGCGCCAGCACCTCAGAGTCGGTGCGTGAGCTAAAGATGTGCCCCCGCGACTCGAGCTGCTCTTGGAGTTCGCCGTGATTCTCGATGATGCCGTTGTGGATGATGGCGATGTGGCCCGAGCAGTCGAGGTGGGGGTGGGCGTTCATCGTGACCGGCGCGCCATGAGTGGCCCAGCGAGTGTGGCCAATGCCCGAGGCGAAGCCCGGAGGTGCCTCCTCGCACTCCTTGCGCAGGGCCTGCACGGACTCGGTACCCTCGGCGGCTCGGGCCCGCCAGGTCTCCCCGGGGCGAACGAGCGCCACGCCGGCCGAGTCGTAGCCGCGATACTCCAGGCGCGCGAGGCCCTCGAGCAATGTTGCCAAAGTATCGGAGGATCCAACGACCCCGATGATGCCGCACATGAACCCAGCCTACTAGGGCCGATTTACGGCCCTTCGTGCCGCGTCACGTGGCGTAGAGCGACTTGAGCCGATCACTAAAGACTTCGACGAACTCCGCGTCCAACGCTTCAATCATGATTCGCACTACCGGTTCGGTACCCGACGGACGCACGAGCAGGCGCACGTCGGCACGCTCGACGCCGTAGAACTCCAAGAGCTCATTGAAGAGGTGTTGCACCTCGTCGTCGTTGAAGTGCTCGATCGAGACGCTGAAGAGCTCTTGGGGCACGCGGCGCCAGGCGGCGCCGGCCAGCTCGGCGAGGGGCCCTCGTCGAACGAGCAACTCGGCCAACAGCAGCCCGGTGAGCAGTCCGTCACCGGTCGGCGCCAAGTCGCGAAAGATGACGTGACCCGACTGCTCGGCCCCTAAGTTCCAGGACTTCTCTTCGAGGGCCAGCAAGACGTTGCGGTCCCCCACGTCGGTCTCTTCGATCTCCACGCCGGCCTCGTCGAGCGCACGATAGAGACCGAGATTACTCATCGAGGTAACGACGACGCCGCCGCCCAGCGTGCCGCTCGCCGCGCGATCGAGCGCGAAGAGCACCATCAGGTCGTCGCCGTCTCGAACGGTGCCTTCCGCGTCAACGGCGATGAGTCGATCGGCGTCACCGTCGAGGGCGAGCCCGAGATCCGCGCCCGAGTCTCTCACCGCGTCGATGAGACTAACCACGTTGGTCGAACCCGAGCCCTCGTTGATGTTGCGCCCGTCGGGCTGGTCGTGGATCATGAGCAGGCGCGCGCCCGTGGACGCGAACAGTTCATGGGCGACGTGCGACGCCGCCCCGTTCGCGCAGTCCACCACGAGAAAGAGCGAGGAGAGGTCCGTCGGCGCGAGCGCGCGCAGGTGTTCGATGTACTCGTGCTCCGCCGTCTCGTCAATGGCGACCTCGTCGAAGTGGGTCGACGACGCGCCTTCGGCGACGTTGAGTGCGCTCTCGACGGCGGCTTCGGTGGCGTGATCGAGCTTGGTGCCGCCCACGCCCAACACTTTCAGTCCGTTGTCGTAATAGGGATTGTGCGACGCCGAGACGACCACGCCGACCCCGCGGCGACGCTGGGCGATGACCGCGACACCGGGCGTCGTGAAGTAGCCGAGGTTCACTCCCGTCGCACCGCCGTCGCGCAGTCCGGCGAGGACCGCCGCGGCGAGTGTCGGTGAACTCTCTCTGGTGTCGTAGCCGACGTACACCGGCACGGTGAAGACCGTGGCCACCGCGCGGCCGAGCCGGTAGGCGAGGTCGACGGTAACTTCGTCGCTCGCGCGCCCTCGAATGCCGTCCGTGCCAAAGCGCACGGCCACGACCATTACCTCTTTGAGTACTGAGGAGCCTTGCGCGCCTTCTTGAGACCGTACTTCTTGGACTCTTTCTTGCGCGAGTCGCGCGTGAGCAGTCCCGCCTTTTTCAGCGCCGGGCGCACGCCCTCGTCGAGTTTCAGTAGCGAGCGCGAGATGCCCAGACGCAACGCGCCGGCCTGACCGGCGATGCCGCCGCCTTCAATGGTGGCGTCGATGTCGTAGGTCTGTTGGGCGTCGATGAGACGTAGTGGCTCCATCACCATTTGACGGTGCGTCGCGGAGGTGAAGTAGTTGTCAAAGGCGCGCGAGTTGATTGTGATCGTCCCGGTGCCGGGGCGAAGTCGCACGCGAGCGACGGCCTCTTTGCGCCGGCCGGTCGTCTGGGTGAGGGGGATGGTCACTGCTCTCCTTAACCGCGGCGAATCGCCGAGGTGTCATACGCCTGGGGCGCCTGGGCCGCGTGGGGGTGCTCGGCGCCTTTGTAGACAAAGAGCTTGTCCATCTGGGCGCGACCGAGCCGATTCTTGGGCACCATGCCGCGCACCGCGTCAAAGACGAGCTTCTCGGGGTCGGTGTCCATAAGGGTCTGCCAGGAGGTTGAGCGCAGCCCGCCCGGGTAACCAGAGTGGCGCCGGTGGAATTTCTGCGCCAACTTGTTGGCCGTCACGACGACCTTGTCGGCGTTGACGATGATCACGTAGTCACCCGTGTCGACGTGAGGCGCGAAGTAGGTGCGGTGCTTCCCGCGCAGAAGCGACGCGGCGACGGTCGCGACACGCCCGAGCACGAGGCCCTCGGCGTCAATGACGACCCAGTCGCGGGTCAACTCACTTAATTTTGGTGAAAACGTGCGCACAAAACTTCCCTGAAGGCTCATTGGACGGACCCGAAGAAGGGTCCAGAGGACTCCCTATTCTAGGAAAAACGGGCCCCACAAGCAAATCCAGGGACCCAATGGTACGGGGAAAGCCTGCGGAGTCGCCTTTCGTAGCTTCTCAACTCCTCGTTCGGTGCGCCACTACCGACTCACCAGATCGTCACGCGACTCGCGGGATCGAGCCAGAGCGCGTCGCTGGGGCTGACGTCAAAGGCGTCGTAGAACTCGTCGATGTGGCGCACGATCTGGTTGCACCGAAACTCCGGCGGCGAATGAGGATCCATGGCCAAGTGGCGTTCGACTTCTTCGACGCGCGCCTGATACTGCCAAGCCAGCGCCCACGCGAGAAAGAATCGCTGGGCACCGCTCAGTCCGTCGATGACCGGGGGCGTGGAATCTCCTAAAGAGATGAGGTACGCCTTCCACGCGATGCCCACGCCGCCGAGGTCGCCGATGTTCTCACCGATGGTCAGCGCGCCGTTTACTCGCAACTCTGGCGACTCGCTCGGCGCGAGCGCGTTGTACTGATCAATGAGCGTTCGCGTGCGCTCTTCGAAGGCGGCGCGATCCGAGGACGTCCACCAATCGCGAAGACGGCCCGTGCCGTCGACCTTCGACCCCTGGTCGTCGAAGCCGTGACCGATCTCGTGTCCGATCACCGCGCCGATGGCACCAAAGTTGGCCGCGTCGTCGCGTTCGGAATCGAAGAACGGCGGCTGAAGGATCGCGGCGGGAAAGACGATCTCATTGAATCCGGCGTTGTAGTACGCGTTGATGGTTTGAGGTGTCATGAACCACTCGTCGCGGTCAATGGGCTGAGCGACCTTGGCCAGTTGGCGATTGAACTCAAACTCACTCGTCGCACGAACATTCGCGATCAGGTCGGCGGGATCGATCTTAAGCGCCGAGTAGTCGCGCCACTTGACCGGATAGCCGATCTTGGGGGTGAAGGACCCCAGTTTCTCGAGGGCCCGTTGGCGCGTCTCTTCGCTCATCCACTCAAGCGTGGTGATGCTGCGCCGATACGCTTCGACGAGATGTCCGACCAACTCATCCATCCGGGCCTTGGCCGTTGGCGGAAAGTGTCGATCTACGTAAATGCGCCCCACCGCTTCGCCCATGGCGCCTTCCACCAGCGAGACCGCGCGCTTCCAGCGTTCGCGCTGCTCGGTCACTCCTGTTAATGTGCGTCCGTAGAAATCGAAGTGCGCCTCCACAAAGTCTGATGAGAGATACGGCGCGTCGCCCCGAATGATCTGATAGCTCATCCAGTCCTTCCAGGCCTCGAGACGCGCGGCGTCAAAGAGTGCACCCAGGACCGGCGTGAAGCTCGGCTGACGCAACACGACCTCGTCGAGTGCGTGCGCGGGCACCGAGAGACCCGCAGCCCACTCGTCCAGGCTCGCCGGCCCTTGGCCCAACAAAGCCGTGGCGTCGTCCCACGCCATTGGGTTGTACGTCTTTTCCTTGTCGCGCGATTCGACGTTGTCCCAGTGACCCCGAGCGATTTCGGTTTCGAGATCAAAGACCCGCGTGGCGCGGCGCGCCCCATCATCAAGACCCGCGAGTTCGAACATACGTTGCACGTGCACGACGAAGGCCTCGCGCACCGAAGCGAAGTGCGCCTCGCGGTAGTAGCTCTCGTCGGGCAGAGAGATCCCGCCCTGTTCTAAGAACGCGAGGTACCGCTCGGGATTGCCCGGGTCGCTGTCGACGAACACCTGATAGAAACCGGCCAGACCTTCGCGCTGAAGGGCACCAATGGTAGAGAGCAGCAGAGCGATTGAGTCGATGTTGGCGACGCGTTCGAGTCGAGCACGGAGGGGTTCCGCGCCCACGGTGTCGACGCGAGCCTCGTCGAGAAAGCTGGCGTAGAGGTCGCCGAACTTGCGAGGCTCGCCTCCTTCCGGCGCGGTGCGCGCCTCTTCGATGATCACGCGCACGGCCCGCTCCGCCTCATCGTCGAGAATCATGAACGTGCCGTAACTGGCTTTATCCGGCGGGATCGGTGTGCGATCGATCCATCGCTGGTTGGCGTGGTGGAACAGGTCGTCCTGAGGGCGAATCAGCTCACTCAACTCATCGAGCACCATCCCTGAACCCCGCGCGCCTTCTGTCATGGCGCTCAGTGTACCGAGCGCTTCGTCTGCGGTGTCATGGACCCTCAGCGACGGGTCTGGTCCCAAGCGCTGGCGCCTAGATACCTAATCAAAGGCGTTGGTCACCTATGGGTAATTAGGACAATGCCAGGCAGATCGACGAAGGCGGTTTGATCGGCAGAGACAATTGACCTGTTGGTCGCGAGCGCAGTGGCTGCAATGATCAGGTCGTGGGCGCCCCGAGGGCGCCCCAGTTTCCTCACTGCCATCAAAAGTTGGGCGTGGGCTCGTGCCACTGTGAGGTCATAATCCACAATCGGGACTGAAGCCACAACTTCATCCAATAGTTCCTGCCGATTAAGCCGGGCCTTTCCCCTTGACAATTCGACGCCAACTTGAAGCTCAGCCACCGTGATGGCGGCAATTGCGACGTCGTCTTCATCTTCGATTAATCCGTCAAGAATGGAATTTGACCGTTCCGCGTCGATCAAAAATGTCGTATCAAGAAGCAATCGGTTCAGAATCGATCCTCAGTTGTAAATAGCTCTCGCGTTTCCTTCAGATCCATTTTCCATCGAGCATCCGCACGATGAAGCTTTAGGAGCGACTTCACTTCCGAGCCCTGACCATTCGCGACTGGCTCAATATGAGCCACGGCCCGACCTCGGCGAACGATAGTGATTCGCTCACCTCTGTGTTCGACCGCGTCAAGCAATTCGGCGAAGTTCCTCGCGGCATTAGTAGCACTGATCTCCGTCATATAATCATATTATCAGATATTTCGTGTCGGAGACCCGTCGCTCTCGTAACCCACCGCGACCAGCGCCAGTCCACTTGCCGGCGCGAGCGGCGGCAATTGGTAACGGCTGAAACTTTCGAGGCGCTGTTGGACCGTGTCGGCGTCGAGCGTCCCTTGACCAATAGCCACCATCGTCGAGGTCAGCGCGCGCACCATGTTGTGACAGAACGACTGCGCACGGATCGTCAGACGCACGACCGGAGGGTGTCGCGGGCTCATCACCCACTGGTCCTCGAGTCGCTCCCAGCGGGCCTCGAGCACTCTTCGCAGCAACGGCTCACCCGGTGATGAGTTCGATGGTCGTCGACAGAACGCTCGAAAGTCGTGTGTGCCCACGGTGGACCGCGCCGATCGATTCATCTTGCGAAGATCGAGCGGTCCGGCCACGGCCCAGGACCATTCGTTCGTGAAGTCCAGCCCAGGCGGCGTGGTCTCGAGGACCAGGTATCGATACTCCCGCCACGTCGCCGAGAAACGGGCGTGAAAGTCATCATTCACGGGCTCGGCGAGAAGAATCTGCACCCGACCGCGGAGCTGCTTGTTGAGTGAGTTCATCAGCCGTTCACTCTCCAGGCTTCGAACCTTGGTGACAACGGGCAGGTCGACGTGCACGACCTGTTGAAAGGCGTGCACGCCCGAGTCGGTGCGTGCGGCGCCCACGATCTGCGGTTCGTGGTCGAGACGAAGCGTCGCGGCGAGCGTCTCTCTTAACAGTCCCACGACCGTGTCGTGTCGGGGCTGGTAGGCGAAACCGCTGAAGGCCCGTCCGTCGTAGGCCAGGTCCAGGCGCCAGCGTTGCGTGGCGCCCAGTGGATCAGACGAACTCAATGCGCGCCATCGGCGCGTTGTCGCCCAGACGCGGCCCGAGCTTCAAGATGCGCGTGTAGCCACCGGGTCGCTCGGCGAAGCGCGGTGCGATCTCGGTAAAGAGCTTGTGCGTCATGTCCTTGTCACGAATGAACGCCACGACGCGACGCTGAGCGTGCACCGATCCCTCGGGCGAGTTCTTGGCGGCGGTGATGACCTTTTCTACGATCGGTCGAAGCGCCTTGGCCTTGGCCTCGGTCGTGACGATGGACTCCGCCGCGATCAGCGACGCGACGAGGTTGCCCATCATTGCCTTTTGGTGTGCGGAGTTGCCCCCGAACCGTTTGCCCTTCGTTGGCGCACCACGCATGGTTACTCCTCGACTCGTAGTGAAAGGCCGCGCTCGTCGAGACGGTCGTTCACGTCCTTCAGTGACGTCGCGCCGAAGTTGGTGATCGAGGTGAGGTCCCGCTCGGTGGCGTTGACGAGCTGGGCAATCGTGTTGATGCCGGCGCGCTTGAGACAGTTGCGCGAGCGCTCGGTGAGACCGAGCTCTTCGATACGAATGTCCAGTTCGCTCGCGGCGGCCTGGGCGCTGCCCACGTCGCCCAGTTCCAGCGAGGGTGCCTCTTCGTCGAAACTGGCGATCAGATCCACCAGTGAGCCGAGCGTCTTGCCGGCCGAGGCGAGGGCTTCACGCGGCGAGATCGACCCGTCAGTCTCGATGTCGATCACTAAGCGGTCAAAGTCCTTGCTCTGCTCGACGCGCACCGGTTCGATCTCGAAACTGACCCGACGAACGGGCGAGAAGATCGCGTCCAGGGGAATCACGCCAATCGTGGAAGAACCCTTGTTGCCCTCGGCGCCGACGTAGCCCTTTCCGCGCTCGACCGTGAGCTCGAAGGTCAGTGCGCTGCGCGCGTTGGTCAAGTACGCCAGGTGCAGGTCACCGTTCAAGATCTCCACGTCGGCCGTTGTCGACAGGTCCGAGGCCAGAGCGGGACCCTCACCGCGCTTGTCGAGACGAAGCGTCACGGGCTCGTCACTGTGCACCTGCAAGAGCAAGTCCTTTAAGTTCAAGGTGATGTCCTGGACGTCTTCTTTGACGCCCTCGATCACGCCGAACTCGTGCAAGACGGCGTCAAACTTGACCCGCGTGGCCGCGGCGCCGGGAATCGACGAGAGCAGGGTGCGGCGAAGCGAGTTGCCGAGTGTGTGGCCAAAGCCGGGGTCGAGGGGGCCAATACCGAAGGACTGACGATTGTTGACTTCGTCGCCGAGGGCTTCGATAGTAGGTCGCTGGATGATCAACATGGGGACTCCTAGGGGTCGTTACTGAGATGAAGTTATTTGGAGTACAACTCGACGATGAGCTGTTCTTGGATCGATTCGTCGATCTGCTCGCGTTGGGGCACGATACGCACGGTGACGCTAAAGCCGTTCTCCCCTTTCTCGAGCCAGCCCGGCACAGTGCGGTCCAACACGTCCAGATTGCGCTTGACGTTGAAGTTCTCGCGGGTAGCGGCCTTCAAGGAGACGACCTCGCCGGGACGTACCCGGTACGAGGGGATGTCGACGCGCTTGCCGTTGACAGCGACGTGGCCGTGGCGAACCAGTTGGCGGGCCTGGGCCCTCGAGGCGCCCCATCCCGCACGGTACGTCACGTTGTCGAGTCGCGTCTCTAAGAACTGCAAGAGATTCACGCCGGTCATGCCGGGGCGACGGTTGGCCTCTTCGTAGAGGTTGCGGAACTGCTTTTCTAAGACGCCGTAGATCCGACGGGCCTTTTGCTTCTCGCGCAACTGGGTCAAGTACTCCGAGCCCTGACGTTGGCGGTCGCGGCCGTGCATGCCGGGCGGGAAGGCGCGGATGCGCCGATCCGAGTTCTCGGCGACGGGGCACTTCAGGGTGAAGCAGCGCTCGCCCTTTAAGTAGAGCTTGGTGCGCTCACGTCGACAGAGTCGACAGACGGGTCCGGTATAACGAGCCATGACGCCTAGCCCCTGCGGCGTTTCTTGGGCCGACAACCGTTGTGCGGTAACGGCGTCACGTCTTTGATTGCCACGACTTCGATGCCCGCGGCGGCGATTGAACGAATCGCCGTCTCGCGGCCCGAACCCGGTCCGCGCACCAACACGTCGACCTTCTTGATGCCGTGCTCCATGGCCGCGCGCGCGCACTTCTCGGCCGCCAACTGCGCGGCGTAGGGCGTTGACTTGCGCGAGCCCTTAAAGCCGACCTGACCCGACGAGGCCCACGACAATACGTTGCCCTCGGGGTCCGTGATGGAGACGATCGTGTTGTTAAAGGAACTCTTGATGTGCGCCACGCCGAAGGCCACGTTCTTTCGTTCTTTCTTGCGGGTCTTGCGAACCGTCGTGGGCTTAGCCATTACTTAATTACTTTCTTCTTGCCAGCAACGGTGCGCTTGGGACCTTTGCGGGTGCGAGCATTCGTGCGGGTGCGCTGACCGCGAACGGGCAGACCCTTGCGATGGCGGATGCCTTGGAGCGAGTTGATCTCCATTTTGCGCTTGATGTCTTGAGCGACGTCACGACGAAGATCGCCTTCGACGGTGACGTTCTGGTCGATGTAGGTACGAAGCGCCGTAACTTCGGCGTCGGAAAGGTCCTTGACGCGCGTGGACTCATTCACGCCGGTCGCCGCGCACGCCTTTTCGGCGATCGTCGGTCCCACACCAAAGATGTAGGTGAGCGCGATGACGGTGCGCTTCTCGCGCGGAATGTCAACTCCAGAGATACGGGCCATGATGTTTCCTAGCCCTGACGCTGCTTGTGGCGCGGGTTGGCGCCACAGATCACGCGCACGACCCCGGCCCGGCGAATGACCTTGCACTTCTCACAGATGGGTTTGACGCTCGCGCGAACTTTCATATGGTAACTTTCTCGATCTTCTAGAACCTGGGTCATTTGTAGCGGTAGGTGATGCGTCCACGGGTCATGTCGTAGGGCGTGATCTCTACTTGGACCTTGTCGCCGGGAAGGATTCGGATGCGGTGCATGCGCATCTTTCCCGAACTGTGGGCGAGGACGGTATACCCGTTCTCCAGCTCCACGCGAAACATGGCGTTGGGTAGTGGCTCGACGACGGTTCCCTCTACGGTGAACGCGTCTTCCTTTGGCTTGCTCAGGTTCTTTCTCCTTATTACGGCACTACTAGGGGCGCGAAGGACCAAAACTCCCACGCGAGAAGACCTCAGGGGCAGGCCCAGAGGTCGGCCAACCATTCTATCGGAAAATCCGAAAAACGCAAAAACGGTGCCAATTTCCGGTCGTTCTGCCATTGAGTCTGTCCCATGGGCCATTCGAAATTCTAGTCGGAGCACTCCGAAAAACACCCACTCGTCCTCACGCTGGCGTAGATTCCAATCTTCACAGGCAAGTCAATTCTATTGTGATTTACTGGATTACGTCTCAGCGAGGGGTGGTGATTGATGGCTGACTCTCGACTTGCCAGACCGCACAAGACAAGAAGCGTGACCGAACCGTTTTTCGTGACACCAATCGTCGAATCACCATGAACCTGGAACTTCTACGACGTTTCGTGACGGTGGCGGACGAAGGCAACCTCACGAGGGCCGCAGACGAACTCTTCGTGTCCCAGCCAGTGTTGAGTCGGCAAATCTCTCGGCTCGAGAAAGAAGTAGGGGCCCACCTCTTTACTCGCACGGCGGACGGCATGGAACTGACCGAAGCCGGCGTACTGATGTACAAGAACGCCCAAGACGCGCTTGCCCTGATCGACAAAGGAATGCGCGAAGCGAAAGAAGCCAGCGAAGGTGAGATACGGGTCTCTATTGGCTACCGCTTCCCCACCGAGGTAGTGAACCAACTCATCAAGACCGCTCAGACGTACAGCCCTGAGGTCAATTTTGACTTGATCCCCGTCGACTACCCGGACTCCAGTTGCGGATTACGCAGCCGTGAATCTGACGCCGCGTTCCTATGGTTGCCGATCGACGTGGCCATCGATTACGTCGAAATCTACCGTGGACCGTGCATGGCGATACTCTCCCACGAACACCCGCTTTCGAAAGAGACCTCCGTATCAATCGAGAGCCTCATCGACGATCCTCTCGTGACAATCAAATGCAACGACCAGGTGTTCTCGGATTACGCGAACGCTCTCGCGTATCGTCACGGGGCTGCCCCCACGATCGCCTTCGAGGCCAAGACCACCGAGGAGGCGCTGCAGCACATTTCGCTCAATGAGGGTATTGGTTTCGCGTTGACTTTGAGATCCAAGTTCCACAACTGGGAGAGCGTGGTCTGGGTTCCAATTTCTGACGTGGAAGATTGCACGTTTGTTCTGGCCCAGCGATCCGGAGAGACGAATCCCGCGTTGGACTCACTCTTTCGAGCTATCGAAGAACACTGACACCCCGTCGCTTACTAGAGCGTCAGCGAATGGACTGAAGATGGGGCACGTCAAGGGAACTTGACGGGCATGGCCCGGCAGCCTGACCTCTCGCCCTGACCGATCAGCTGAGCGTGTTCACGCGGCGTGGGTTCCGACTGACGAAATCGGTCACGTTCGTTCAGACCAATACTGAAATCTCCACCGCACCGGTAGAGAATCGAGACCTACTTCGAGATCAACGAACCACGTTGGTCCTTTCTCTTCGCGCACGTAAACACGCTCGAGTATTTCCACGACATCGAGCATTCAACACGTTGCACGAGTGTCGTCATGTTCGAAAGGACATGGGAACCAACCGAAAAGGTCTTGGACAGGAACAGTGAGGACTTCTAAATTTGTTCTCTGCGCCTAGTGCCATATCAGCGCAGTCGCGCCGTGACAAGTCGTCGGCGAACGTATACCCAGCCAAGTGAGCAGTGAAATGAAGCCAATTAGCGACACGTTCTTGATCGTGAATGGCCCCGCGAAGCGAGGCACGATCGACCGCGCTCTTCACACCTTCGCCGACGCCGAGTTGAGAGAGGTAGTGGTCGTGACCACGGAGCCATGAGAGGTTCCGACGATCTCGTCGATCCTCAGCTCTTTTGCGATCAACTCGTGAAAGAAGGGAGCTACGCGCTGGCGTGGATTGGCGTCACCTCTACGCGCCTCATCGGAGCGATCGACCTCGTCTGCGCGGCGGGGGCCACCGAGTACCTCTACGGCGAAATGTCCTCGTGGTGGGGCTCGAAAGAGAGCGTGTGGGGGGCGCCCGGCACCGCTCTACGAAGTGGCGTCAGCCAGGTGACCGAGAATTTGGCCGACGGCGCCCCCGACGATCCGTGGCGCGAACGGGCCGCTCAGTACAACCTCGGCTCTTCGGTCGCGATCGCCGACTGGCTCGGCACCCGTCGAGCGGTACTTTGCGTTTACGACCGACGGGTCCACGCGTTTCCCGACACCCGGGTCAAGGGACTCGAGGAGATGGTGCGAGGGGTCGAGTTCGCCATCACGTACGGACGCTCGCTACGACAGGCCCAAGCGGCGCTCGAAGAGTCCACCATCGCCATGGACGCCCTGAAGGCGACCGAGCTAACCCTCTCGCTGTCCGAACAGCGCTTTCGCCTCGCCTTCGAAGGCAACATGACCCCGATGCTCTTCATGGACCTCGAGGACCAGGTCACCGCCGTCAACGACGCCTTCTGTCGGATGATTGGTCGCACGAGAGAGGAGATACTCGAAATCCAGTTGCGAGCATTTACCCACCCGGACGACCTCGACGTGGTCGTGAACGTGAACCGCCGTTTGGCGTCGGGCGAAACCCACCAAATTCGCTACGTGAAACGCTACTTGCACAAGGACGGGCACGTCATATTTGCCGAAGTGTCTAAGTACGCCGCGCGTGACGCCGCGGGCACGATGCTCTACTTTGTCTCATCCACTCGCGACATCACCGAAGAACGCGCCCTCACCGAGCAGCTCATTGCGTCGCAAAGGTTGGAGGCCTTTGGCACACTCGCCGGCGGCATCGCGCACGACTTTAACAATCTCCTCCTCGTCATGAAGGGTTACACCTCAATCCTCATCAAGGACTTGAAGGACGAGAAGATGCGCGACGCCGCCGAGCGCATCGACCTGGTCTTGGATGAAGCGACGTCGTTCACTCAGCAGCTACTAGCGTCCTCACGTCAACAAGAGATCCAGCCAAAGGCCGTCGACCTCAATGAGATAGTGCGCGCCGGATTGAATCTGATGGACCCCTTGCTGGGCGAGGACGTAACCGTCACCTTGTCCTTGAAAGAAGGCCTGCCGCTGGCTTGGGTCGATCCCTCCCAGACGATTCAAGTACTGCTCAATCTGATCACCAACGCCCGCGACGCCATGCCCCGAAACGGGAGGCTTTCGCTCTGCACCGACGAGGTCGAATTGAGCGTTGAGTACGCGGCCCATCATCTCGACGTCGAGCCCGGAACGTATCTGCTTCTGGAAATCTCCGACAGTGGCGCCGGCATGGACGAGGTAACGCAAGCTCGAATGTTCGAACACTTCTACACCACTAAGCCACGAGGGACCGGCCTGGGTCTCGCGACCGTCTACGGCATCATCAAGCAGAGTCATGGCCACATCCACGTGAAGAGCGAACCCGGTGTTGGCACGACGTTCAACGTGTATTTTCCCATGGCTGAAGTGAGTACTGCGGCAAGTTGACACCAACAGAACCCCGCTGAAAAATTTGCAGCTTCACCCCTCGTCGTCGATGGCCTTTGGTTATGATCGGCCTCTGAGGTCCATCGTTTGGAAAGTCTGGCGACAGCCGAGATTTGATCATTCGCGGGAGAGCAGATGAGTAGTAGGTCGGGGGGCGACTTTAGAACTCGAGGGCGCGCTCTCGACCGCGTCGTGACGCTGGCGGGGACCGGACTCGCGGTCACTCTCCTCGTCACCGTGGCTGGCTTGGTCTTTGTCGCCGGCGCCGCCGCTACCACCACAACGCTCGACTCGCCGCCGCCGCCCACGGCGAATTTACAGATTCGCTTCGTTCAAGCCGAGTTCGCAACGCACTACACGACGTCGTTGCCCAAAGGCGAGCACGCAACTTATGCGTGGACGCTGTCGCCCCCGAGCGTCGATCCCGCGTGCGACAACCACGGCGTGTTGACATCCGACACCGACGAGTTCATCTGGCATCACCCGGACGCCATCGACAGCGTGCCCTACAACTACTACCACTGCAATCACGCGGTCATGGGGCCTGAGGGACACCTCGGCACGGTGTCGGTCGTGGTCACTGGTCTGTACAACGGCGCCCAGGGAGCCAACACGCCGGCGTGGCGTTGCGACGCGCACTACCTCGGCACCAACGCGCCCGACGGGAACCCGGACTACAACGTGCCCATGACGTGCACCGCGCTGGCCGGCGCGCCGGTCGCCACCACGTCATCGTCGTCCTCGGGCGCACCCATTTTACCTATCGTGCTGGTCATCGTCGTGCTCGCGGCGGCGGGACTCTTCTTCTTCCTACGCCAACGAGGAGTTAGCACCGCTACAGACTGCTCGGAACTTCGCAAGCGCTGTAACGACCTGTCCGCCGAAGCCGCCGCCGCGCAGGCCAAGGCGCAACAGGCCGCGGCCGCGGCGAAGGCAGCCCAGGCGGCTCTCGCGCAGGCCGAACACGCACTGGCTGCGGCCCAGCACGCCGCGGACGTGGCGAGCGGCCCCGATCAATCGTCGTCGTGGGTCGAGGATCCTGAAACCGGACGTCGGATCACCGAGTACGACCTCGCTCTGCAACGAGCCGATGAGTCCGGGAGCGGTCAAGTCCAGGACTACACACCGGAATACCAAGCCCAGCTTCGCCAAAAGGTCATTGACCAGGCCAACGCTGCCCTCAGCGCCGCCAAGACTGCCGAGTCCCAGGCGAAGCAGGCCGCCGACTCGGCCCAAGCGACCGCGACGAGTGCGACCAACGAGGCCGCCACCTTGAGCGCCCAGGCGCAGGCGGCCTGCGCCGCCGCAGCCGAGTGTGAGAAAGCCGCCGCGGATAGTGCCGCCGCCGCGGCCGCGGCGGCGGCCGAGGCCGCGAAACCTCCCCCTCCGCCACCACCACCGCCGCCCACCGCACCGCCTCCGCCACCACCACCGCCGCCTCCGCCGCCTCCGCCCACCGCACCCCCGCCCGCGACCGTCGTTGAGCACCCAACGACTCCCGAGTGCACTGAAGGCGACGTCCGTGACGGGACACCGAACGCTTTCGATGTCGACATGTGCCCACTCGCCCTGTTGAACCTGCAGGTGTCCGGCGTCTATCAGATGTCGAACTCCGACGTGGACGAAGCGATGAGGGGCTTCGAGAAGTTCAAGGCAGTCGTTGACATCGCGGAGTTCGCCGAGGGTTTCGCGAGCAGCGGCGGTGACCTTGTGGCGGGAGTATCGATCGACACGGCGTTGAACGTTTTCTCCACGGGGGTCGGACAGGCGACGAACGCCTTTGACCCCGGCGCGACACTCGAAGACTCCACCGTCGATTTCCTAAAGAGCGTCATCGAGAAGGTCAATCAAACGCGCATGGCGGGTTACTACACGATGAGCTGTCCCCTGGTTCGTATGCACGTCAGTTGTACGCCTACCGAGGTGTGCGCCGGTGGGTACTGGGTCCCCGGGAAGTCACGCTTTTTGATTACCTACGGCTCGACCATCACCACCATCCACTATCCCAAAGAGATCGACGTGCTGGCCTTTGGCGCGGCCGTCGCGCCCGAGGCGGCCCGAGCAATCCAGACGATGCGCCACTTCTTCGAGTTGAAGAACACGGCACCCATGGCCAAGATTCGCGCGGCCGCGAAGGCGTGCGCCAGTGGTCACTGAGCCGCGCCACTCGAGCGTGCGCCGCTCGACCCACGGCTCCAACAATCGAAAGTACTGGCGACTTCACCAGTGGAAGAGTCCGCCGTGGTCGAGCCGACGTGCGTTCAGACTTCGCCAGAAGGTCTTCGCCAGTCGCTAACTCACCCGGTGTTTACCCGGCGATAGTTAGAACAGCCTTTGCATCGTCACGCGAGAGTGAAGACCTCGGGTCCGTTCTCGGTGACCGCGATCGTGTGCTCGAAGTGCGCGGAGAGTTTGCCGTCTTCGGTCATGACGCTCCACCCGTCGTCGAGCACGTACGTCTCGTAGGAGCCGACGTTGACCATCGGTTCGACGGCAAAGACCATGCCCTCTTTCAACGTCGGGCCGGGCGAGCCGGGCCAGTAGTTGGGTACTTGGGGGGTTTCGTGCATCTCGGTGCCGATGGCGTGGCCGACGTATTCGCGCACGACCGAAAAGCCAGCCGCCTCGGCGACCTGTTGGACGGCGCGACCGACTTCGTTGAGGCGCCCCCCGATCACCAGATGTTGAACCCCCGCCCACAGGGAACGCTCGGTGACCTCGAGGAGTTTCTTAGCGCCCTTGGTGATCTCGCCCACGCCCGCAGTGAACGCGGCGTCACCGTGGTAACCCTCGACGATCGCGCCGGCGTCGATCGAGATGAGATCGCCCTCTTTTAAGACGTAGCTCCCCGGGATTCCGTGCACCACCATGTCGTTGGGACTCGTGCAGATGACCGCCGGAAAGCCGTGGTAGTTCAGAAAGTTCGAACGCGCCCCGCGTTTGGTGAGGACCCCTTGGGCGAGCTCGTTGAGATCCTGGGTCGTCACGCCCGGGCGAATCGCGGCGCGGGTCACCTCGAGCATCTCGGCCGTGACTTTGCCGGCCTTGCGCATCTTGTCCAGTTCGTCTTTCTTTCGGATCACGTGAGACCCCTCGCGTGCAACACCGCTTCAATCGACGCCGTCACCTCGTCGATACTCTGATTACCGTCGACGGCGACGAGGAGACCTCGCGACTCATAAAACGTCAGCAGCGGCACGGTGTCGCGTTCGAAGTTCTCCAGGCGCTTCTTGATCGCCTCGGGTTGGTCGTCACTTCGTTGCACCACGTCACCGCCACAGAGTTCGCACGTGCCCGAGATGGCGGCCACGTCGGTATCTTGATAGGTCGTGGCGCACTCTTGACAGACCCGACGCGCTGAAAGGCGTTCCAACACCAACTCGTCGGGCAGATCGATGCTGATACAGAGTTTGACGCCGTTCTCGCCGAGTAACTTCTCGAGCGCCTCGGCCTGGCCAATCGTGCGTGGAAAGCCATCAAGCACGCACCCCTTGACGGCGTCGGGCTCTTTGAGACGTTCTTCGACGAGTTTGTTGACCAAATCATCGGTGACCAACCGTCCCGAGTCGAGCACGGACTTCACCTCACGCCCGAGCGGCGTGCCGGCCTGGACGGCGGCGCGCAGGATATCCCCGGTGGAGATGTGCGCCAGTCCGTAGTGCTCGCCCAGGCGCTGGCTCTGGGTTCCCTTGCCGGCGCCCTGCTTACCCAGAACGACGAGATTGAGCTGGGCGGTCATGACTAGTGCTTCAGGAAGCCTTCGTAGTTGCGCATCATGAGTTGGCTGTCAATCTGGCGCATCGTTTCGAGCGAGACGCCCACCGCAATCAACAAGGTGGTGCCGTAGTACGGGAAGCGGTTGATATTCCACAGCGCCATCAAGATGCTCGGGGTCACCGCCACCGAGGCGAGAAAGACCGCCCCCACCACGGTCAGGCGCGAGAGCATGCGAGCGAAGTACTTCTCGGTCGGCAGTCCGGGCCGGATACCAGGCACGAAACCGCCCTGTTGGCGCAACATCTCGGCCTGTTGGTGGGGCTCGAAGGCGATATAGACGTAGAAGAAGGTGAAGGCCACGATCAACAAGAAGTCGCCGGCAATGTAAAAGAAGTTCGTCGGCGTCAGCGACGTCGTGACGAAGTGCTGAAAGCTCGCCCACGGCACGATGTTGGACATCAGGACCGGGATGTAGAGCACGGACGAGGCGAAGATGATCGGAATCACGCCGGACTGGTTGACCTTGAGGGGTATGTACGTCGAGTTGCCACCCATCTCTCTTCGCCCGACCACTCGTCGAGCGAAGGTCACCGGAATGCGGCGCTGTCCGTTGTCCATGAACACGATCAACACCAACAGTCCGAGCGAGACCACGAGGATGACCAGGAACTTAAAGGGGCCGCCCTCTTCCCACACCGCCTTGCCGCCCGAGGGCAGGCCCGAGACGACGTTGGCGAAGATCAACAGACTCATGCCCTGGCCGATGCCGCGCTGGGTGATGAGCTCCGCGAGCCACATCACAAAGGCCGTGCCCGCTGTTAGGACGATCACCATGAACAGACCGAGCCACAAGGTGAAGCGAGGAATCAGGTCGATGTTAAAGCCGAGCAGCGCCTGGTCGTGACCGTGAAAGGCGTAGATCAGTCCGGTCGACTGCAACAGGGCCAGGCCGATCGTGAGATAGCGCGTCGTCTGGGTGATCTTCTTTTGTCCGACGGCGCCTTGGTCGCGCCACTCGGTCAGTTTCGGAATGACGGTCGTCAGCAGTTGGATCACGATGGAACTGGTGATGTAGGGCATGACGCCCAGACCAAAGACGGCCAAGCGCGTTAACGCGCCCCCCGAGAAGAGGTTCAAAAAGCCGAGCACCCCGCTCGCGCCGGCCTTGGACTGGAGCAACCGGACCTGGGACCAACTGACCCCCGGGATCGGCAGGTTGGCGCCGAGTTGGTAGAGACAGATGATCCCGATCGTGAACAGGACCTTGTTACGTAGGTCCGGTACACGAAAGATGTTGGCCAGTCGCGTCAGCACTTTACGACCCTAACGGTTCTGGTGTTGGTTACCCGACGCGGGTGGACGAACGGCGAAGGGCAAATCCAGCACGGTCACCGTGCCCCCGGCGCCCTCGATCGCGGCCTTGGCCGATGCGGAAAAGCGGTGAGCTGAGACGTTGAGCGCCGAGGAGAGCTCGCCACGTCCGAGCACCTTGACGAGGTCCTTCTTTCGCATGAGGCCCTTTTCGATGAGCACCTCGGGCGTAATCTCGCTCAGCCCGAGCTGCGCGAGGGCGTCGAGGTTGACCGGCGTGTAGGCCACGCGAAACGGGTTGGTAAAGCCCTTCGAAAACGGGATGCGGCTCAACAGGGGCAGCTGTCCGCCCTCGAAGCCCGCGGGAATCTGGCGGCGAGCCTTTTGACCCTTGGTGCCGCGTCCGGCGGTCTTGCCACCCTTGCCGGCGATGCCGCGCCCGACGATTCTCTTTCGCTTGATCGAGCCGGGGGGCGATTTGAGATCGTGCAACTTCATTCTTTGACCTCTTCTACTTTGATCAGGTGCGGCACGCGAGCGATCATCCCGTGAATCTCGGGTCGGTCCGGCAGCACGTTGGACTTGCCAATGCCGCGCAGCCCGAGCGCGCGCAGCGTCGCGCGGTGCTTGGGCTTGGTGGCGATGGCCGAGCGAATTTGAGTGACTTTTAGCGCCATGGCTTAGCTCTCCGTGACCTTAAAGAGGTCGCCGTCGCGCTGGCGCTCGCGGTACGCGCGCAGCGTGCCCGAAGGAACAATCTCCTCGGCCGGGCGGTCGCGCAACGCGGCGAGCTCTTCGGGGCGACGCAACTGCTTCAACCCTTGGATCGTGGCGTGAGCGACGTTGATGCCGTTCGACGAGCCGAGGGACTTGGCGATGATGTCCTTCACGCCCGCCATCTCGAGAATCGCACGCGCGGCGCCGCCGGCGATGACGCCGGTGCCCGGCGCCGCGGGCTTCATCAAGACTCGCCCGGCGCCCGAGGTCCCGATCACGGGATAGACGATCGTGGTACCGGCCAAGGGCACGTCAAAGAGGTTCTTGCGCGCCTCTTCGATACCCTTTTGCACCGCCAGGCCGGCCTCTTTGGCCTTGCCGTAGCCCAGACCGACCCGGCCCTTGCCGTCACCGATCACCATGAGTGCGGTAAAGGAGAAGCGCCGTCCGCCCTTGACGACCTTGGAGACGCGATTGACCTTGATGGTGCGCTCTTCGTAGTTTTCTACTTCGCTCATTAAAACTCCAGTCCACCGGCACGCAGGGCGTCGGCGAATGCCGCGACCCGGCCGTGGTAGTCGAAGCCACCGCGGTCAAAGACCACGGCGACGATATGGGCCTCTTTGGCGCGCGTGGCGAGCAACGTGGCCACGGCCTTGGCGCCTTCGACGTTGCCACCGGTGGCGCCCTTCAACGCGGTTTCGACCGACGAGGCCGAGGCCAGCGTGCGGCCCGCGACGTCGTCGATGATCTGGGCCGAGATGTGCTTGTTCGTGCGACTCACCGCGACGCGCGGACGTTCGGGCGTGCCCGAAAGACGCTGGCGCAGACGCTTGTGTCGGCGTAGACGAAGTTCACGAGTAGTGCGCGACATTACTTGGCAGCCTTTCCGGCCTTGCGCGCCACTCGTTCTCCGAGGTAGCGCACGCCCTTGCCCTTGTAGGGCTCGGGTTTGCGAAGCTTGCGGATGTTGGCGGCGACCTGTCCGACTACTTCTTTGTCCGCGCCCTTGACGATCACGCGCGTGGGGGCCGGGACCTCGAAGGTGACGCCCTCGGGCGCGGTGAAGTGAACGGGGTGCGAAAAGCCCAACTGCAGGTCAATCGCACCGGGACCGGCTGTCGCGCAGCGATACCCCACGCCGATGATCTCGAGCTCTTTGGACCAGCCGTCGGTGACACCGGTGACCATGTTCGCGACCAACGTGCGCGTCAGTCCGTGCAGCGCCTTGTACTGGGTTTCGTCGTTGCGCCGATCGACGATCCACGTGTCGCCCTCGGCGACGAGCGTGATGCCGTCGGGGATCTGACGGGTCATCGTGCCGTTGGGGCCTTTCACGGTAACCACGTCGTCACCGACGCTCAGCGTGACGTTGGCCGGCACGGCAATGGGATTACGACCGATGCGTGACATCAGCGACCCTCTGGTTTCGAGTTGAGCGAACTACCACACATAACACAGCACCTCGCCGCCCAATTTGGCCTTGCGAGCTTCGCGGTCGGTCATGAGCCCGTGACTCGTCGAGACGACGGCCACGCCGACGCCGCCGAGCACTTTGGGCATCTGGTCGGACTTCTTGTAGATACGAAGACCGGGCTTGGAGACCCGCTTGATACCGATGATCGTCTTCTTGCGGTCCTCGGAGTACTTGAGGCTGATTTCGAGTTGGGCGCCGGGCTTGTTCTCCACCTTGGTGACGGTGTAGCCGGAGATGAAGCCTTCCTTTTTCAACACGTGAGCCAGGTTCTCCTTCAACTTCGAGCTGGGCATCTTGACACTGTCGAACATTGCGGCGTTGGCGTTACGAATTCTGGTGAGCATGTCGGCAATCGGGTCAGTCATTGTCATAACAGTCCTCCTACCAGCTTGCTTTCGTGACGCCGGGAATCTCGCCGGCGTGAACCATCATGCGTAGGCAGATTCGACAGAGGCCGAATTTGCGATACACCGAACGTGGGCGTCCACAGCGCTCACAGCGCGTGTAGGCCCGCGTAGAGAATTTGGGGGTCTTCTTCTGCTTGATGCGAAGAGATTTTTTCGCCATGCTTATTTAGTCTCCTGCTTGAAGGGGAAGCCGTAGGCGCGCAGGAACGCGCGCCCCTGCTCGTCGGTCGCGGCCGTGGTGACGATGGTGATGTCAAAGCCCCGTGGCGCGTCGATCTTGTCGTAGTCGATCTCGGGAAAGATCAACTGGTCGTTCACGCCAAAGCTGTAGTTACCGTGCCCGTCGAAGGACTTCGGCGACAGCCCTCGAAAGTCACGAATACGCGGAATCGCCAGGCTGATCAGTCGGTCGAAGAACTCCCAGGCGCGGTCACCTCGAAGGGTGACCTTGACGCCGATGGGCTGTTCCTCGCGTAACTTAAAACTCGCGATCGACTTCTTGGCGCGCGTCACGATCGGCTTTTGTCCGGTGATGAGCTCGAGGTCACGCTGGGCCCCTTCGAGCAGTGACGCCGTCTGGGTCGCTCGTCCCACGCCCGAGTTGAGCACGATCTTCTCGAGGCGGGGTACCTGCATGATGTTGTCCAGACCCAGCTCGGCCTGCAGCGCCGGGCGGATCTCCTCGTCGAAACGGACCTTCAAGCGTGGGCGGGTCGTCGTGCTCATAGCAACTCTCCGCACTTGCGACAGACGCGACGCTTCACGTC
>Ga0182024_10005394_pt1 | contig 28714 bp, 26 predicted proteins | sample P32metaG_FD_120480 | JGI IMG/M metagenome (GOLD analysis project Ga0182024, IMG submission 120480) | Permafrost microbial communities from Stordalen Mire, Sweden - P3-2 metaG (Illumina Assembly) | ecosystem: Environmental > Terrestrial > Soil > Wetlands > Permafrost | place: Sweden: Stordalen...
CCCGAGTGAGAAATATCGACAGCATTGCCGAACTAGCCAACATAGGCACGGTCCTGCCCGCTGAGATGCCTACAGTTTTCATGACGGAGCGCTTCACGACAATAACGTCGCCAGGATGAATCTTCTGTCGGGCTTGTGAATGTCCATCTTGTATGCCTTTGCGCATGTTGATTTTTTCAGTCGTGACTGTGCCATCACGATTAGCGCGGGCAAGAAAAATGGTTTTCGAAGCAGCAAATTGCTCGAAACCCCCGGCTTTGGCAATGGCGCTGAGGATGTCGTCATCGGGCGACAGTGCCAGCAAGCCCGGGTTCTTGACAGCGCCGATGACACGGACCTTGGGCTTATTATTGACCAGCAAACCGAAGTCGCTGGCATTATAATCAGCACCACCCTTAGGGACATAAACTACATCACCTGGCTGAAGAGCAATATCTTCGCTGACATCGCCGTCAATCATTAGCTTCCAAAGATCGACTGAGAATGTTGCCTTTGGAGCCAGCCTCGAAACGCGAAGATGTCGTACGTCGGCAGAATCTTTCAAACCACCAGCCATTTGTAGTGCTCCGGTAAGTGTCAGACTCGTCTGCCCGCCTGCACTGGCGGAACCCATTCCGGAATGTGATGAAGAAGATGACGACGAGTCTGCTGAATCCGAATCTCCATCGGAAGCAGTTGGACTCGCGTCTCCGCCAGGGCTGCCTGCTGATGAGTACAGTCCAGGATGGACTAGCTCGCCTAACAAATAAACCTGAGTAGGCCGTTGTTTTGCCAAGTTAACGATTATCTGTGGATTGACGTACCACCTTTTAGCTTGTTCGTTGACCAAGTCATTCATTTCGCGCAGCGATTTACCGGCGGCTTGAACCACACCGGTATACGAGATAACCGCAGTGCCATCAGGCAATATCGGTGCCACCGTATTTGATGGCTTGTCCTCAGATACATCAGTGACCGAAAGAACATCGCCCGGGCCTAGTATGTACTCTTGCGAAACGCCGACCTGAAGTTTGAGCAGGCGTGGTGCATTGCTTGCTTGCGCAGGCTCCGGCGACCTATCCATGACGGGCGCTTGGCTCTTTAAAGTGTCGGCAGGGGCTGCCGCGGAACAATAGATGCTTTGAGAACTAGCAAACACGGCGCACGCAATGACTGCCAATTTTTCACGTGAATCCATTTCCTTCCTTTTTTTTGTGACAAGTGCGATTTCTAGCAAATGACAACAATACAACATTTTGCTCTTTTGTACCTGTGTAGAGTGGCACCTGGACCTGGTTTACGTATTAGCCTGATTAGTGAATGATAATTTTGGACATCAAATGCAAGTTTCGAAATAATGACATGCCCGTAATCTGAAGCCGTTCAAAATTGCATATGATTTCTCAACCTTGATTTCCTGAGGGCAAGCAGCAATCAGATGTTAAATATTCTGCAAGTAACAACCTTTTTTACCGAGCATGGTGGCGTTGAGAAGTCGGTTGCCGATTTGAGCCATTCGTTAGCTGATGCCCATTCCGTTCGGGTGCTTTGTACCACCCGTGGCAATACAGTCAGGAGGGTCTCCGGCAAAGTTGATGTTGTGGCGGCAGGTGGCGCAATCGCTGTCAACGGTCGTCCCTTTTCTCCTTCGTTTGCTCGCGAACTACAGCAGCAGACGGTAGATGTAGTGCATTACCATCTGCCCTGCCCCATGGCTGTATTGAGTGCGCCTTTCGTGGCGCCCAGAGCCAAAGCCAGCGTGGCAACATGGCACCACGATTTAGTGCGCCACAAGTTATTCAACCTGGTCACCCATCCATTAGTAGATCGATTTTTAGACCGAGTCGATTCGATCATTGTGACTGCACCGGCTTTGATTGATAGCACTCCAATGCTGCGCCGGCATCGTCACAAATGCGAAGTAATTCCACTGGGGATCGATGACAATCGATTTTCCATAATCGACCATAATTCCGTGCTCGAGATCCGTGAGAAATACGGCGCGCCTCTCGTCTTATATGTAGGCAGACTCGTTTATTACAAAGGTTGCGAGGTTCTAATCAAGGCGATCAGTCGTATTGAGGGTGCAAAACTAGTCATGGTCGGCGCCGGACCGCTGCTTGGAGACTTGACTCAATTGATACGAATGAGAGGATTGAGCGATCGCGTTCATCTGCTCGGGTGGCAGCCTGATGATGTGCTGCGTAATTTGTTTCAGTCGTGTGATCTATTCGTGCTGCCTTCGACGCTTTCGACGGAATGCTTCGGACTGGTGCAAGTCGAAGCAATGCTTTGCGGTAAGCCGGTCGTTAACACGCAGCTGCCCACGGGTGTTCCCTGGGTCAGTTTGCATTCTGAAACTGGCATCACGGTGCAGCCTGATGATGAGCTGGATCTCACCGAGGCGATCGGAAAATTGTTGGGAGATGATAATCTTCGCCGGTCAATGGGCGAGAACGCGCGTCGTCGAGCACGAGCAATGTTTACCCTGGACCGACAGGTTCACTCAACAGTAGAGTTGTACGAGCGCGTACTAGCACGATCTGGCTCGCGCTCTCGACCGACTGTGCCGGTTGCCGGCCGCTAGCAAGAAACCTGACCGAGCCGCCATCAATTCAGCCCAACGGCTGCCGAGCTCAAGCTTTTGGTTGAGACAGCATTCAGGAAGCCACCGCTTGGCTATGATATTTTTTCAAGATGATCACTCAAACGCAGCTAGCGGTCGGATCTTCAAATGATGTATTTAAGTCAAAATCCGAACCTCGATTTGAGCAATTCTGGATCCGAGACCTAGGATTTTCTCTTAAAGTAAGAAAGCTGGAGCTCTTAAGTGCGTTGCCCGCTGCCGAGCGGCTATTGGTCGCCATTCTACGTGGTGACCGCGACATGGCATGCAGTAGTTTGTCTAGCCGCGACCACGACTTTGGCGCTCAATTGGTCAAACTCGTTCGAGCCAACGATTTTGCCAACCTGGTACTTGAGCGTATTTTTGAACTAGATCTGACGCAAGAGTTGTCGCCTCTCCAAGACGAGCTGCGACAACCGTTGTTGCCCCACCTAACCCAGATGGCAAGCCTCGAAGTGGCTCTCAGCAGTTCGCGCGAAAGACAGTTCGCGAACATACTGGACATTCTGGAGCAGCACTCATCGGATTTACTTTGGGTAAAGGGCGTGCACCTTTCCAGAACAGTGTATTCGAAGAAACAGTTTCGGAACCATGGAGACTTTGACGTTATAGTCAGACACAAATCGATCGAAGCGGTGCTCAAAACGTTGCAGCGAGCTGGGTTCCATTGTCTGCCTGGGTCGGCTTACACAAACCAATTGGGTGCTGGTCCTACAGACGATCATCTGGATAAATTTCTGGTGCCGTCGCCCGATTGGATACCAGTTTCGGCCTTAACGATGAAGAATGGACTTCGACCGGCGCCCCTGGACATCAAGGTTGGCGCGCTCGACCGTGGCATTCAGTGCCGGGAAATCGACAGAATTTTTGATCAGGCGATGGAGGGCATATGTTTAGGCAGAAAGTATTTTGCGCCAAGTTTGGTCGACCATCTCATGATTAGCCTGCGAAATCTCGAGAGAGACAGATTCGTCGGGTGGAAAACGTTGCTGGACGTGAGCCTTTTGTCCGCCAGTATCAATCGGTCAGATTCATGGAACGTTTTCATGGCGCGGTGCAAAATCGAGGGTATCCAGATATCGGCGTGGATGGGGCTCTCATTGGTTGCGGAGCGATTGGGCACGGCGATACCAAGTTCAGTGCTAGAAGCTCTTGCGCCTTCGAATTCGATAATCCTCAAATACTGCGTTTTTACCGCTAATCCGCACTTCGTTTGGAACGTAAACAGTTTGCCAATGCTGATTTGGAATGCGCTGGTTTCCGAAGACAGAATGCGCAAGCTATCGATACTGGCGCGCTCATTGCTGCCCGATCGAGTATTTCTTTCCAAATATTATTTGAGGGGCAACAGGCTCACGTTGATGCAGCATATTACGTGTTTGATGTGGCATTGGCTCGTATTGCTTTTGCCGGCAGGAATTGTGCGGCGTAGCTTCGGGCAGATCCTTTGGCATCAATCCACTGACAGCAACAACTAGAAAAGCCACGGGGAACTTACCGGATTGAACCGACTCCGCCACCTGTCCGGCTAGCGTCGATCGAGCCAGCGACAACCACATTGACTACAGGCGAGCCAATGCTAAGTTCTTCAAGCCAACGACTCTAGATCGACTCAATCAGTCCTGTGTCTGCTAGATCCTCGAGCAGACTAATAACTTGTTGCTCCAGCTCTGGCGTCACAACCAATGAATCCAATTCCTTCAGCTGTTCGAATATGGACTCTATGGAAGTCGTGCCGTCGCAAAATTCCCAGACTATGGCCCCTAATGGCGTAAGCGTTTGTCCCCAGTTCGTGTTGGAATTGAAAAGTACCAGATGCCCATCCGGCAGAAGTCTACTCTCAACTTGTGGATGACGTTTATATAGCGTTGATAAGCCAGCGGAGTCCATTTTCGATTGTTCTCCGGTGAGCTCAGAAAGCAGCTGAATCCGTTCCTTCAAAGTACCACCTGAGACGAGATAACATCCATCTTCGCGAACGTATTCCAGGAATTTGTCGGTGCCATTTTTCTGGCGCATTGTATTGGAGAAAGGAAGTATCTTGCGCAGATATTCACATCGAGAGATGGCCCTCCATTCAATCGGTGGACGTTCCTGCTGAGGCTCGAGCCGCTGACGCTCTAAATGGACGACTACATCAAAGGGAGCGGACAAATTGCTGCCGAAATTTAAGTTGCCCATAGGAACCCATTCGCCATTAATGATTGGTTCGGGGATTTTAGAAATCGTCTCGAGTAGCAGTTCAACCGTCCCGGACTTCAAGGAAAACGGCGTGCCGAAGTTCAAGATTTCATCCTTCTTCGGATCGATCAGCGTGATGTCCTCGCAAAGAACGCGCCACCCATATCCAAGAGCCAGAGCAAGGCTCGTCGTGCTCTTGCCCGAGTGTGATGCGCCGGAAAGCATTACTTTTTTGCCGTTCGGTGAAACGGTACAAGCCGCATCAACCCAAAGGCACGTTAAGTGTCGCTTAAGAATCTTGTTGGTCAAACTGCGGAGATCTTTGGCGCTGTCCATGGTGCCCATATCGATCTGCCGTACTGTTGATTGCTCGAGATCCTTCGATGTTGCGTGCGGAAGCAGCTTTTCGAGGTCGCGCACCAAATCGGGTTGGCAGTTGGCAACAGAGAAAACTACATTTCCCAATCTGAATTTGGGTTGGGTGATGGTTTCAGAACTCATTTAAGATCTCCACTAATTGAGTCGGTTTCAGCAAGTCAGGACTATTTGTATATTTCGCAGGGACCGCTAAAAATCCGGAGGGGCTGTGCATGGTTCTGGGCGGAAAAGTATCAAGCAACCCAGGGTCCTCAACGTCAATTAAGTCGACGCCATCGATACTGATGATCAATTCAGGACATGGTCGTCCCGTCCGTTCACTTAGAGGTTGTGGATTCACCTCTATTTTAGCCGCTGCGCCGAATCTGTTGTCGAGAATTTTTTTCAGGTAAACATAGACGTGCTGAGAAGTCGCGGCATGTTCGGCTGCGTCAACCAGTCCGTCTTCAAACCAGACTCTACTGTTAATGAGAACGCAACCATACACCGGGGACGCGGCTTGCGTGGCAGCAGTGCGAAGGCGTCCTTCGGAAGAGCGCATCAAAGCAGGACCGGTAGTGCCTTCTCTTATCGCCGACATAGCAGCGACTCGTTGAGTGCCATCTCGAAATTCTTGTACGTCGTAATCTATCGTTAAAAACCTGCCGTGAGCCAGCAACTTGTTCAGGTTCAAGCGCTGGAGGCACTTTTCGTGCGAATAACTGCTGATGATAAAAATCTCGATCTGCGATTGTTCGAAAAGTTGGGAAAGACCGTCATCGAGAGCGTTAAGGAAATGCTGCAATGTTTCGGTAATGCGTAAATCTTCGGCACCTAAAAAGCGCAATCCGATCAGGTGAGACAGTTCGTCAAACAGGCTCACTCTCCAAATTGCCCGTTGCCAATCCGTCCTGCTTAGAAGGTTTAAGGTGCACGAAAGTCGGAGTTGCTCGGACTCCACGCACCTATATGCCATTATATTTCTTATACCTAAAACACCAGCCACATGCGAATACGCATGCGGCTTATATTCTTGGAATGAGGCATCTCTGAGCAGCTCAGAAGGGCTGACCAAGATATTGGTGGGAAATGATCCATCGGAAAGCCAGACTCTCGATGAAGAGTTTGGCTTGAGTAAGGGAACGTTAATCAGAACGGAGCGCGATTGCTTCGCTTCATTTTTCAGAAGCTGGACGCGACTGTAAAGATCTTTCTCATTGCTAATTTCAAGCTCATTCAGCGATTTGCACGGGTGCGCATAACCATAACATCCATTTCGATGCCACGGCTCCCCAGTGAGAAGCTCTGCCCATATCGCTTGCGAGCTTCTCAGCACACCTGTATCAAGAGGAATTAGTTTAGCCGTTTCAACAAATCTTCGCGTTTTCGGAAGACGATGCAACAGCTCTGGAACATCTTGAATTCCAAGTCCATCAAAGCTTAAGAGGATCCGACGCACAGCGGTCCGTTAACACCCTGGAGTAATTCCTCCTGCGTCCTGAGGGATAATGACAGTGCATCCCGAAGTATCAGTTGGCAGCCCATTAGGATGCGTTGCTACGATACTGTAGTTATTGTATGGCGCTGCTGTTTCAAAATTGTCTGTGCACGTCGCCCCTCCGGTGTCTGTGTTACCAGCGCCAGGTCCTTGCGTGCAAGTTGATGCAGATGCGTACACGGGTTGAATCAAGAACTTGTCTAGTACTTTCGGTGCGACAAGCAGCCCACCTGTTAGGGCTGCGCCCTTGATAACCTTGCTGAGAAAGTCTTTTCTCGTGATGGCAGGATCACATGAAGTCATGTTTTCAAGCTGATTTTTATTATGCATAGTAAACCCAATCTAAATACGTAGAAACCAACGACGCCGATTATTGTATTCGACGGGAGAACATGAGGCAAGCTCTTTGAATTATCAAAGTGTTTGTTGTTGCAAAACTGAAGCAATACGTCATTTTCTAAAATGATAAGATCCGCCTGTTATGAGCTTTGATCCTTCGACTGTTAGTAATGATTCTGATTCGGGACTGGCTGGTTACGATGCTGTTGAGCGTGCCAACACAGCCAACCTTCTGCCGTTTTTTCTTCGAGCGTGGTGGTTGCGCGATCGTTCCGATTACGCCAGCTTGAATTTTGGAGATTGCTTGCTGACGACTGGGCCATTGTGGTGCATACACTCCGATCCTTTATGCGATGCGGGAAACATTGACAGTTTCTTGCTTGAATAGGCGAATGTCGCTGCGATGAAAGTATTGATTTTATCTAACCAGAATGATCCTCACGCTGTGTCGGTTTTCAAGCATCTCGAAGAGATGAATGTGCATGTAGATTTCTTGCATTATTCAGACTTCAGCAGCTGCCGCTTAAGTTATTCAATTATCTCTGGCGTGCCGCATATCGCTATACAGCGTGCATCCGAAGTCTTGGATCTTCGATCGTACGCTTCGATCTGGCATCGGCGTCCTGGCAAGTTTGAGACACATAAGTTCCCTGAAGCTTGGGTTCAGCGGATGGTCGAACACGAAACGAGGGACATGTGGAATGGCGTGATTCATAACATTCCATGTCTTTGGGTAAATCACCCAAGAAGAGATGCAGAATGCCTATTGAAGCTGAGCCAGTTAGAAATTGCTTCTGCGGTTGGTTTGACCGTTCCTGAAACGATCGTCACTAATCAACCTGATGAGGTGCGCGAGTTTTTCCAGAGGTGTAGTGGAAAGGTTATATACAAGCTAATTGCCGAGGCTTCGGGATTCTATCTTCCGCCGTATGAAGCGGCTGCACTGCCAACGTTGCCGATGCGCGAAATCGATCTCAATTTCATCAATCAAGTGCAGTATGCTCCGCATTTATTTCAAAGATACGTTGACAAGCTATACGATATTAGAGCGACTGTGATCGGCAAGCAGATATTTGCCGGCAGGATTTACTCGCAAGCAGGGAAAGGTAAAGTCGATTGGAGGCAAGATTATTCAGTCAAAATGGAGCCGACAGAACTGCCCTCTGTGATCTCCGATGCCTGCCTGGAATTGATGCGCCGGCTACGGTTAAATTATAGTGCGATCGATTTTTGTGAGACGGCTGAGGGTGAATATCTGTTTCTAGAAATCAATTGTGGCGGGCAATTCTTGTGGCTTGAAGAGCGCACTGGGCAGCCGATGGCTAAAGCTTTGGCGGAGTTGCTGGCGCATCAAAGCCCACCATTAATTGAACAAGCTCTTACGACCTTCTAGGTGGCTCGATTTCGAATTTCTTTTGGGATGTTCGAAGAACGCCTGGTCAGCAATGTCTCCTAAGCGTAACTTCAGTCTGTTTCTTCGAATTCAAACGGGACTGTTGTCCTAATATAGACTACTGCAACCAGTCAAAGCTTATGAGACATACTAATGGTCCAAATTGCCGAGAGGAGACTCGCACGAATGCCAGCCACCCGTAGAACATTGTCGCGAACCACGTGTGCAATTGTTTTGATCGGACTGCTGCAAATTGTATTTGGAACAATTTACGTCTTCAAAGTGCCGCTATGGGCTCCCAGCGATGAGCGGGCGCACATGAGCTACATAGTCGCCGTCGCACACACGGGGAATCTTCCGGTAATCGGAGAAGATCATGCCACGTATGAAGCTCACCAACCTCCTCTGTTCTATGTTGTTGCTGCGGGCGCATACAAAATTTTTGAATCTCGCGGCTGGCAGTTCTCTGGTTACTGCCTGCGTACGCTTTGTTTTGTCCTTCATCTGGCAGCGTTCACGATAGCCATACTAATTTATCGGCAGTACTTGTCACGCCATCGTGAGATTCTGCTTGCAAGCGTTTCTTTGTTCGCTTTCGATCCATCGCTTCTGGCCTTCTGTTGTGCTATTAGCAATGACTCGCTGGCGTTCCTGATAGCCACAATTTGGGGTTATCTCCTTTGCCGAAATCGATTTGAGGTATCAAGCGCTAGGCATGCTCTATTGATTGGCTTTGTGGTCGGTTTAGGACTGCTCTGCAAACTGACATTTGCACCATTTCTGGTGCTTAGCTTGCTCTACTCTTTTCGTCCAGGCAAAGTGAAGCAGTCTTTGGCAAACTGCGTTTGTATGATCTTGGTCGTCTCAGTCATGCTCGCGCCCTGGATCTGGCATAACTGGCTGGTCTACGGCGCTGCGACGGCGCAAGCGCGCGTGATTGATATATCGCCGCCGGCGGGCGATTTATTTCATCTCAACTGGAAGTCATTGTTAGCGTATCATTTCGTGCCCAGCGAATTCTGGATGAACGAAGTGAAAGTGCCACTGTGGCTACAAATCGGGTTAGTCGTAGCAGCGTTGATTGGAGTGTTGGGGCTGTTTCGCAGCTTCTATTCTTTGGGTGCCTGGAATCATGAAGAACGTAAGTTTGTGCTGTTCTGCTTGGCCACTTACTCGATCAATTTAGCTGCGTGGTTGTGGACTGCTCTGTTCGTTCAGCAAGGTGCTGTCCGATGGGTGTTTGGGAGCTTCTTCGCTCTTGCTGTCGTCTTCAGCCTGGGGTTGCTAGCCTGGTTCCAGAATTGTAGTGAGAGGTTGCGGTTGACGCTCGGTGCGTCTATTGTTCTGGGATTGGTCGCTCTCAATATTTACATCATCGTTGCATGGGTGCCTAACCTGGTGAACCTGTTCAAATATCCGTAATGGCAATTCTGTCAGAGACTAAAGATTCTCTGGAGAGGAGCCTAGGCTTTTTGTCACGGCTGGTTTTGGTAAGTTTGCAGGCGAAGGTGTGGTGTCGCTTCCTTGAAGAGGCAATTCAATTCACCAAGCGCAAGCACAGCGGATCCGAGAAATCTGTTTGCCGTCACGGTAGGACAGTCGCTCAATAAATTGTGTGGAAAATCTGTAATTGCAGGCGCAACGAGTGTGGTTGTGCGGCCGGCATTAGTATCTGATCTGGCTAAGAGCCCGGCGAGCAAGCCTAGAACATTCGCCGACGGCTCGTAGACTTCTTCACTACGTATGCGCATCGACGATGCATGAGTTAAACTCCAGATTCAGTGAAGCAGAAAATACGAGGAGCTGAGAATAAAAGCACCGAATGCAACCGCTGCGCAAACGGGTCGACACAGGATCATCGCTTTAATCATGATTTCCACATCATTGATAATCGACCAGTTCGTTTCGTAGGCGTCGTTGTATTTGAATCTTTCGACATAGGTAAGATTTTGGGTTCGATTCACCTGCTCGAGACCGACCAATCCTGGCTTAAAAAAGGGGATGAAACCAGGATAATCATTCGAGAACAAACCCTGCCCAGTCAAGAATTTTGTCTCCTTCTGGGACAGCGGACGTGGACCGATGATACTCATGTCACCAGCAAGTACATTCAATAATTGTGGTAGTTCGTCAAGATTTAACCGTCGCAACCAGTTACCAACGCGAGTCAGTCGAGGATCTGTACTGCGAGTCTTGAAGTCAAGCGAGTCGGAACCATCAAACATCGTACGCAGTTTGTAGATGCGGAATAGTCTGCCGTTCTGTCCGACGCGCAACTGCACGAATAGGGGCAAGCCGGGAGTTTCAATCACGATTGCGATCATGGCGGCTGCCAGAAGTGGAACGACGCAAACCAACGCTATGCTTGATAAAACGACATCAAAGGTGCGCTTGAGGAAGAGTTCGCATGTTTGCGAATCGTTATCCCTCGCCAACGCAGCCGAATTGACTACTTCAACTGATTCCACGTGCCGGTCCGAACTTGAGGTTAGTAATTTATCGCTTAAGAGTATACAGTAGGAGATTGAGATTGGTTTTATTGACATCCGGCAAATGTATTTTGATGAATTAGTATTAGACACCAGCTGTGGTGCTGCCATATCAATTTGCAGCCTCTGATCGCGATTCTATAGGACTTATGCCGCGGCAACTTTGGGATTATTGGATGCGGTCAGGCGGCAGCGACACGAGTTTTTTTCGCCTCGCTCCTCTCGATTCAAATCCGCTGGCGATTCAACTCTTGTGTGCGTTGATAGGACGCAACGGTGCGCGAGCTGCTGCGATTCTAGCTGCCGATCCTGGACGATGGTTATTATATTTCTTGGGACTGGCGCAAGAAAATGCTCTTGCAAGCTTGTTGTTGGAACGCATCTACACACTGGGTTTGCGTGACCTTGTTTCTTCTTTGACCTACGTGCAATCAGCCAACGAGGTGTCTGCTTCTGATGGAGTCTGGGCGGGCAATAGTCTTGCAACAAATCTTCAACGCCAGTCTGCTATTGAAATTTCTCGGTACGATGATTTTGACGATAAGTTCGTTACTCTTCTTGATGGTTTGGAGTGCATGGGGCAGAGTGTAGTCTGGCCTAAGGGAATATCGCTCTCACGTTCACTGTATGGCGAGCCATTTCACCGATCGAGCGGCGATTTTGACTGTATCCTCCGCCAGCAAGACGCTGCAGAATTTGTGCGGCTGTGTAGTTCGCTTGACTATGCTCTATTGCGGGGAGATCCCGGATTCTGCAATCAACTGGAGGTCGGACCGACTTCCTCACTGGCTGAATTGTTTGCCAGTCCTTCACCCAGCATGACACCATCGGCGGTGTTTGGTCTGAGCAAAAATGGTTGGCCGCTTATAGACCCTAAGTTCAATCCGCTTGACAGAGGACTTGCGTGCAAGGAGCTAGAAAGATTTTTTGACAATGCAAAAAAGTTGCAGTGGCGAAATCGAACTTTTCAAGTACCGTGTTTTGTCGACCACTTGCTGATCACGTTGGTTCACAGCGAAAAGGATCGATTTCACGGATGGAAATCGCTTATAGATATTGATTTACTGGCGCAGCAGGTCGGAAGAGAAAATGGATGGACAGAATTCGTTCGTCGATGCCAAGCCGAGGGTGTCACGTTAAGCGCTTGGTCGGGGCTTTATCTGGTGCGAGATCGCTTTGGAACCGTGATTCCCAACGAAGTGATAACGGAGCTGATGCCATCCCAAAAAAATCTCTCAATCTACTTTACTTTTGCAGTAGAGCCGTTGTACTACTGGAACTGCTCCTCGCTATTGACCTTGTCTCTCAATGCGGCTTTTACGGCGGATCGGCGCAACAAAATTCCAGCATTGCGCCGAGCGTTCTTTCCAAGCCGTGACTTTCTGGCTTTGTACTATTGCAACAAGCAAAAACTCAGCATCATCGAAGCGTGGGTTTGCCTAATGCTGCATTGGCTTTTGCTAATCTTGCCAGGACTACTTGTGCGAAAGAGCTTCGGACAAGCCTTTTGGCGAGCGGCTCAGCAGTACCAGCATATAGAGACCAGCGGCGATCGAACAAACACAAGAACCACATGAATTGCGATAATACATGTGGTCAAGTTTATGCGTGCTATTGGACAACTGGACGATATCGTTTAACCGAAATCGTTCTGGTTGGCCTGGCTATTCCCATTCGAGTCAGTATGCCCATTGGTGGAGTCGGAATGCGCATTAGTCACGTCACTATGCGCATTGGTGTCCGATATCTGCGTAGTATCGTGAAAAGCACTGGTGCTTGTCAGCGCATAGGCTGGTGGCACCAAGAACTTATCAACAACCTTAGGAGCAGCTAAGATAGCTCCAGCTAACGTTGCCCGGCGTACCAATGTAGTAAGGAATTCTTTTCGACTGACACGTGAGTCACACGCTTTTTGTTCCGTGCCAGGGTTTTCATTATTGTGCAGCATGTGGATATCTTTCTCGTAACCTGAACCTAACGGGAGAATCTTACAGGAAAATTGTGATGGTGTGCAAATATCATTCCGATCATTTGAACAAATTCAATGCACTTGATTTGTAGTCACTTTGATTTTGGCGTACATGATCGCAGCGCCGGAGCATTTAAATCGCGCTTGGTTGCACGCTGCCGAATACAATGTGGTTGTCAAATCCTAGGCCGGCACGAGTAATCCTGAACCGCACAATTCTTCAAACAGTTGTGCCATATCAGGTTTGATTTCGTTGGAAGACTGTAATCCTGCGATTTCCGCAACCTGATCGACGATCTCATCGACCGAATGTTCTCCGTCGCAATACTCCCAGGCGATCCCGGCCAATGGGCTGAGAGTATGGGCCCAGTCGTGCTCCTTTGCGAACAATACGATGTGACCATCGGGCAGCAGCTTGGTCTGAACAATGGGATTTCTTAACGGCTTCACTCTGCGGCGCCTCCACTCGTTGACAACAGCTTGCCCATTCTAACGAGCGAGGCCTGAAAGCTCAATAACGAAGTCTAAACGTTCGTTCAGGTGACCCCCGCATAATTTGAAACATCTTGCGGCTTTTAGATAATTCGAGAATTGTTCGGTGGCATTGTTCAAATGCAGAAGATTGGAGAGCGGCAAAAGTTTGATTAATAAGAGTTCGGGCGATATTTGGCTTGTGGTCAACACCTCCTGAGCGCCCCCATTGTCAAGCACTTCCAGAATGAATGCAAAGTCAATCTTCGCTGACGGATATGCAATTACTGCTTTGGTTTTCAATGGAATCCATTCATTGAAGAGAGGTGGACAATGGACTTCGCCTATAACAGATGCCACCAGCTGAAGTGCTCCCGCCTTCATCGATATGGGGCTGACAAATGAAACGAATTGATTGAGATTTGTGTCAATCAGGCTGACATCCTCAGCAACAATTCTCCAGTCTTTGCCAAAAGCAAGTGCTGTTGCCAGCGAGCTTTTGCCTGAGCACGAAGGGCCGGCAAACAGAAAACATTTGCCGTTTGGAGATATAAGTGTTGCAGCAGCTATCCATATGCAATCCTGATGATGTTGTAATGCCGTATTGATAATTGCTCTTACTCCCCCACGCTCCTGTGTAAGAAGATCGAGAGTTTCAGTCGGGTGCTCGCTGGATCCCTGTCCCGCTATGGGGAAGAGCGCTTCGACGTCGGCAGCATCAGCCTGCGAATAATTTCTCAGCTTGAACCTATATTTCCCTAGTTCAAAAACTTTGCTGTTATCCACGTTGAGTTTCGGATCCGCGGCCGGTAGTCAGTTTCCGAAGCCTATCTTTCGCAAGACATGGTTGGCTTCTATCGGTGTTATTGACTCCTCGCCCAGCGTCATGCCGCCAATGACCAGGAATCCTTTGTCTTGATGACATACCAATGGCTTATCTTGGTTGTCGAGAATGATGTCGCTGCCGTCAAAGAATTCAACATCTGGGACGTGCAAGATAAATTCGGGCAGCGCATGCTTCGTCACTGGGGAGGACGACTGCGGTCTTGTAAAAATGGATCCGCGACCGCCGAAATAATAGTAAAGTCTGTCTTCAAACAGGGCCTTTAGTTCTCGCATGAGAGCTTCAACTTCGGTATCACCTACGGTGCCATCTGTGAAGGCGCGCGCACGATTGAGAAAAACATTGCCGCCCACGGGAGAGGCTGCTCTCGTGCTGACCGAAAGATGTCCGTCCGACGTTCCTAGTGAAACTGGCGACAAAGCCAATCCGGACATGGATGATACCGCATGGGTCCGATTTGCGGCAAACGCAGGCTTTTTTTCGACACTCAAATAGGCAGCTCTACGCAATAGCGCATTGACATTGAATCTTGAGCGGCACATTGAATGAGAGAATGCTGAGATGCAGGCGATCTGGCAGCCTGTTTTGGCAATTTCGGCAAAAAATCTGTTCAATGCGCCCAGCAGCTCCTGAACATTTCTATGAACAAGCAAATTCGGATCGAGTAAGGCGTGCGGACCAAATATGTGCTGCAATTGATCGAACGCGGTTATGCGAAGTACCGCTTCATTCCATGGGCGCTCCACGAGCACGCGAACGGCAGCATTAAGGCGTTCCATTTCTACCTGAATCAACTGTGATGCGCTCTGATAACCGTCTCGCAATGCGGCGGCCAGGCTTGCGTATGGTCTAGGCTTGTAGCGATTGTCAAAGAGGTTGCTAAGCTCTGGCGGGCTTGCCGTCGACAGAATCGGAAGCGAGCCATCGGCAATCCATGTCCGCTGAAGCGGTAGCAAGAGTGGAACATTTATGCAAACGGTTGTCGGCAAATTCTGAACAAGAGTTACAGGTGTTGAAAGAAGAGTTTCATTGAAGACCTCAAGCTTGTTCAACGACAGGTCGGGATGCGCATAGCTACTGCATCCGTTTTCATACCAGCGGGTGCCGGTGAGAATTTCAGCCCAGATCGGTTGCGCCTCAACAAAAGGGCGGGTGTCGAGGATCGCTCCACTGGCCTCGCTGAGCATCTTGCTAGCTAACGGCAGAAATTTCAGCAGTTCGGACCACTGCTGATATGAAACTCCGTCAACGCTAATCAAAAGAAGTCGGTTGTCCATGTATCTCGCGCAGTCCTGGCAGGAACCACTAATATGACGTCGCGCGTGTAATACCGATATTGTCGCATGGCGCTGGTATAATACTCAATCACGCAATGGCTTTAGCCAGCCACGGTGATTTTAACGGGTATTGCCTGCTTCGGTAATTGCACTCTACTAACAAGGAACAGCGTTGCAAGAAAGCAAGAAAAGCGAAGCAGCGCCTCTGCCCCGGTCGGAAACGGCCGGCAGAGTTCCATTTTTCCTACGCACCTGGTGGTTAAAGGATTACGAGCGGCCCAACGATGTTGTGTGGCAAAATACGAATTGGCTGACGTTGCCACTATTTTCGCTGCAGACCGATCCGTATTGTGATGCCGGCAGTATCGACTTTGACATTCCGTGAGACATGGCTGTTCTGATACTGTCTTCTGCCAGCGATCCTCATGCGACGTCAGTTGCAGAACATCTCGACAAGGTAGGCGTGCCACACAAGATTTGGAGTTTCTCCGAATTCCTGCATTCGTCGTCGGTATCATTCTTGCCCGGGGCAAGCGCACCTTCGAATCATATGAAATTTTTAGATGACAGCGAAATCGTTCTGTCCGATTTGCAAGCGATCTGGTGTCGCCGTCCAGGTTCTTTTAAGGCACCGCCAATGCCAGAGCCATGGGTCGAGGCAATGATCGAACTGGAGTGCAAGAATGCACTCGGCGGATTGATCAGGTCTGCTGAATGTTTGCTGGTCAATCATCCGGGCCGAGATGCAGAGTCGCTCTACAAGCTTTCTCAACTGGCAGTTGCTAGAAGGGTCGGGCTGCATGTTCCCGAGACGCTGGTGACCAATGAGCCGGATCAAGCGCGCGAGTTCTACGATCGATTTAGCGGCCGGGTGATTTACAAATTGATTGGTGAAAACACCAATTTTTGTTTCCCTCGGTTTGAATTCCCATCAGGGATCCCAACGCTTCCATGCCACCAATCAGATCTGGCGTATTTCGATCAAGTGAAACTTGCCCCGCACTTGTTTCAACAGCGTGTCGAAAAGACCTTTGAAATACGTGCAACCATAGTCGGTGAGGAGATTTTCGCTGCGAAGATTGATTCCCAGAAGGGTGATTCAAAGCTCGACTGGCGCATGGACTACAATGTACCTATGTCCTCCATTGATCTTCCAGACAAAGTTGCCGAGGCCTGTTTAGCAATGATGCGCGGTTTCGCGCTAAACTACGCAGCATTTGACTTTTGTGTCGATGCAGAAAATCGTTATTTCTTTCTCGAGCTGAACTGTGCCGGACAGTATCTATGGTTAGAAAATCGCGTCGGGTTGCCAATCTCTCGACAGTTAGCCAGGCTTCTATCTGGGCAGGCCAAACCAATAGTAGAAGCAGTTCGACCTTCAGAAACAAAGAATGCTCACGACGGTTTCAGCTAGCAGTTATTTGATGAAGTACATTTTGTTAGGCAGCTTCTCGCAATCTATTGAGTGACCGCCGACAAGGTCCGAGAACTGGTCGCCTATGTTGACCACGACCGTGAATCCCATGTCTGCGATCGATTTGCGGGCACCGGTTTTGAAGACTTGTGCTGGAATTGAATCAACATCAGCACCATTTGGTCGCATGTATAAGGCATCATAGGCGATACCATCGTGCACCAAATTTTCGATCGTATAAATTCGATCCGGCTCGGGGCGCCCTGTTACTAGCATGATGGCGAAGCCTTCTTTTCTCGCCCACTTCAAGAAGGCGGCAGTTTTTTTCAAAGCTGGCGCGCGCGCTTGCTTCAGCCATGCCTCAAACTCGCTCCATACGAATTTGTCAGGATGGGCTGCATACTCTTCGCGATTGTCAACGATCGTCTCGTCGATATCAGACACTATAGCCAGGCTTTTCACGTCTGGATGCTGGCGTTTGTACTTGGCACAAAACTGCTTGGCCGAGTCTACGGCCGCAGAAAATTCTCCGTTGTATTGCGCCGTATGAGTAAACGCCAGTCCGCTTGCGATGCTGAGTTCAGGCGGGTCGACGGCCGGCATCTTGATCTCATCGCTAGGGCATGCACCAGCCGGGTGCATGCACAATAGCGCAATCGTCAGCGTGATTATAAGGTTGCTATAGGTTGCTTTCATCGGTGAGCGGCTGAACAATTTGGCGCAGCTGTTTTGTTATTTGCGTCCAGACATGTTAACCCCTTGGCCCTTAGCATAGGTGCTGCTACCGGCAAGATAACGTTCTTTGCGAGCAACCTTATGAAGCTCGACCGTCAGCGATGCATCCTCTTCGCTCGAGACACCTTCATAAAAGCCCCAATACGTCGATCCGACGCGCTTTTTCTTCTGCTCAAATTCCGGCAGAAAACGGTTGGGCTCGGCGATGGCGATCAGCAGGATCACCGCCACGATTGCTCCGAACGCGAATAAGATAGTCTCCATGCCAATTCCTCTGCAACTAAGGCACTGGCCCCTGAGGAGACGGGCGAGCACCGGAAATCAAGTGGGTGCTAGCTTAAGCCATATCTTTGGCGATGTCCATGGGATTTTCCACAGGTAGGACACATGGAAACGTCAACGGTTGTGCTTCTCCGGTCTTAGTCCGCGGACTTGGCATACCAGGCATGCACAGGACTACCATGCAAACAAAAAGAGCGCGAGACCTTCGTCCCACGCTCTTTTTACGCAAACTCGTTTTGTTCTATGCCTTCATGACATTGGCCAGATCTTTGTAGAGTCCGGCAATTTCCGATGCAACTTTTGCAATGGCCGGGTTCTCCTCCGATCTGCGTGTGAATTCTTCGGCCTTGGTTTCGAATAGTCCGATCAATTTTTGGTGAAATTTTTCAACGTAGTCGTTCATGGGCGGTAGGGCTTTCTAGATTGCTTGCGGGGATTGAGAAAGGATAGGCAGGCAGAATCGCCTGTCTCCAACGGCATCATCGTTCAATCGATCGTTCGGAGAATGTGAATTAATTCTGTCTCAAACGGTTGCCAAGCTCAATAGGTTTTTGAAAATTTCTTGCCGGAATGTTCAGGTTTTATTTTTCTTTGACTAGCTGGAAGTGCGGCGCATATGCGCTTTGGCGCCACTGGATATATGGGTCGCCTGCTCGTTTCATTTTGGGCCGCAGATGAACTGGCTGATGCAGATCGGGCGTTCAAGGTTACATGCGGATAAACAAAAAACGAGGGGACAAAATTGCACCCCTCGTCTTCCGTTATCTTTTCGCTGAAGCAGCTGTTAGCGCTTCTTCGATTTGGCTGCTTTGGTTGCCTTCTTCGGTGAAGACTTGGTTCCGGGAGCAGTCCACCCTTTTTGGCGGGAACGACCATCGACGATATCCTTCAGCTCTTGTCCGGCGCGGAACGCAGGTACTCGGCTGGAAGGAATACGCAACGGGGCTAGCGTTCTCGGATTGCGGCCTGTGCGCGCTTGCCGATTACGCCGTTCGAAAGTGCCAAAACCAACTAGGGTTACCTTTTCGCCCTTGGACAGAGCAGAAGTGATGCCATGCAGGATACCTGTGAGTGTTGTTCCCACTTCAGTTTTCGGTTGTCCGGTAAAGTCTGCGATCTCGCTGATCAGCTCAGCTCGGTTCATCTTGCTTCCTCCTTAGATGAAAAACCAGATAGGGGCTTCCAAAGCAGGGATGTTAGCACCCGGTCATCTGTTCGACAAGGGACGGCAAGCCAAATCTGGCAAATTTTAGGCAAAATTGCGCCACCTCGATCTAAATTAAACGAGCCGGGAGGCGAGATAATAGTAAGGACTCCGATGATCGTATATGAATCAGATGCATCTCCAACATCAACCAACCTTGCGCCAGCTGCTGAATTCCGAGGCTATGGCCGAAGCTCAGATCATGTTCGGGCATGATTTGTTAAACCGCAATGTGGTCCAAGTAGTCTCCACCTTGCTACCACCGCCAAGATCGGGATCGCTTGTCGTGACCAGAGCAGATGCTCTGAACAATCTACGAGAGCCTTCACCTATAAAGGATTTGGCCGCTCTAGTCGTGATTAAATCTGCCGGTTCTGATTCAATTTCCGGCTCTACTGGGTCCGCTCTAGCTGCCTCGCAAGCACTGGCAGCTGGCGGGGGAGCGGTAATGGCGCCTCTAGGCGTCGAAGTTTCGCTGAAGCGAATTCTGAAACTATGTACCGAGGCGCTGATTCCGCTTGTCTTTGTGCCCAGCTTTGGCGAGCCCGGGCAGATAGCAGACGACATTCGTATGGCGTTTCTGCGCGAGCTCAAACAAGCCAACGCTCGTCTGCACTCGTCTTTGATCGGGCTACTGCTTGATGAAGGACTTGAAGGTTTGGCGGAAGAATTCAGCACGAAGTTGAATCGGCCAATTGCGGTGGAGACTGCAGATTTCAAGGTGCTTGCTTCCCGCAATATGGGTGCGACACCGGTCAACCAGCAAAGGTCTTTAAGTGATGAAACTGATGCGGCGCTCAAGCGCTTTATGGCGCAGAAGAAGATGGACGGTTTTGAAAACATCTGCATGTCTCCGATAAAGGTCGGACGGCGGCTGGTTTTGCCTGTCTGTCTCAGCGAGGCTGTGGTCGGTTATATTGCGGCAATGGTCCGTCCCACCGACGATCTGGAAGCGATTGGCGAATACCTTCAGGCTGCCTCGCTGGCAGTAATGGTCGATTTCGGGCAACGCCGTCGCGATGGCTCCGTCTTTTCCGTCACTCAGAAAAGTTTGCTCAAGGATCTGCTTTCCGGTCGAAGCTTGTCGGCGTCGGATCAGGAGCGCCTGGAGCAACATTATGGCTTGGACCTGTGCGACGGAATTCTCGTATTCGCCCTCCAACCGGCCGGCGGAGCGGCGGCGAAAACACCCTGGCCCGAAGAGCAGTTCATTACTACTGAAGTGGAAGGCACGAGGATTTATCTGCTCCCGTTTGAGTCAAAATCGGGATTGACCTGGCAAGAACAAGCCAGCTCTTTGATTGGACGGATCAAGGGTGCCACCGAGAGCGGTGCGGAACTCAAGTTGCAGTGCGGCGCTTCCCGCATGGCGGACACTGTCCTCGATTTGCCTGAGGCCTACAGAGAGGCCAGGCAGGCATTGATTATTGGCGGCATGATTCAGGAAGAGGGTGAATTCGTCGTTGGGTATGGTGACCTTGGTGTGAAGCGGTTGCTCTATTTGATGATCGACCACCCTGAGTTCGACCGGTTCTACGAGGAAACGTTGGCACCGCTGGAATCTTATGATCAAGAGTGGGAGAGTGAACTGGTGCCCAGCGTGCGTGTTTACTTGGAACAGGGTGCCAATCTAAATTCGGCTGCACGAGCGCTTTTCATCCACCGGCACACGCTAAGATATCGGCTCGAACAAATCGCGGAAATTCTCAAAGTGGACATCGATTCTCAGGAGGTTTTGTTAAACTTACAAATCGCCTTCATGATCAAGGATATGAAAGGCGGCAGCAAAGGAAGAACCTAGCGTTGGCACAAGCAGCCATTGAACTTGTTGATGTGACGAAAAGCTTTGCCGGCACGGTTGCTGTCAAAGATATGAACTTCAGGATTGAGCAGGGTGAGTTTTTTACCTTTCTTGGACCGTCAGGTTGCGGCAAAACCACGCTGTTACGAATGATCGCCGGTTTTGAAACGCCCAGTGAGGGACAGATTCTAATCTCCGGCAGGAACATGATCAAAGTGCCGCCGCATAAACGTCCCGTGAACACGGTCTTTCAAAGCTATGCGTTGTTTCCGCATCTCAGTGTGACGGAAAACGTCTGCTTCGGTTTGCGCTCATCAGGAAGAATGGATAAGAGTGAATCCCTCGATCGAGCCAAGCGCGCGCTTACTCTGGTCCGGCTCGAACATCTTGCCCGGCGCTATCCATCCGAGTTGTCCGGCGGACAACAACAGCGCGTCGCGCTCGCTCGTGCCATCGTCAATGAGCCGGCAGTGCTCCTCTTGGACGAACCGCTCTCGGCGCTCGATCCACAAATTCGAGAAGATATGCAGTCCGAGCTTTCTAGATTGCAGCGCGAATTAAACATGACATTCATCATGGTTACACATGATCAAAGCGAAGCCTTGGCACTGTCGCATCGCATAGCTGTCTTCTGCCAGGGCAATCTTGAACAAGTCGGACGTCCGGAGGAAATTTTTGCCGCGCCGCAAACCAAATTTGTGGCGGAGTTCATCGGTCAAAGCAACTTGCTGCCCTGCGATTATTTGCAGTTCAATCAAGGGGTTCACTCATTGAGATTTGCAGACGGCAACATATTCAATGCCGTGTCTGGTTGCGGATTTGCATTCAAACACGGCGATCGATGTTTTGTCGCGGTTAAACCGCAACAATTTACTATTTTCAATAGCCCTGACAGAGACACAGACAGTTCCGGCGCCGGCAACAGGATGCGGGGAACAATCGTGCACGCGAGCTATAAAGGAAGCAGCACCGAGTATTTGATCCGAGTGCAAGACTTGAACATCCGCGTTGAAACTTCGCGAAATCGTGAGGGCTTGGAGGTTGGCACTCCTGTTATTGTGGAATTTCCCGTCGAAACACCGTGGCTGCTTCCAGGCGATAGTCCCGAAACCTTTCCGCAATCTGATAAACGGATTACCTCCGTCTCCTTAGCCATCTGAGCGTTGAAATTTAGATAGTGCATCTTTGTTTGGCTGGGGTTTACACGCCAGGCTGCTCATTACTTGCCAAGGTCAAGACGATTTGTCACTGCGATTCCCGTTTAGGCTCGCAGATTTTGTATGCTGCTGAAAATAGCCAGAGCTAACGCTGTGCGCCAAGCTTTCGTTTATATTGGCCGTGCGCAACGCGCGCTAATCAGCCTGCCAATACGTTGATTGTCCAAACTCAACTGAGTCACTGCCATTTGCCGGAGTTCGACAAAAGAATTATGCGGAATATTCGTTTACTGATGCTCATGCTCGCCTTGCTCATCTTTGGCAGCGCCTGCGCTCCAGCACTCGCTCGGACCACAAAAGTGTTGCTGGTGACGGGCGACTGGAAATCGCAACGGTGGTATCAGGATGTAGTTATGGGGGGCAAGCAAAAATATCGCGGACTATTCATCGAGCAGAAAGCTAACGAAGCGGCCCCTGGCGAGTTCGCCTTTACCGAGATGACTAATTACGCTGCGCAAGAATATCTGGATTCCAACTATTTGAGCCAATTCGACGTAGTTTTGTTTGGAGACGTGGTTGGTAATAGCCTTCCGCCTAGAGTGATTGAGGCTTTGAAACAGTTTGTCACCAATGGTGGTGGCTTTATCTTTTGTGCCAGTTATAAGTGGAACACCTGCCTGGGTAATGCGTGCTCCCTGGCAGATGTGCTGCCTGTATCTTTGACTCCGCCAGGAACCAAGGGTGACGACTGGTGGCGGTGGAAATACAATCAGCCCGAGGAGAAGATCAAGCCAGTAGTAAAGCTGGCCGATCACCCAATTGCAAAGGGATTGAACTGGAGCAACTGCCCGCCGCTCGATAAGGTCTTTGTGGTCGTGCCGAAGCCGGGCACGCAGGTTGTGCTCACAACTCCGAAATCCGCACCGGTATTGGTGGCAGGAAGCATGGGCAAAGGTCACACGATTGCTTCTGCTTCGATTTTCGCCAATGATGAGGTATCTCCTGAATTTTGCCAGAACTGGCCCGACATCGGGCACTTCTATGCTCAAACCTTCAGATGGCTTGCCGCTAATTCCAAGAACCAAGTGAAATCATGTCAATCTGCGGAAGGCTCGGTGCAGATTACAGTTGATGCAACTAAAAAGCAAAACGCGATTTCGCCATCAATCTTTGGTTTCAACAGCGCGGTCTTTCCCCCCAACCTGGGAAAATTGTCGGGGACAGCTCTGACCAGCTTTCAACGTTTGAATCCAGGGGGCCAACTGACGCGTTTCAATACTGTAGGGCTCAACTTTGAGCCGCAACGAGGCAAATTCGATTTCTCAACCGTTGATAAGTTTTTACAGGAATGTGATCAACTGCATTTAAAACCGGAGGTGGTAGTCGACCTCTTGGTGCCGTGGATCTGGAATGGTGGCTCCCTTAGTGATGCAACCGAAGCCCAAATCAAGGACAGTAGTGATTGGATCGCGGCATTTTTAAAGCACACTAATCACGGAACCGGGCGTGATCCCGGCTACAGACCGGTTGTTGAATATTTGGAAGTAACTAACGAGCCATGTATCGATGCTACGACGATTCAGCCTTACATCAAGCTATACACAGCTGTTGCCAATCGCGTTCATAAGGATTTTCCGGGCGTAAAGGTGGGAGCACTTGGCTCATACGAGCTGCCTTACGTCGATTGGTTTCTTGATGGCACCAAAGGCAATGTTGACTTTCTGGCGCGACATCCATATGGATGGACACCGGACATGCTATTCAAGCTGCAGGACGAATGGCAAGCGCGTTGCAAGTCGAAAGGTTACCCAGCACCACATTTCTGCATCACCGAATGGGACTTTTGGATTGCCGGTGCGCCGAAGTTCGACTACATGATGAAACGCACATTCGGTTCAGTAAAACGCACCGACCTGGTGGGCGCAATGCACTATCGCCTGGATCAGTATCCTGAGCCTGTGTACATCTTTGGCGCACTCTGGGCGGGATTTGGTCCTGGCCAAGGTAAGAAAGGAATGCCTATCACCGAGGTTTACGATCCATATCTGTTATTCAATCACTTCCGCGGCTCGCGGGTGCAGACCGGGGTCGCCTGTTCAGATGCACGCTTGCGTGAGCACGTCTTATCCGAGTCTGCCATATCTCCAAGCGGCGATGTGACCACAGTGCTCTATTACGATCATGGATATGATGGAAATGGTTATACCGATTTCGCCGCAGGCAAGCATTACGGACAGGTGAATGCGACAGTGACAATGAGATTGCCGCCGCAGCCGCGTAAGCGCACGCTGACAATGCAAAGTTCTTCAGGAGATGGTGCGAAAGATGAGGCGGCAAAAATCGATGTCATGCCAAATCAGTCTGAGGTGAAAGTCAACGTGACCCTCCATCCTCATCAGGCGACAGCCATTACGATCCAAGCGTGAGCACGCGGTTAATGAGGATGCCCATGATTGAATAATTTATGCAAGCATACAGTAAATCAGAGTTGAGACCCGCCGGCATTGGTTCAAATGCACTTAGATAACCTGCTCTGCGATTAGAGAGAAGCTCATCATTGCGATTGTACGAACGCGGGTCTTTGGTGGAATGTTGCATTATTTCGCGCGTAAAAGTAGAAGAATCCGCCATAGTCAAAAGGCGCAGGCAGGGAACCGAGCAGTCGAAAGCTCTGCGGAAAAGGCATTCCTTGCCTTTCCAGCTCCTTAAGCATGCGTGGTTGTATCCCTTTATCCTCTCCATTTAGTACGAGGTAAAATCTGGGGGCGGCCGCCAAATTCGCCCGTTTCAGAAAGTGAGCATTGAGCCCATCTCGATCCTTCCAGCTGCAATACCAGGCTTGGCCTGGTGAGGTCCCCTCGCAGAGATAGACGAGAGCCGGCATGTCGTAAAGACAAAGCAGTGGATCTCTTTCCACAAACCCATTGCTCTTCAAAAGTTGCAGTGAGTTCTTATAGAAAGTAGTCTCGATTTTTTCTAGTTGCACACCGCGCAAGAGGCGAGGCGAATCTGTAGATACTCGTCGGACAGTCAATGGATTGCAGTCATATCGGTCGAACACGTACAGGTGCACAAATTCGCCCAGGCAAAACAAAAGCAAACTGATCGAGAAGAGGGCCATTGCGCGTGGTGCACATAGTTTTTTGCCTGCTTCGATACTGGCGACGGCAATGAGAAGGAACCAGGGAGACATGTTGCTTGATGCGTGACCGAGAAATCTGCAGTTCGTGCCAAATGTGGCGATGATAGGCAGCAGAGCCAGCAAGATCGAGCCTTGCAATACCTGGCTGCGCCAGTTGATATTTCGACGATCAAACAACAAAACGCCGAGTACTACGATCGTCAATATTGGAACATTGGATTCTCGGGCAACCCAATAAGCACGTGATCCTAAGAGACCCAGGATCAATAGATATGCGATTGCTACGATCCAAGCCTTGGGTCGCGATTGTCGGCTCATATCGGAAACGCCGCTGGTCAAGATCAACGTGCAGCATGCCACCATCACCGATATCTGTGGCCAGTGGCTTGAAAGCCAGGACCATTGGAAACCAAACATCGCTGATGGTCTATGTGATGTGAGATATTCCGCTCGAACCGTGTCGAAAAATATCGGACACCACGTTGTTGGACTTTGAATAAGCAAGAAGTAGCCGCTACAGCTGATTACAATACCTGCCAGAACGAGCGCATAATCCAGTAGTTGGCGCCGTTGTATGAACATGAAAAGAAAGAGTGCTGGCAGCAAGACGATGGCACTGGTAAATTTCGTCAATAACTCTAACCCCACCAGAGCTCCCGTGCCGATAAACATTAATCGACTGACCGGGCGCCAGACTGCCTTCTGACTGAGTCCAAGAGCAAACAACATGCAAGCGGAGCTGGTAAAAACAAGCGCTGAAGACAGACCGTTGTAAGAAACCGTGCGCGGGAACGTACACAGTGACATCAGCCCCCCGATGCCAGCCGTCGCCATCATGAATGCTGTCTGCACGCGACTAAACTTACTCGTTTTGCCGAGCCAGCCGGCAAATGAGAGAGCCAGTAATACTGCCGGAACGAATCTCGCGATCACTTCCAGCACTCGATAGTTCACGAGTTCGCTGCAACCAGCGAATTTTGGCAGTGGGCTTAGTAATAGATGGAAGGATGAGAAAAAAGGATAGAGATCGGGGTGCTGGTACGAAAGCAAGTAAAAACCTTCGACGTTAGGATCCAGTCCTTTATTCAGCCCCCAAAAGAGAATGATGGCAATTGACGCCAAAACGACGACCGCCGACACCAGGGCAACGTTCCACTCAGGCGGCGACGTCGAACTGATCGGCGGCTCTGTCTTTTGGCTATTGCGATTTGATAAAGTTGCTGTCTGCATCGTATTCGGCGATGTGAGGAAGTCAATATAACAGATGCCGCACATCTTCAAGGATTAGCCGTTATTCAGGATGGAACAAACTTCATCAGCACCGTCGACTCGTATCAATCGTCGCTCATTCTTGCGGATGACTGTGGCCACCGCATTTTGTGCGACTTTAACTGGCTGTTCGCCGAGCCGGTCTGAGCAGCATAGTTCGAATCAACTGAACATATACTCATGGGCTGATTACCTGCATCCCGAAACGATCCCTCAGTTCCAAAAAAGGTACGGCATAAAGGTCGTCTATGACACGTTTTCTTCGAACGAAGCGTTGCTCGCTAAGATGCAAGCTGGCGCCAGCAGCTATGACATCATTGTGCCGACGAGCTACATGGTGACTCAGCTGAAGAAGCTGGGGCTTCTGGCGCAAATCGAACACGATCGGCTGAAGTTGCTGAACAACATAATGCCGCGGTTCCTCAACCCGACGTTTGATCCTCATCTCGAGCATTGCGTTCCCTATACCTGGGGCACCACTGGTATAGGATTCAATACCGACCAGATCACCGATCCGCGCCAATGGCCTGGCGATTGGGACGCATTTTGGGACAAGAGGTTCGCCGGCAGAATGACATTGCTGGATGACTCACGCGAAACAATCGGGATGTCGCTGAAGCGTCAAGGTCACTCATACAATACAAAAAACACCTCACAAGTTGAGACCGCCGTTGGTGCGTTGAAACAACAGAAGCCGCTGACTATGTGTTATACATCCGACCAGGTGATCGTTCAGCTTGCCGCCGGTGACAGTTGGCTGGCCCTTGGCTATAGCGGAGACGTCTACCAGGCAGCGCGCGAGAACAAGGCGATTCGTTTTGCCATTCCGGCAAGTGGCACTTCGCTCTGGCTGGACAACATGTGCATCCCCAAAACTGCGCCCCACACTGACAACGCCTATAAATGGTTGAACTTTATGCTTGAGCCGGAGGTTGCCGCAGCTACCGCAAGTTATACGCGCTATGCCACACCTAACGCCGCAGCCCTGCAGCTGATCTCTGAAGCGATGCGAAACGACCGCAATTTGTATCCGCCGGAGAGCTTACTGAGCCGCTGTGAAGAGCTGGCCGATATCGGCTCAATGGTTTTTCTTTACGATCGGATGTGGACAGAGCTGAAATGCAGCTGACTTCTTCTGGGGGCGCGGGCGTCCCGCCGCTTCTGGTGCGGGCAAGATGCTCGCGGCCCAGGTTAGGACCTAGGTTAGACACTAATTCTGCCAACCCAGAATCGCTTCTATCTGACTAACGCGCGCGCTCCATGATTGATTATGAGCCCACTCGATGCGCTTTGCAGCTCGCTGTTGATCCGGCGCCGCGAGGACTTCTTTGGCTGCCTGACAGAATTGATCTGCGTTCTCCACAATAGTAATCAGATCACCCATATCTCGAAACCCGGCGCAATTTGTGGAAATGATCGGCTTGCCGGTGCTCATGTATTCGTACAACTTGAGCGGATCTAAACTCTCGGTGAATTCATTCACTAAATGCGGTGTCATGCATGCGTCGAACCGGGCGATGTACCGCGGCAACTCTTCGTAGGAGCGCGAGCCGAGGATATGTATGTTAGGTTTGCTTAGACTCCGCATTTCATCTGCTGTAAGACAATTTGGACCGACGAAGACAAGACTGGTTTCAGGCAGCTGATCAGCGACATTTGTCAACAATGTGATATCGAGACGAGCAGAGTGAAGAGTGCCGGTATATCCCAACACCGGCTTCTTTATCCCGGCCAAATCTGCTGGCGTTTCCAATTTGGACAGCTGCTGTGGATGATACCGGTGATCGTCGACGCCGTTGGCAATGAGAGTCAGCGCGCGGGTGTGTCCCTCTTTGCTCTGGTAAAGTTGTCGCGAGCAGACGATCACGTGATCGGCGTCGCGAAGCAAGGCCGCATCGTCTTCGATTGTTGCCAGCCGGTGATGTTCTGGTTGCGGCATCTTGGTCCAGTCGTCGGTGATGTCGTAGATAAGTTTGTTTGCGCCGGGCAGAGGCAGATATTGGCGAGCGTTGTGAGCGTTGACCCACACATCGTACGATTGCCAGTCGAGTTTTTGCAACGCGCCTCTGACGGTTTCCGATATCAGCCAATTGTTGAACCCTCTTCCCAACTTGTTTGGCAGAAACCTAATCGGTTTGATGGAAAGGATCTGCTCATGGCCTGGCACCGCATGTGGTGCCAAGTGGATCGAGGAAAGCTGATCTAGCTGGCGGCGGATCAGCGAATGGGAGATGTCAACCACCGGGCAAATCCAAAGTATTGAAACTTCTCGGTTGCGCCGGGCCAG
>Ga0182024_10005395_pt1 | contig 28713 bp, 21 predicted proteins | sample P32metaG_FD_120480 | JGI IMG/M metagenome (GOLD analysis project Ga0182024, IMG submission 120480) | Permafrost microbial communities from Stordalen Mire, Sweden - P3-2 metaG (Illumina Assembly) | ecosystem: Environmental > Terrestrial > Soil > Wetlands > Permafrost | place: Sweden: Stordalen...
GACGGGAAGAGCATCGCCTACCTTTCGGACGAATCGGGCGAGTACGCGCTGCATGTCCGGGATCAAAGCGGCGACCGAGAACCAGCGAAGATCGAATTGAAACCCGGCTACTACAGTTCTCCGCGCTTTTCGCCGGACAGCAGGAAAATCGCATTGATCGACAGCTTCCAGCGGCTATGGTACGTGGATCTGGAAACGAAAAAGCAGGTGGAGGTGGATCAGGACACCTATCAGATGCGCAGCGGCGACATCGCGGGCGCGTGGTCGCCGGACAGTAAGTGGCTCGCATATTCGAAAGTGTTGGCGAACGAGTTGAGCGCGATTCATTTGTTTTCGCTCGCCAACGGAAAGGCCACGCAGGTAACCGACGGAATGAGCGACGCCGAGAATCCGGTGTTCGACAGGGACGGAAAGTATCTCTACTTCACCGCGAGCACCAACTCCGGCGAAAGCCTGGGACTGGATATTCATGCCGTTGGGCGCACCTCCACCAGTTCGATTTATCTGGCGGTTCTCGACAAGAAGCAGACGTCGCCATTCGCGCCGGAGAGCGACGAAGAAAAAGCCCCCGACGAGAAGAAGCCCGACGCACCGAAAGCGGAGCCGGCAAAGCCCGATGCCGTAAAACAAAGGCCCGCCGCTCCGGACGTCGAGATCGATCTGGACGCGATCGATCAGCGAATCCTATCCGTTCCGATGCCGCCCCGCCGTTACGTGGCGCTGCAGGTGGGCAAGGCGGGGACGCTGCTCGCGTTGGAGTCTCAGCAGCCCGGAGAAGGTGCGGCGGATGGACCTCCCGGGCCTCCGGGAATGACGATCCACCGTTACGATCTCAAGGCGCGGAAGAGCGACGTGGCACTCGCGGGTGTCAGAAATTTCCAGATGTCGTTTGGCGGCGAGAAGGCGCTGTACCGGCAGGGAGACAACTGGATCATCGCGCCGCTGCGGCCCATGGCGACCGGACCCGCCGCGGCTCCTCCGCCGGCAGGTGGACCCGCGCCGACGCCTTTAAAAACCGCCGCGATCGAAGTGCGCGTCGATCCGGTCCAGGAATGGCGGCAGATGTACCGGGAAGCATGGCGAACCGAGCGCGACTGGTTCTACGATCGCAACGCTCACGGCCTGGACCTGAAGGCGGCGGAGAAGAAATACGAGCCGTACCTGCGCAACGTCGCCTCCCGGAGCGATCTGACCTATTTATTCCAGGAGATGCTCGGCAACCTGGTGGTCAGCCACATGGGAACCGGCGGCGGAGATCTGCCGGAAGTGAAGCGCGTCCAGACAGGTTTGCTGGGAGCGGACTACGAAGTCGCCAATGGGCGCTACCGGTTCGCTCGCGTCTATAGCGGCGAAAACTGGAACCCACAGCTCCGTGCACCGCTCACCCAACCCGGAGTGAACGTGAAAGCGGGGGAATATCTTCTTTCGGTGAACGGACGCGAGGTGCGGCCGCCGGAGAACGTGTATAGTTTCTTCGAACAACTCGCCGGCAAATCCGTGATCCTGCGCGTGGGGCCGGATGCGAGCGGCGCGGGCGCGCGCGAAGTGACCGTGGTTCCCGTGCCGGATGAGAGCCGTCTGCGGAACCTGGCCTGGATCGAGGAGAACCGGCGCAAAGTCGACCGGATGACCGGCGGCAAAGTGGCTTATATCTACATGCCGGATACCGCAAACGGCGGGTTGGCCGCGTTCAATCGCTACTTCTACGCGCAGCTCGGTAAGGACGGCGCCATTGTCGACGAGCGCTTCAATGGCGGCGGCCTGTTGGCTACCGACATCGCTGAAATCCTCAACCGGAAGCCGCTCAGCGCCGCGTCGAATCGCGTGGGAACACCTTTGGTTCAACCGCAGGGGATTTTCGGACCGAAGGCGATGATCATCAACGAACGGGCAGGCTCAGGCGGCGACGCTATGCCGTGGTATTTCAGACGCGCCGGCGTGGGTAAATTGATTGGAACGCGTACCTGGGGCGGACTGGTTGGGATGGCCGGTGGTCCGGGACTCATGGATGGAGGGTTCCTCGGCGCGCCCAGTTCCGGCATCTACAATCCGATATCGGGCGAGTGGGAAGTGGAAAACATCGGCGTCCCTCCCGATGTGGAAGTGGAGCAAGACCCGGCGCTGGTTCGCAAAGGCCGCGATCCGCAACTGGAAAAAGCGGTGGAAGTGGTCCTGGAAGAGCTGAAGAAAAATCCGCCGCCAACGCTTCGCCGTCCGGCTTTTCCGAATTACCATCGTTCCGGGGCGCAATAGATGGCCCGATTGCTTGACACGCGCCAGAGCGCCCTTTCCAGGCTCTCGCCATTAACCTGTACTTCAGCCAACGGAAGGCAGACGGTTGCATATTGGGCCACGCGCGATCGCTGATCGAGTGCCCCGGCTCTTTCGGGTTTCAGGCGTGTCGGTCGCGGCTGTATAACTGTTGAAGGAAGAAAGTGAGCTGAGAGATGCAGGTCAAACGCGGCTGGGCAGCCGCTGTATTACTAGGAGTGACTGCGAAGGCTGGTCTCCAGGCGCAGGCACAGCCGCCTGCGGGAAGCGGCCAGAACAGAGTCCGGCGGGCCGGGGGATTCGTTCCTGGACAACAGCGGCCTCCTGGCGACCCCATCCAGATCGCGCGGGGGAAGGCGCTATACGGCATCGACTGCACGGGGTGTCATGGTGCGGACCTCCGAGGCGGCGATCTCGGCGGGCCCAACCTGCTGCGTTCGCAACTGGCTCTGAGCGATGAGGATGGTGAATTAATTCTGCCCATTATTCAGGGCAGCAGGCAGAGCCAAGGCATGCCGGCAGTGGACATGAGTCGAGAGGACGGGCTGGCAGTGGCTGCTTATGTTCGCAGCATCGTAGCCACCATTGGAAGGCAAGGCATGCCGCCGTCGGTCGGTCAGGAACCGCCCAGCGTGCTCGTCGGTGATGCGCGCGCCGGTCAAGCCTACTTTGACGCGAAGTGCAATGGCTGCCATTCCCCCACGGGCGATTTGAAAGGGATCGCGACCAGGATCCCGGATCCCAAGGCGCTCCAGAACAGATGGGTGGCCGGCGGCGGTGGACGCCGCGGCGGCGTGGGCGCTCACCCTGTCACCGTAACCATTACTCAACCGTCGGGAGAAAGGGTCGACGGGCGGCTGGTTCGAATCGACGACTTCCTGGTCACGATTGCCCTGGCGGATGCGACGGTCCACACCTTCCGCCGCGATGGCGAGGTGCCGAACGTTGAGGTCCACGATCCGATGAAGGCCCATAGGGATTTACTGTCGCTATATACGGACCAAGAGATGCACGACGTGACCGCCTACCTGGTGACCTTGAAATGACGCTCAAAAGAATTTCTCTCGGCGCTCTGGTGTTGCCGTTCCTCCTGAGAGGACAGGGCGATGGGGTTTCTCCGGCCGAACTTCTCAAGCCGCTGAAAGACTCCTGGCCCACGTACAACGGCGACTACTCCGGCAAACGTTACAGCGCGCTGACGCAACTCAATCAATCGAACGTAAAGCATCTCACGCTGGCTTGGTCGACCAGGGTGACCGCTGGCGCTGGCGGCGGTGGTGGACGAGGCGGGCGCGGGGGCGTCAGCGCCAACGTGATTGTGGGGGGCGAGGGCCCCGGTGACCTCGTTTCAGGCGGCAGCATCAAGGCTTCTGTGCTGGAGGTCGATGGCACGCTCTACTTTACGATGCCGGACAATGCATGGGCCGTGGATGCGCGCGACGGACGCGAGTTGTGGCACTACTTCTGGAAGACGAAAGGCGGCACGCACATCGGCAATCGCGGCCTGGGAATGTGGAACAACTACCTGTTTATGGAGACGCCTGACGACTACCTGGTCTCGCTTGACGCGAAGACGGGCAAGGAGCGATGGCACAAGCCGATCGCCGATCTCGCCCAGGGGTATTTCTCCACGCCGGCTCCGATTGTCGTGGGAAATCATGTGCTCGCGGGAACGGGCAACGACATCGATGCGCCGGGATTCCTGCAGTCATTCGATCCGGAAACCGGGGATCTGCAATGGAAGATGTACACCGTGCCGATGAATCCGGGCGATCCCGGCGCGGATTCCTGGGCCGGTATCGACGCGGCGCGGCACGGCGGCGCGCAAACCTGGATCCCGGGAGCCTACGATCCGGAGACCCATCTTTATATCTTCGGCACGGGAAATCCAACACCTGCCTATACCACCGGCACGCGCGGCGAAGGAGACAACCTGTTCGCTTGCGCTCTGGTTGCCGTGAACGTGGACACCGGCAAGATGGCGTGGTATTTCTCCACTTCTCCGCACGATATGCACGACTACGATTCCGCGCAAACGCCGGTTCTAGTCGATGCAATGTTCAATGGCAAAATGAGGAAGCTGGTGTTGACGGCGGCCCGCAACGGGTACTACTTCACGCTCGATCGCACCACAGGCGAGCGTTTGGTGACCACCAAGTATGGCCTGTTGACGAACTGGGCCAAGGGACTGAATAAATCGGGCGCTCCGCAACACGATCCGGAAAAGGATGCGACGGTTCCCGGTTCGCTGGTTTCGCCGACCTCCGACGGGACCATCAATTGGGAGCCTCCGGCCTTCTCTCCGGACACGGGCCTGTTCTACACCGCGGAGGGCAATGGGTATTCGATCTTCTATCTGACCGATGTGGACCCGCGCGGATCGATGGGGCTGGGAGGAAAGGAAGAAGCCGGCGTCGGTTCCGGCGGCAGCTTCCTCACGGCGATTGATTATCAAACGGGGCAAGTCGCTTGGAGGCATCCCTTCTACGGCAACGGCGGCGGAGGTGGATTGTTGGCCACCGCGGGAAAGTTACTCTTTGCCGCCGATGGCGCGGGCAACTTGGTGGCATACGATGCGGCGGCGGGAAAACCGTTGTGGAATACGCGCATCGGCAACGTCACGAATGCGCCGCAAACCTATATGCTGGATGGCCGCCAGTATCTGATCGCGGCGACGGGCGATACGCTCTGGTCATTCGTACTCTACTGACGAGTCCAGCGCGAGACTAGATTCCACCCGAATACCTCCAAATGCTTCCGTGCTGTAGGGCATTTTGCGGCCATCGGTATGTCGGGTGTTGGACCAACTCATACAGATCGTGGTATTCTACAAACCCGCGAAAGGAGAGTCCATGAACCGAATGAACCTCGACCGGCGCGATTTCTTCAAGACGAGTGCCTCCGCAGGCTTTTTAGTGGCGGCGGGACCGGCGATTGCCGCTCCGCTGACGGAAAAGGACAAGCTGGCGCGCATTGCCTCGAACACGTGGCCGCTCCGCTATCTATTCAAGAGCCGGATGGGTTTCGGGAGCGGAGCCAAGAGTGAGGAGATGAAGAAAAAGTACGGCGAGATCACCCTGCTCGAATTTCCTCAATTCACGAAAGACACGTTTCCCGGCGTCACGCATATGGACCTGTTTTCAGGGCTATTCGGCGATACGGCCGATGACGCCATGTATGTCCAGGTGCCACTGATGACGGGTATCGCGACCAGGACTTCTTACGAATTCGACCCGTCCAGCGCGGCCGGGAAACGGTGGCTGGACAAAATGGCGGCGAAGATTTCATCGGCGGGAACGCATTGCCAGCATATTTCAAACAACGCTCCGCGCGATATCTGCGACCTCGACGCGGCGAAACGCAGGACGGGTATCGAGATCGCAAAAAAGTGGATCGACGGAGCGAAAATCCTTGGCGCCAAGTCGATGCGCGTGAACAGCGGCGGGCCGCGGATCGCGCCTTCCGCAAGCGCGACCACCGACTATCCGAAGAATGACGAACTGGCGATATATCTGCGCAATTGCATCGAGTCGTTCAAAGAGATGGCGGATTATGGCGGAAAGAACGGCGTGAAGGTGACGCTCGAAAACCATTGGGGACTGACTGCGAATCCGGTCAATATCCGAATCGTCGTCGACGAGGTGCATCATCCTTTTTGCGAGGCGTCTCCCGATTTCTGCAATTGGGAGCACGAATATCTGATGTACAACGGCCTAAAGGATCTGGCCCCTTACGCCCATACCAACGTGCATGCCAAGTACTGGAATCGGTGGAAAGACAATGACGTGCGGCGGTCCGTGAAGATCATGACCGACGCCGGGTTTAAAGGGACCTTCGCTCTTGAGTACGAAGACGGGCCGTGGGACGGAGTGGAGGGCTCGAAGTACTTGTACAAGGAAGTGTTGGCCGCTCTTTAGAAGGACGAGAATAATTTAAGACCGCTGTCTCGATCAGCATCCTCGGAATAGATCAAGTTGGTTTGCTTGATAAATGTTGTCAATATCCTTCCGATTGATCCGCAGTATTGATCTACTTGATCTCAGCTAATTTCGACGGCAAGTTGTAGTCTTTTTCCGGCTTGAACGAAGGATCGCGCAGCATCTTCAACGCGATTTCCACTGTCTTGTCGACGCACAGAGGATAGACGAACGTCGCGGCCAGAATTCCGTCTTCGACTTTCTTGACGCCGCCGGCATCGCCGTCCAATCCGTCGACGCCGATGAAGGCGATTTCCTTCTCGCGTCCGAGTTCCTTTGCCGCCAAATACGCGCCGACGGCCATCGGATCGTTATGGCCATAGAGAACATCGATCGACGGCTGCGCGCGTAGAACTTCCGTCATGCGATCTTTCGCTTTGGCCTGAATCCAATCAGCGACGGGCTCGGCCACGATGTGGATGTCCGGATACTTCGCGAGAATCTCTTTCGCGCCGCCGTCGCGCTTGATTTCGCCCTCGACTCCGAGCAGCCCTCGCATCTGGACGACGTTGCCTTTCGCGGCGCCGTACTTTTTCGTCAGATAGTCGACGATGAACTGACCGGCGAGACGGCCGATGGCGGTGTTGTCGCTGTGAATATAGGTCGTGTAGTTCGGTTGCAGGATGTCGCGTTCGAGGCAGATCACGGGGATGTGAGCGTCCATCGCCTGACCCATGACGGCGGTCAGCGCGGCTCGTTCATTCGGGGCGACGATCAGCAGGTCGGGCTTCTGGCGAATGAAGGTTTCCACTTGCGCGATTTGTTTACTGTTGTCCTGCTGTGCGTCGGCGATGACGAGTTTCACGCCACCCGCTTCGGCGAAAAGTTTCGCCATCAATGCGTTTTGCGCGGCGCGATACGGCTCGGCGTTATTGCATTGGCTGAAAGCTACGAAGAATTCTTTTTTGGGAGTGGTGCAGGCCGATAGCAACATGGATAGCAGCAAGGACAGCAGCAGGACGATCAGCGTCTGTCCGCTCCCTGACGGTCGCGGTTCCGTTTTCATATGGTGGCAGCCTTCATGATACGTTCCTCGGTGGCGTCGTTTCGAGCGAGAGTCGCGGTGGCGCGGCCTTCTCTCATCACCAGAATCCGGTCGGAGCAGCGGAGCAGCTCCGGCAGCTCGGAGCTGACGAGAAGGACTCCTTTGCCCTCTGAGGCAAGCTTTTCAATGATGGCGTAAATTTCCTGCTTCGCGCCGACGTCGATGCCCCGGGTCGGATCGTCCAGGAAAAGGACTTCGGGATTCGCGAGCAGGCAGCGGGCGAGAAGTACCTTCTGCTGATTGCCTCCGCTGAGCGTGCCGACTCGTGCATTGCGCGATGCGGTTTTCAGCGCCACCCTGCGGAATACGGGATCGAGCACGCTCACTTCTTCCGATGCGTCGATGAAACCGGACTTGGAGCTGCGGCCGAGAACCGCGTTTTCGGCGACGCTCATCTGCATCATGAGGCCTTCGCGCTTTCGATCTTCGGGCAGCAGGGCGATGCCGAGCCTGATCGCATCGGCGGGCGATCGCGGATGGATCTCGCGGCCGTTCAGTTTGACCGTCCCGCTTAAGCGGTGGTCGAGCCCGAACAGTGCGGCTCCGATTTCGCTTCGCCCCGCGCCTACAAGGCCCGCGATGCCCAGCACTTCCCCTTTACGCAATTCGAAAGAAATGTTTTGGAGCTTTTCTGTGGACAGGTTCGCGACCGAGAGGAGAACCGCTTCGGAATCCGATCCCCGGCGCGATGTCGATTCAAGATCGCGGCCCACCATCATGCGGATCAGCTCGTCGGGATGGGTATCGGCAATGGCGCGCGTGCCGACCGTCACACCGTCGCGAAGGACCGTCGCACGGTCGCAGATACGGAAAATTTCGTCCATGCGATGGGAGACGTAGACGATGGCGACGCCCGTCTGTTTCAAGCCCTCGATCAGGCGGAACAGGCGCTCCACTGCGTCGTCGAACAGGGAACTGGTGGGCTCGTCCATGAATAAAATGCGCGCATGGGAGGCGAGTGCGCGGGCTATCGCGACCAGTTGCATTTCGCCGGCGCGAAGAGAACCGAGCATTGTTCGAGGACTTTCGGCGAGGCCGACTTTCTCTATAAACGGCTGCGCGAAACCGTTAAGATCTCGGAATTTCACGGACCTGCCGATAGCGATATTTTCGGCGATGCTCAGGTGCGGAAAAAGATCGAGCTCCTGATAGATGATCCCGATCCCCAGGCGCTGCGCGTCCAAAGGGCTTCTTATGTCGGCCGATTTTCCGTCGAGGAAGATCTGCCCGGCGTCCGCGCGGACCGATCCGGCGGCGATCTTGGCGAGCGTGCTTTTCCCGGCGCCATTCTCACCCATCAGAGCGTGCACTTCGCCCGCGGCCACGGAGAAAGATGCGCCGCGCAGCGCTTGCACGCCGTCGTAATGTTTATGGACAGCTTCGACGCGGAGAATTTCAGTCACCGCGGCTCGCAAGTCATAACTTCAGGATATACGGATTGGCGGCGTGTCCAGCCCCGTCCCGTAAGTGGATGAAGACCGGCAAGATGGCCACATCGTTAGCATGTCCCCTCCTTTACAGTCGGGGCTCGGTTTGCGATTCGGCCTCGTCATTGGCAACCGAACCCCGACCGTCAGGGAGGGGACCCTGTGACGGGCCAATACTTCGTTCTTCAACGGAGCGATACTCAGAGCCCGGAAGGCATGAAGCCCTGGCTTCGCGAGTCTGTGTATTGGCCTCACACCCAGTTATCCCTATTCTCGTGGGGGCGGCCTTGACCTGGGATACGGCAGGCAACTTACTAGTTAAAAGCTATACGTTAGCGGCTCTCTTTCTGTGGCTTTGCATCGATATTAGTATTTGGATTTGGCCCAAGCGGACACTGTTTCGATATGCTTTATGGGCGACCCTATGTTGCGTTTCTGGCATCATGCAAATGCTCGCGATGCGATACTTGCTTTCCACGAAACTAGAGGAGCAACAGTCAGATGTTCAAAAGAATCTAAAAATGGTGATGTTCTCTACCGAGCAGCATGGGGCTGAGTTAACTATAACCCTGACTAACGGCGGCAGCAGTACTATAGGTAAACACAGTGTTAAATGCATTCCAAACGTACTGTCCATGAAAGACGGTGGAGGAATGAATACCAAGAACGGTCAGAATGGATCGGGTATTTATGGCTTTATAGACGAGCATCCCGCAGCCGAGCTACTTTTCAAGGGAGACTCTGAAACTGACACATGTTTTAAATCTACTGCAATTAGATTCATGTCGCCCATTGAGTGCGGCGACGTTACCGTAGAAGTTAATTACGTGCTTGAATCACAGCCGCAAATGAAGAATGCAAAACGATTCAGGTTCGTGACGATGATAGTAAACGGAAAATCATACTGGGCTCAGCAACCAATCGATTTTATCGATACCTCTTGCGTAATACACGCTGGCCCAGTTAAGAAGCTTTCCCGATGAGCTCCTTAAACTCCATCTTTGGCGTGTTGAGCAAGCGAATCATGGTATCGCGAAATAGCTCGGGATTGTCACGACCGTTGAATCTCCATTCAAATTCGTCTATGTAGGAATCAAGATGCTTCGCACTGATCTGATGATACGAACCCACGATACCGCGCTTAAACAGGCTCCATACGCCCTCGACGGAGTTCGTATGCACGTCACCACGAACCCACTCCTCGGCGCGATGGTTAACGGTTTCGTGTGTCGTGTCGCTGTCGGCGATCCCGCGATAGGCCGGGTTCTCATCAGTCATCAGCCGTTTGGTAGTTGGCTCTGTCGTGTCCTTGATGAACGCATGGAGCATCGTCCTGTTAGCCTTCTTTCGATGTTCTACCTTGAGACGAATCGCACCGCCGCGCTCAACAGCACCGAGCACCATCGTCTTATTGTCAAGGTTGCCGCTGCCTACATATCGCTGCTTTCCGCCCACGTAGGTCTCGTCGATCTCTACGATACCCTTCAGTTTCGATTTAGAAACCTCCAGGACGGCGCGCCGGATGCGATGGCAGAGATACCAAGCCGTCTTGTAGCTCCCGATAGCCAGACTACGCTTAAGTTGGTTAGCAGAGATAGCCTTCTTGGACTCCAGAATAAGATAGACAGCCAGAAACCATTTCCAGAGAGGCAGGTGAGTACCATCGAAGATGCAGCCAGCAGTTACCGAGAACTGATAGCGGCACTGATCGCAGTCAAACTGATCGCGGTCATAGATGCGCGAAATCACAGTACCGCTGCAACGTGGACAGAACATACCTTCCGGCCACTTCAAGGCTTCCAGATACTTGCGGCACTTCTTATCGTCGCCGTAGCGTTCAATCAGATTGATAAGATTAATTTCCATAGGACACCATGCCGAAGAAAGTAAAACACCCAAAGGATATGACCTCAGATGAAGTGATGGCCGATGTGTTCCATCCGAGCATAGTTAAGCACCTAAAGAAGCACGTAGCTGAGTTAGAAGCTAAGAAGCCTAAACGCTCGAAGAAAGAAGCCAAGTGAACCATCTATGAAAAGTATAGCTCAAATCACCCCTTGCGTAAAGGGGATAATCGCGGAAAACTCCGACGCTGAGCGCTCCCGCAGGTCGCGGCTCTTCTTGTCTCGATGAATCCCCAAGGGAAAAAGAGCCGCGACCATCAGGAGCGGTCAAAGCCAGACTTTCCGGGTTATTGAAGCCGGCTGACGCCGCTATAAACGTTGAAGCGGCCGTCACGCACGAAGCCCACGAGGGTCATTCCGAATCGCAAGGCGGTTTGGACGGCGAGACTCGATGGCGCGCCTACGGCGGCGACCACGGGAATGCCCGCCATCACGGCTTTTTGAATCAGCTCAAAACTCGCGCGTCCACTGAGCAGAAGAATGCGTCCGTCCAGCGGCAGGCTTCCATTGAGGAAAGCGGCGCCGATCAGTTTGTCGACTGCGTTGTGGCGGCCTACGTCTTCGCGCACTACTTCTATATTTCCGGCAGTATCGAATATGGCCGCGCCGTGCAGCCCTCCGGTGTGATCGAAGACGGATTGGGCGGCACGCAATTTTTCGGGAAGGCCGTGGATAATTTCCCGGCTGATACGCAGGTGTGGCAGCATCGAACAGCCTGAAGCGTGGAGCGAGTCGATCGAGGCTTTTCCGCACACGCCGCAACTGGACGTGGTGTAGAAATTTCTAGAAGTACCGGCGTCGACGCCATCGGCCAGAGTCAACGCAACGCTGTTCTCTCCGCTCTCGATGGAGACAACGTCGGCGCGGGTTTTCAGAATCCCTTCGGTGTAGAGGAATCCGGCGGCGAGTTCGCGATCGTGGCCGGGGGTGCGCATGGTGATCGAAAGGTCGCGGCCGTTGACGCGAATTTGCAAAGGCTCTTCGACGGCGAGCAAGTCCTGTGCGGACGTAATCGAATCGCCGGTGAGGACCTTGTGAATGGGAACGGTGACGATGTTGCGGCGCACGCCACCTCAAGAGTACAACGCGGGGCTATTGGCTGATTTGCACTTCGGCGCGGATTTCCTGCCAGTCCGGTAGAGAGATGGCGCGCGTCGAGTTCCCAATGGGGCTCGACATTTCCTTTGATTCAAATGGTCCCAGCGACGGAACTTTAAAGGAGAACCGGCAAACGGGCGCCTGGCCGGGTTTGGCGCTGCGGAGCGTGACAAAAACGTTGGCGTCGGAAATATCCGCATCGGAGTGATTGACGACCAGATACTGGACTTCGGATTTCTTGGTCGCGTCTTTTTTACTCGCGTCGGGGGACGAAGTCACAATGCGGAAGCCCGTCACTTCGATGAACTTGGCGAGAGGGCTGTTGCCTCCTGTGGGTACGGGCGAAGTAGCGGCGACGGCCGGGGTCGGAGCGGGTTTAGCGTCGACCGCCGTGTGCTGCAATAGAAAGAAAACGATTCCCAGGCCCGCGGCCAGCAGCAGCAGCGCGACGAAGGTGCTGACGAGATATCCGGGCGCGCCGGCGCTTTTCGGCGGAGGGATCGCCTCTTTGGTGCGCTGGGCAGTATTCTCGCCGATCACGGTGAGAACGTTCGCATCCAGGAGGCGGGTGAGTTCGGGAGGCAGCGTGGGACCGGGCAGAGTGATGCGGGGCCCGGAATCGGCCGCGAGGATTTGCGCGCGCGGAGGCACAGGCATGATCGAGCGGCTGGTGGCGGGCGTGTAGTCCTGCATCGGCGCGTAGGGCAGTGTCGGACCTTCGGGCTCAGGCTCGGGAGCCAGAGCGGCTGGCTCTGCCGGCGGCTCGGGTTGGTTAAACGGTTCCGGCTCGGCCGCGGGCTGCGGCTCCGGAGCGAGGGCCACGGGACGCAGTTCATGGAAACTGACCGGTTCCGATGCGACCATCGGCGGCGCGAGCAGCGCAACCGCGGTCGCGGTTTCGGCGGTTGCCAGGGCTTCCTGGGCGACGTGAATTTGTTCGATCGATGCGGCGGGCTCAACCTGCCGGGTAATGGCTTCGGCGTGGTCGGGTTGCGAGATTGGTTCGAGAGACGGGGACTGGACGCCAACGGCTTCTGCCAGTCCGAGAAGTCCATTGGACGGGGCCTGATCGGCGAGTGCGGCGGCACGGGCGGATTGTGCGGCCCGGATCTCCTCGGCGAGCGCCAGCAATGGGTCCGGCACATCATGCAGTTCGATCGGAGTTTCAAGTACCTCCGGGGTAACCGCGGCGGTTTCGACAACCGGCTCAGGCGCGGGCGCTGCTGCCAGAACGGGTTCTTCGACTACCGGCTCGGGCGCTGCCTCGGCCACCTCGGGAGTTTCGATGACTGGGGCTGTCAGGGGCGCCGCTTCCAGAACTGGTTGTTCGACAACCTGCTCCGGCGGTGCTGCCTCGATGAGTACCGGAGCCGATTCGACAGCGGGCGGGGTTTCGGTTACTGGCTCGGCGAGAGTTTCGATGGCGGGCGCTGCTTCCGCGACGGGTTGTTCGACAACTTGCGTCGGGAGTGCGGTCTCGGCGACTACCGGAGCCGCTTCCGCGACGGGCAGGTTTTCGGGTTCTGGATCGGGCTGTTCCGCGTTCGCGACAGGCGTGGTTTCGACAATTGGCTCAGGTACTGGGGCCGCTTCGACGACGGGTTGTATCTCAGCAACAGGCTCGGCGGGCGCTGGCGTTTCAAGCACCTGCTCGGTGATCGTTCTGATTGGGAATTCCTGAGTGATCGCGAGGTTTTCAATTTCCGGCTCGTCAACCCGGGCCGCTGCTTCGAGGAGCAACAGCGGAGCGATGGCCGGCTTGGTGGAGATTTCTATAACCGGGGCTGTGTCCAGCACAGGTGCAGTGGGCTCGGTTATCGGCTCAGGCGACTTCGCGATGGCCTGCGTAGATTCAATGGGTTCCACGACGGAAGGGGGTGCGGCATGCGGGTCGCAGGCCTGGCATTCCCGCACCGAAGGAGGAATTTCGCGCCCGCATTCCGGGCAGATCCAGTGGAACATGACTCAAATGTACACGGTAATGGTTTGTATGCCCTTCAGGGACACACCCTACAGGACACACCTAGGAACCTTAAGCCCGATCGGGATTCAATCTCAGGGGAAATTTAAGGCGGGTACGGCAATCGGCCTTACTTGGTTAGTCCTTTAGGATTGCCTGAGCTGCATTGTGGCCCGGCGCACCCATCACACCACCGCCGGGATGGGCCCCGGAGCCGCATAGATACAAGTTCTTGATGGGAGTCCGGTATTTTGCCCATCCTGCAACGGGCCTTAGGACGAACATCTGATCGAGGCTCATTTCGCCATGAAAAATGTTGCCCCCAGTGATTCCGAAGCGGCGTTCAAGATCGAGAGGAGTTAGTGTCTGGCGCTCCAGGATGATGGAGCGGATATTCGGGCAGTACTCCTCAATTACGTCGAGGATGCGTTCGGCATAGGGTTCGCGCTGCTCGTCCCAGGTGGTGTTGCGCAAAGTATAGGGGGCGTATTGGAGAAAAATCCCCATGATGTGACGGCCGGGGGGCGCAAGCGTAGGGTCGTACATTGTCGGGATGGTCATCTCGATGAGGGGATTTTGCGAGGGCTTCCCGTATTTCGCGTCGTCCCAGGCGCGTTCGATGTATTCGACGGAGGGGCAAATGTGCATCGTGGCGCGATGCTGAGGGCCTGGGGCACCGGGGTAAGCGGTGAACTCGGGGAGTCCGCTGAGGGCGAGGTTCATCTTTAGCGACGTGCCTTCGGAACGGAAATTTTTTATGGATTCGAGGAAGGCTGGAGGGAGGTCGGTGGCGGCGGTGAGCTTTAGAAATGTCCGGCGGGGATCGAGATTGCTGGCTACGATCTTCGCCGGGATTTCCTCGCCCGATTCGAGGACGACGCCACGCGCCTGTTTGTCGCGTACGAGGATTTTTGCGACCGGGGCGCCGGTGCGGATCTTCACTCCCTTGGCGCGGGCCGAATCGGCGATGGCGTTCGAAACCGCGCCCATGCCGCCCCTCACGAATCCCCACAATCCGCGATGGCCGTTGACGCCTCCCATGCAGTGATGCAGCAGAATGTAGGCTGTTCCCGGGGATTTAGGGCCTCCATTGGCTCCGATCACGCCGTCGGTCGCGAGGGTGACTTTCAACTGCTCGGATTCAAACCACTGGTCCAGGAAATCGGCGGCGCTCTGGGTGAAGATTCTTACGAGGCCGACTATTTCATCGCGCGAGAGGCCGCGGAGCTTTCCGGCGAGCTTTAGGAAATCGATGAAATCGCCGGGGCCGCGCGGAGGGAAATCGGGAGGGATGGTGAGCAGCAGCGATTCGGCGACGATCGCGAGGCGTTCGAGATGCGCTTCATATTTCGGATATGCTTCGGCGTCTTTTTTAGAAAATTTCGCGATTTCGGCCAATGTTTTCGGGCGATCCTGCCACATGAACAGGTGACGGCCGTCGGGGAACGGAGAAAAAAACGCCGGATCCTTGGCGTCGACCTGATAGCCGAATTTCTCGAGCTCGAGCTCGCGGACGACTTTTTCCTGCATCAGGCTGGATAAGTACGATGCGGTCGAAACTTTGTAGCCGGGCCAGATTTCTTCAGTAACGGCGCAGCCTCCGACCAGTTCGCGGGATTCGAGAACGAGCACGCGGCGGCCGGCTTTGGCGAGGTAGGCGGCGGTGACCAGGCCGTTGTGGCCTGCGCCGACTATTATGGCGTCGAAAGATTCGGGCACAGGAGTTTATGATAGCCGAGGCCGCTTCATCTCACCACAAAAAGGCGGATTTGCCTGGGACGGGGGAAGAAGCCGCCTAAAAGGCGGCTGCCGCCAAGATTGGCCGCCCTACAAGATGTTTTATCCTTTCAACGAAGTATCGGACGCGCGCCCTTTAGCTGCTTTATTTACCCTTCCGCCGCTGGAAGCTACGAACCAGTAACCCAGTCCGAATAGGGGCCAGACATTGACTGGCAGCAATCCAACGTACACAGACCCGTATCGGGGAGTTTACCGGTGTTTCCCCTACTGGTCGATCCAGCTCTCCGTTGATGAGCGCATGGACTCCTTGCTTATAAATTACGGCAGGGTTCTCCAAGCGCATGCGAATGGAAGTTGGATGTTATTGAATTACAATGGTATTGAATGGATGTTTACGATGAGATCGTACGGCTGCGCAGGCTGGGGCAGAAGTGCGCGGTTGCGACTATCGTGCAGGTGAACGGGTCCATTCCGAGCTATGAGAGCGCGAAGATGCTGGTGCGCGAGGATGGGTCGATGCTCGGTACGATTGGCGGGGGGTGCGTCGAGGCCGAGGTCTGGAACGCGGCGCGCGAAGTGATTGAGACGGAGAAGCCTCGCCATTTGACATTCAGCCTGGGGCAGGATGCAGCTTACGACAACGGCCTGATCTGCGGAGGGCAATTGAATATTTTCGTCGAGCCCGTTACGCCGCAGCCGCGGGCCTATATTTTTGGCGGCGGGCACGTGTCGAAGAGTATTTCCAAGATCGCGAACCTGGCGGGATTTTCGACGGTGGTGGTCGACGATCGCGAGGCCTTTGCGAATGCCGAACGTTTTCCGGAGGCCGATGCAACCTACGCGGAGCCGTATGAAGATGTGTTTCCAAAATTGCCGATCTCATCCTCTAGCTATTTGGTTATTGTCACGCGCGGGCATCGCGACGACATGCGCGTGCTGCGCTGGGCGGTGACGACCGAGGCGCGGTACATCGCGATGATCGGGAGCAAGCGGAAAACGATTTCGGTGGTTCACGAGCTCGAAAAAGAAGGTTTCGCACGCGAGATGTTTAGTAAAGTATTCGCGCCGATGGGGCTGGAGATTGGCGCGGAAACGCCGGAAGAGATCGCGATTTCGGTGGTCGCCGAAATGATTGCGCTGCGGCGCGCGCCGGAATCGGATTGGCGGTCGCTTTCGAAATCGATTTTCGCCAGCGAAAAATTGCAGGCGCTATTGAAGTGATTGCCGGTATTATCCTCGCCGCCGGAGCTTCAAGCCGCATGGGAACTCCCAAGGCGCTGCTCGATTATCGGGGGGAAACATTTCTTAACCGGCTGATTCGGGTGCTGGGCACGGTGTGCGATCCGGTGATCGTCGTACTCGGTTATCATGCGGAAGAAATTCGCGCGCAAGTGAGCGGACGGGCACGATTCGTCATTAATCCCGATCCCTCGCGCGGGCAATTGAGTTCGCTGCAGACGGCGCTTGGTGAAGTTTCGGCTGACGCGGAGGGATTTTTGTTCATTCCGGTGGATTGCCCCTCGGCGGAGCCGGCGACTGTCGAGCGGATTGTTGAAGTTTTTCATGCGCCGGAAAATCCTTTGCTGGTGATTCCGCGGCACGAAGGGAATCGAGGGCATCCGGTTTGCGCGCGGCGCGAATTGATTGAGGAGTTTCTCGCGCTGCCTCCGGAGGGTCAGGCTAAAGAAATAGTGCGGCGCCACGCGGATCGCACGCATTATCTCGACACGGTCGACGCGGGCGTGCTCAACGACGTTGACGATCCTGAAGCGTATCGGATTTTGCAGGAGAGTGCGCGATGAAACGGGCGATCATCATCGCGCTGCTGCTGGTGCTGGCGATTGGTTTCGCCGCGCCGCACTTCGAGATCGAGTTCGTTCGTCCGAAGATCGCTCGGGCCTTGGAGCGCGGGCTGGGACGACAGGTCGAGGTCGGACCGGTGCACTTCAATCTGTTTACGGGACCCGGATTCACGGTGGACGACGTCACGATTCATGAAGACCCGCGCGCGGGCATCGAGCCATTTGCTTACGTCGGCACGCTGGATGCGCGAGTGCAGTTACTGAGTCTTTTTCAGCACAAGCTGGAATTTTCGAGCCTGCGCCTTGACGAAGCGAGCATCAATCTGGTGAAGACGGACGCGGGTCCGTGGAATTTTCAATTTCTTCTGAACAGCGCGCCGGCGAGCGCGGGCGCCATGCCGGCGATCAAGATGCGCGGAGGACGCGTCAACTTCAAGTTCGGGGATACGAAGTCGGTGGTCTACTTCAGTAATGCCGATTTCGATGTCGCGCCTTCGATGGATGGGTCCGTCGAGCTGCGCTTCGCGGGAGCGCCTTCGCGGTCGGACCGGCCGGCGCAGGACTTCGGGAATTTTTTCGTGCGCGGCATGTGGAGCGCGCGGAAAGTCGACATGAGAGTCGAGCTCGAAAAGAGCGCGCTCGAAGAGGTCGCGCGGCTGATCGACCCGAGGGGTTTCGGGCTGCACGGCGTGATCGCGCTCGACGCGCAGCTTTCCGGAATTCCGTCGCATCTCGATGTGACGGGAAATATTCAAGTCAACGATGTGCATCGATGGGATCTGCTTCCGCAAAGCGGGGCGGGGCTGCGGGTTGCTTATAAGGGCACCCTCGATCTGCGTGGAGACCGGCTGGAGTTAGAGAGCGTATCGGACGTGCCGAATCCTCAAGTGGCGGCGGCATTTCGCGCGTGGGATTTTTTGACGGCGCCGCATTGGGACGCGAGCGCGGAGCTGAGGCAGGTACCGGCCGCGACGGTGCTCGAAATCGCGCGGCACATGGGCGCTCAGTTTTCCGACAAGCTGGCGGCGGGAGGATCGCTGTCGGGCGAGGTTCGGTATTCCGAGCCTGACGGATTGTCCGGCAAAGTTGCGTTGCAGGACGCATCGCTCACTCTGCCCGACGGCAGTCCGCTACGCGCGGCATCGGCCGTGGTGGTGATCGATCATCAGGTGATGTCGCTCGCACCCGCGACAGTGAGCGTCGGGGAAAATGAAAGCGCGGACGTGGAGGGAAGTTTTTCTTTAGACAGCGCGGCCAGGCTCGACTTGAAAATTACGACGCGGGCGCTCAGTGTTTCGGACATGCGGTCGTTTGGCGTCGCGGCGATTCCTTTGCTCGATCAGACGCCGCAGGGAACGTGGCGCGGGTGGGCGCGCTATGAATGGGCGCGCGATGAAGCGGGCCAATGGTCGGGCGAATATGAATTGCTGAATGCGCGAATTCCGGTGGAGGGACTCGCGGAGCCTGTGAGGGTGCAATCGGCCGCGGTCAGCCTGAGCGGGAAGCGCGTGACGGTGACCCGGATTCGGGCGAAGGTGGGCGAGATTGCGTTCACGGGAGATTACCGGTGGGAGCCCGCCGCTGTTCGTCCGCACAAGTTTCATCTGGCGATTCCGAAAGCGGATGCGTCGGAGCTGCAACGCGTCCTGGCGCCCGCGATGGTGCGCGATCGCGGATTTTTCGCGCGCACGCTGCGGTTCGGCGACGCTCCTGTGCCGGACTGGCTGAAGGCCCGGCGGGCCGATGGCACGATCGCGATCGGTACATTGACGTTCGGAGATACGCGGGTGCATATCGATACGGCGCGACTGCTGTGGGATGCGGCGCAAGTGCGCTTCGTAGGCGTGAGCGCGAAAATCGATCAAGCGCTTCTGGCCGGCGATCTTACGGTCGATCTCATCGGTCGCGCGCCGCATTATCGTTTCGAAGGCAAGCTCGGCGACGTGTCTTATAAGGACGGTAAGCTCGATTTCGAAGGGAGTGTCGACGCCGATGGCGCGGGCGCGGACATTCTGGCGAGCGCGCATGCGGAGGGAAGGGTGCATGGGCGGTCAATCGCGTTCTCACCCGAGGCGGAGTTTCGCACTGCCGCGGCTTGTTTCGAGGTCAGCGAACAGACCGGGGGCGAGCGTTGGAAATTGTCGTCGGTGGAAGTGACGCAGGGAACCGACCTTTACACCGGATCGGGTGCGACGCAAAGCGACGGGCGGCTGGTGCTGGATTTATTGAGTCGCGGGCGGCAGGTGAGATACTCGACTCTGTTGGCCGCGGCAGGAACACAATAGAATATGACCCTCGAAGAGCGCTTCGGCGAGTTTCGAACCACGATAGAAGCGGATATCGTTCGCGCGCGGCGCGAGGGAATTGCGGATGTGATGCGCGTGGCGGCCAGGATTCGCCGTGCATCGAGCGACGCCGAGCGGGTTGTGGCGTTCGAGGATGCGCGCAAGACATTCGACGGCAACGCCGCGGTGCTCGAGTTTATGAAGACACTCGCAGCGCCGGCGCCGGTTTCGCATGAGGAGACAAGTTTGCGCGCCCAGCGATTCGCACGCGTGCGGGTAGCGGAAATCCAGCTCTACCACGCCGCCGCGGTGAAGAGCGGTCGCGCCGCCGGCGGCATCTACCTGGCGTTGCGAGCCCAGATGGACGCGGCTCGCGACGCGTATCGCGAAAACTTCTTAACGCCGATGAAGGAAACCGCCGATTACCTGCACACGGAATTCGTACGAACGTTGGCGAACGACGATGCGGCATTGCTCGGGCCGGAATATCCGGGACCACTTGTATAAAACATCTCTTAGGGCGATGGTCTTCGCCGCCATGGCGTTGACGTGTGGATCGGCTACGGATCCTTTGGTCGACCTCAAGGCGGGCGCGGCCGCGCTTGACGCGAAGAAATATTCGGCGGCGATCGCGGCGCTGGAACCGGTGGTGAAGCGACTGCCGACAATCGCCGACTATGCCGCGTTTTTTCTGGCCTCCGCAAAGCTCGAATCCGGAGATTACGCGGGCGTTTCGAAGGCGCTGGAGCCGGTATATAAGATGACACCGGTTTCGCCGCTCGTGCCGAGAGCGGTGCTGCTGACGGCTCGCGCCTACGGTCAAGCGGGGGATACCAAGGCCGCGGTCGACACTCTGCGCCTGAATTATTCGACGTTGCCGCAGCCGGCAGGCGATCTGGCGATGGCTCTGGCGTTCGCCGCTGCGAGCGATTCGATCAGCGCGGTGGTTTATCATCAACGCGTCTATTACGGATTCCCGATGTCGGCGGAGGCGGCGCAGTCCGATGCGGCGTTGACGAAACTTCGCGCCGATTTAGGAGAACAATATCCGCCGGCGATGCCGAATGCGATGCTCGGACGCGCGGTTAAACTGATGGAGGCGAAACAGTACGCCAAGGCGCGCGCGGAGCTGGAATCGCTGGTCCCGCAGTTGGGCGGCGTGGAAAAGGATTTCGCGCAGGTCCGCATCGGAGTGGCCGATTACAACGCGAACGACACTGTGCGTGCGCACAGCACCCTGCGATCGCTTGAAGTTTCCACGCCCGAAGCCGATGCCGAGCGGCTCCATTTCCTGTTGCTATGCGCGCAGCGGTTGAAGAATCAGGACGAAGTGAACGGCGTTCTCGAAAAGCTGGGGCGGCTTTATCCCAATTCGAAATGGCGCCTGGAATCGCTGATTGCATCGGCGAATCATTCGCTGATAGAAAATCAGATGCAGGCGTACGAACCGATTTACCGGGCCTGCTACGAATCGTTTCCGAAGGAACCGCAGGCCGCGGGTTGCCACTGGAAGGTGACGTGGGGTCACTACATGCGCCGGCAAGGCGATGCCGGAGAGATGATGCGGGCCCACCTGCGGATGTTTCCCGGTTCGGAGTACGCGCCGGCAGCACTGTATTTTCTCGGCCGGCTCGCGGAGGACGCGAAAGACCCGTCACATGACGTAACAGCCGCGCGAGCTTACTACGATGAGATTGTCCGCGAGTATCCGAACTATTACTACACGGTGGTCGCGCGCGAGCGGTTGAAAGAGGCCGGCAGTGTGGCCGCCTCTCCCAAGGTGACTGAGTTTCTGCGCGGCATCGAGTTCCCGCAGCGATCGCGTACGCTTAATTTCGAGGCCAATGCGACTGCCCGGGCACGCATCGAACGGGCGCGATTGCTCGCCTCGGCGGGGCTCGACGATTGGGCGGTGAACGAATTGCGTTACGGTGCGCAGAATGAGGATCAGCCGCAGGTGCTGGCCATCGAACTCGCGTCGATGACCGCAAAAAGCGTGGGCCCGGATCAGGCTATGCGGTATATCAAGCGCTACGCGGGAAGTTATCTGTACATGCCGATCGAATCCGCGCCGGCCGAGTTCTGGAAGCTCGCATTTCCTTTGCCGTATCGCGCGGAGCTGGAACGCTTCGCGAAACAAAACGCGCTCGACCCGTTTTTAGTCGCGGCGCTGATACGGCAGGAGTCGGAGTTCAATCCAAAGGCGGTTTCACGAATGAATGCTCGCGGTCTGACGCAGATTCTTCCGGGCACCGGCCGCGAACTGAGCCGCAAGTTGAAAGTAAAAGCGTACGGGACGGCGAGCCTGTTTGTTCCGGCGGTGAATCTGCGGCTTGGGACATTTTATTTGAAGACGATCGTCGACAATCTGGGCGGGCGATGGGAAGCGGCTCTCGCGGCGTATAACGCGGGACCGTCCCGCGCGAGGGCTTGGTCGAGCTGGGGCGAGTTTCGCGAGCCCGCGGAATTTATCGAGACGGTTCCGTTCGCCGAGACGCGAAATTACATCCAGACGGTGCTGCGGAACGCCGATACGTACCGGCGGATTTACAAGTAAATCCCGGGCGTAGACCCGAGTGTCGACGCGCCACGCGCGGGGGCTCGCGCCACGCGCGGCTCTACCTTGGGTGGGCCGCGGGCCTATGGGCACTCCCTTGCGGTCACGGCTGAGTTGTGCTGGTAATGGTTAATTCGCGCACTCATGGGTGGCTCTCAGAGCTATACTCTCTATCGGACTCATGCGGCGGGCTATCGTCTTCTTCATCGCGGCGGTTTGCTATGCGCAGGGCCCTGCGGAAACCGGGCGCTGGACGTTTCGCATCCTGTGCGCGCCCTGCCACGGGATTCGCGCCGATGGCGGACGCGGGCCCGATCTCACGCTCGGCACTTTTTCGGCGGGCGATAGCGATGCGGATCTGATCCGCGTGATCTCACGAGGCGTGCCGGGGACGGAGATGGCGGGTTACTCCGGTCGTGTCACCGACGACGAGATCCGGAGCCTGGTCGCATATATAAGGTCGGCGGGCCATGCGGATAAGGCAGCGATTCGAGGCGATGCCGCGACCGGCGAGAATATTTTCTGGAACAAAGGCGGCTGCGGACAATGTCACCGCGTCGGAACGAAAGGGAGCACCATCGGTCCGGATCTCACGCGCGTGGGCCGGCAGCGAAGCATCGCTTATTTGAACGCGTCGCTTCTGAAGCCCGACGCCGATGTGACGCCCGGTTACGCGACCGTCACGGTGGTGACGCGCGATGGCAAAAAAATCGTCGGCGTGGAGAGGAATTTCGATAACTTCTCCGCGCAGTTCGTGGATTTGTCGGGGAAGTATTATTCGTTCGTGGTGGAAGAAGTCATTTCCATGAAGCGCGAGCCGCGGTCGCTGATGCCCTCCACGTACGGACAGTTGTTGAGCGAAACCGAGGTCAACGATCTGCTGGCCTATCTGAACAGCCTGCGAGGTGGTCGATGAAACTCGCGATCACGCTTATCGGTGCGGTGGCTCTGGCGCAGGATTGGACCAGCTACGGGAACAACTCGCTCGGCTGGCGCTATAGCGAGCTCGATCAGATCAACACGAAAAATGTGGCTCGGCTTACGCCGCAGTGGATGTACCAGACCAATGTGCCGGGGAAGAATGAAACGACTCCGCTGGTATTCGATGGAATGATGTACGTCACCGGTCCGTCGAATAACGCGTGGGCTTTGGACGCGATGACTGGCCGGCCGATCTGGTCCTATAAAAAGGCTCTGCCCGCGAATGTGAGCCTCTGCTGCGGGCAGGTGAATCGAGGATTCGCCGTTCACGGGCACACTCTTTTCAAGGTCGACCTGCAGGGGACGCTGGTCGCGTTGGATGCTAAATCCGGAACGGTGCTTTGGGAATCGACGCTCGAAGATTATAAGAAAGGTTATTCCGCGACCGCAGCGCCGCTGGTCGTGAAGAATCTGGTTATTACGGGAATGGCGGGCGCGGAGTATGGTACGCGCGGTTTCATCGATGCTTACGACGTCGATACGGGGAAGCGTGTGTGGCGCGTCTACACGGTCGCGGAGGAAAGCTGGTCCGGCGATTCGTGGAAGCGCGGCGGCGGCTCGACCTGGATCACGGGCACCTACGATCCTTCGCTCAACATGATTTATTGGGGGACGGGCAATCCGGGTCCCGACATGGACGGCGAGGGGCGTCGCGGCGACAATCTGTACACCTGCAGCCTTCTTGCGATCGACGCGGACACAGGGAAAATCAAATGGCATTTCCAATTCACGCCGCATGACCTGCATGATTGGGACGCCATCGGCGATCCCGTGTTGACCGATCTGGTCATTAACGGGCGCACGGTGAAGGCCGTGATTCAGGCGAATCGCAACGGATTTTTTTACGCGCTCGACCGCACGAATGGAAAAGTGCTGCTCTCGAAAGCCTACACGCGAATCACGTGGGCTGACGGAATCGATTCCGATGGGCGACCCGTTGCGATCGCCGGACAGGAGCCGACTGAGGAAGGCAAGCGCACTTGCCCGGGGATGGGAGGCGGTCACAACTGGCAGGCGACCGCGTACAGTCCTCTGACCGGACTTTACTATTTCACGTCGGCCGAGAGGTGCATGCTGTTCTACAAAACCAAACAGGAGTTCGTCGAGGGGCAATGGTATCAGGGCAGCACCATTGGTCGGGATGAGCCTGGAAACGGAAGAATCGACGCGATCGATCCGAAGACCGGGAAGCTCGCGTGGTATTTCGAAACGGTCAGCAGTCCCACGGGAGGAGTCCTCGCAACGGCCGGCGGATTAGTGTTCGCGGGCGACGCGGAGGGCTATCTGATCGCGCTCGATGCACGCACGGGCAAGGCCGTCTGGCGATTTCAGACTGGCGGCACGATCATCGCTCCGCCGGTCAGCTATGCGCTGAATGGCCGGCAGTACATTGCGGTCGCGGCGGGGCAGACGATGATTACTTTCAGCTTGCCGAAATTTTGAGCTGCCACCACGTCCTGGCACAGAGGTGGCACAGACTTTAGTCTGTGATTACACTAACTAACAATGAACCTACGAATCTGCGCCGGGCTTCTATTCTCGTTTTCCCTGTGGGGGCAAACCTACGACACGGTGCTTGCCAACGGTCGCGTGATGGATCCGGAATCCGGCCTCGATGCGATCCGCTATATAGGGATTCGCGGCAGGCGTATCGAAGCAATCTCCTCGACGCCTCTTGAAGGACGAACCATCGTCGACGTCCGAGGGCTGGTCGTCGCGCCCGGTTTCATCGATCTTCATTCGCACGGACAGGACAATGAGAATTATCATTTCAAGGCTCACGACGGAGTTACCACCGCGCTCGAACTTGAGATCGGCGTTTCGCCGGTTGCGCCGTGGTATCAGGCTCGGGAGGGAAAAGCGCTAATCAACTTTGGCGCGAGTTCAGGGCACGTTCCCGCGAAAATGGCGGTGATGCATGATACCGGAGATTTTTTGCCGCGAGACCACGCCGTGCATGATATGGCTACCGACGAGCAGAAGCTCTCGATCGTCAACGCGGTTCGCCAAGGACTCGACGATGGTGCGGTCGGTATCGGATTTGGGATCGCGTACGTGCCGTCAACCACGCGCGAAGAAATTCTGCGGCTGTTCCAACTCGGCTCGGACCGGCATGTTCCGGTTTTCGTCCACATGCGCGGAAATAGCGGCCTGCCGGAGGACGGCGCGATTCCCTCGGTTCAGGAAGTGATCGCCGACGCGTCGGCCACAGGGGTTTCGCTTCACATCGTACACATCACCAGCTCCGGCGGCCGTCAGACGGCGAACTGCCTGAAGATCATCGAGGGCGCGCGGAAGCATGGCCTCGACGTCTCAACCGAGATGTATCCTTACACGGCGTCGGCCACGCGCATCGAGTCTGCTTTATTCGACGAAGGATGGCAGGAGCGAACGGGGCTCCGCTACGATCAGCTTCAATGGGTCGCAACCGGCGAAAGACTCACGGCGGAAACATTTGCGAAGTATCGCAAGCTGGGCGGATCGGTCATCAGCCATGGAATGTCGGAGGAAACCGTTCGGCTCGCGGTAGCGAATCCCATCGTCATGATTGCCAGCGACGGACGATTGACCAACGGCAAAGGCCATCCAAGAAGCGCCGGAACTTTTTCCCGCGTCCTGGGACTTTACGTTCGCGAGCAGAAAGCGCTCCCGCTGATGGATGCGATTCGCAAGATGACTCTGATGCCCGCGCAGCGCCTCGAGGCTTCCGTTCCCGCGATGCGCAACAAAGGCCGGATCAAAATTGGCGCCGATGCTGATATTGTAGTGTTCAATCCGGATAAGGTGATCGATAAGGCGACGTTTGAGAACGCGGCGCAGTATTCGGAAGGCATCGAGAACGTGATGGTCGCGGGTGTCTTCGTTCTGCGAAATGGAAACTTTGTTGACGGCGTATACCCGGGAGCGGGCCTGCGCACGAGGTAATAAAATGCTCTCAAGACGAAACTTGCTGAAAACTTCAGCGGCGCTCATCGCTGGTGAGGCTGCGTCGTATGGAGACACAATCGAATCGCGGATCGCGCGCCACGATTTGAAGGACGTCTATAAAGAGGATCTGCCGACGCCCTGCATGCTGGTCGATCAGGAGATTTTCGACGCCAACCTGCGCAAGATGGCGAACCATTGCCGCACGACGGGCATCCATCTGCGCGGACATGTCAAGGTTCACAAGAGCACGGAAATCGCCAAGCGCCAAATTGCGCTGGGAGGCATCGGCGTCACCTGTGCCACCGTTGCCGAGTGCGAGCTGATGTCGAGCGTCGGCATTCACAATATCCTGTTGACGCGCCAGCCGACCAGCAAGAACAACATCGGCCGCGTGATCGCGCTGGCAAAACACGATCCGACTTTCGGAACCGTGGTCGACGATCCTCTCGCGGCGGAATGGCTGCAAACGGCTGCGGCCGTGGAGGACCTGAAACTCAGAACGGTGGTCGATGTTTACGCGGGATTGACGCGCCACGGAATTGAAATGGGAGCGCCAGCGCTCGACCTCGCAAAGAAAGTGGATAGCTCGAAGAATTTGAAACTGGTCGGTATGATGGGTTACTCCGGCGGCGCGGCGCACACGCATGGCTGGAGTGAGCGCATGAAGAAATCGCGGGAAGACACCGCGGGCATGCTTGAAACGGTTGCCGCCGCGCGGTCCGCGGGCTTGCCGATGGAGATCGTCACCGGGGGCAGCACGGGAACTTACAACATCGATTCAGAGAATAAAGGACTCACGGAATTGCAGGCAGGCTCCTTCGTTTTCATGGATACTCTTTATCGCGCGATTGGCGGCAAGGACGATCCGCACGAATATAGCGATTTCGGCATGGCTCTTACAGTCATGACTTCGGTGATCAGCCAGAGACATGCAAATCATTGCACCATCGACGCCGGAAACAAGGCGCTGCTGAAGCCGACCGATCAGGTGAAAGGGCGCCCCGAGGTCAAGGTTGAAAATCAAGGAGCCGAGTACGGCATCCTCGCATGGAACGATGGCGACCGCGCGTTTAAGCTCGGGGAACGGGTGGAAGTTTATCCTTCCAATCTCGACATGAGCACGAACGTTTACGATCGATATTACGTGACGCGGGGGGAACAAGTCGTCGACGTATGGCCGATCATGGGGCGGGCGGGGGCGGCGCAGCGCTGAGTTGCGACCATTAGGGAGCGGGTAGGCGCGCGATTTGAATAACCGCGCTCCACACGAACTCGACAAACGGGTAGATCGACCCCTCCGCCAGCCGCTCCACGTCGCTGTGCGCGCCGAAGTTCGTGAAGTCTTCGCGCGTCCCCGCGGGGCCGATTCCGTAGGATTGCTGGCCTTTCGCGCGCAACTGCGCTTTATCGCTCGCGCCGGTCGACATGCTCGGAAGAACGGTGACTCCGGGATAGATCTGCTTGCTCACCCGTTCGAGCACGCGGTACATTTCCGTGTCGAGCCTCGTCGCGGGTGACGGAGGCCGCGTTGCCGGTAAGGGTTCGATCTTCACTTCCGGATCGTTGATGATCTTTCCCATCTCGGCGTAGAACTTTTGGATGTCCTCATCCGGAAGCGCGCGAATGTCGAGCGTCGCTTCCGCCACCGATGGGATCACGTTCGCGCCCACGCCGGCTTTAAGGATCGTCGGCACCACTGAGGTGCGCAGCATCGAGTAAGACTGCGGCTCGTTTTCTCGCAGATAGCGCTGCGCGGCATCTGCGGTGCTTGGATTCAGCAGGGCATTGTAGCGCGCAGCCTTGTCGGGCGTACTGATCGTCGCGAGCTTTTCGAAATACGTGCGAGTCGTGTCGTTCAAACGCATCGGCGTCTGCCATTGACCGACTTTTTGGACGGCTCCGGCAAGGTGGATCAGCGCGTTATCCATGCGCGGCACCGATCCGTGGCCCGATGTTCCCGTCGCCACAAGACGCACGCGTGCCGGGACTTTTTCGGCCGTCCCGATGTTCATCGCCACCACCTTGCCGCCTTCGATGGTCGCGTTCCCTCCCTCGGTCAACGAATATTCCGCATCGATCTCATCGTAGTGATTCTTGACCATGAAATTGATGCCCACGCCGGTCGTGTCCGCTTCTTCACCCGACTCGGCCAGAAATATCACATCGCGATCGAGCGTCACGTGATTGCGTTTCAGCAGCAGCATGACCATCAGGTTCGCGGACAGCACAGGCTTATCGTCGAGCGATCCGCGTCCCCAAATGTAGCCGTCCTTGATCGCAGCGCTGAACGGATCGACCGGCCATTTCTCCGGCTGAACACCCACCACGTCCGTGTGCGCCAGGATCAGCAGAGGTTTCTTCGATCCGTTGCCTTTGATGCGCGCGACCAAATTAGCGCGGGCCGGATCCTGCGCGAAAATTTTGCACGGGATACCTTCGGCTTCAAGGACTTTTTTAATATAGTCGACCGCTTTGGTCTCATTGCCAGCCCGCGTATCGATCTGGATCAGATCGCGATAGTGCTTGAGGATTTCGGTCTTCTGCCGATCCCATTGGATTGGTTGCGACCACGCCGGATACGTCAAGAGGAGGAAAATCCAGGCATGATTCATAACTGCAATGGTACAATGAGGTGTCGCGGAGAGGTGGCAGAGTGGTCGATTGCGGCGGTCTCGAAAACCGTTGAACCTTCACGGGTTCCGGGAGTTCGAATCTCCCCCTCTCCGCCATTCGCTTGA
>Ga0182024_10005396_pt1 | contig 28710 bp, 32 predicted proteins | sample P32metaG_FD_120480 | JGI IMG/M metagenome (GOLD analysis project Ga0182024, IMG submission 120480) | Permafrost microbial communities from Stordalen Mire, Sweden - P3-2 metaG (Illumina Assembly) | ecosystem: Environmental > Terrestrial > Soil > Wetlands > Permafrost | place: Sweden: Stordalen...
GCCTGCGCGGGCGGGCGCCGCTGCCGGTCAGCTGGTCTCAGGACATCGTCTTCTGCACCTCGCTGACCGGCCGTGAGCTATCTCGCTTCACGGGTGCGTTCGGGCTGACCGCCGAGGGCGACCGGTTTCCCGAGCTCGGCCAGCAGGCTCCCCAGTACGTGCTCGAGGAGCTGCTGCGCCAGGTGCTGGACGAGCTCCATCCGGGCTCGCTCGTGACCGGCATCCGCGTCGCCGGTCTGGAGCAGGATGCCCATGAGGTCCGGGTGGCGGTCACCGATGAGGCGGGCGACAGGGCCGTGGTCAGTGCCGAGTACGTGCTGGGATGCGACGGTCCACGCAGCGCCGTCCGGGAGGCGATCGGCTCGGCCTATGTGGGAGAGAGCGCGCTGCGCCCTAACTTCGGCATGGTGTTCCGCGCCCCTGACTTGCTGGCGCGAGCCCGTCATGGCCCCGCCGTCCAGTATTGGGTCGTGAACACGACCTCGCCCGCGCTGATGGGACCAATTGACCTGCAGGGCACCTGGTGGATGATCGTCTTCGACGTCGATCGCGAGACGGGCCGGCGAGACGCGCGAAAGCTCATCGACGCGTGTGCCGGCCTACCCACTCAGGCGTCGATCATCTCCGACGATCCATGGACCGCTCGCATGCAACTGGTCGATGGCGCCCGTCGCGGCCGCGTGTTCCTGGCCGGCGACGCCGCTCACCTGAACCCACCGTTCGGCGGCCATGGGCTGAACACGGGGCTGGGCGACGGCGTCGATCTCGGATGGAAGCTCGCCGCCGTGCTGGACGGCTGGGGCGGCCCGCGACTGCTCGATAGCTACGAGGCAGAACGCCGGCCGGTGCAGACCAGCGTGATCGCCGCGGCGGCCGCGAACAACCGAGTCCTCGCCACCGATCTGCTCGCCGATGACATCGACGCCGAAGGTGAATCGGGGATGCGCGCGCGCCGGCTCGTCCACGACAGGATCCAGGCGACCAAGGACGCCGAGTTTCACTCGCTGGACCTGGTGCTCGACGTCGCCTACGAGAACTCGCCGATCACCGCCGCCGCCGAAGGCGCGCGGCTGGAGCATGCCTGGCTGGGTGCGGGCCGGTCGGTCTACGACGAGCTGGGCCAGGGCATGACCCTGCTCGTGCTCGGCGAGGATCGGGCGGGAGAGGCGCACGCCATCGCTCGCGCCGCGGCCACTCGACGCGTCCCCCTGCACATCGCCGATCTCGCCGCTCACCGCTTGCGTGACCGGTACGGGGCCGACCTGGTACTTGTGCGCCCCGATCAGCACGTGGCCTGGCGCACGGATCATTCCTCGGAGCGCGCGGATCATTCCCTGGATGATCCCGTGAACCTGATCGACCGCCTGCGCGGGGCGCTGTCGGCGACCCCCCGATGAATCCAACGAGCAAGGTGACGAAAGCCATGATCCAAGTGATCGCCTTTGACGTCAACGAGACTCTGCTTGATCTCGGCGCCCTGGACGCGCCCTTCCAGGAGCTGCTGGGCTCCTCGAGTCTGCGCGCCCAGTGGTTCGCGCAGATGCTCCAGCTGTCGTTCGTCGGCGGTCTCACCGGGAACTACGTCGACTTCAGCACCGCCCAGCGCGCGGCGCTGCACATGGTCGCCGAGCGCCAGGGCAAGCCGGTGAGCGACGAGGAGGCGCAGAGGATGGTCGATCGGATGAGCACGCTCCCGCCCCATCCCGAGGTTGACGGCGCGCTCACCATGCTCCGCCAGACGCCCCTGGAGATCGTCGCTCTCACCAACTCCGTCGAGAAGGTGGCCGAGGCCCAGCTCCAGAACGCCGGCATCCGCGACCACTTTCACCGCGTGATGTCGGCCGACAGCGTCGGCGCGCTCAAGCCGGCGCCCGCGCCCTACCTCGCGGTCGCGCAGGCCTTCGAGGTTGACATCGATGAGGTTCGACTGGTGGCCGCGCACTCGTGGGACATCTCGGGGGCGCTGGCCGCCGGGGCCCGAGCCGCGTTCGTCGCCCGCCCGGGGATGGTCCTCAGCCCGATCGGCCCCCGCCCTGACATCGTGGCCCCTGACCTCGCCGCGGCGGTGCAGGAGATAGTCCGCCGCGACGCGCCCTGACCGCTGCTGAATTCCTTGACAATAGTCAGTTGAACGATATATAATGCTCGCATGAGTAAACGAACGATGCAGGAGGCGACGTTCCTGATCCTCACGGCGCTCGCCGCGGGCAGCCAGCACGGCTACGGGATCATCACCGACGTCGCCGAGATCTCCAGCGACCGGGTCCGGCTGCGTGCCGGCACCCTGTACACGGCACTTGACCGCCTCCGCGACGACGGGCTGATCGCGCTCGACCGCGAGGAGGTGGTCGACAATCGCCTCCGCCGCTATTACCGGCTCACGTCTGTCGGATCCGAGCGCCTGGCCGAAGAGGCGGCGCGCCTGCAGGCAAACGCCCAGGTCGCGATGTCGCGACTCGACTTCGACGGAGGGATGGTGACGTCATGACCGATCAGTCACGGCTCGAGCGGCGCTACCGGCGCCTGCTGGCGTTGTACCCGCGCGCGTTCCGCGCCGAGCACGGGGAGGAGATGCTCACGGTGCTGATGGCCGGCGCTCGGAGTGGACGGCGACGGCCCGGGGCCGGCGACTCGGTCAACCTGGCCGCCAGCGCGCTGCTGATGCGGGTCCGCCCCCATGCCCCGCGGTCGACCCCGACGGTGTTCTGGGCGGTGCGCCTCATGGCGCTCGGCGCGGTACTCGAACTCGCCGCCCTCGTCACGGTGGTCGCGACGCGCGGCGATCTCAGCGCGGCGATCGCCCATCACTACCCGGCGATGCAGACCGCGCACGTGCATCACCTGGTCAACACTCAGGTTCTCGCGGTGGTGGTCGGGGCGCCGATCGCCGCCGGCCTGTGGCTGTTCCTGGCCTGGGCCAACGATCGCGGCCACGGCTGGGCGCGAGGCCTGTTCGGCGTCCTATTCGCCCTCACCTCGGTGAGCCTGCTGAGCGCGATCAGCCAGCACGTGGTGACGCTCGCCCCGGCTGACTTGATCGCGGGCAGCGCGGTGTGGCTCGTCGCGCTCGTCGCGCTGGCCTTGATCATCAGCCTGCCGTCCGAGCGGCACTACCGACGGGGAGCACGGGACTCGGGGCGCTCGCTCGACGCCCGGCCGATCCGGCCCGCTGACGCTTCGTTTCACTGACTCTCCAGCCGGCGATGCGATGAAGCCCTACTTTCAGACCCACTCCGGGGGGTGGCTGTTCCTGCTCGTCCTGATCGCCTTCTTCGGCATGGAGGTCATTCAGTTCTTCCGCCAGCGCGGCTGGCGCCGGGATGCGACCCGGATCGCCACCCCCGCATTCTGGGTCGGCGTCGCCGTGTGGATGGTTCTCGCCACGGTGATGCTCCACCGGGGCTCGGATATCGCCCCGGGTGCGTCGATGGGCGCCGGTGCCGGCGTGTTCGCCGTTGGGATGGCGCTGCTCGTGGCCGGCGCCGCGCTGCGCTGGTGGGCGTTCTGGGCGCTCGGGCAGTACTTCACCTTCACGGTCGACGTCAGCTCTGACCAACAGGTCGTGACGGCGGGACCGTACCGGGCGTTGCGCCACCCCGGCTACGCCGGCGGCCTGCTGGCCATGCTCGGCATCGGCGTCGTTTACGCCAACTGGGTCGGCCTCGCCGGCTTCGCCGTTCCGTGCCTCATCATCATCGTCTGGCGCATCCGCATCGAGGAGGCCGCGCTGCTGCGCACTGCGGGGGCCCCGTACCGTGCCTACGCCGCGCACCACAAGCGGCTCCTGCCGCCCATCTGGTGACCGGTACGACTACCGCAAGTCAGTCGCTCGGGTTCGTGCTCGGAGCGCGATACGCCGGTCCGGAGGTCCCGCCCCACTCCTCGGGCGCGAGGTCGGCGATCGACTGTGAGAAGTGCCAATGGTGGCCGCCTAGATCCTCGGCCGCGTACTGGCGCTCGCCGTACGGGTAGTCGGTCGGAGGGGCCAGGATCCTGGCCCCTCGGTCCCGGGCGTGGGCGATCGGCATCGGCTACGCGCACCATCACCGATTGGCGGCCCGGGAGCACCTCCGAGGTCCGGGGCTCGGTGACGATCACGCATCCGTTGCCAAAGGCGAGCTGGGCGCGGTGGTCACCGGCCCGCCAGCGCACGGTGAACCCGAACGTCTCGCACAGCCAGGCGATCGCCGCACCGACATCCTCGTAGACGAGCTGCGGGGAGATCGCGGCCGTGGGCATCGTGCGGTTGTCGATGACCGGGGCCCCGGGCAGGTGCGCCCCGCCCCCGTGCTGAGCGATCCCCACGAGGTTGCCGGCCGGATCCGTGAACGTGCCCAGCCAGCGGGGCCCGTCCTGCGTCGGGCCCTCGCATCCGGTGGCGCCGGCGGCCTCGGCCACGCGCAGCGCGGCTTGGATGTCGTGGACGAAGATCCACCCGACCGGCCCACCGCCCGGCGACGCCGGCCGCTCGTCGATCCACTGGCCGATCAGGGCGGGCGCCTCGAAACCGGAGTCCGGCGGATCCACGCGCCAGCCGAAGACGCGCTCGTAGAATCGCGCAGACGTGGTGACGTCGACCGCCGGGAGCTGCAGATAGCAGAGCTGGCCGTGCACCAGTGCTGAGGTCGAGGTGGGCGAATCGTCGCGCTCGGTCGTCATCAGGGCCTTTGAGAAGGGTTCTAATCGATCCTGCATAACTCTTACACGCGGCGGCCCGGCACGCCCTACTACGCAGCGCCGCCGTGGTCCTGTCCGGTTTCAACTAGGACCGCCACGACGGCCCGCCGTTTTGCCCTGGCCAAGATGACGCTCGGTCATGTCGGCCTCCGCGCTCAGCGCTCGCGGAACACCGGCGCGGCCGACTGGCTTCTGGTGTCCGGACGTGTCGCGATCGCGTATAACCATCCCGCTGGCGATGAACTTACGGCGTTGGTCGTGACCGTGTGGCGGCGCGGGTAGCTTTTATCAAATGAGGATTGACGGTCATTACGACGAGGCGGCAGATATCGCCTGCTTCGATTCGAGGGTTACGAGCCCACGACCGTGGTTGCCGAGGAGACGGACTTCGGGCTGCGCGAACTCGATCCTGATGATCGCCATCTCGTGGGACTCGAGTATTGGCGCCCCAGTAAGGCGCTGCCTGCCGATTTGTTGCGGATGCTCCCGTCTCCTCCGGTGAGCGTCCCCGGATGATCAGGCATCGCCGCGAGCGGCTTCGAGAGCAATGCGTCGGAAAGAAACGGGTCGGCGACGCGCCAGCCGCGATTGCTAACGCGAGCGACGAGTCCGTCGAATGAGAGGTGGCGGAGTGCACGGCTTGACGTCGCGCGCCGTCGCCGACCGAATGCCGTAAGGCGGCTGGCAGCGCGACAGGCGCAGCAGAGGTTCCGGCCCATACCGGTTGATGACTCGAGCCATCTGGAGGACCAGAGGAACCCGGTCGAGCGCTCCGCGGACGTGCTGATTCAAGTTCGTCGAGCAGCGCGGGGCTGGCGATCAGCTCGAAGCGCTCGTCGACCAAGCGGTGAGGATCTGTCGTGGCGGTCCGGCCGGCGAGATCGCGGCCGACACGAGCACGTTGGGGTCGAGCACGGCCCGCAAGCGCCGCTATCGGCGCTTGGGAGCGCGCCGCTGGCGGCGCATCGCGTGCAGCTCGCTGCTCGCAAGCTCCATCGCGTCCTCGGCGTCGAGTGTCTCGCCGGCCTCGCGTGCCTGCTGGTCGAGTGCGGCTGCGACGCGTGCGCGGCCGCCAACGAGCTTCAGGTAGAGCTCGTAGGAGAGCACGACCGCCTCGGGGCGCCGTCGCGCGCCGATCACGACCGGCTCGGCGTCAGCGCCGCCTTGGCGGAACCGCTCGAGCAGCGCGGGCAGTTGCGCGCGCGCTTCGCGGGTGGCCAAGACGTCATGAGGATTGCGAGCCATCGGCAGATGGTGCACGAACGTGTACACATATGTGATCGCATCGGCGGGGTCAGGGCGCCCAGCGGCGGCAGGCCTCGACCCATTCCCAGCCGTCCGGGGCCAGGTCAGGGCGCGCTAGGTCGAGGATCGGGATCGTTTGCCGGTGCCCATCGCGGGCGCAGATCGCGACGATGCTTTCGTCGGCCGTGACGTCGACGCGGGCGACCGTGACAAGCATGCCGAGCACCGTCGTCTGGAACGGCACGTCGAGGCGCTCCTCGATCATCGTGAACAGGCCGGTGACCTGTTCGGAGTCGTTGTAGCAGTCGACGGTCGCCTGTGCGATCAGCTCATCGAGCTCGGCGGTGCTGATCGCGGCCTGTCGTGGGCGGGGCATGCGTCAGAGCAGCGTCGGTTGGGTGAGCTCGATCGGTGGCCGCCATTCGCGGATGGTCGCGTTGGGGTCGACCTGCGCCCTGCCGCGGGCTGCGTCCGGGCCGTCGAGCTCGCAGAGCAGGTCGAGCGCGGCCAGGCGCACGTGCGATTGCCCGCCATGCAGGCCGCGGTCGATGAGCCCGCGGCGCTCGATGACGTCGAGCGTGTCGGCGGCGTCCAGCAGCCCGTGGATGAGCGCGTCGCGGTCGTGGGGCTGGGACCGATCGGCCGCGTTGAGCAGCTTGGTGAGCCGTGCCGGGTCTGAGCGCAGCACGCGCCGCGCAGCCCAGCGCACCAGCGGCGGCGCGACCCGCGGGCGGTAGGTCACCGGGGTGCTGGGGTCGATCGCCTGGATGCGCTGGGTGCCGTCGTCGAGGTCGATCTCAAGCCATTGGGTGGAGATCCATGCCAGCGGGTAGGTGATCGCCGGCTCTCTGTCCAGCAGCCATGCGGCGAGCTGGTCAAGCTCGCGGTGGTCAAGCAGCCTGCTGGCTTCCAGCGCGGCGATCAGCTTGGCGGTGACCCGCCGCCAGCGCTGGCAGGTGCAGACCAGCAGCGCGACCCGCCATGCCGGCATCTCGCCGGTGGCGTGCACCCGGGTGAGCAGGTCGATCGCCTCCATGTGCTGGGTGCTTGATCCCAACCCCGCGCACGCCAGAAGTGCCCGGCACAGCTGCTCGGCATCCTTGACCGCGAGCAGTTGCGCGAACGCCTCATCACCCGCACCGAGCATCGCGAGCGAGGGTAGGGCCGCCGGCGGACGTCGCCGCGGCCAAAGAGCACGGCCGATCGTGAGCTCGCTCGGCGCGGGATAGATTGTGCGCGCGATGACGCCAGACGTGTCGATCGAGCAGGCGCTGGACGTGTTCCTGGCAGCGCAGCGGTCGCGGCTGTCAGACCGCACGTATTGATTCGCGACGCGGCGACGGGGATGCGCAGCTCTTATCCTGGCGGGCGTGCATACGCGATTCCCGTGCGTTGCCCGACTCACGGCTGCGCCCGCTCCTGTACCGCCCGCTGTACGGATTCGAGCAGGAGCCCCGGGGATTCGCGAGCTGCGCGTGGTCGTTGCGCACCTACAACCCGCATGACGCCTGACGACGCCCGTCAGCTCGCGCTTGGGCTGCCGGAAGCCGTCGAGCAGGACCATCACGGCCGCCCATCTTTTCGAGTCGGCGGGAAGATCTTCGCGACGCTCTGGGACGAGCGGACGATGAACGTGATGCTCGACGAGCCCGGGATCCGGACCGCCACCGAGCGTCATCCCGAGTGGTGCACAGAACGCTACTGGGGTAAGCGACTCGCGGCGGTCGCGGTCGACCTGGAGCATGCTCCGGCAGATGGGCTTGCGGAGCTGCTCACCGACGCGTGGGAGGGAAAGGCGCCGGCGAGGCTGAAGGGCTGAGCGCGACGGCTGCCGGCCCCAACCGAGCATCGCTTGATCCAACCCCTCAGGCTGACCCGAGGCCATCCTCCAGCAAGTCATACGCCCGGTCGGCCTGAGCGTGCAGCTCGGCGATCACCCGCCCGGGCTCCGCGCCCGCGACCAGCCGATCCAGCCCGCCGACCAGGACCGCCGCGTTGACCCCGCACAGCAATCGGGCCAGCGCGTGGCAGACCACGTCATCAGGCGAGACCCCGCGCTCGGCGGCGAGCACGCCCGCAATGCTCCGGGCGTGCCGCGCGAACGTGCCCTCGGCGTAATCGCGCAGCTCCGGGTTGCCCTGGACGATCTCCCAGAAGCCATGCGGGAGAGCGCCGTTGACGAATGCGCCCTCGAGCCTCGTCCAGAAGGCGTGGGTATGCGCGCGGAACGCGTCCACCAGCGACACCCCGGGATCCCGATCGCGGACCGCCGCCACCAGCGCCGCCTCGACCTCGGCGTCGCGGTCAAAGAGCATCTGCTCCTTGGTGGGGAAGTAGTTGAACACCGTCTGGCGCGACACGTCGGCGGCGGCGGCGACCTCGTCCACGGTCACCGCGTCGAATCCCCGCTCGGCGAACAGATCGGCCGCCGCCTGGGCGATCGCCTCGCGGGTCTCACGCTTCTTGCGGTCTCGAAGTCCAGTCATCTCCATGACTATTCTATCCCAAGTCAATATTTCGACTGAGTATGCTAATTTCCCAACGTGATGACCAAAGCAACCGAAGGAATCCAGCTCACCGGACTGACCAAGTCCTACAAGGGCGCCCACGAAACGGTGCGCGCGGTCCGCGGCATCGACCTGACGATCGAGCCGGGTGAGACGGTCGCCATGCTCGGGCCCAACGGAGCCGGCAAGTCGACGACGATCGACATGCTGCTGGGGCTGAGCCGCCCCGACGCCGGTACCGTGACCGTGTTCGGGCGCCAGCCCGCACAAGCCGTCGAGGCCGGCCTGGTCGGCGGCATGCTCCAGACCGGCGCCCTGATCCGCGATCTCTCGGTCCGGGAGCTGTGCCTGCTCACGGCGTCCCTCTATCCCCACCCGATGGACGCCGATGAGGTGCTCGCGCTGGCGGGCCTCGAGGCGGTCGCCGGGCAGCGCACCCAGAAGCTCTCGGGCGGCCAGACCCAGCGCGCGCGCTTCGCCGTCGCCCTGGTCGGCGACCCCGAGCTGCTCGTCCTCGACGAGCCGACGGTGGCCATGGACGTCGAGGGGCGGCGCGAGTTCTGGGCGACCATGCGCAGCTTCGCAGCCGGGGGCAAGACCGTCCTGTTCGCCACCCATTACCTAGAGGAGGCCGACGCCAACGCCGACCGCGCGGTCCTCATGGCCCACGGCCGGATCGTCGCCGACGGTCCCACCACCGAGATCAAGGCGATGGTGGGCACCCGGACGATCCGCGCGACGCTTCCGGAGACCCGAGAGATCCAGGAGACCCGCGAGACCCGGGATGCCGCCACCGACGAGCTGGCCGAGCTCTCCGGAGTGGCCAGCGCCGAGCGCCACGGCGACTCGGTGATCCTGCGCTGCTCGGACTCCGACCAGGCGATCCGTGCCCTGCTCGCCGCCTACCCGGCGGCGCGCGACATCGAGATCACCGGCGCGGCGCTCGAGGACGCCTTCCTGCAATTGACCAGCGACCCCGACGCGAGCGCCCACGAACCGACGCGCGAGACCACCGAGGCGACCCGATGAACAGTCTCGTCTACACCCGTTACGAGCTCCTCCGTGCGTTTCGCAACCGGCGCTTCTTCATCTTCTCCCTCGGTTTCCCGCTGGTCCTCTACTTCGTCATCGCGGGTCCCCAGCACAACAACGACAACTTCGCCGGCGCCGGCATCTCGGCCCCTCTGTACTACATGGCCGGGCTGGCCTCGTTCGGCACGATGCTGTCGATGATCTCGGCCGGCGGGAGGATCGCAGGGGAGCGCCAGGCCGGTTGGACGCGCCAGCTGCGGATCACGCCGCTCGCGCCCCGCTCCTATCTGCGTGCCAAGGTCCTGGCCTCCTATGCCATGGCCGCCACCAGCCTGCTGCTGCTCTACGTCGCGGGCGCCTCGCTGGGCGTGAGCCTGTCGGCCGGCCACTGGCTGGAGATGACCGCTCTGATCCTCATCGCGCTGCTGCCCTTCGCGGCGCTGGGAATCGCGCTCGGGCACTTCATGAACGTCGACTCGATCGGCCCGGTCACGGGCGGGACGGTCTCGCTGCTCGCCCTCGTGAGCGGAACCTGGTTCCCGGTACACGGCTTCCTGCACGACGTCGGCCAGTTCCTACCCTCCTACTGGCTGGTCCAGGCCGGGCGGGTCGCGATCTCCGGTCACCCGTGGACGCTGCTCGGCTGGCTGGTGATCGCCGGCTGGACGGTTGCGCTGGTCTCGTTTGCGGTCTTTGCCTACCGCCGGGACACCGGACGCGTGTAAGACACCGGGGGTGACGCGCGCTTCACCGACCACGCCGACGCCTTTGCCGACCGCCGCCCCGAGTTCTACGGGCTGCTCGGGTTGTAGGCCAGTTTCCGGCGCCGGTGGGGCAGTCGGGGATCGCCCTTCGACATCGTGAAGTGGAACCTGCCGCGCGGGCGAGCCACGCGGTGCGAGGTCTTGGCAGCGGCAGTCGCGGTTGCGGTGCTCAGGTCGAGCACCGTGACCGAGTTGGCCGCAAAGCGATAGTCAAAGCTCGTGCCCAGCGGGCCGAGCGGCCGCGTGTACGGACTCACCGCGCGAGGATCAGCCAGTGAGTTCATGGCCGCGGGGTTACCCATGAGCACGGTGGCGGTCGCGCCGCTGGCTCCACCTCCCAGACCGGCCAATGACAGCTGGGTCTCGGCTGCCTGACTGCCATCGTTGACGACCACCACATAGGTGTGGCCCGCGCCCTCGGTGACCACCTGGAACAGCGTGCCCGTCCCCGAGACCGCCTGCGAGCCGATCACGTGGCCACCGTGACCGTCGGCGAGCATCCGCTGAGCCCAGTACGACGGTGAGCCGTAGCTGGTCAGGGCGTTGTACCCGATCAGGTTCGTGGGCCAGCTCGGGGCGTTGACCTTGACCAGCAGCGGCGCGTACGAGGCTCCGATCACGAGGTCCGCGTTGCGCTCCACGCCGGTCAGGAACGCCGCCTCGCCCAGCGCGTCGGACAGGGTGCCGGTCGGCGTTCCCTGCGTGGTGGCGTACTCGCCGATGATCACCTTGGGGCCGCTGCGGCTGACGCTGTCGAACAGGTGGGCGTTTGACGCGAAATAGGACGGGTCGTCGTTGTAGTAGTGCTCGCCGACGATGTCCATCGGACGGCTCGTCACCGATGTCGTGGCGACGACCTTGAGCTGGGGGTAGGCCGCCTTGATGGCGTCATAGAACATCGGGTAGCGGTAGGTGTTGTAGCTGCCGGTGGTGTCGAAGAAGGCCTCGTTGCCGATCTCGATCATCCCCAGATGGAAGGGCGCGGGGTGGCCGTCGGCGGCTCGCTGAGCGCCCCAGTAGGTGTTGGTCGGTCAGATCGCGTACTGGATCTCGTCCAGCGCCGACTGGACGTAGGGCTCCAGCTGACTCTGAGGCACCACATCGCCGTCGAGGTCGTATCCCGCCCACACGGCGAGCAGCGGCTGGGCGTGCAGTTGCTCGGCCAGCTCCAGGTACTCCAGCAGTCCCATCTCGTCCTGTGACCAATATCCCCACGCGCTGTCGAAGTGCCCGGGGCGATCCTGGATCGGTCCGATCGTGTCCTCCCAGTTGAAACGGGTCGCGACCGTGTCGCCCTCGAGGTAGTTGCCGCCGGGGATGCGGAGGTAGCCCGGGTGCAGCGCCGCCAGCTTCTGCATCAGGTCGATCCGAAAGCCGTTGGACGCGTTGTCGTAGGTGGGGGGAAACAGCGAGACCATCGTGAACCACAGCGTGCTGCCCGAGGCTGCCGCCGCCGGCGTCGAGATCACGAACCTATTGTCCAGTGAGGCGGGCGCCGTGGCGCTGGTCAGCACGGTCGCCGTGTACCGGGCCCAGGCGCTGGTCACCCCGGGGATCGTCGCCGACCCCCACACGGTCCCCGAGTCGCTTTCGAGGTCGACGGTCAGCGGACCGTGCCCGACTTGCTGCTGCGGGCGTAGAACGACATTGGTTCTCCTCTCTCCCGTGACGCGCCATGTGAGCGCTAACACGTCGAGACGCAGCCGCTTTTACCCACCTCTGGAACTCTCAAACGCTCAATGGCGATTGAGCGCGACGGCCGCCGGCCGCAGGTCACCCAACGCCTTGGTTAGTCGGCAAGAGCCCGTGCGACCAGTGCCGAGTCCTCAGACCCGCGGTAGTACTCCACCTTGCCATCGCTGTTGAAGCGGAAGTAGTGATGCAAGTGAAATGCCGCGTCTCGACCCGTCGCCTTCATCCGAACGGCGAAGCGCAGGAAAGCGAAAACCTCGTTGTCGCTGGCGCCCATGCCCTCGACACCGAAATCCTGCACCTCCGTCGAGCTCGCGAGGTCGACGAAGAAGCTCGCGACGCCGTCCATGCCGTTTCGTTGTCCATACCAGGGCGCGACCGGCTCGGCATCGACCGCCCAGTCGACATCATCGCCGACCGCATCGAGAATCGTCTCAACGTCTCCAGTGCCGAACGCTTCATAGACCGCCTTGATCGTGGCGATGTTGTCTTCCGCGGACATGCTGCTCCTCCTAGTGTGGCCTGCACTTAACAACCGGCTCGCGCCGGGACCCGGTCCCGGGCCGCAATGCGAGCCTACGCCCGTGGATTAGACGCGTCTACTCACGAGGTGTTGTCCGCGCTGGCCCAAGAAATGGGTAACGCAACGCCGACTGTGCTTAGTCATCCCCGAGCCAGGAGTACTGTCAGTGCGGACGCGTCGCGACCCCGGTCGCCTGACCAGGACGTGTTCGGCGCGCTCTCTCGATAGGAGTCCCATGCTGGGCACCATCATCGGCCTCGTCATCATCGGGTTCTTTGCCGGCTTCATCGCTCGGGTCCTGGTTCCCGGAAAGCAGGCGATGAGCATCCCGCAGACGATCCTGCTGGGCATCGCCGGCTCGTTCGTCGGCGGGTTCCTGGGCCGGCTCCTCTTCCATCACGGAAGCGGCTTCGTCCAGACCTCGAGCTGGATCGGCTCGATCGTCGGGGCGGTGATCATCCTGCTCATCTACATCCGGATGGAAGGGCGCCGCGTCGCCTGAAGGCCGGGCCGGCGGTCAGCTTGAGCCGGGCGTCGACCGGCAGCCGCAGGTGCCGGCGGCGTGCTGGCCGGTGCCGCAGCAGTCGATCTTGGCCGAGGGCTCGCAGCACGTCGCTTGCGCCTGGGGGGCGCAGCAGGAGGAGGGTTTGCGGGCGCGGATGATCGCCGAGGACGCGTGCTCGTGGACCTTGTGGGTCGGAGTGATCTCGATCGCGTCAAACCCCGCGGACTGGAGCGAGACGCGGAACTCGGCTTCGGTGAGCGCGCCGGCGATGCAGCCGGTCCAAGCCGCCATGTCGGCTCTGGTGACCTCGTCCATATCGGGATCGGCGATCACGTCGCTGATCGCGAACCGTCCGCCCGGACGGAGGATCCGGGCGGCTTCGGCGAGGGCCTTGGGCTTGTCGCCGGAAAGGTTGATGACGCAGTTGGAGATGACGACGTCGACGCTCTCGTCCGCCAGCGGCATGTCCTCCAAGTAGCCCTTGACGAACTCGACGTTGTCCACGCCCGCTGCGGCGGCGTTGGCGCGCGCGAGCTCGAGCATCTCGTCGGTCATATCCAGACCGATCACCCGGCCGCTCGGACCGACCCGTCGGGCGGAGATGAGCACGTCGGCACCGGCACCGGATCCGAGATCGAGCACAGTCTCGCCGGCGCGCAACTCGGCGACGGCGGTGGGGACGCCGCATCCGAGCGATGCTTCGACCGCCGCGGCAGGGACATCCGCGCGGCTGGCCTGGTCATACAGGCTCGAGCCGAACGCGCCGGTCTCATCCGCGGGGCTGCACGAACTGCCGGAGCCGCAGCATCCCGACTCGGACTCGAGCGCCCGGGCCTGGTCATGGGCGCCGGTCTGCGCGGCTTGCGCGGCCTTGGCGTAGCGCGCGCGGACCGTCTCTCGGATATCGGACGTCAGCTCAGCCATGCGGAAAGCTCCTTCAGGGCGTCGGGGATGACGTAGTAGTAGGCCCAAATGCCTTGGCGCTCCGAGCCGACCAGCCCGGCTTCCCGCAGCACCTTGAGGTGGTGAGAGACGGTTGGTTGGCCCAGATCGAAGAGCGGCACCAGCTCGCACACGCACACCTTTCCAGCGTGCTTTCGCAACACGTCTACGAGCTGGAGACGGACCGGATCGCCGAGCGCCTTGGCGATGCTCGCCATCCGCTGGGCCTGTTCGGGCTCGATGTCGGGATAGACGACCGGCTCACAGCACGGCTCGCCGGCGGGGCGCTTGACCTTCGGAGAGAGCTCCATGTCGACGCTCATCAATTGATGAATATCGATTGAACTGAGATTTGTCAATCGGTAAGCTTGTGCCACCTGAGTCCAGCTCAACCGAGAGAGAGAGCGCGACGGTGCGAGCCCTGTTCGTCTGCCTACATAACGCCGGTCGGTCGCAGATGAGCCAAGCCCTGTTCGAGCAAGCCGCCAACGGCGCACACCAAGCGCGCTCCGCCGGCACCGCCCCCGCCGACCACGTCCACCCCGAGGTGATCGAGGTCATGAACGAGCTCGGGATCGACCTCTCACACCGCTGGCCGCAACTCCTAACCCGGGAGCTGGCGGACTGGGCCGACGTCGTGGTCACCATGGGCTGCGGCGATCAGTGTCCCGTCATCCCCGGCAAGCGTTACATCGACTGGGAGCTACCCGACCCCGCCGGGCGATCGATCGACGAGGTAAGGGCGACTCGCGATGAGATCAAAGACCGGGTCGGGGAACTGCTAGCCGAGCCGGCAGATTCCCTTCGTGAGTGATTCTGTTGGCGCGGGCACGCCGCCGAGGGAGACCCGGTGGGCGGGTCAGCAGCAACCGTCGACGCAGCAGCTCTCGCCGCGCCAGCTTTCGCGTCCCTCGCGGGCGGCGACGGCAGCGATGAGCAGGGCGGTAGCCGGGTCGGCCCACCACCAGCCGAAGGCTGCATTGAGCGTGAGTCCGACAAGCAGGGCGGCGGATAGGTAGGCGCACAGCAGGTTCTGCCGGCTCTCGCTGCGTCCGGCGTGCGAGTCGAGCCTGCGGGCGACGCCGGCTTTGGCATTGGCGAGCAACGGCATCGCGATCAGCGTGACAATCGACAGGCCGATCCCGACCGGACTGCTCGCGGGATGGTCGGCGGTGGCGAGCGAGACGGTCGCATCGACGGTGACGTACGCGGCGAGCAGCCAGAAGGTGATCGCGATCAGCTGCTGGGCGCGTCGCTCGGCGTGCTCGGAATCGGCGCGGCCGGCGGCGAAGCGCCACAGGACGATGATCCCGGCGAGCGCCTCGATCAGGGAGTCGGCGCCGAACGCGATCAGCGCGACCGACCCCGCGACGGCGCCCGCGGCGATCGCGACGGCAGCTTCGACGCCGTGCCAGACGAGCCCCCCGCGGGCAAGCAGGCGGGCGCGGGCGATGAGCGGGGCGCGGTCGGGCTCACCCGCCCTGGGGCCCTTGTCGCTGCTGGGGGTGGAGTGGATGACGGGCAGCTCGACGGCCATCTGGGTCAGTATGCCGCGGCCTGCAGGGCGCTCTCGCCCCTAATCCCATCGCGATGGGAAGAATCGCCGCCGGTCGCCGTCTAAGCAAGTGATGGCGGAGAGTCTCGGATCGGGTGACGCGCTCTGCGGGGCAGGGAACACGGGAGGCGCGGTGGGGCCAGAGCCGGGTGCATTGCATACACGGGGGCGCTGGGCGCAGGCAGCCAGAGGGCGTCAGCCGATCCGACTCTCGGCCAGCCGTCCTACGACGAATGGAGCGCAGATGATGGGCGACGGATCTTCACGGCAAGCCACGACGTCACCTTCCCAAAGCGATGAGGATCGAGCGCAAGTCGACCAGCGGGTCGGTCCGCTCGGGGGCAGCAGCCGCCGGTCGTTCCTCGCCGGTGCGGGCGCGGGAGCGCTGGGCGCGGGACTCTTCGCCGACGTGTCTTTGGCCTCGGCTCATCAGGGCCGCCGCCTGACCGCAGGCGATGAGGCGATCCTGCGGTTTGTCGCTGCCGCCGAGACCCTGGAGGCCGATTTCTGGCAGCAGTACAACGAGCTCGGCGGGATCCAGGACAGCGAGGTTCCGGGCGGGAGCGGGAGTCCCGCCTACACCGCGGCCCTGTCGGTCCTCGACTCCGACATGGCGCAGTATGTGCACGACAACACGCACGACGAGTTCAGCCATTTCGAGTTTCTCAACGCCTACCTGGAGGCCCGGGGGGGACGCCCGGTCAACCTCGAGCCGTTTCGCAATCTGCCGAGCAGCCAGGCCACTGGCGCGCAGCAGATCAAGCGCCTCACCAACCTGATGGCGCTGACCGTCGACACCAGCTGGTGGACCCGGTATCGCAGCTCCACGATGAATCCGGACTTCGGTGACACGTTCCCGCCGGCCGTGCCCGGGCTGCTCAACGGGCAGCTTCCCGCCATCCCCCGGTCCGACGCCGACCTGGCCCCGGCCGATCACCTGCAGGCGATCGCCAACACCGCGGGCTTTCATTTCGCGACCATCGAGCAGGGAGGCAACAGCCTGTATCCGCAGCTGGCCCAGAGGGTCAGCGATGTCGAGGTGCTCAGGGTGATGCTGAGCATCGGACCGACCGAGACGATGCACTTTCAGACCTGGAGTGACAAGGCGGGTAACGCGCCGCCACTCACCGATCCGACCAATGGCCTGGTGTTCCCGGATCTGAATCCCCCGCCGTTCGGGGGCGAGGAGTTCCAGACCAATCTGATCATGCCCAAGCCGACGATCTTCCTGCGTCGGAAATTCCCCGTCTGCTCGATCATCCGGCCGACCGAGACGGTCGGTGCGGCGATGGGCGCCCTGACGTTCCTCACCGACGACGGCCTGTTCCGCGGCCAGTCGCCGGGGTTCTTCCAGTTCATGACCGGGCTGGCGCAGCAGGCAGACGCCGCGCGTCGCGGGATGTAGAAGCTGCCGAAGGGAGGGGAGCGGCGGTCACGATCCCCGGCCGCCGCTCCAGTCTTTGCTGACCCAGCCGCCACCCAGCCGCGACTCCGCCGCATGGGCGACGAATAGTCCGCGCGCGGGAACTTATTGCCCCGACAGACGTCGTACCAGGTAAACCCCGAACACGGCAAGAGCAGCCCGAGCAAAGTGAGACGATGGCCGTCCATCCAGATCCCCAGTTCAGCCCCGAGCAGCTCGACGAGCTGTGCGCGCTGGCTGACGGGACGCTGGCGCCAGATCGCCGTCCCCAGATCAAGGCGATGATCGCCGCCTCGAGCGAGCTCACGCTGAGCTACGAGGAGCAGCGACGGGTGCTCGAGCGGTTCCGCGAAGCCGAGGAGCACGTGCGCGCGCCGGCTCGGCTCCGCGCTCAGATACAGGCCCAAACCCAACGCCGGAGATCCCCGTCCCGGCGCCGGGTCGGCTTCGCCGGCGCGCTGACGGCCTCGCTGGCCGCGGCGGTGATCGCGATCGCCTGGCTGCTTCCCGGCGGGACTCCCGGGTCTCCCACCCTGTCGCAGGCCGCGGCGCTGGCCACCCTTGGGCCCGCTCAGGCGCCTCCGGCTCCAGACCCCGACGACCCCGGGGCCAGGCTCGCCCAGGAGGTCGACGACGTCTACTTTCCCAACTGGGCCCGAGATCTTGGGTGGCGAGCTACCGGCCAGCGCACCGACCGGCTGTCCGATCACCGTGCCGTCACCGTCTACTACGGGTCGCAGGGTCGGCGGCTGGCCTACACGATCGTCAGTGCGCCGGCGCTCGCCCAACCCGCCGCCGCCGCCACCGAGCAGGGCGGCCTGAAGCTGCGGACGGTCTCGCTGGATGGACGGGTGATCGTGACCTGGCGCCGCGACGGCAAGACGTGCGTGCTCACCGGCACCCAGGTCACGGGGTGGGAGCTGAGGCAGCTCGCGGCCTGGACGGTGACCCCCGGAGCGCGATAACGAGCTCTTACTCGGCGGTCAGCGCGTCGACCAGGCGCTGACGCCCCCGGTAGACCCGAGAGGCGATGGTGGCCTCCCTGACCTTGAGCGCCCGCGCGGCCTCCTCGTAGGACAAGCCGAGCAGATCGATGGCGATGACCGCGTCCCGGAAGCCCTCAGGCAACTCCGAGATCACCCGAAACAGCTCACCTATGTCGATCCGCGACTCGGCCTGGACGGCTCGGTGGTCCTCGAAGGACTCGAGATCAATCGGAGGCGAAATCGTTTGCGGGCCGCGCGAACCGGCACGGCGAGCGTCGAAGAAGGTGTTGCGCAGGGCTCGCATGAGGTAGGCAAGGTCGTCCTCGGAGCGCAGGAACCTCGGCTTGCGCAACACGCGAGCGTAGGTCTCCTGCACCAGGTCCTCGGCTTCCTCGCGTGAGCCACACAGACCCCACGCGGCTCGGTAGAGCCGATCCATGTGCGCGCCGAGGCGCTGCGGGTCAAGCCGGCGTCCCGCGGTCGGTTTTCGGAACGGAAGGATGGAGACGGCCAGGGTCGCGGACATAAACGATCTTGCTCATAGGACGCCATCAGCGGTGTTTCCTTCCCGCGTCGTGGCAGACATCCAATGCCAGAACCCGAGACCTGAAACCGGGGGACTCTCACGGCGCCCACCGGGCAAGCGCTCGGCGCAGGCCGATCCCAGAACCGAGCAACAGGGCGCCGCAGGCGAGCCCGCCGATCAGGTTCATGCCGGTGACCGGCAAGGTCGAGGCCGAACTCGAGGGAGCGCTCGTGGCCGGCTGACCCGCCGACGAACCGGCCGGGCTCGAAGCCGGCGGTTGAGGATGGTCGGTAGTGGACGCCTTTGGAGCGGGCGTCGGGGTCGTGGACGTCTTGGCCAGAACCACGATGGTGCCGTGCATGAACGGATGGACGCTGCAGAAGTAGGAGAAGGTTCCCGGCTGGGTGAACGTGTGAGAAGCGCTGTGACCCGGGGCGAGGATTCCGGTGTTGAAACTCCCGTCTCGAGCGGTCGCCGAGTGCGGCATCGACCCGTCGTTGACCCAGGTGACCGTCTCTCCGACGTGCACGGTGATGGTCGCCGGCGAGAAGCGAAAGTCCACGATCGTCACCGCCGGGTCATTTGCGGCGTGGGCCACCGAACCGCTGGTCCGCACGCGCGCGCCTGCCGGGGTCGTCCGCTTCCCGAGGCTCCCGCCGAGGCGCGCCCGAGAAGGAGGCATCTTCATCGAGACCTTGGAAGCACGGTTAGCCGCCGCCCGTACCCGCAGGATCAGGGCGCCCGAGTAGACTCGGTCTGCGCCGACGATCCGCACGGTCACCCGATGAAGACCGGGCGCGAAGCTGGCAGATAACTCAGACACGTCCGCTCCTGACCCCGGCGATGAGGTATCTCCGGGAAGTTGCCAGCGGTAACCGTGGGCGCCAGCCGGCGGAGCCATCGCCTTAAGGCGCACGCGCTGTCCCGCCCGGGGGTTCGCCGGTACCGCGAGCAGCCGGATCACCCCGGGTTCGTGCGGCGCGGCGTGATCCGCGGCGCGATCCTCCCCGGAAGAGACCGCCGACATCACGAGCGTCGCCGGCATCGGGCCGGGGTGCTCAGCATGATGCGCCGTCAGCATGAGGTTCGACCTCGGCCGGGTCTCATGCCGCGGGCTCGCTCTCGGGATCCTGGCGGGTGACGACCACAGTCACGTCAACCCCCAGGGCACGGACCTTGCCCGGCAGCTCCAGATCGCGCCATCGCGACGCCGACATCGGAGGCATCGCGATGATGACCTCGTCAAAGCCCAGCAGATTCAGGGCGTCCTCCACCGCCGCCAGTGGGTCAGAAACGCCGACGAAGCCGACCACATCCTCGCCACACGCCCGAGACACCAAGGGCAGCGAAGCGTTCAGCTGCGCCTCCGCATCCTCATAGTCGTGGTTCCTGGGGTCTCCCACACGGTGCAAACCGCGCCGCGCCACTGGGACCATCACGGCGAAGCTGCACGGCCCTTGGCCGGCACGACAAGCCACGGCCCAAACGAGCTCTGGGCCGTCGACGGCTTGATGGGCCACGATCAGGACACGGGTGGGACGGCTCACCGGCATGACTGCAACCTCCTGGATTCGCGTGGACCACACGCTTACAAGGACGCCGATGAGAGCGATTACTTCCTGAGGGCACCGAGGGCCGCCTGCCTCTGACTGGATCCCCGGCGAGTAGCACCTACCCTCTCGAAGATGTCCGCTCCCCAGCCGGCCGATCCGGCGGCTTCCGCGGCCGCGGATATTGCGGGCCAGCGCCGCACGACCATCGCCTCGATTCTCGTGGCCGTCTTTCAGATGGTGCTCATGCTCGGGACGGGCCTGATAGCCGGCAGCCTGGGGTTGATCTCGGCCGGCGTCGAATCAACCGGGGATGTCGTGGCGGCGATCGTCACGTTCTTCGCCGTCCGCCTGGGGGCGCGTCCGGCGGATGCTTCGCACCCCTATGGGCATCGCCGCGCCGAGAACCTGTCTGCACTGGCGGAGTCGACCATCCTGCTCGGCGGTGGGATCGTCGTGGTCATCGAGGCGATCCAGCGGCTCTCGGGCAGCGGAGGGTCGCTCTCGGCCAGGTGGTACGTGTTCGTCGTGATCGGCGTGGCCATCGCGATCAACATCAGCCGCGCGGTCGTAGCCCGGCGCAACGCGCACCGATATCACTCCGCCGCGCTGCGCTCCAACTCGTTTCACTTCGCCGGTGACATGGCCGGGTCGGTGGCGGTCCTCGTCGGCCTGATTCTCGTCCGCGCCGGATTTGAGGATGGCGATGCGATTGCCGCCCTGATCGTCGCCGTGATCATCTTCGCGGCGGCGGGTCGGCTGGTGTTTGAGAACTCGCTGGTCTTGATGGACACAGCTCCCGCCTCTGTCCAGGCGCTCGCCCGGGATGCGATCGCCGCCCTGGGCCCCGACATCGAGCTCGATCGGCTGCGGCTGCGCGAGTCCGCCGGGCGCTACTTCGCCGACGTCGTGGTCGCCATTCCCCCCGGCCGGGCGGTGGTCGAGGGCCACGCTGCCGCCGATGAGGTCGAACACGCAGTCGAGGAGGCCCTCCCCAACAGCGACGTGGTCGTGCACGTCGAGCCCCGTCAGCGCGGACTCACTCTCCGCGACCGTGTGCTTGCGATCGCGCTCGGCGAGCCGGCCGTCAGCGAGGCCCATGACATCACGATCTTCGAGCACGGCGACCAGGTCAGCGTCTCGCTGCACCTCAAACTCCCTGCCGAGAGCTCCCTACGGGAAGCCCACGAAGTGGCCGAGCACATCGAGGAGGCCATCCGCAACTTGCCCGGCGTCAGCGACGTCCGCACGCACCTAGAACCACTCGAGCGGCCGATCGCGACCGACCCAACCGCCAGCAGCGACGATCGCCAGATCGAGAAGCTGATCCGAGCGGTCGTGGAGGAGCAGACCGGCGCCCACGCGCGCGACCTACAACTGCTCCCCACCGAAGCCGGCAGCGTGCTCTTCATAACCGTTCCCCTCGGTCCAGCCGTATCCCTGACCGACGCCCACCAGGTCGCCAGCGAGCTCGAGGAAGCCCTCCGCCAACGCCTGCCCTCGATCGCCGACGTCGTCGTGCACACAGAGCCCTGACCGCTCACGGTCGACCGGCTCTCAGCCGCGGTTGCCGACCACCGACGACCCGGGTCTCAGCTTCCGTCCGGTGACGGCGCGACCTCGCCGCGTCCGGCCTGCTGCAGATCTGCCGGCAGCGCGGCCCCGGACTGGCGCGCCAGGACGGTCAGCCCCGTGCGCCAGGCGATGATCGCCGCGCGTTGAGCGTCCTGGGTGTCTGGCAGATCATCCAGATCCCCATCGGCCAACCCGGCGACGAGCGCGCTCAGATAGGCGTCCTCGAGCACGTATGTGTGGGCATACGCGGCGTGCAGCGTTCGCAGCTGCGCCGTCGCCGGCTCGATCGCGGCAATGTCCACGGCATAGCCGGCGAACCGCTGCTCGAGGCGGCCCATCCGGCGCGCCGTCTGCGCCGCCGTGGCCCGGCCCTCGTGCTCGGCACGGAGGATCGGATCCGCGGTGTTCAGCAGCCGGTTGACGGCCAGGCGGATCGGCTCAACCTGCCGCAGATAGGAGCCGATCGCAGACCGGGTCCGCTGCGCCTCGGTCTCCGGGCGCGGGGCCGCGCTTGTGCAACCCGCGAGCACGGCCACGCACACCCAGAGGAGTATGAACGGCCCGACGCTGTGAGATGAGAGCGCGCCGGGCCGTCTGACCGCCGCGTGCGAACCGGCGGCAGCTGGTGACATCGATCAGTAGCTGTAGCCGCCGCCGCTCGACGAGGAGCTCGAAACGGCCGGCGCGGGTGCGGGAGCGGTACTCGAAGCGGCGCCCGAGACGTCCGCCGTCCAGATGCTGCCCTCGTCCTTGATGCCCTGACCCTTGGCGTCGCCGGGCTTGGTATCGCCGACAAACGTGTAGACGGGCATGCCCTTGTAAGTGAGCTGCTTCAGCCCTCCGGGACGCGAGATCGTCCCGAGCGAGCCGACGCTCCCCTTCGGCGCGCCGCCACCCTTGACGATGAGCGGTGGCCATGCCTTCAGGCACGCCGTGCTTGTGCAGATCAGCTTCCCGGCGCGCTCACCGGAGAGGCTGTACAACGTCATGCCCTGGGCGTTGACGATGACGGTCTTGCCCAGCGTCGAGTTAGACGCCGTTTTCACAAGCGACACCGACACGGCGGCGCTCGGGGTTGCGGCTGCGGCCTTGGTCGCGGTCGAGTTGTTGGACGTGCTGCTTGAACTGCTCCCGCACGCCGCGAGCAGCACTGATGCGGCAAGCGTCGGGACCAGGAACCTCATGAACTGACGCATCGCTGCGCTCCTCTCGGCAACTTCGTTCTGCATCACGGCTAGGTTTGTGCCGCTATCCCCCAAGACGCCATTCGGATCCGATCCTTCCCTGGGCTTTTGGAGGAGATCCGTCAGTGCAGGAGGCGCAGGGTGTTATCGCCATCGTCGACGTAGAGCAGGCCGCCCGCAGCTGGGTCGACGACCATCCCGAACAGCGAGCCGGCTCCGGTCTTCTTATCGGCGCTCTGAGCGACCAGCTGCTTGCCCGCAGGCGTCGTCTCGACGATGTTCCCATCCCCGGCGTTGGTGGTCAGGATGTCGCCGTTGGGGGCCAGAGTCAGCCCCAGGGGCTGCTTGAGCAGCCCGCCGGTCGAAACCGTGTGCCCCCCGTCGGGCATGGCGCTCGTCCGGGTGAGGGCATCCGGAATCGCTGCGATCCGGTTATCCAGCGTGTCGGCGAGATACAGGGTTCCGTCGGAGGCCAGCGCGACTCCGGTGGGTCCGATCACCAGGGCAGCCGGGTCATCACGCCAGGGGATCTTGTTGGCGATGACCTGCTCGTCGAGCACCTTCGGGGGCTGCCCGGGACCCGACCGCACCCGGATCCGCAGCACGGTCGAGTTCTTGAGCACGTGGACGCCCTTGGCGGCGCCGCCGTTGAGCGCGTTGCTGACGAATAGCGTCGTCTGGTTGCCGTCGGTCACGGACGTCATGTCCCACGGTCCGGCGATCTGTGAGCCCGAGATCGTGCTCACCGGCTTGCCGTTGGGGTCGAGCACGATCAGGCACCCGTACTTGGCGGTCGCCGATTTACCGTTGGTCGTGGGCAGGCTTCCCACGACCACGTAGCCGCCGGGGAGCACGCTCAACGCCGTGGTGAGTCCGACGCCGCCCGGGCAGCTGCCGGGCAGGTGGCTCGCGCTGATGTCAGAGAACAGCGAGTGCCGCCCCGAACGCGTGAGCTGCACGATTGTCGTGCCCGTGCCCTGGTTGTTGGCCTTGTCGTTGAAGTTGCTGACCAGCAGGCTGCCGGCGTGGAGCTTGCCGATCGACTGGGGCACGAGGGCGATTCCGTAGGGGTTGACGTCGCCGCTCGGCGACACGGTCGAGGCGACCGTCGAGACCTTGGTGAGCGGCTTGAGGAATGGGGATGACGTCGTCACCGATGCCAGGGCCGAAGTCGCGGCTGCGCTCGTGGCAGCCGTCGTGGACGTACTGCTGTGACTGGAGCCGCCGCACGCGGCGAGTGCCAATGCCGTGATCGGGACTGCCAGGGTCCATGTCTTGCCCACGGTTCTTCCTCTCTGTAGGAGCTGAAGGCATTTCCCCGCCCACTGGTCATGGACGCCGGGCGCCGTCACCTGACAAGACGCCTGCGCGGCCCGTTTCTTCCCGGGTCAGATCAATGGCCCCCGCCGGCCCCAGGCGGTAGGTTCTCGCCGTGGCCGAGCTAAGCGGGATCTTGGAGCGTCTCACCGAGCAGCTCGGCCCCGTGCAGGGAGAGCCGGTGGCTCTGGACGGCGGGATCACAAATCGTAACTTCCGGGTGCGCCTGGGCGATCACGATTGCGTGGTGCGCCTCCCGGGCAAGGACACCGCGCTGCTGGGCATCGACCGCAGCGCCGAGCGCCTGGCCGGCCGCCAGGCCGCCGAGCTGGGGATCGCCCCCGCCCTGCTCGCCGCCGGCGAGGACTACCTGGTCACCGAGTATCTGATCGGCGCCCCGATCGACGGTGATCGTCTGCGCGCCGCCCCCGAGTCGGCCGCCGCCGCCCTGCGCGCCTTTCACGACTCGGGTCTCGAGCTCCCGGTCCGGTTCTGGATCCCCGACCTGCTGGAGGGCTACGCCGAGATCGTGGCCGAGCACGGGGGCGAGCTTGGACCGGAGTACGACCGCACCCGGAGCCTGGTGGCCGAGATTGCCGCCGTGCTTCCGCTCGACGATCCCGTCCCCTGCCACAACGATCTGCTCCCGGGCAACGTCCTGGCCGCCGACGCCGATCCGGGCCACGCGATCCTGGTCGACTGGGAGTACGCGGGCATGGGTCACCGGGTGTTCGATCTGGGCAACCTGGCGGTCAACAACGACTTCGACGAGGCGGCTCAGCAGCGCCTGCTCGCCGCTTACCACGGCGCGCTCCCGTCGCCCGGCCAGCGCGCCGCGCTGCACCTGTTCAAGCTCGTCTCAGATGCCCGCGAAGCCGCCTGGGGCGTGGTCCAGGCGGCCATCTCCGATCTGGACTTCGACTTCGACGGCTATGCGCAAGAGCACTTCGACCGCCTGCGCCGCGGCGCCGAGGACCCGCGCTTGAAGGAGTGGCTCGATGCCGCGACCGCGTGAGCTGCCTGACCACGCGCGGGTGGTCATCATCGGGGGAGGGGTGGGGGGCGCTTCGATCGCCTACCACCTGGCGGCCCGGGGCGAGAGCGGCGTGGTCCTCCTGGACCGCAACGAGCTGACCAGCGGCTCCACGTTTCACTCCGCTGGCCTGGTCGGCCAGCTGCGGGGCAGCGTCTCGCTGACCCGGATGATGATGGACTCGGTAGCGCTCTACCGGGAGCTCGACTGCGGCTGGGTGGAGTGTGGCGGCCTGCGCCTGGCCTGCAGCGAGGAGCGCGAGCAGGAGGTCATGCGCCAGGTCGCCTGGTCAAAGACGTTCGGGCTGCCCCTGGAGCTGCTCTCGCCGACCGAGGCCCAGGAGCTGTTTCCGCTGATGGTCACCGACGGGGTGCGCTGCGCCTCCTACCTGCCCACCGACGGCTACCTGGATCCCTCGCAGCTCACCTACGCGCTGGTCGAGGGGGCGCGCCAGGGCGGGGCCGAGATCTTCACCCACACGCGCGTCAACCAGATCATCGTCAACGACGGACGGGTGCGCGGCGTGAGCACCCAGTGGGGCGACATCGAGGCCGAGATCGTGGTCAACGCCGCGGGCATGTTCGCGGCCGAGATCGGGCGGATGGCGGGGATCCGCGTCCCCGTGGTTCCCTTCGCCCACGAGTACCTGGTGAGCCAGCCGTTTCGCGAGCGGGGGGTGGGTGGGGACCGGGTCCACCTGCCCACCCTCCGCGACCCCGACCTGCTGATCTACTTCCGCGAGGAGGGCGGCGGCCTGGTCATGGGCGGCTACGAGCGTGACTCGGCGCCCTGGGCGCTCGACGAGCATCGCCTGGACCGCATCCCCGAGGACTTCAACGGCCGCCTGCTCGAGGAGGACTGGCCGCGCTTTGAGGAGATCGCGCGCAACTCCGCCCGGCGGGTGCCCGCCATGGAGGACGTCAAGGTCACGCGGCTGATCAACGGACCCGAGGCGTTCACGCCCGACAACGAGTTCTGCCTGGGGGAGAGCGACGTGCGCGGCCTGTTCGTGGCCGCCGGCTTCTGCGCCCACGGGTTGGCCGGGGCGGGCGGGATGGGCAAGCTGATGGCCGAGTGGATCCTCAGCGGCGAGCCGGCCACGGACGTCTGGGAGATGGACATCCGGCGCTTCGGTCCGCAATACCGGTCGCCCAGGTACACGCTCGCGCGCGCCCGCGAGGTCTATGAGACCTACTACGACATCCGCTACCCCGGCCACGAGCGCCAGGCCGGTCGCCCGCTGCGGGTCTCCTCGGCCTACTCCTGGCACCAGGAGCACGGCGCCGCGTTCGGCGAGAAGTCGGGGTGGGAGCGCGTCAACTGGTATGAGGCCAACGTGCCCGCCGGCGACGAGGGGCTGCGCCCTCGCGGCTGGGCGGGCATGCACTGGTCCCCGGCGATCGGCGCCGAGGCCCGGGCCACCCGCACGACCGCGGGCCTGTTCGACGAGTCCTCGTTCTCAAAGCTCGAGATCTCAGGGCCCGGCGCGGCGGCCCTGCTCCAGCGCCTGTGCGACAACCAGGTGGTCGGCGACGTGGGCCGGATCGCCTACACCCAGATGCTCAACGGCCGGGGCGGGATCGAATGCGACTTCACGGTCACCCGCGTGGCCCCGGAGACCTTCTCGATCGTCACCGGTACCGCGTTTGGCAACCACGACGCCGCCTGGATCCGCCGTCACCTGCCCGGCGACGCGTCGGTGACCGTGACCGACGTGACCTCGCGGTGGGCCTGCTTTGCCCTGTGGGGGCCCCACGCCCCCCGGATCCTGGCCCCGCTGACCGCCGACCCGCTGGACTTCGGCTACATGCGGATGCGCGAGCTCGCGGTCGGCGACGTCCCCGTCCGGGCGCTGCGCGTGACCTTCGTGGGGGAGATGGGCTGGGAGCTCTACTGCCCGGCCGAGTACGGGGCCGGGCTGTGGCGCACCCTGTGGGAGGCGGGCCGGCCCCACGGGCTGGTGGCGGGCGGCTACCGGGCAATCGACGCGCTGCGGCTCGAGAAGGGCTACCGCGTGTGGGCGGCCGACATCACGCCCGATGAGACTCCGCTGGAGGCGGGGCTGGGATTTGCCGTCCGCGACGACAGGACGTTTCTCGGCGCCCACGCCCTGGTCGAGCCCGAGCGCCGGCTGCGCTGCCTGGTGCTCGAGGACCCCCGGTCGGTGGCGCTGGGCAACGAGCCCGTCCGGGTGGGCGACGAGATCTGCGGCCGGGTGACGAGCGGCGGCTACGGCTACTGGATAGATCGCTCTATCGCATATGCCTACCTGCCCGCCGAGGTCGCCGTCGGCACCGAGATCGCGGTCGACATCTTCGGGCGCTGGGTGCCGGGCATGGTGACCGCCGAGCCCCTGGTCGACCCCGAGGGCCAGCGCCTGCGCACCCCCTCCTGAGCGCCCGGACCGGCCCGCCCTCGTGCCCACCTACGCGTGCGTAAGCAGTGGATCTGCATCAAACCTCCACCCATCAGCGTAAATTGAGTGTGGTGACCCCGATGCATGGACGCGCCTGGATCTCGCAGACGACCGACTCGGATCGGCAGCCGAGCGACTTCGTCGGCTACTGGGAGACCGACGACGACGACCCGCGGGTGCTCGAGGATGGCCTGCGCTGGTCGACCCTGGAGGAGGCCCTGGCCTGGGCTCGCGAGCGCGCCCCGGTCGTCATGGTCAGGCTGGCCACCACCGAGTACTTCTCGGCCGGCCGCGACCAACCGAGGTGGCGCCCCGAGGCGCCCCGGTGGCCAGAGGATGCAGGTGGCGGGGCACGCCTGCGCGGGGCCTGCGATCCGTCCTCGGGTCCGCAGTGCGCGAGCCCCGTCTGACGGCGACCCGGATCTCGCAACGACCCATCTCCCGATGCGAGATCGGGAGCACCCGCATGGCGAGTGCTGCGAATCTCGCAGACAAAAAGCACGCGAAGCGAGATTCGGAGCACCCGCCCCGACCGCGCCCGCCCGCCAATTGGTGTGGGAACCGCGGTTTTCAGAGCACGCGATGCGCGCATCGCGGCGCCGTGCTCTGTGACCCCCGGATTTCGCGGGTCACAGAGCGCACCTCAGCTTGCAGGCCCGACCGCGCTCTGAAACCCGCGGTTTCGGCACGCCGCCACGCCCGCAAGGCGCTTTCTCGACGTCCTCGCAGCCCTCGCGGCCCAAGCACGCGGATCAACTGTCTACTAGCTAGCCTGCTCCTCCCGGCAAACGTCCCGCTCGATGCGCCGCCCGGGCGCAGTGGGCGTTTGCATCCTCCCCGGCGGCAAACGTCCCGCGCAACTGGAGCGCGGATTTGACTGGGGCGTTTGCATCCTGGACGGCGGCAAACGTCCCAGTGGCCGGCGGGACGAGCTCGAGCGGGACGTTTGCACCCGACCCCACCCCATCCCACCCACACCGGCCGGCGCCATCCGAGCGGAGCGGCCATCCCGCGGCGCCGGAGCGGCCATCCCGCGGCGCCGGAGTAGCCATCCCGCGACGCCGGTCCGCGACATGAGCAGTCTGTACCGGGTAAAAGGTCCAGCGCTGTATCGGTCAGCCGGTACAAATAGCGCCGGGTGTGCTGTCAGGCCGGGATCTCCAGCGTGAACGTCGTGGCCCCCGTGGCCGAGCGCACCGAGAGCTTGCCCGCCATCCGCTCGGCCAGCTCGGAGGCGATGGCGAGCCCCAGCCCCGAC
>Ga0182024_10005397_pt1 | contig 28709 bp, 23 predicted proteins | sample P32metaG_FD_120480 | JGI IMG/M metagenome (GOLD analysis project Ga0182024, IMG submission 120480) | Permafrost microbial communities from Stordalen Mire, Sweden - P3-2 metaG (Illumina Assembly) | ecosystem: Environmental > Terrestrial > Soil > Wetlands > Permafrost | place: Sweden: Stordalen...
CACTGTGACCGGACTCCAGCGCTGCGACGAGGAAATCCACGGCCTCTTTGGTTCGTGTGTTGACTTCTTCTAATTTCATGTTTTTTCCCTTTCTGCCGTTTCCGGCTTGTTTCTTTCTTCACTTGAGCGGGAGCGGGAAGAAACAAGGCGGAACGGTGAAAGGGACAGAACGGAGGCCGAAGGAGGGTGGCAGGGCGTGAGTGAAAGCGCGGTTCGTGACAAACCGCTTTTGGTTTATGGTTTGGCGCGAAACCGGCGCAGTCCGAATCGCCTGTCCGAGCCGCGGTCGAGCGGCGTCCATCCGGAAGAGGGCGCAGTGGGAAGAAAGATGCGTGGCTACCTAATTGAGCGGAGCGATGGCTATACTGTTCACAGACTCGTCGAAATTGGTGATAGGCGTTTTTGCAGAGGTACTTTGTGCAGAATTTGAAGTGCTACGGTGACAGTCGGAACAAAGGCTTCTGCATTCACTGCGGAGGTCCGAATGAGACTGATGACCACGTGCCTTCGAAAGTGCTCCTGGATGAACCGTACCCTGAGAACCTGATGGTGAGCCCATCGTGTTTAGCTTGCAACAATGCATTATCTCTTGACGAGGTCTATCTGGCTTGCTTGCTGGAGTGCGTTCTCGCGGGCGAAGCCGATCTGTCCAAATTGGTCAGGCCCAAGATAGCAAAGGTCCTGGCGCAGAATGAGCCGTTGTTGCTGCGACTAAAAAGAGCTAAATCGGAAGGTGACAGCGGTCCGGTCTGGGGAGTTGAGAATGATCGGGTGACGGCAGTTGTGCTGAAGCTGGCGCGCGGTCACGGCTCCTATGAATACAACGAACCACGGCTGAGAGAGCCCGACTATATCAGTGTCAAGCCTTTAGGGACGATGTGTTACGACGAGCATGAGGCATTTGAGGATTTTGCCACAGAGTTCGTGGCGGGTTGGCCAGAGGTCGGCTCCAGGGCCCTGCAGCGATTGCTTGTCTTGGGCTCTGATGTATATCGGGAGGGTTGGCTCGTCGTTCAGGACGGGAACTATCGGTTTCGTGTTTCACAAGAAGAAGGGCTGACCGTAAAGATCGTGCTGCGGGAATACTTGGCCTGCCACATAGTCTGGCAGTGAGCCGATCAGAACAAAGAAACTTGTTCTACCCCTCCTCTGTAAGCGAATCAAACCAAGACCGCCCTCTCGCAAATGTCCAGCAATACTCAATTCGTCGAAGATCTAGTCCGATCTGAGACCCGTCGTGTGGCTTTGAGTTGGCGACCTCCAGAACGCAGGGCGGGACTGTTAGAAATTTGCCGGGCAATCGACACGATTGTTGTGAGCGCTAGACACCAGAAGGACGATGTTGTCGAATTCTGTCGTCAAGGTGCCGATAAAGCAATTTCTCTGTTCATGGATGATTCGTGCAGACAGCGGCGGGCGCCAATATTTCCTTCGGATGACCGAACAATTCAGTGGGCATTTTCCGTTTTGCAGCACTGTGGCCGTATTGCCTCGTGCGAGAAGCTTCTCGATTATGAACGGGCTGGACTCGGGAGATTTTTTCACAACAATGGGGAGCTCCAGTTTGAATACACGCCGAAATATGTGGGTTTAGAGGCAATCGAAAATGACGAGTCCAAGTGGATCTTAGATGAGGTCGCGGATACGCAAGAACCGGCTTTGAATCTGCTGGACTCGGCACAGCCCGGAATCCATGAGCGCATGAAAAAACTCGTGTACTGCTGGGCGGATCATTTCATTGGCTACAATACTGCTCCTGAGATTGACGAGTTTTTCGATCAACGCGGACTCCTTTCGAGCGAACGGATGTTCGGGTATGACGTATTCGCGGACGATGCTGTTTTTGGAGGGCGACCATTCTCGTTTTACCGAGAAGGCGTGCGCACGCTGGTTGGCTGGGCCATAAAGCACCTACATTTTGCAGCGGTGCTCCAGAGACTCCGCCCTGATTTGCGGATACAAAATCTTGTGACGATTACAGCAGATATCGACAGAGTAACGTCCGAGCTCGCTTGTGCTCTTCATGCCACTGAGAAAGACGCTTCAAAGGTTCTGAGTCTTCTTGAGGTCAATCTCGATAATGCCACGCAGCTTCTTATTAATGGACACGCTCCACCTCCCCTCCTACGTGTCTCGTCCGAGCAGGTTTTAAGGGTCGTATCAGGCTTTTTGATTGAGCCGTTGCAGGTAATGTTGAGAAATTTGAGAACTCAGTATCAGAACGATTGGGATCGAGCTGTCAACGACCGAGAATCTCGCTTCAGAGATGAGCTGTTGCAATTGTTCCCGCAGGATTGGCTGGTCAAATTTCCAACGGGGATCAGTTTTAAAAAAGCTGCACAAAAGCTTACGGATGTTGATGCCGTTGTGCTCGACAAGAAGACGGGCGTTGTCGGTCTGTTTCAACTGAAGTGGCAGGATGCATTTGGTCACTCAATGCGGGAACGTGGGGCCAAGATGAAGAATTTTTCTAGAGAAGCGCAGAAATGGATTGATACAGTAGGCACATTCCTAGCCAATGCGACTCCGGCGGAAATGTGTCAAATGCTCGGCTTGTCAATACAGTCTAGGCGGCCCCTTCAATACCGACTGTTTGTTATTGGGAGGTACTTTGCGCATTTTTCAGGTGATGCGACCCCAGACGATAGGGCCGCTTGGATAGTTTGGCCTCAATTAATACGACTGGCAAAGAAAGTTGCCGCTTCGGACAATCCCATAGAGGAGTTGTACTCAGCCGGGATTGCGGATTCTCCGATTAACAGGCCAGTTTCTGTGCCCGCATCGACGTTTCGCTTGGGCGACATTACCATCACTATGCAGGCAGTCGGCTGATCAGTTTTTCTCTGCGCGGGTGAGCGCCAAAATGCTCTAGAATCACCGGCTTCATGGAAGTTGAACAGGTCATAGTGCCTGGAGAACTCTGTAGGTTTCCTGTGTTCTTGAATTTGGGGATGGCTTACCTTCAGCCCCGGCTCATCCCTACCTTGGTAATAGTTCAGGAATTGGTTGTCAAGAATACGTATTCGTAAACTGAGAGTTGGTATCTTTTCCAAGCGTTTCAAAGGGTGAGGACCACAGTTGGGATGGAATATCCGGGACTCCGGGCGCGCGAAGAAGCTGCGTCCAACTGAGTACGTACGACTGCCAACATTTCTCCGATGTTTGTTTCCGAGTACATGTTTCCAAGGATTAAGTAGTGTAAGTAACTTGACAACGCTGTTAGAGTGCCGGTGATGGGAAGGTCGCGGTAGAATGTCGCCGGGCTGCTGAATGAGAGGTGCTCATGATAGGAAAAGGAAAGTTGGGCTGGAACTTTCCGGCGAATAATGACGGACAGGAAAACGGACTTAACGATCCCGGCATTGAGACGTTCAAGGATAACCCTCTGTCGAGCCTTGCCCGAGAGGTGCCGCAGAACTCCGCCGACGCAACCGACGAGACGACAAAGAAGCCCGTCGAAGTTCATTTCCAGAGCCTGGAGATTCCCAGTTCGGACTTTCCAGGCCGTGCGGATTTCAAGAAGGTTCTGGAAGCTTGTCGGAGCTACTGGACGAAGTCGCAGCAGACCATCCAGTTTTTCGATACCGCGCTCGATGTTATAGGTACCTCGATGCTACCTGTGTTGCGAATATCGGACTTCAATACGACCGGCGTCGTCGTGGGCAAGAGTGGCAACCGCGACTCCGACTGGTTCAGGCTCACCAAGGCCGTAGGGGCCTCCGATAAAAGCGCGGGTAAGCTGGGCTCATTCGGCATTGGAAAACATGCTCCCTTTGCCTGCTCGGATCTACGCACTGTTTTCTACGGCACTAAGGACAATGACGGCGTTTTTGCATTCCAAGGTGTATCGAAGCTCGTAAGCCACAAGCGCGAGGGCCAGGTGACACAGGGGACCGGCTATTACGGCATCAGGCACGGTAATAAACCGTTGCCTGATTTCGGGAAGCTCTCACCCATGTTTGAACGCAAGCGAGTGGGGGCCGATATTTATGTGATGGGCTTCCATCCGTATGCCAATTGGGAAGCCAAGATTATTAAGTCCGTGATCGAGAGCTTTTTCGTCGCCATTCACAATGGAACGCTTGTGGTGAAGGTCGGCAAGACCACGCTCAACCAGCTCTCACTTCCCGAAAATATCAAGAAGCACTACACCGAGCCCGATCCCCATTTTTTTGCCGACGCTTACTATGCCGCTCTCGTGAGCGAGGAGTCGGTGCAGTTCACGGAAGAAGACTTCCTTGGGTGCGGTGCGGTCCGGCTGCGCATCCTTGAGAACAAGGAATTCAAGAAGAAAGTCGCGATGTTTCGGCGCAGTGGCATGAAGATATTCGACAAGGGCCACTTCCAAACCCCGCTGCGCTTCGCCGGCGTGTTCACCGTGGAAGGGCCGAAACTCGACTCGACGCTGAGGGCGCTTGAGCCGCCCAGCCACAATGCGTGGGAGCCGGAGCGAAGCGACGATCCGGAAGTGAAGAAGCTTCCAAAGGCACTTTATGCATGGATCAACGACCGCATCCGGGAGCTTGTGGGAAACGAGGATTTGACCGAGATCGACGCTGAGGGAGTGAGCCAATACCTCCCCGATGAAATCGATGACGCCACCACCGGCACGCCGCAACAGATTGAAACCATCAATGAGGAACCGGCTTCGGTCCTCGAAATGAGAATCCGCTCTAGTGCAAGGGCGAGCGCGCCGACTTATGAGCCGGATGCATCAAGCGAAGAGCGTGGCGACGATGATGTGGGACCGGACGCACCCAATCCAGGGCCAGGCCCTACCCCTGAGGCTGATCCAACACCCGGTCCAGGTCCGGGGCCAAATCCGCCGGACGACATCCCGAATAATAGCGGAGGAGGGGCAAGCAAGGCCGACCAAGGACAGAAGCGGATCGATATCGCCAATGTCAGAATTTACTGCACCGACCCTTCGGCAGGCAGTTACCGGCTTCTGTTTGAACCCACTTCCGGCGAGGCCAACCATCTAAGAGTATTCGTGATTGGAGAAGTTGGAGTGGAGCCCGCGCCGGTCAAGATGTTCTCCGTCAACGGAGGCCCGGAGACGACGCCGGAGGCGGAAAAAGGATTCATCGGTCCGTTAACGCTTCCCCAGGGCGAGCGTGCCACGCTTGATGTCGTACTGAAGGATTCACTCCGTTGCGCACTAGGAGTTGCCGCCTATGCAGATTAAGCCTCGCGCCTATCCACATCCGGTGTTGTCTCACTTCGGAGATGACATCGTTAACTCTCTTTTCCAGCCGGTCGTGAGCGTGAAGGGCACCAAGAACGCGTACGTGTTTGATGCTGTCTTTGAGACCAACAACGCGGACCTTCTGACATTGATCAATCAACACAAAGCGCAATACGCGGTTCACATCGAATGCAACCAGACTCGATACCGGAACATATTCACGTCGTCACTGGAGAAATTCACCTTTGAAATCGCGGCTGGGCTGCTTGATGGTAGGGTCGAAGTGTGTTCTTTTATCCTTGCAGCCAAATCTCTCGACAAATACGAGAACGCCGATTTCCATCCCGACTACGCAAAGCTTACGTTTCGCGTTCGCAAGGGCGACACTCTCGCCGTAGGTCATGACCGCGAATTTCCCGCTGAAAAGAAGGCTGATCCCCTGCGCAAGGTATCGTCGATTTTTTCAATCGTTCCTAACGAAGACCCAGAAGCGACGGGGATGGACATCGACGTCAGTTGGCCCAAGGTCAGAATCTCGCTTTCGAAGGAGAATTTCGACTCCTACATTTACCTACGTCATTCCCAGGCTCTTCATCCGATACTTTCAGCGTCCGTGATCGTACCAGCCTTGGTAGACGTGATCGAAAGAATCCGCCGCGCATCAATGGAAGAGGCGCTGGAAGGCTTCGCCGAACGTCGCTGGTATGTTGTGATCGCGCGACGCCTGCGAGAGATGAAGATAAATCCCGACGACCCGGATTCTTTTGTCGATTCGAGTCTCAAAATTGCCCATGAACTCCTCGGGGAGCCATTATCTGCATCGCTTAAAGGTTTGAAATCGATGATTGAAGAGGCCGCAGAATAGACAGTCATGACTAAGCTTAATTTTCTCAAACAGAATAGTCTGGATCGCCTTCTGGCTAATATCGTGTCCAACCAGGACCGCTATGCGGAGGACAGCTCCTGGCTTGGTGCCTATTTTTCTGGGGCCAACTGGTCGCAGGAATCGAACATCAGTCTGACAGAGTCGATCACACTCCGTTTGCCCAAATCCAAGCTCGTCCATTTCGATTTGGAGAACACTCGTGCTGTTTATTCAGCACTTAAACATCTGACTCCATTGCAGGCCGCTGACCCTAGGTTGTGGGCCTACATGACGCATGTTACACATTGGGACTACATGCGGCAGCGCTGGCCGGTTGAGCAATACATTGGGAAACCGGGCCTCAAAGAAATAATCCAGTCGCGGTATTTCTTCATGTCCGACAGATCGCGTGCGCCGCTACGCAACGGCATTGCGCGCCTTTGGTGGTATGGCTACTGCTCCTATGATGAAACACTCGATGACCCGTTCCAGCTGACCGATGCGCTTCTCAAGAAGCTTGATGCTACTCAAAATATCCTGGAGAATGCCTTCGGCAAGAACAACCAGGTGACGCAGGCCATTCTTCGCGTGCTGCTTGAGCGCGAGAAAGAGGGAAAGGCGTTTTATGTCCGCAAGAGAGTTCGAGACCTGGCACACTACATCGTTCAGATCGGCGGCGTAACCATTATCGACGCTCTTGACGAAGCAGAACTCCGAGAGATCGTCTCAGGAAAAATCGATCAACTGTCTGCCCCAGTTTCGGCATAAACGTAGGTGCACATCATAGTTAACGTCACACAGAAAGTCAGTGGAATGGGAATATCGTCCATGAGGTCGCGTGACAACAGATCAACATATTGGGGCCGCCGCCCTGATTGTGAATGGTTTACTCAGAGGAGGTCAAAACGTGGCTATCGTTCGAAGGCTAGAACACCAGAAATTGGAAAAAGGCAGCGCTCACACCGAAGTGGAGTGCACATACTCAATCGTGGACGATAACAAAACCCGATACCTGCAGATTGACACCTACGGGTCGACAAACCGAAAAATTCCGGGCAAGAAGAGCCAGTCAATTCGCTTCGCTCCCGAGGCGATCGCGCAACTAAAGGTTTTGTTGAAAGAACAATTTTGACGGCCAGCTCGATCAGTAGACTTTTCTGTGGCCCGCATAGAGCTCGTTCACTTTGGCTTTTCGCCATTTTTAACTCATGCGCTTTGACTAGCGTTAGAGCAGAAGTTTCAACTTTGCGATCACGGCTTCCTCGTCGCCGAGGGAAGACTCCCAGAATCGAATAACTCGCCATCCAAGACGCTTCAGTTCCTTGTTGATCTGTCGATCCCGTTTGCGATTCCCCATGATCTTATCCTGCCAGTAATCACAATTGGACTTGGGGAGCCTGAACCTGCGTGGATTGCCATGCCAAAAATCGCCGTCGATGAAGACAGCAACCTTGTGCTTCGTAAACACAAAGTCGGGGCGACCCGGCAGCTTCGTGCGTCGCCGCCATCCAGCGATGTTGTAGCGCCTCATCAGGCGAAGAAAGCGCAGTTCCGTAGTGTAGTTTCCTTGACTGCGGATTCGCGACATGTTCCGCGAACGCTGTTCGGGTGTGAAGCAATCCGTTATGCTAAGACTTTAGAAGGTTTCTTGCTCGTCTGCGGCGCCTTTGCTTCGTTCGCAAGAATTCTGCCGAGTTCCGCGCTGAGCACCCTGATGATGTCGGTTTGGCTGAGACAGTCAAGAAGGCAAACACCGCCATACATGTTTAGAGCTTTCGCGAGATTCCTAATGCGTTCCCGATTCTTATCGCCGCCAGTGAGCAACTCGGCTCTGTTCTGTAGAAGGAATTCGAGGAACCCGGTGAGAATCTCCGGCCCTCTCCCCATGTTGCGTTCCAAGATTTGCTGGGTGATGTCCAGCGTGGAAAGCAGCACTCCCGTTAACTCATAAGGATTGTCGCGACTGGAATCGTAGGTTAGACATGCCGTCCACCATAAGCGGGCGATGCCGTTCCGCAGCAAGGCGCGACTATCGCTGCGAGGCACGAAATATCGTTCGACCACGTTGCGAGCAGCTTTCTCCGCGCCATCCTTCTCCCAACGTTCAACGGGCCAACGCGCACGCATGTACTTCCAACAATCAGCATGCGCCAATCGAGTCCAGACTCTTGGGTCTCGCGCCTGCAACGGTGTGAGTTGCTGGAGAGATTTATGCACGCGGATGGCATTCTCAAGGTCTTTGAGATTGTCATCGTCAGGTTCATCGAGATTGAGGGCGGACTTCATCTCCACGCGAGTTTCAATTTCCCTCGAAGTGCGCGTTCCCAACTGGTTGACCCATCTGTCTTCGCGACTATAGTTCGAGAGATTGGTCGGGACGCTGTTCTTCAGCGCGTCTGCGAAGGATTGGCGGAAAATCGTTAAAAAGGGCATCTACGAGTCAGCCTCCGAAAGCTTCCGAGCGGAAGCGAAGGTACGTTTCAGGGGAAGCTCGAGAATGCGTTGTGCGACTTCCAGCGGATCGTCTTCCAGTTTCATTCCTACGGAATCGATCCGTCGTTTCAAGCTGCGCACCCATCGAAGATCGTCATCCTCTTCAGCTTTTTGCAAGATGTAGATCGCGTCAACCAAAACTGGGAGCACGATGCCCATCGTCAAAGCAGTAGAGACGCCGTCCGTCGTTTTGAGACGCTTGTAGTCGTCGAAGTCCTTCTTAGAAAGCTCAATCAGAATTTTCTGTCCGCCGTACTGCACCTGCATCGGCTGATCCCCGTCTTTGTGGGTCTCCGTGATCTGCATGATGGAACTGATGGGACTGAGAGCGTCAAAAGGTGCTTCGACGTAAAACACATGGCTCTCGCCGACCGCGAGGATGTCGCCTTTCTCCAGGGTGAACGAGACGTTGCCGTAGTCGCTGTGAGCTTTGTCCACCCGGTAGCTGGACAAGTTCTTCTTGGCGCGGGTGAAGACGTTGACTTCGACAGCGTCGTTCAAATTGTCAGACGGAACTTGGAGTCGATAATTTTCGTCGGTGAACTCGAACGCCCGTCGGTACAGAGTGTTGCTGCACTCTACGTGGATCACAAAGCAGGCATCGCCCTTCTTAACCAGATCATTGATCGTTTTACTGCTGCACTTGATCTGCGCGTCAAGATAAACGGTTTGCCTGTCTGTGCTCATCTCAAGAGCCGCCTGAAACGCCGCTCCCGGCACGTCGTCCCGATTGCCTACGACCGGGTAGGGATAAGACCTGCTACTCAGCCTCATGTGCGGCTACCTCCATCGCTAGTAGCATCGGCTCTCTGAAGCGAATTTCCAAGAGCAGCACGCCTTTACTGCCGGGCAGCGCGAGTGGGCCGAGCACGCCCGTATTTTTGATAGGCACGGCTTTGCCGTCCCTGAGTCTCGCTGAAACGATTTCCGCGGGGGCCTTGCGGTCGTCGCCAACCGTCCACACAGCAAGCGTAGCGTTCTTCGCGCTCTTGTGTTCCGATTGAACTGTCACGGCATACAAGCCAGCCCCTAAGTTTGTTGCGAATGTGCGGTATCTGATTGGAATGCTCGGCTTGGACTCTTCTCCTTTTGGGCCGCCCTTGCCTTTATTGCCGGAACCGTTCGATCCGGCTCCGTTTCCTCCACCGCCGCCGCCAGGGCCTTCAAATGTCGAACCACCGCCTTCTGTGTCCTCGTCTCCTTCACCCGGCTCAATGTGATCTGGCTGCGATGAACTCTTGCGCGGGTCGACTTTCTTTCCCTCGATCTTTTCGGGAAGCTTCCTTCGATCTGCGCTCTCGCGCGTCTGCTTATCGCCTTCGCCCTCAAATTCCTCTTCCGGTGAATCGTCGTCATCGGGCAGGAAGCGGCTCAGGTCGGGTACAGAGATGACTTTGGAATCATCTGTCGGCGACAGCGTCTTGATGGAGTCGCGGATGAAGTGTCGGTACTCCGATTCGATCTTCTTGTTCTCACCTTTGTCGGGATGATCGGGGTCCCAAGTGTCGTGCTTCGGCGGCTCCATCTCGCGCAAGAGTTTGTTTCCTGTCTCGTTGCCGCAAATGAAAACACCGCAGAATCGCACATTCGAGCGGAACGGTTTCATGAAGACGACCATTCCGGTTCCTCTGACCATGGCCACTTTATTCGGAAGTTCGCTGTCGCCTGTGGACAGATAGAGGCTCACGTCCCTGAGATTCGGGAGTTTTTCCTGAAACGCATACGACGATTCTTTGAACGCTTTGTAGTACATATTCGCCGTGAAATCTTCTTGCCCGCTGAACCGAATCAGGAGTTCTCCGAGGTTCTTGCTCGTTATTTGCTCGGCTCCCACGGTGACTTCCAGATCGCCAAGGTCGATCGCGGGCCAAAAATTCTCAAGCACCGAATACACCAGATCGTTCTGCCAGTTCTTTTCCTTCGGAAATCCGACAACGATGATGTCGGTGCCCATCTTGCTGCGCAAAAGGCTTTCAGGAATTTCATCTTTGTCTCTTATCGAAGAGCCGCCCTTGCCTCCCAAATAACCTGTTGGCTGAAGCTTCGTACCGTCCGATAGTTCGTGCGAGACGAGCATGGCAACGCCTTGAAAGACGTGCTCCTTGTCTTTGTTGTAGGTGGAGTAGAGCACGGTGCGCATCTTACTTGCCGCGAACGGAGCGTTCTTGCCGATGCCGAATGATCCGCCTTCGCTGCCAGTCTTAGAAGACGATCCTGCTGACTTGATGAGGTTGTACCAGTTCTTCTCGCGATCCTCATCGCTTCCCTGTACGCCCGTCGTGTTGTAGTCTCCCACCCGGAGCACAGGAATAGTTTTCGCACTGACCAGTTCCGCTGCGTTCTCAAAAAACAGCCGCGTCTTCTTCTGATGGCTCCAGTATTCCGCGCAGCGTTCAAACGTCAGCTTCAATCCCTTGGCGTCTGGAAGGTCGCTCGGTTTCAAGTCCTCGATTTGAAATTTCACATGGACTGGTTTGTTGGGATCGAGGCGTGCATCGAGACTATTCTGGATAAGCTCTCGTGCGAGATATCGGTCAAAGTTTCCTTTGAAAGTCTCCACTCCGGCGTCGTGGAAGCCGCCCTCACGTCCGCCTTCGTTCTTGGCAAAAATCCATTTCATTGTTTCGTGCCTTAAGCGACGTTCGCCTTCGCCTTCGCCTTCGATTTCTTCTGCTGCTCCAACTCAGTCAGCATTCCGTCCGCAAGTTTGACTACGAGAGGCACTGTGATCGAATTCCCCACCTGCTTGTATGCCTGATTCTTGGACAAGTCCTTCGGGAATTTCAGCCACGAATCCTTGTAACCCTGGAGCCGCGCACACTCCCGTTCTGTTAGCTTCCTGATCCCCCACCGATCCTTTATCACAGGTTGGTTGTGTCCGCCATCGCCCATGTTGGCCATAAGCGTGAAACACATGCCGGACATGTTACGGCGGACATAATTACGTCGAAGCTGGTAAATAGCCTCTTTACCGCCCGCGTCTATCGCCTTCTTGAAGAGCGGATAGTAACGATTCGTCGGCTTGAAGTAGTACCAGCTTTCCGCCTTGTGGTCGAGGTCAAGGTAGTCGAATACGGTGCGCAGCCGTGGTTCAGGGAACGGCTTCGGGAACTCGAATGAGTTGGTGGCGAAGTGATCGCAGTTAAGTGCGACCATGAAGATGCGCTCCCGGTTCTGCGGAATGTCCGTGTGGAACGCGGTGTGCATGATACAGGCGTCCTTTTCGGTGAACCAGTAGCCCGCCTTCTGGATTTCCGCCTGAATGCGTTTGAACGTCCTGCCTTTGTCGTGGTGCTTCAGATTCTTGACGTTCTCAAGCAGCAGCATCTTCGGCTTCTCGGGTCCGAACTCGCGGATCAGCCTGATTATGTGCAGGAACAGGAGCCCGCGCTCGTCTTGAAAGCCGAGCTTGTCCCCGGCAACCGAGAACGGCTGGCATGGAAATCCTGCGGTTAAAATATCGACGGGTTCCAACTTGTCGCCATGCACCGAGAGGTCTAAAACGTCTTTCTCGATGCAACGGACTTTGGGGAAGTTCAGCTTAAACGTCTTAGTGGCGAACTTGTCTTTTTCGCTTGCCCACGCAACTGTTGCTCCGACTTGTTCAAACGCCAGAGCAAACCCGCCAATCGCCGCGAAGAGACACCCCACCTTATAGTGCGAGCGGTCTTTGATCGTCATCACCTAATTGTGCGAAGCAGAGCCATTGCCCGAAACGCGACTACCGGCAACGATACCATGCCCCTGCACGTAAAGCATTCAGATTGTTGATCTTGGGGAAGACATAAGATTGTAGTACGAATACCGCGGTGGAAAAGCAAGAATCTTTATCCTGATCTGAAATCCGGAATAACCTTGATTCGCGCTAAATTGACTTCCCGTACAAAGTCCAAACTTCCACCGACCTTGCGAGTCTTCAAGCTCCATGTTGATTGAATGCAGGGCCTCGCGAAGTTCCGCGAACCGTCGCTAGTAGGTTTCGACTCGCATCACGGAGGCCTTATACGGCGATCGTCTTGGAGCAGCCCGCGATGCAGGGAACGACTTCTCTATCCAGACATCCCAGGTGAAGCCCTTTCTAGGTTGCCACCGCAAAGACACATTGAGCAATGACCGCCCCGCCGCCTGTGCCTGATTTCACCGGTGAACTGGGGGCCAGGTCGCGTTGTTTTCGTGACGTGCGGGAAACAATTCGCCCCCCCCTAAGCAACTGTCGTACCACATTTATTGTTGCCTATATCTTGACAGTTTTACGTCAGGGTACTACCATTTCTTCGTTCGTAGTTTGGATCTGGAAAGACAGCAAACGACAAAGCCCCGCGCGTCAACGCGGGGCTCAACTGTAAACCCCAGGCTGGTATGGCCCAAGGCTCAGCTGCAGAAGCAATTATCGCCCAAAGGCAGGGCGAGGGTCAACGGCGGTACCAGCCCCTAACCAAGAAGGGAGCTGAATTGTGAATGCGAATTTGAGTATCACGTGCCCGAAATGCCAGACTGCCATTTCAGTAACAAAGGCACTCGCCCAGCAAATTGAGCAGCAAATCGATGAAACCGCCGCCCAAAGACTTCAGACGGAGCGCGAAACCCTCTCAAGAGATGTCCGCGAGAAGGCGGAAAAAGAGTTCTCCGTCCGACTTAACTCCGCTGATCTCCAAGTTAAGGAATACCAATCCAAGCTTGCGCAAGCGGAGCAGGCGGAGCTTGAAGCACGACAGCAGCGTGAGGAGATTGCCAGGGAAAAACGTAACATGGAACTTACGATCGCCCGTCGCTTAGATGAGGAGCGGGAGACGTTACGCCAAGAGTCAGCTACGCAAGAGCAGAAACGCTGGGAAGGGGAAATTGCTGAGCGTGATCGCGAGATCGCCGAGAAGGCGGCGAAATTGCGTGAGGCGGAAGCTACCGAACTTAGCCTTCGGCGGGAGCGTCATGCCCTCGCGGAGGAAAAGTCAGCGTTGGAAATTGAAATCGAACGGCGCGTTGATTCCGAGCGCCAGAAAGTCCGCGAAACAACACTGCAACAGGAAGGAGAGACCTACCGCCTCAAACTTGCGGAAAAGGACAAGCTCATTGAAGACATGCGCAAGCAGGTCGAAGAACTCAGGCGCAAGAGCGATCAGGTTCCACAGCAACTCCAGGGCGAAGTCCAGGAGGCTGAACTCGAAAGCCTACTGCGAAGTGCCTTCCCTGGAGACGTAATTGAGCCCGTGCCAAATGGCCGTTCAGGAGGAGATGTTCTCCAACAGGTAATCGGGCCAAATGGGCTTCGTTGCGGTACTGTCTTGTGGGAGAGCAAGCGTACCCGCAACTGGAACGATGATTGGCTTGCAAAGAACCGCGAAGATCAGCGCACCACGAAAGCTCACCTGGGCGTGATTGTGACGGCAGCAATGCCAAGGGGAATCGATACCTTTAGCCGTCTGGATGGCGTTTGGGTCACAAGCTTGCATTGCACATTGCCGGTGGCCCTGGCTCTTCGCCATGCACTCGTAGAAAGGGGCCTCGCGCAAGTGGCTGGGCAAGGGCGTGACACCAAAATGGAACGGCTATATGGCTATGTTATTAGCCAAGACTTCCGGCAATGGGTATCAGCGATTGTCGAAGCCTATCTGAATATGCGCAATGACCTTGATGCTGAAAAGCGAACGACGGCCCGTCAGTTTGCCAAACGCGAGCGGCATCTTGATCTGGTGATCAACAGCTTGGCGCGGGTGCATGGTTCACTTCAGGGAATACTCGGCAAGAGCATGCCGACGATTGACGGTCTCGACATGCTGTTGCTCGAATCCCCCGATGCGGCCAAAATACCCGAGGAGACCGCGAGTGTAGAAGCAAACTAGGTGACGGAGTGGGGAGGTTTCTCGGCTCGGGCCTCCTCACGCCGCGCGTCTTAAGGCAAGCGTTGATTGCATAACTGCCATGTGGCCGATGTTAAGGAATGATTCAGAATGAATGACTCTATTTCAGAGATTCTCGGCGATGCGGTTGCGGAAGCTAGCGCCGAGGAGGTGCGAGCGCGCCACGCCGCCGAACGCGCGCAACATGCCGCGACAATGTGGAAACGCCTCAGCGACTATCATAGTAAACGTTGGCCGGCTCATCTTGTTTCCGTGTTTTATAGTGAAGCTTCGTTCTTTCAAAGTCTTCGAGCAGGCCATGATTCTCGTGTTCCCGATTTGGAGGCGCTGCAAAAAAGCGCCGAGGATGAGGCTAGAGCAGCTCTGAAACGATTTCCCGCCGATCTGGACGCTGCATGCGCCACCGCCGGTGTACACCTTGATCGCACATCAAGACACCCCCGATATACGGTCCGTAACTTTATCGTCATTGAGGTTGACGAGACAAAGCTAAGCGCGCGGGTAACGCCACGCGACGGAGCCGCCTCGACAATTCCATGCGATATTCCGGCGATCGCAGAGCATTTGGCCCGAGAGGATCGCCGGCTGTTTCAACGAGATCTTGATAGCGACAAGCTTCTCAAGAGTCTTCTTACCGCATACCAAGCAGCCTTGCGCGAAGACTCACGAGAGGTCGGAGAAGACGTTCCCCTTCGTCGCGTTATTCATCGTATGGGAAAGAACCTTGCACGTTTCGCCCTCGACGAGTTCAACGTCGATCTCGCGCACGCAGTAAAGCAGAATAAGACTGTGGCCGAAGGATATCGCCTCCATTTAGGTCACACCCGAAATACAAGGCAAGGGATGCTGCTTCACGAACTGGAGGGTAGCGGATATGTCGGATTCATCGCTTTCCGCAAGGGCTAGCGCTTCACCCCCACAAGCGGACTCGGAATCAATTATCGAGAGTCTTCGGCAAGGAACGCCTCCGCGACGTGGCGTTCGGTACTATTCCGTCGGGCATGACGACTTTCTGAAGGGCGTTCGGCAGAGACATTTGGAAGGAGCATCGACTCGCGGAAAAATACGGTTCATCGCGGGGTCATGGGGATCTGGCAAAAGCCATTTCTTGCGAGAGTTGCGCGAGGAGGCATTCGATGCGAGATATCTCGTCTCTCTCGTGGATCTTGCAAAAGAGGAAACTCCTTTCAATAAATTCGAAAAGGTGTTTGCTTCGATTATCGGACGCATCGGATCGCCGGAGATGTTTGTTGAAGGCAATGGTGCCTCAGCGCCGTTTGCTGATGTTCTGAAGCGGCCCCTTATAGCGACTGGACCTGGTGAAGCACCGTCGGGTCAATCAGTGCCTTACAAGGTGTTTGCGCAGTCGAGCGAGGCGTTGATGGCGAATGAGTCAATCGACATCGATTTCCGCCGCATGGTGCTGAAGTATTGGGAAACATATTTGCCCGATGCTGGAGATCCGATTGCACTCGAACAACGGCGCGGCTTGATTCTGAACTGGTTCTCAGGTGACGGTACTGTGGGAACCTACCGTCGAGAATTTGGAGTGCAAAAGATGGTGTCTCGGGAAACCGCGCGACTTATGCTTCGTTCGCTCGGTCGATTCGCCCTGCATGCCGGCTATCGCGGATTGGTAATTTTGTTCGACGAGGCAGAAATGTCTTACTCCGTAATGCGTCGTTCAGATCTAAAGTCTGCGCACAATAATCTGCTTCATTTGATCAACGGCGTTGATGAGAGTGAAGGCCTTTTCCTTGTATACGCAACAACTCCCGACTTCTACACTGATCCCAAACACGGCATCCAGAACTACGGGGCTTTGGCTTCAAGAATTGGAAAGCCTAGCAACACGGCTCCCAAACCACTCGACAAGATTTGGGATTTCGATGCTGTTCAGCCAAAAGCAGAACAGTACCGAGAGGCCGCCCTCCGAGTGAGAGATTTGTATGTAGCAGCCTATCCCGACAGCGCCGACAGACTGTCATCGGCCAAACAGATGCGTACATTTGTGGATGAGTTAATCGCGCTTCACCCGGAACTCAGTCCAGTACGTTTTTGGCGGGTGCTTGTTGCAAGTGTTGTTCGTCGTCTCGATCTTGAGAACCAAGGCGAAACCGTCCCCCGCACAGAGGAACTCCACGACGATATCGTTGAAGTGCTTAAGAGAGGTTAATCCCGTGTCTCCGTCAGAGGCTGAAAGCGTCATCGAAAGTTTGCGCTATGGAGTCCCGCCACGAGGACGCGTACGAGATTTCACAGTAGGTAGAGAGAGTCAAATACGAGGTTTAACGCGCGCCCTGGAGGGCGCCAAACGCGACTCCGCCTCAACGGGAAAGGCTTTGTTACTGCGTGCGAATTGGGGAGCGGGCAAGAGCCATCTCCTTGAGGTGGTACGGGAGGTGGCGCTTGAACGCGGGTATTGTGCCACTCTCATCGTAGCGGACGCCAAGAATGGTGTCCGGTTCAATCGTATGGAAACTATTCTTGGAGAGGCGTGTCGTGAAATTGAAGTGCCCGGAACGGACAGGAAGGGAATTGGTGCCCTGTTAGCGGCCTATGCTGCAGCAAAGGAGTCGAGTCTGCCTCAAAGTATTCGTACTTTGAGGTCCAATATTTCGGCGGGCGGACAATGGAACACTTCTGACACGCTCAGGTCCCAAGCAATCTACGTAGCGCTTCGGGCCTGGATGAATTGCAGTCAAGACAACCGCCAACAAATAGAGGTTCGGGTAGAAGATTGGTTGCACAATCCCGTGGCGTATAGGGCGCAACGGCAGTTGCTTTACTCGGAACTAGTAGGAAGATTTAGAGGGAGTTTCCGAGATCCTCGGCCAGATTGGAGATTTTACAGTGATGGCGTTTTCGTATTCAACACCATGGGTCACCGTCAGAGTTGGGATGCCCTTGCGGACCTTGATTTGCTAGCCCGCCTAAGTGGTTTTCGTGGCATGGTGTTCTTAATCGACGAATTCGAAGATGTGATTCAAAACCTGGAGCGTCGTGATTATAAGGAGGCGGCTTTCTTAAATTTGTTCAAGTTCTTTAAGGGAGACGTGCCTGGATTCTCATATTTCGCCGTTACTCCCGAATTTGCATTTAAGTGCAAAGCTGAGCTGCTGTCGCGCGGCGCTATCGACTACGACTTCAGCCAATTTGACCAACTCCCCGCATTCGAAATGGCCCCCATAGATTCTGAAATGATCACACAGCTCGGATGCAAGATTAGACAAGTACATAGCGTTGCGTATGAGTGGGATGCCTGCTCGGCGGTGCCGGATCCCGAGCTGTCGCGAGCGTGTAGAACTCTCGGGTCCAGCCCTCTGCCAGATCGGGTGCGCAGAGCAATTGTCGGAATTGTGAAGGTGTTGGATGATCGTTGCCAAGGCTAGGGGCATAGGATTGCCCTGCGAGTCTAAACGCGCCGTGCTGGAGGCTTTTTTTGGCAGCTTCCAGTCGTTGCGCCCTGCGCAACAGGAGGCTTACAGCCCGATCCTAAGCGGCGCGAATGTGCTCATTTGTTCAGGGACCGGTTCGGGAAAGACCGAGGCGGCTATCGCTCCAGTCATCGACAGGTTCTACGACGATTTGGCTGCAGGGTTCGGCATTATTGTTCTATATATATGTCCGACCAAAGCGCTAATCAACGATTTACGTCAAAGGCTCGAAGCCAAATGCCTCACGCTAGGGGTTCGGATTGCAATTCGGCACGGAGACAATTCGAATGAGATCCAACTGGGCAATGCTTCGGTTTTAATTACAACGCCCGAGTCTCTCGACGTGATCCTGTGTCGGAACGACCTTCTTCTGTCCAAAGTGCGCACCGTCATCATTGATGAGGCGCACCTCTTTTATAACAACCAAAGAGGACTGCAACTCAGCATACTTCTGAATCGGCTTCAGCTGCGCATCGGTTCACCTTTCCAGATAGTGGCTATGTCAGCTACTGTAAGTGATCCCGTCGAACTCACCCGATTCTTGTTCTCCGGCAAGGTGCAAGCGCCTTTTCAAATGATTCGCGATGAAAGTGCAAAACCTTTGCACCCGCATCTGCGCATTTTGGATCAGCCTCAGGACCTTGCGCCGCTCATAGACGCGCTCCTTCGACGGCCTAGAAAGCTCCTTGTCTTTGCAAATTCGAGGCGTGAATGCGACTTGCTTGCGTCAGTGTTACGACAGAATATCGAATCTCGGGAAGCAGTTTATGTGCACCATTCATCCGTTTCTGCTGAAAATCGGGAACAGGTTGAACGAGAGTTTGCATCGCGGCGCAGTGCAGTGTGCATTGCGACGAGCACACTAGAGCTCGGAATTGACATTGGTGATATAGACGCGGTGCTCCTGTACGGGGCCCCTCCTTCATACGAATCATTCCTGCAAAGAATAGGACGAGGAAGCAGACGCACGGACAAAACCACGCTCGTTTGCCTAGTGCCCCCAGGCAAGCGCCAGCTGCTGCACGCTCTCATCCATATCGCCATATTGGATCGATTGCGATGGGGAGCATTGCCTGCCCAACCGGCTTTTAGGCTCTTTGGTGCGGCTCTTCAGCAGATATTGTCTTACTTAAACGAGCGCGGAGGTGCCTTCGTACGTCTTACCGAGTTCGCGAATATAGCTGGTTCCGAGCCAGGCCTAGAAGAGCCGATAATCAACTCGATCCTCAGCCATCTCGCTAGCGAAGGCGTTCTGACGCGACATGGATTCAAGTATTCATACGGGGCAGGTGAAGGGTTTCACCGGCTTCGCGCGCTTAGACTGATATATGGAAACTACCCCGCCTCGGCCAGCAGCGTCGCTGTGTGCGAGAAAGGACGCGAGATCGGGCGAATCCACGTCGCTAATTTGTTGCGCCTTACCCCTGGCGCAAGGTTTCGATTTGCTGGAAAATTACTTGAAGTTGGTGGCATGACGCGCGTTGTAATCGAGGTTCGTGCTGCAAAAAGCAACGGACCCTTGGTTGATTTGTGTTATCCCGGTAGTATCCCAAGCACGGATCCCGTGCTTCTCCATGACGTACGCCGGTTTTTGCACAAAGGGACTTTGGGGCATGATTTGATGACGTCTAAGGATTCAGATTGGCTGCAAAACAGAGTTTCGACATTGCGGCCGCTCATGCAAAATGGCAATTTGCCAATCACAATGACGAGTCGTGGCGTCGCTCATCTTACGTTCGGCGGAACCCTTCTTAATCGCGCGATCAGCCTGTCGGCAGGTGGTCCGATTGATGTATGCGACGATTTATGGGCTGTGAGTCCACGGCCGATTAACCCCAATGAAATCCGTGCCCTTCCTGACTATGGGGTATTTTTTCCTCAACTAGTGGAAAACATTGGGAGCCCCACGCTGTTCCAAGCTCTGCTGCCGCCAGAATTGAGGGCTGCAGAATTACGAGAGTTATGGTTGAAGACGGCTGTGCATGCCGACTCGCTCGCGCTCCTAAGAACCGGCAATACACAGGTCATGACCCCGGCGCAGATCGAAGGGCTTAAGTAACGGGCTGAAAAGGGTTCGAGAGAAGACCAAGGTGAGCCGAATTCGAAAAGGGCCTAAAGATGAATGACGAATTCCAAAGAAGAAAGCAAGTGACACTAGTTTCGCCGGAAGAAAAGGCCGCAATGCTCGCCTTCGACAAGCTGCTGAAGTCCTTGTCTGCAGCGAGGGGCGATGACATCGTTGTTTCCTGTGAAGCTGATCTAAAGGTCAGATATACGCGGCTATTGCAGGCGACCAAAGAATATACAGGTCGCTTTGATATCGGCATAGCCAACAAGGTGCACATGTCGGTGCTCAGGCCGGTAATTAGGCCGCTGAAGAGCGTAAAGAGCCGCGTGTACTTAACGCGCGAAAGCATCGCTCTCGCTGCGCAAATCCTGGCCGAGGCTATTGGCCGTTCGCCGCGCGACGGCAAGCATAAGAAGGGCCTAGAAAAGCTCATTAAGCGATGCGGGTCTACTCTCGCCGATTTTGCAAGCGCAACAAGCGACGGTTTTCATTGGACACAGGTTTTGTCGTTCTTTCAAAATGCGGCCTCAGCTTCCGCCGAAAGATTTGAAAGCTTGGTTTCAGAAACCAATCTAGGAACGAGTTTTGCGATATTGCAGTCGGGATTAACCAATGGGATCTACAACCTGCTGGAATCGGGCGATGTCGCCGCTGCGAGACAGCTGCTTTTGGCATGTGCGCGCCATTCGGATTTACAGGAAGCTTGTCACGCTGTACTAAACCACGCACTTTCTGACCATGCGAGCAGCCTTCCCCGTGACTCGCAAGAGCTGGCGATGCGAGTTCTTGGGGTCAATTCTCAATCCGACAAATTGGATTATGCGAATCCGGCTGAGAGTCCCGAAATGCGTCAAGCAGCCGCGTTGCTGCTCTACCTCTTTGATATGCACGACCGCAACCTTGAATTAGATGAAGCTTTCGAGCGTTATCGCACCGTCGCCGAGCAGCAGTTCAGCCTCTACCTCCGCGGGACTGTAGGCAGCAAGACTGTTTTTGATGCTCGGCTTCATGAGGCTCCAGAGTCCGGGGTCTCCGACGAGGTCAGAGTTGTTCGCCCATGGGTCGAATGGTACAAACCACCAGATGCCGCTGTTGTGATTCGCGGCATCGTCGAGTCTGGCGTCACAGGAGTCAGCAAATGAGCAACTACCTAGGTATCGACTGGGGAACACATTCATCGAAGTGGGCGTTTCAGCGCGCAGGGTCGAATCCTATTGTAGGGGCAATTTGGGATTCGGCGGTGAGCCGCAGCGGCTCTGAACTTGCAATGTACACGATGGACCAACACAATCAAGATCCTTCGCGAGAAGTCGCACTCAAGCGCAAGCTGATTCAGGATCCCGACCAGTCCTTCTGGGAAGGGCCGCGGCCGAAGCTGGGCGCTACGTTGGGGGAATCGGTGGTCTTCTCCATAATGTCTTTGCTCCTAGATGCCGAAAGGACGATGCGACGGCGAGGATTCAGCTTCAGGGAAAAAGGTTCTGTGATCAGATTTTCGCATCCGAACTGGATCTCCGCCGACAATGTTCGAGCGCTGAGCTCCTTCAGAGATGCTGCTGTGCTAGCACTTGGCGTGTTTCTGGAGGGGATCGACCACTCAGACTCTAATCGGCGAATCGCAATATCTTCAGATGCTCTGAAGACTGCTGTGAAGCGCCACCGAACCTTCGTCGAGCAGCTTCCCAAATTCGGAGATCAATACACCCATTCGGAGTACTTGTGCTGCACTAGAGGAACGCTTCAGGATATATCTTGGGAGTTCGTATTCGAATCCTGCGCCGCTGGATTCCCCTATTTATTGCAGAATGACCGCGACGCCTTTGAAGATACGCTGCGCAAGTTCCCGGCTGCACGACGCGTCCGCAAAATCCTCGTGATTGACGTCGGTGCTGGGTCTTCTGATGCTGGCTACCTGTTGCGTACCGTGCGGCCGCGTGATTCCCACGGAATAATGCGACCGCTGCTAATCTGGCTGCCCGCAGCAGACGCGTTGGAGCTTGCAGGCCGATGGCTGACGGATAGAATCCTGGCCGACTTGAAGCAGCAAGGACGCCGAATTACTGCCGACGAAGCGGAAGAAGTTAAGTTAACCAGGCAAAATGCGTGGGTTACGAAACCCTACGTCCGTGAATGGAGCAGCCGAATAGCCGCCCACGTTTCGGATTATGCGAAGTCGCTGCGAGATGACGTATGCTTGCCGCACAAGCCTGAACTCGAAATAGTGGTCACGGGAGGTTCAAGCGCAGTCAAGCCAATGAGAGACGAAGTTTTGAACCAAGTCAAAGATGCGTTGGTTGAGCGAGGTCATTCAATCGGCTATTCAACCAAACTTATTGAACCCGAGTCATTTGGCCTAAAGAGCGGTGGGTCCGACAACGTTCGGCTGGCGCAATTAGCGGTGAGTCTTGGTGCTTCTGATCCATTTTTGTCCGAGCTGAAGGCATACCCGCAGGGGCTAATTGCGCTGCCGAGTGTTGCTGGTTGATGGGGTTTTTCGTGAGTGAATTCAGTGAATATCGACAACCTCGCCTCTCCACCTGTTGCTGTTATCGCAGATAGCGACTTTCTGCGGTGCTTCAACATCCCTTCTGGCACCATCAGATGAAGAGCCTCAAGCATTCGAAACGTTTTTGTAGCGGCCATCAGCGTGCGGTTGATGGAGGGAGCCAACATCTATCAAATCGCTAAGAACTGCCGTACGAGTGTCGGGACGATCGAGAAATATTACGCGGTGTACATCAAAACCTCGCTTAACAGTGGTATTAATCGTCACAGGCCGAGCCCAATTCCACGCCCCGCGGATGAAGGTTGATTGATTTCGAGGGCGGAGGTCTTCGACACATCGACTCCGAGCTGCGGGGCGAGTTTTGCTATGTCGTCGGTGAAGAGTGTGGCGTCGTGGCTGGCGCGGGAGATGGAGACATACGCAAAGCGGGAGTTGAGCAGATCTGGGTGAACGCTGGTATCGGCGTGAACGAGGACGCGTTCGGCAGTGAGACCTTGGGAGCTGTGACTGGTGACAGCGTAGCCGTGGTCGAAATGGCGATGCTCGCTAGCCTTGAACTCGATCTGGCGGTTGTTGTCGAGACGTGCAGCGAGCCGGCCGTCGGGAGGAATTGCCTCGACGACGGCGAGGTCGCGATTGACAACGCCGAGCGATTTATCGGGCGCGGTGAACTGGATGCGGTCGCCTACAGATAACTCGCGTTCCAACTCCCGGTAGACGCTGACACCACGGAGACGGCGGGGATCGTAGGTGGCAAGTTCTTGGTTTGCTTTCTCGACCGTAAGGAGGTTTGCGGCTGGGTCGATCGCGACTACCGTCGAGTAGGAGGCGGCTTCGATGCCGATGGCTGTGCCACCGCGAGCGTAGCGAACAACATCATTGATCTCGTAGTGGTTTGCCCAGGATCGTTCGGCTCCGGTCATGTCCTGACGCTGAACCAGAACACGGAAAGTATGATCTACGGCGTCGAGACCTCCAACGGCTTTCAACTCCTGGCGGACAGCCACGTTCAACTCGCGGCGGGAAGTATTGTCCGGCGAGACGATGAGAGTATTCCCGGCGGATTCGACGTAACTCTTGGCGATGGCACGAATGCGCTCTTCTGCATTGGGAATTTCCTTCACACGGCCCTGCTGTTGGAGTACGTCGAGCGCGGCAGAGACTTGGCTTGTGGCCAGCATCTCGACGACAGATTTCAGAACCGGGTCTCTCTGCCGAACGATGTCGTCCAGCAGCGCAGTCCGCATTCCGGCTTCCTGGAGTTGCTCAAAGGGGCGGCCCGCTTCGACGCCCTGATGCTGACGAATATCGCCGATCAGAAGCACGCGGTCGTGGGGACCAAGCCGTGTAAGAAACTCTCGCACCTGGTTCGTGCTGGCGAGGCTCGATTCATCGATAAGATAGAAGTGCTTTTGCTCTCGTCGATCCGGATTCGCAGCGCGGGCGAGGAAGCTCTGTAGAGTTCCGGCATCGACGCCGACCTCCTTCAGTTGGCGCGCAGCGCGTGAGGTCGGAGCGAAGCCCGCGACTTGATAGCCCTGTGATTCCGCAGCACCGCAGATGACCGTGAGCGTGGTGGTTTTGCCAGAACCGGCGAAGCCTTGGATTCCTTGAATGCGGTCAGTCGAACTAAGCACGTCCTCGACTACGGTTTTTTGTGACTGATTGAGGCGCAAGTAATTGTCGGCCACCGCGATGGCGTGATGGCGCGAAAAAACCGGCTCGGCATGGTTTTGTCCCTCCCGCATCCGGCGAAGGATTTCATGTTCGGCTTCGATGGTTTTCGCGGTGGTGAACTGACGACTCGGAATGCTATGAGGACGCTCGACGATTTTAAATTCCCCTGAAGCCAAGCGGGTGTCGAGATGGACTCGTATCTGGGCATGGGTGATCTCGCCCATCCCACGACGGAGCCCATCGCGGATCAGGGCACGCTCATCCACGACCGCCTCGCGCTCGAAGTTCTTGTCACGGGAAAAGGTGAGCGACTCTCGAACGCGGTCCAATGAGTTGACGGGCTTCTCCTGATGTTGAGACCGTTCACGGGCTGCGCGTACCACAGCGTCGGCTTGGTGTCCAAAGTCTGCCGCCAGCTTACGATGCGCGGCCATCACCTCTCCCGGCGAATGGATCTCTTTGCGGTCCCGCGTCGAGTGCGCAGCGATCTCGGCAGCTTCCTTCCCGGAGCGGCCGGTGCGTTCGAGGTACTCACGAATCTGTTGGCTCCGCGGACTGGACGCGTCGAGGTATTCCTGCGTGTAGCCTTTGATCTCGGGCGCTCCGCTCCGCCCTGCCGTGATTTCGTAACCGAGTTGGCGCAGACGGTAGGTCAACTCGGATTGATAGATGGCTGTGGCGAACTGCTGCGAAGCGAAAAGGCTCTGTGGCTGAATCGCGCGAGACTGGCCGTTGTCGCGCTCAGTGACGTTGAAAACGACCGCATGCGTATGCAGCTGTGGGGCGACATATCCATCGACCGGGCGAGCCGTATCGTGCTCAAACTTTGCGGCGACGAACCTGCCGGTGGTCTCGGGCGGATGATTACCACCGATGCGGGCTTGGGTGTAGCGTTCGAGCTGGTCGAGGGCAACACGGACGCTTTCCCGGTGCGCTTCACGGACGCGCTCGTCACCGCCGACCAGCGCCGTAAGAGAGACAGATTTTGGGGCGGAGAAGGTCGCATCCCACCCGGCTCGGTGCTCCATCGTCTTGATCGTCTTGCCATCGGCATCCTTGTATTCATAAGACACTCGTTGGCGCACCAACTGGTCTCCGGTCTGGGGATGTTGACCCTGGCTGAGTTTGGCAAAATCCGCGGCGGAGACCATCCCTGCTAGGCCGATCTGCCCGGCCATACGGCCTTGCCATTCGCCTGCTATGACTCCGCTCCGAGACCAATAGTTCTGCTCCTTCGCGATGAACTCTTTCTGGTGGTAGGTCTGCGCCTGGCCCGCGGAGAGTGGCTTCGAAATGGTCAGCATGACAGTTACTATCCTCGGAGATTGAGGCTCCGTTGGCCGTTCACGTTTATCTCAAGGCCCGTTTCCTGCTGCGGTATCTCCGTCACAGTCTGTGGCGATTTTCGCGGCGACGGCACACCTGCTTCCGGCTTCAGCTCAAGCGGACGCAACTGCGGCTTACCCGCTCCTATCTTCTTGGGATCGTAGGGGAGCTTGTCTTCGGGCGTGTCGCGGAGATCGAAGTCACTTGCGACAACCGGCATATCGAAGTATGGGAATGAGAAGCGCGTCACATAGTTCTCGTACTTCATATAGGCATGGAGATCCGCGAGCCCGGAGATTTCGGACTCCATTACCAGCGGTTCAACCTGTCGGTCCAGCGAAAAGTTTCGCCCAGCGCGGGAGCCGTCGAAGTGGGTCTCGCGCAGCCGTTCGATCTCGACCTTTCCAATGAACTTGCTGACCCACTCGCCAGCGGTTGGCTCCTTCGTCTTCAGCCAAATGCTGGTCGCCGGTTGGGAGAGCATAACCTCAGCCAGGTGGCCGTATAGGTATTCCAGCTGGGCTTTTCCTTGGAAACCCAGAATCACAGGGTTGTTGCTCTTTCGATTTTCTGTAATGGCGGTATGGAGCTGGGGGAGTTTTTGCAAACTCGCTAACTCGTCGATCACGAACCATGCCCGCTTCTGGCCATCTTTCGGCTCGTGTAGCAAACGCAAGACGAGCAGGTCGATCCATAGACTTTGAAGTGGCCGAAGTGCCTCACGTTCTGCCGGGAGTGACGTAATGAAGATCCAGCCCTGCCGCGTCTCGGCCCACTCTGTGGCCGACCACTCGCCATTCCCGGCGCCCTTGTTCGGCAAGAGACGGAGGCTGTCGGCGACGAGTCCGAGCGAGCCAAGAACTCCAGCACGCTGTTGGTGCGCCCTCGGATCAATTAGGTGGGCATGCTCTGTTCCTTTCAGCCTTCGGTCGATCTCCTGCGGGTCCGACATCCACTTCACCAACTCTTCCGGCGTGGGGCCATAGGCCATCAGGAAGGCGAAGATCTTCTGGGGGGACTCGATGAAAAATTCACCCTTCTTGTCCTGCGGCGGCTGGAAGAGGGACACCGCCAGAGCCTTAGCCTCGGAGCGTCGGCGGAGTTCTTCAGCGGGCCCCCAATAGGGACACCGCTTATCGAGCGGATTCAGGATAACGTCGCCGTTTTTCGGATCGTAAAAGCGTTGGACGAACTCCCGTGCGGGGTCGTAGACGATCGCGGAATCGCCACGATGTTTTATCTGCCGAAGGATTTGGAGCATGATCATAGTCTTGCCCGCTCCGGTATCTCCGATGATCTGCATGTGCTGGGCCTCCGCCCGCTGCGGTATGCGGATCATGGTCTTCATTTCGTTGGTCTTAATGCCTATGCCATCCCCTGCGACCCTGTCGTTGAACTCCCTCGGAGTCATGATCTCGGGGCCTTTCAGTCGTCGTCCGTATCTCAGCGCCCTTCGTCGTCGAACGTCCTTGGCGATGGAAAAAGGGAGTTGGATGAGCAGTGATAGCAGACCGAAAAGCAGCGGGAGCTTGTAGAGATCGAAAAGGTCATCGCTGCCGTAAACCGCACTCCTGAGGTAGGCACTCATGGACGCGTCGATATAGCTCTGTTCCGGTCCCAAGTAAAGGATCGTGTAGCCACGCTGGATGGCGGGCTGCGAGAGCCCGAGCGGGATGGGCTTGCCGCCCGGTTGCGGCGTCGTACCGTCCGCCACGTCGGTGTTTGTCGCCAGACGCGACTGAATTGCGCGAGCGCCCACCATGAGCATCCGGTAGTTGTCCCGACGGCTCGCTCCGATTGCTCCGGCGACACTCGACCGGATGTATGTCGGCGTATAGAAACGCTGTAGCGGGCCGTTGCCGAAGGTGAACCGACAGTAAAAACAGAGTCCGGTAAGAACGAGCGCCATGAATACCGCCCCGTAGGTGTAGATCGGGCTGTGGGGCGGCCAGATGATGGATTCCTTGCGTCCCCACTTTGTCATTGCCATCGCTATTTCCTTCCTGTGGAAACGGCCAGCTTTCCAGCGAGGGCGTGCTTGGCCTCGCTGATTTCGTCGAGCAATTTGTCGAACGCTTCCGGCGTGAGTCTTTGGCCTGCGGCCAGAGGCCGCAACACGTTTACCAGGAGCAAGCGAACTCCAAGAATCTCCGCGAGAGATGGATCGTTGGCCGAGTCTCCGCGCAACTCCCGGAGGATTACATCTCGCATCCATTCGCTGCGTGCCATGCCTTTTGCAGTCGCGATCTGATCGAGGAGCTGAACTTCTTGTTGAGTCAACTTGAGGCATACCGTTGCATTCCGGAAAACCGTCTTCCTCTGTCTTCTTTCCGAGTCGTTGTGTTGGGCAAGTAAGGGCAACTGGAGTGCCTTCAGTGCGGTATACCGACGTATACCCGCATTTCATAAGTGCGCCGTTATGTGCACGTTTACCGTGGTATACCTGCACGACCCTATCAGGGGTGGAGTGTCAAAATTCTTCCGGTGCGAAGCACCGTTCTTGCTCCGACACGAACTTGAAGCAGGATCACGCCTTCACCGCCCGCACTGATGGCGTGGACTCCACCCCGGCTACAAGCTTCTTTCCAGACTGTTCCGTCGCACCGTTGCTCGGGCCTTTACGGACACGCAAAGTCGAAGCAACCTGCTTGGCTTGCGGCGTCTTGAGAAAGTCCTGGAAGTCACGGTCTTTAGAGAAGACATAATTGAGCGCCTTATCGACAACATCGTCTGCGGATGCGTGGATGAATGCGGCGTACTGATCGATCTGCGTGGCTGTGACCTCATCGAGTCGGACAGAAGCACAAATGTGGCGGCTCTGGGTGATCTCAAGCAGTGGCATGTTGGTTCTCCTTTATATGTAGTGGAATCAGGGAATCTTCCTGTGCAGAATTGGTTAGCAAGTCAGCAGCAATAGCCGGCGCACTCCGTGCCGATGCTGAGGCATGTTGTACCTCGAAGACGGGCTCAATTAGGAAGCGTTTCGCGTCGCGGTCATAGCCGCGAAGCGCAAGCACCTCGCGGACAACGCGGTGGCCGGGCTGACGTTCAACATGGACGACAAAATCAACAGCTTCTGCGATCTCGGCTTCGGTATCGGCGAACGTGCTTTGCGCGTGACTGCGCATCACGAGATTGGCGAAACGGTGAAGGGCTTTCTCCGCTGAGTTGGCGTGGATTGTAGCCATTGAACCCGCATGGCCCGTGTTGAAGGAATCGAGCAGCGTTCGTGCCTCGATTCCGCGGACTTCCCCGAGAATGATGCGGTCCGGTCGCCAGCGGAGAGCGGAC